>Ga0265330_10000631_pt1 | contig 22719 bp, 20 predicted proteins | sample 41919metaG_FD_202083 | JGI IMG/M metagenome (GOLD analysis project Ga0265330, IMG submission 202083) | Rhizosphere microbial communities from Carex aquatilis grown in University of Washington, Seatle, WA, United States - 4-19-19 metaG | ecosystem: Host-associated > Plants > Roots > Rhizosphere... | reverse complement strand
GCAACGGGCGCGGGTCGGTGGATCATTTTGGAATGCACGGAAAAGTCGATGTGCAGGTGGGCACGCTGTCAAAGGCCATCGGCGCGCTGGGCGGCTACGTCTGCGGGACGAAGGATTTGATCGACTACCTCTACCATCGCGCTCGGCCCTTTCTGTTTTCCACGTCGCATCCGCCGTCGGTTGCGGCAACATGCATCGCCGCGTTTGACATTCTGGAACGCGAGCCAGAGCGGATTCTGCGTCTGTGGTCGAACACGCGCTACTTTCAGGGCGAGTTGAGGCGGATCGGATTCAATATCGGCGGAGTGAACACGCCAGCCACCGAAACCCCCATCACGCCGATCATTGTGGGCGAGGGCCGCGCGGCCATGGACTTCAGCCGCGCGCTGTTCGACGAGGGCGTGATGGCAACGGGGATCGCGTTCCCCACCGTGCCCGAAGGCAAGGCGCGCATTCGCGCTATTTTGACGAGTGAGCACACGCGCGCCGAGCTTGACCGCGCACTGGAAACGCTGGAACGCGTGGCAAAGCGAATGGGGATTCTATAGGAAGACCGCAGAATCGCCGTAGAATTGAACCAATGATCGCTCACCTGCGCGGCAAGCTCATTCACAAGCAACCCGGCCAGGCCATCGTCGAGGCCGGAGGCGTGGGCTACGACGTCGCCATCTCCGTACCCACGTTTACGGCGTTGCCCCCGGTGGGCACGGAAGCCGCGCTGCATATTCACACGCAAGTGAGCGATAGCCAGATCGCGCTCTTCGGATTCCTGGACACGGACGAAAAGCGCCTCTTCGAGCGGCTCATAACCGTGAGCGGTGTGGGCCCGAAGCTGGCCATCAAGATTCTCAGCGGGCTTAACTCCGACCGCGTGATCCAGGCCATTCGCGGGCAGGACCACGCGCAACTTACGCACATTCCCGGCGTGGGCAAAAAGCTGGCTGAGCGCCTTGTGGTAGAGCTCAAAGACAAGCTCGATGACTTTGCCGTTGCGCCGGCGCAGCCGTCAGTACAAGGCCCTGCCGTTGACGACGTACTCTCGGCACTGACCAACCTGGGCTATCAACGGCCCGCCGCTGAGAAAGCGATCGAGCAGGCCATTGCGAAGGACAAAACGCTGGCGGCAGATTTCGATGGCCTGTTCCGTGCGGCGCTGAAGGTGATTCGGTAGCATCTGGCAGCATTTTTTCAGAATCGTACGACGCAATCCTCTCATCGAAAACCAACGCGTATATTTGTTGGTTTTCCAGGCAGGTTTGCAACCGTAGATTCGGGGAATCCGGTCTAAACTATAGGTACCGCTGATTCTTAAAGTCCCCTTAAGCGTTAGCCTTCCCTGCACGCATAGGATGGTTTGCTTGCGTCTTCTTGTCGCCGTTGCCAGCATCGGTGTCATCTTAGGTGTCCGCGCCGGAGCTACGCCGATTCCGAATGCGACGCGTGGCGCCGATTTGGTGCCTGTCTCCACATTCGCTTCCGACGTTAGCGCGACTGAGTCCGATTTGGTACTCACGGCTAGTGATCCTTCCGAAACGGCGGTCATCGTTCCGGAGTTGGACGCGATCGACAGCGCCCAAACAGCGCCAAGCAGCAGCGCGACCGCCCCAAATGCCCGCGCGCACCCGGCACCCGATCCCAGTGTTCCCGTAGACGCCAATGGCAATCCCATTCCGCTTGAGCGCAGAGAGCCAACGAGGATTCTCGGATTCATGCCAAATTTCCGGACGGTGTCCGGCGGAGCCAAGCCTCCTCCCCCTGGTTGGAAGTACAACTTCACCGTGGCCACCCGCCAGGCCACGGATTACTCCTCATTCATCTTTCTCGGACTCACTTCGCTCAGCGCGGAAGGGATCAACGAGCACCCGGCTCTGGGCAAGGGCGTGGACGGTTTCTGGAACTACACGTGGCGCGGCTTCCTCGATAAGACCGACAACACGTATCTCTCGGCGTGGCTGTTGCCCAGCCTGATCCATGAGGACACGCGCTTTTACGCGCTCGGCGCCGGCCATAGCATTTTTGTCCGCGAACTTTACGTCATCAGCCGGCAGGGAGTTGCCAGGACCTACGGCGGCCACCAGACGCCTAACATCGCCGGCCTCGGCGGCAAAGTGCTCACGCAGATCGTCTCGCGGAATTATTACCCGAAAAGCGCCACCACGTTTCCAGTTCTAGCCGAAAAGTTCGGCTACTCGGCCATGCGCGACGTCATCTTTACGTCCATCCGCGAGTTCTATCCCGACGCGGCCGCACACTTCATTCGCAGGCATCGCGAGAAGATGGCCGCGAAGGCAGCGGCGAGAGATGCGGCAACTCACTGAGCCGCCGGCTAGCGACGGAAATGGGTCGGCCGCATCTTGTGTGGTCTTGATTGCATCTAGTAACTGGGGCTTGCGATGTCAATCGTCCGGAACTGTCCGTCCTGTGGAAAGCCGAATCGTGTTCCCGGAAAGCACGTTGCCGACACTGGCCGATGCGGAGCGTGCAAATTCTCCTTGCCGCCGATGTCGGAACCCATCGCGGCTGGTCCGGCTGAGTTTGACGAAATCGTGGGCGCAAGCAAGGTTCCGGTACTGGTGGATTTCTGGGCCGAGTGGTGTGGCCCCTGCCGTATGGCAGCGCCCCACGTTGCTCAAGTGGCGCGCGACCTTGCTGGTCGCGCCATTGTGCTCAAGGTCGATACCGAAAAGTTCCCGGAGCTCGCCGCGCGCTTCAAAGTCCAGGGCATTCCCAACTTCGCCGTCTTCGCCAACGGAGAGCTCAAGTTTCAGCAGGCAGGCCTGGTGGATGCGAATACGATGAAGAGCTGGCTCACTCGCGCAGCTTAGCGGAAAAGCTGCTCGATTCGCGAAGGAAATCAATCGCGACGTGCAGATTGTCAGGTGTGAAAATCTCGCATCGGCGTTCGCGCTAAACTCCAGTAATCGTGGCTCCAAAACCCAAATCAAAAATTGCCGCACCACCCGCCGCCGTTCCCAACTTCCACCCCGAAGCTCTCACCTTTCTGCGCAACCTGGCCAAACACAATGACCGCGCGTGGTTTCAGCCGCGCAAGGAGCAATTTGAGGCGGAGCTGAAGGAGCCAATGCTGGCTATCGTGCGGAAGATTACCGACGCCATGGTGGACTTTGCGCCGAATCACGTGCGGCCGGCGGAGAAAAGTCTGTTCAGGATTTATCGCGACACGCGATTCTCGAACGACAAGCGCCCCTACAAGACGCACGTGGCAGCATGGTGGACGCACACGGGATTCGAGAAGACTTCCGGCGCGGGCTATTACTTCCACGTGAGCGCGAAAGAAGTGATCATCGCCGCCGGCTCCTACATGCCGGAGAAAGAACAGTTGGCCGCGATTCGCCATTGGCTGCTCGACCATCACGCGGAGTTCCGGAAGCTGCTCAAGCGCCCCACTGTGCGAAAGCTCTATGACGAATTTGAAGGCAACGCACTCACAAGACCACCGAAGGGTTTTCCGGCCGGGCATCCGGGGATGGATCTCGTCCGCTGCCGCCAATGGGGCCTGGCGGCGGAGCTGCCCGCGAAGGCCGCATTAAAAAAGGACATTGCCGACGTGGTGATTCGCTACTTCAAAGTGGCCGCACCCGTTGTTGACGCGCTGAACACGCCGATCGCCGCGAGCCTCGGGACCAAGAAGAAGCCACTGCTTTTCGCGCTAAGATAAACCGTCGGATTCGGCCAGCCCCATTGGGCGGGAACGGTTGCGGGCAGGCGTCCCATGGTTCACACCTGCTAATGCGGACTTTGCCCTGGGTTAGTTTCGGCCGCTCCTCCGGAGTGCAGAGCAAAGCGCCAAACCCGCTCCAAATGCGGGTTTCAGAGGCCCGAAAGCCCAAAATCCGGTAAAAATCGGCGTTAGCCCCATAAAAACCGAAGAAAATTGTGGAAAAACCGCATTTTCCCATTGACTTTATCCATGCTCAAGCCGCATGGTAACCATCGGCAGGGTTCTTCGTAGCCGCATGAATACAGGGTTTTCGCGCTAAGTAACTTTGATCGCCCTTCCTCCATGCGGTGAGAATAATCGCGCGAAAGCCCCACCAATCAGGCGGCCCGTAGGGCTCGCCGAGAAGGAGAACAACCAATGGCAGCTGGAATGACAAAGACGGCTTTGACACGGCATCTGGCCGAGAAGCTCGAACTGACCAACAAGCAATCCGCAGCTTTCCTTGACGTGTTGGCGGAGACCGCCATCAAGGAGACGAAAAAGAGTGGCGTATTCGTAATTCCCGGAATCGGCCGTTTGGTGAAGGCCGAGCGCAAGGCTCGCATGGGCCGCAACCCCCAGACCGGCGAGGCCATCAAGATCAAGGCCAAGACCGTCGTTAAGTTTCGCGTAGCAAAGTCCGCCAAGGACGTCATCGCACCGCCGAAGAAGTAGTTCCTCCCTCGGACTGCACAGAAAAGGGGAGAGCCTCGCGCTCTCCCCTTTACATCTTTTGGCCGCTTCAATCACGATTGGATTTAATTCGGATTCCACCGGCCTGCTCGCTCATCCAATGAGTTATGACAAGGGCCTCTGCTCTTCCGCAACAAACTGCGGCCAATCCAACGAACCGCTCGTCGATTCTCTTTCTTCTAAGGCTCGAAGGGCTGGTCGTGGCTGTTGCTACAGCAGTGCTTTTTGCGCACACAGGCGCGAACTGGTGGCTCTTCGCGCTGTGGCTTGCGCCTGACCTCTCGATGCTCGGCTACCTTGCTGGTCCCTGCCAGGGCGCACGAATCTACAACGCACTCCACACGTATATTGCGCCGGGAGTGCTGGCACTTTGCTCGCTGATGCCCGGAGCACACACCGCGCTGCCGCTGGCGCTCATTTGGGCCAACCATATCGGCGTCGACAGGCTGCTAGGGTTTGGATTGAAGTACGGCGACGGCTTCGGATTCACGCACCTGAGTCGCCTGGGAAAACGACGAGCCTGATCACGCGACATGGGCTTTGGGCTCTTTTCGCGGCATGAGCGCGCTTACGATCAGCCAGGCGCCGAAGGCGATGAGGATCGATCGCGGCCAGTTGAGATGGCAGCCGCCCCATGCGACGGCGAAGACCGCCGCGCCCACCAAGGTAGGGATCCACGTTTTCATCAGGCCGCGCGCCACAAGCGAAGCCAGAAAGCTCCAGAGAATCCCCTCCAGCATAAGTTGCTGGTCGTAAAACCATGCGAGAACCGCCATCGTGAAAAATGTGCCTATGGGCATGATCTCAGTGGCGATTGCTGTGAGCCAGTGCGGCTTATTCCCGGCGGGTGGCAGGCTGCCACGCAGGCGCGGAAGCAGCCGCGGCACGGCGCGAAGGTAGTCCTGATAGGGCTGGCCGAGTCGGCCTGCGAGGAATGCCTCTTCGCCCAGAATCAATCGAAGGTAGAAAATCGTCATCAGGACCACGGTGAAAAGCGCGCCGCTGGGCGACATAAGCAGCGACACGGCGATCATCATGAACCAGCCACCCATGTAGAGTGGATTCCTCATGTAGCGGTATGGGCCGTCGGCCATCACAGCGCCGGCCTGCATGTCGTCGTGGTGAACCGTGCTGTAACCGAGATACGCCGTGCCTCCCACGCGCAGGACTGCGCCCGCCAATGCCGCCAGCGCACCAAGAACAATGACGATCGGCGCGATCACAGAAAAGCTGGCCAGGCCCGTCCGGCTTAATTCGAGCGGAACCCACTCCAGCGTGGAGATTCGCCATCCAAAACCCCATCCACCCACCCATGGCGCCCAGAACCCAAGAAAGACAATGACGATTTGAATGATCATCCGCAGACGAAACTCGATCGCACTGGCGCGCATGTTTCTCTCCGAAGTCAATGTAAGTTTTAATTCTGCTTCAAGAATACGCGGCGGCGTGAGAGGAGGATGTTTCTGGCTACTTCAGATTCTTGATCGTGGCGCCATCGGGAATCTTCACCTCGAACTGGCTGTCGGTAACGTTGACGTTCTCGTGTGCCTCTTCAAAACTCAGCACGATCTGGATTCCTTCCTGCGGGCGCTTGATGGTCACTTTCGCAGGGTACTTGCCGGCGCTGAAGGTGGTGTAGTTGCTGTAGTAGAACTGCGTCTCAAGCACGCCTTCGCTGTTGTAGACCGACTGGTCGTAGGGCAGCATGTCGTCGCGGTGGAAGGTAATGGTGCGCGTGGGCAGAAGCTCATGTCCGTTTTTGTGATGCATGATGCTCAGGACATATTCCGGCTCTGTGAACAAATGTTTCTTCGCGGCGTCTTCAACCGTCTCGGTATCGCTGGCCACCATGTAGTCCTCGTCCGGGTCCTTGCCCCGCACCGCGATCGCGTCGAGGAAAAAGTCTGGCCGGAGGTTTTCAAGCGGATTGGCCGATTCTTCCGTCACGGCGTTGGTACCTTGGATGGCCAGATTCTTTGAGGGAATGACAAGCTTGAAGCGATTGCCGTCGCTCCCCAAATCGAAAATCATGATTCCAAAGTACGTTCCCCGCACTCGCAGCATCTGCGGCTTGCGCATGATGATGACGCCGCGACAGGAGGGGAAGTCCTGCGCGATTCCCTGGCCGGTTTTCGTCTCGGTCGCGTAAATCTCCACGATCGCCGTGAGATTGTTCAGCGCATTCCAGCGCTGGTTGAGCTGCGCAACGAGTTGGTCCGGCGTGGCCGTTTGCACGATAGCCGGAGCCTTGGGAACGGGAAGACGACGCTTGGTCGGAATGAAGTAGGAGCATCCGGAAAGCAGGAGCGGAAGAACCAGCGCAACGGTACGGGCGGGACGAGCGTAAAGCCTCATCGTTGCCCCGCTTTCTTCTGTGCCTTGCGATAGATCTCCACGTTGCGGTTGTGCTCATCGAGGGTTGCGGCGAACATGGAATGTCCCTGAGCGTCAGTCCCGGCCGCCACAAAGTACAAATAGTTGGTCACCGGCGGGTTCAAGGCCGCGCGCAAAGACGGAATACCTGGATTGCAAATGGGACCCGGCGGAAGCCCGGCATGCAGATACGTGTTGTATGGCGTGTTGCGCGTCAGATCGCTCTGGTAAATAGCGCCCCGCCAATGATCTGCCACCTCGAGTCCGTAGATCACCGCGGGATCGGTGTTGAGGGGCATGCCTTTCGCCAGCCGGTTTTCAAAGACACTCGCCACCAGCGGGCGCTCGGCTTCCACTGCCGTTTCACGCTCTACCAGCGACGCGATCGTCAAAACCTGATGCACGTTTCCACCCAACCCCAGTTGCGCGACCACCGAACGGAACCGCTTCACCATGACGGCCACCATCTGGTCTGCTGTAACGGTTGGCGAAAAACGGTACGTGTCCGGGAAAAGATACCCCTCCAGGCTCTTTGCGCCTGGATCTAAATCGGTCACCAGCTCTGTCTGGCTCCTGGCCGCGCGGAGAAATTCCTCGCGTGTGCCCAGCCCCGCCAGTTCCACGCGCGCGGCAATATCGAAGATGTTAGCCCCTTCTGGAATTGTCAAAGCTTTGGTATAGACGTCACCTCGGGCAATGCGAGCATAAACCTCGGAGACCGGCGCTGGATGGTCGAACCGATAGGTTCCGGCATGCAGGGTTCCATGGCCGAGCCAGCGCACCAAATCGAACGCATATCGGCTGCGGACCACACCGGCCGACTCCAGTTGACGCCCAATTCGCATAGCAGACGAACCGGGCAAAATGTTCACAAACGTCTCCGTTTCGGGCCCGTAGGGCGTCATCACCAGCCAGGCTGCCGCGCCGGCTCCGAGGGCCGCAACCAGCAGCAATACCAGCAAGATCCCCGCACAGCCGGAGCCCTTCTTCTTGCCGCCACTCCGTCTGCGTCGAGCCATGCTCCCGTTTTGGACCCTTCCCTCACAAAAGAATAAGAACGCAAGGATTCCTTCCGGTGTTCCCCACCCTCGATTGTACCGGGAGCAAAGCTGCGCCGCTGCCAATCCGACGCACCCCAGGCGACCGAGTGCCTCAATGAGCATGGGGTCAGGCGGAGCCGTAAGCTAGGAGCTAGGAGCTGGAAGCTGAAAGCTGTTCTTCATCCTCGCTATCTCGGACTTGACGTCGGCAGCCGCCGCATCGGCGTGGCGGTGTCGGACGAGCTGGGCCTTACGGCGCAGCCCGTGCTCACGCTCGAGCGGCGCGGCAGTGGGCCTGCCAACCGGCGAGAAGACCTGCGCTCGCTGGCGCGCCTCTGTCGCCGGTATGCCGTGGCTGGAATCGTCGTGGGCAACCCGCTGCATCTTTCAGGAGAGGCGAGCCCGCGCGCAGCCAAGACGCAGGCCTTTGCCACCGAGCTGGGCGAGCTGACCGGTCTTCCCATTCATTTGTGGGACGAGCGCCTAACCACGCGCGAGGCGCACGAGATTCTATATGAGGCCGGTCACGACCGCCAAAAGCACCGCAAAGTCGTGGACCAGGTAGCGGCGACATTGATTTTGCAGTCGTTTATCGACGCGCAGAGGAATGCGGCGATCCCACCGGCTGATGCGTAATCGTCGGATCGCGCTGCCGTATAATGAAGGGTCAGGATAGTTCAATTTTACGCGGCTGGAGCAGCCCCTCTCCGCCACCGGAACACGGATGCCCGAACACATCAAAAAGAAGCTCCTCGAGGAGATACAGCAGCTCGAGTACGAGCTCACCACTGAGCTCCCCGCCGAAATTAAGAAGGCGCGGGCCTTGGGAGATTTGTCGGAAAATGCCGAGTACCACATGGCCAAGCAGCGGCAGGAGTTTGTAAATGCCCGGCTCGGCCAGCTCAAGAAACGCATGGGCGAGCTTTCCCTGGTCAATCTTCAAAACATCCCTCGCGACAAAGCCGGATTTGGATCGACGGTGGTGGTCTACGACTCGACTAAAGACGAGGAGATCGTTTATCGCCTGGTGACGAGCGAAGAAGCCGATGTCTCGAAGGGCCTGATTTCAACCACTTCACCCATCGGCCACGGAATCGTCGGCAAGAAGGTTGGCGACGTGGCCACCATTGTGACGCCCAACGGCAAACGCGAATTGGAAATTCTGAAACTGACGACGATCCACGACGAAGCCGCTGCGGCGGAATCCGCGGACGGTGCAGCAAAGTAGCAAGGAAGATCGAATGACCTGGACTAGCGCTTTTGGCCGTGCCTGCGGCTGGCTTTTAGACCGCATCGTGCATGGGCTGGCGCTCACCCGCATCTCGCCCAACACGCTCACATTCATCGGCCTTGTGATTAATATCGCCGCCGCGTTTTTCTTCGGCCACGCCAACTCCACGAACGGCGACATCATGTTTTTCTACGCGGGGCTGGTCATCTTCGGCGCAGGCATCTTCGACATGGTTGACGGCCGCGTTGCGCGCCGCATCAACATGGTGACCGTCTTCGGGTCATTCTTTGACTCGGTGATCGACCGCTACTCTGACGTGGTGCTGTTCTTCGGTCTGCTGGTCTACTACGGGCGCATCAATCGGTTTCGTTATGTTGTGCTGGTGGCTTTTGTCATGGTCACTTCGCTCATGGTCAGCTACACGCGCGCCCGCGCCGAGGCGCTGATCGGCTCATGCAAAGTTGGCTTTATGGAGCGGCCGGAGCGCATTGTGCTCATCCTGCTGGGCGCGCTGTTCAATCACTGGGGCGTGATGGCTCCTGTTCTGTGGCTGCTTGCGGTGCTCTCGACGATCACGGTGATTCACCGCGTCGTTTACACCTACCAGAACACCAAGCACCTGGCGCCGCTGACGTGAAAAAGCGGGTTTCGAGTGTCAGGTTTTAACTGCAATTTGCCCGCACAAGCATCAAACTTCCGCGCGAAACGTTTTCCCGAGCTGCCGCCCCAGCCCATAGTAGTGCCGAAAGTTGTAGATGAGCGGTTGCCAGCGCTCAGGGTCGACGTGATTTTCACCCAGCACATACTCCCGTCGAATATGGACCCTCACAACCTCCACTTCAACCGCGGCGGCGCCGCTCAGGCCGCGAAGCCGCGGTTCGCCTTCGAGCGCATGGATTTTAGTCACGCGGGCCTCGAGCTGTGCAGGGCACTCCTTGACTCTCGGCACCGAAACACAATGGCTTCGGAGCGGGGTGAGTTGCGCCGCAGCAAACTTGTCGGACTCGTAACGAAATTTTTCCGCCTTCTCTTCGGGAACCGGATCGAGGCCAGTCAGTGGCGCCAGGCGCTCCACCTGACGCCATAGATCCGGCGATGGCAGGTTCACCACGCAGTCCGGGTTGGCCTCAAGGTTTTCCAGCGTCTTCGTATCTCGAAGCAGTCCAAGAACCAGAGTCCATCCCAGCGCCCAGAACGAGGAGATCGGCGCAAGGTTCGGGCTTCCGTCACTGTTTGCAGAACTGACAATCGCGACAGGAGTACCGAAGTAGAGAATCTTTGGTGACACTGTCAGAAATTCACTTTCGGCATCGACCAGACCTTGCGGATTCGATTGCACCATCATGTGATTGATAGATGCGGCTTTAGCCTTTCACGTCTTCGGGGGCGCGATCTGAGAGTATCCTGCAAACAGCTTTGCTCGCCAGCGCAGAACCCCGTGAATTGTGCGCCCGGCAGTGCGCGGGCAGCATCAGAGGGAATATGAGTACAGAAAAAGCGACATTCGGAGCAGGATGCTTTTGGGGCGTTGAAGCTGCGTTTGCGGCGATCCCCGGAGTGACCGCAACGGCCGTGGGCTACGAGGGCGGCGAGCTCGACCGGCCCACATACAAAGACGTGTGCACGGATACGACCGGCCATGCCGAGGTGGTCGAGCTCGAATTCGATCCCGAAAAAGTAACCTACGAAAAGCTGCTCGACGCGTTCTTTGAGCTGCACGACCCCACGACGCTCAACCGCCAGGGTCCGGACTGGGGCACGCAGTACCGCTCCGCAATCTTCTTTCACTCGCCGGAGCAGGAAGCGAAGGCTCACGCCAAGATCGAAGAGCTCACTGCCGATGGACGCTACAAGCCGAAGCGCATCGTCACCAAGGTGGAACCGGCCCAGACTTTCTGGCGCGCCGAGGACTACCACCAGCGGTATCTTGAAAAGCGCGGCCAGGCGAGCTGCCACATCTAGTGGGCAGTTCTTAGTTCGCAGTTCTTAGTCGTTTAAATGGGTGCCGCCGCTCTCGTTATGCGTCTCTGCGATCTTCTCGGAGTCGGGCGTTTCGGCGGGAGAAGCGTCTCCGTCGGCTGGCTCGGATTCAGTTTCCAGTCCCGGCCCGGCGCCGGGCTCGTCGAACCACATGCAAGCGATCCACCACACCAGCACGCATAAATAGGCCGCGTTATTGCCGTGGATCAGCTTGTCGCGCAGATCCATCGCCCGCTCGTAGTCCGCTTGCGTATGAATCTGGGTGTGCATGCCCATCGCCTGCAAGCTTCCGCGCAGCGTTAGTTGGGCGATAGCCGCAGTCGAAAGACCGATGGCGATGCGCTGCGCGTGGCTGTGCCATCCGGCTCCGAAGCGCTTGCCAAACAGGGTAATCAGCAACCCCAGCTCAACGGTGACGACGCTGGAAAACAAAATTCCCTTGTCGACAGCCAGATCCATCAGCCGGACCGTGGCCAGCTCCGAGCTCGCCGTCAGTGTCTTCCAGGCCGGCCAGGCTCCCCAGAACACCAACACCGCAGCGCCCACGGCCGCGATCGCCAGCGTGCCTATGATCCAGCCGAGTTTGCCCATGCCACGGAACGAGCGCCGCGCCAATTCCACCAGCACGAGCAAGCTGACCGCAACTTCGAGATTCGACAAGACCAGAAAAATCTCTGTGCCCGTGAACCGAGACAACCGGCTCAGCAGGAGCTGCGTCGTCAACAGCAGCACCCCCATCAAGGCGATGCTCGAGGTAAACCACGGAAAGCGCTGAACTCTGTCGCGCCCCAGCAGAACGACGAGCAAAACCAGCAAGGCCGCGAACGTGAGCGTCCACAAAACCTGCGCCGCTGAGAAATCGAAGTTGAAGTGCATCTTGACCTTGTCCACGCAGCTTTGTGCTGCCGCATGCCCTCCCTAAGTCTAACCGGGCGCACTGGCTCTGGGGCCTGCCATAATTCCTTCATGCTGGTTCTCGCTTCAGCCTCGCCGCGCCGCAGTGAATTGCTCACACAGGCGGGCTACCGGTTCCGTGTGCATCCCGCGCACATCAATGAGGATGTGCTGCCGGGAGAAGCTCCGATCGTGTACGTCACTCGACTGGCGCGGGAAAAAGCGGAGGCCGTGTTTCGCGAGTTGACCTCAGCCAGTCCAGTGCCAGAAGAAATTGCCGTTCTGGGCGCAGATACCACCGTCACCCTCGACAACACTATTCTGGGTAAGCCTGTGGACGCGGCGGATGCCGCGCGCATCTTACGGCTGCTCTCCGGCCGAACGCATCGCGTGATTACGGGCGTGGCGTTGGTCACCGCTGCGGGCGTCGAGGTAGCCGCGGAAGTCACTGCGGTCAGGTTTCTCACGCTTTCTGACGCGGAGATCGCCGACTACGTGGCAGGCGGCGAGCCCATGGACAAAGCGGGAGCCTACGCCATCCAGGGCCGCGCCGCACGCTGGATTCCCCGCATTGAAGGCTGCTACTTCAACGTGATGGGCCTGCCTCTGGCGCTGGTTTCGTCGATGCTGGAGACGTGCAGCAACCTGAAGTGACCGACAGCGAAACTTTTCAAGCCATTGTGGAGGGGCTCCCGGCCGAATTTGCTTTGCGCATCTTTCGCGCTAGAATGATCCAACTTCAAAAAACAGGGCCAATCTCATGCGGAAAACTCTTTTCCTGTGCAGCGCATTTGGGTTGCTGGCCGGAGTGTCGCCGGCACTGGTTTGCGCGCAATTCCAGCCACCGAATCCCGACGAACTCAAGATGACCTCTGACCCCAAAGCGCCGGGGGCCGATGCGGTATACCTCGAAATCAATGAGGTCGCCAACGATCCGATCCACTTCGAGAGTGTCTACAAGCGAATCAAGGTCCTTACTGAGAAAGGCAAAGAGCTTGCCACAGTCAATGTGCCCTACCTAAAAGGGAACAGAAAAGTTGCGGGCATCAAAGCGCGCACCATCCATCCGGATGGGACCGTGATCCCGCTCGATGTAAAGCCCGAAGACCTGTTGAGCGCAAAAATCGGTGAGAATCAATTCGGGCGCATGGTTTTTACGCTCCCCAGCGTGGAGGTGGGGAGCATTCTGGAATACAGCTACGAATACCACTGGGACGATAACGAGTTTATTCCGCCGTCATGGGAGATCCAGCAACCCTATTTCATCCACGAAGCACATTACCAATTCACGCCGTTCAAGGCATTCGCACCCATCGGCACCCCTGATACGGGGACCAGCATGTATCTGACCGACAGCAGGGGGCGAGTGGTGAATAGCTTGATCTGGTGGAATCACCTGCCCCCAGGCGTCAAGATGCAAACCAGCGTCAATGGCAGCTATAGCGTGGACGTGACCGATGTTCCACCGATTCCCGACGAGGCGCACATGCCGCCGATCAAGAGCCTCCTCTATAGAGTGTTCTTCTATTACAAAGCGCAAAGCGATGCCGCGCACTTCTGGCCGGACGAAGGCAAACTCTGGTCAAAGGACGTGGACAAATTCGCCGAGCCGTCGAAGGTCATCCGGGATGCAGTGAGTGGGTTGATTGCCTCCTCAGACAGCGACCTCGACAAGGCAAAGAAGCTCTACGATGCCGTGCAGGCCCTTGACAACACCGACTACTCACGCCAGAAGACCGCATCGGAGATGAAGGAACTAAAGATCAAGGAAGCCAAGCATGCCCAGGACACATGGGAGCAAAAGCGCGGGTCGAGCGAAGACATTGCGATGCTCTACCTGGCCATGTTACGGGCCGCGGGACTTACAGCCTACGCAATCAAAGTCGTCGATCGCGACCAAGGACTCTTCGACCTCAGTTACCTCAGCCTTGACCAGCTTGACTCAACACTGGTGAATTTGAGCACCGGCGGCAAGCAGGTTCTTTTCGATCCCGGCGAGAAAATGTGCCCGTTCCAAACCGTGAGCTGGCGGCATTCCGCCGCCGGCGGCCTTGGCCAAAGCGACCAGGGCGTCGCATTTTCAATTACCCCCACGCAGCAATATTCGGTAAACGTCACCCAACGTGTGGCGGATGTGTATCTGGATGGGCAAGGCGGCATCACGGGTCAGATCAACATCATCATGACAGGCCAGCGGGCGCTGCACTGGCGGCAGCGCGCTCTTGAAGAAGATGACACCGAACTGAAGAAGCAGTTTGACCGCGAGGAATTAGAAGGACACGTGCCTCAGGGCGTTGAAGCCCATGTCGATCACTTTCTGTCGATGTCCGATCCGTACACCAATCTGATGGCCGTGGTTAACCTCAAAGGGTCGCTCGGGACAGCCACGGCCAGGCGTCTCATTCTTCCCGGATTCTTCTTTGAAACTCGCGGCCACACACCTTTCGTCAACGAGGAAAAGCGCCTCGAGCCGGTAGACATGCATTACGGCGACCGCGTGAGCGACCAGGTGACTTATCACCTGCCGGATGGAATGACCGTGGAAGGCGCTCCCCAGGACGCAAACATCGGCTGGCCGGGACATGCGGTCTTCGTTGCCAAAAGCCTGACGCAGCCCAGCCAGATCGTCATCGGCCAAACATTGTCGGTTGCATTCACGCTTTCCAAGCCGGATGAGTACCAGGATTTGCGCGGCTTTTATCAGAAGGTCGCCGCCGCCGATCAGGGGCAACTGGTTTTGGATCTTCCAGCGGGCGCCAAAGCCAACTGAATCACCCCCGTTTAAGCGTCACCTGCGTGTGCTGTGCCGGCAGCACTGCGTTGGCAGGGATTTCACGCTAGAATGGTCGCACTTTAAAAACAGGGCCATTCTCATGCGGAAAACTCTCTTCCTGTGCGGCGCGTTTGGGTTGCTGGCCGCCTTATCACCGGCACTGATTCGCGCGCAATTCCAGCCGCTGAATCCCGACGAACTCAAGATGACCTCCGATCCGAAGGCGCCCGGGGCGGCGGCTGTGTATCTCAACATCGAAGAGATTGACAATGATCCGCTGCATTACCAGAGTATTTATCAGCGGATCAAAGTCCTCACTGAAAAAGGCAAAGAGCTGGCCACGGTCGAACTTCCGTACCTGAAGGGAAATTGGAAGATCTCCGACATCAAGGGCCGCACCGTTCATCCCGATGGGACGATCATCCCGCTGGCACTAAAGCCGGAAGACCTGATGATCGTGAAGAGTGGCGATCTGCAGGCCAACAAGAAGGTGTTCACTCTGCCCAGCGTCGAAGTCGGAAGCATCCTGGAATACCGCTACGAGATTCATTACGACGATGACCTGTACTCGTCGCCGGAGTGGAAGATCCAGCGCCCTTATTTCGTCCATAAAGCGCACTACGAATTCACGCCGTTTGAGAGTTACTGGCCTAGCCCCCCCATCGGCCTTGTGACCACTGTTTCTATCATCGATGGCCGGGGGCGGCCGGACAATGCACTGATCTGGTGGGACCGGTTACCGGCAGGCGTAACGATAAAGACAACCGCTAAGAGCTACGCAGTGGATGTCAGCGACGTTCCGCCGATTCCCCAGGAAGAGAAAATGCCACCGCTCCAGAGCTTAATTTACCGAGTGTCGTTCTACTACAACTACTCGAGCAAAGAGGATGAGTTTTGGGCAAACGAGGAAAAGTTCTGGTCGAAGGACGTGGACAACTTCGCTGAGCCGTCAAAGTCCGTGAAGGAAGCAGTCGACGGAATGATTGCTCCAACCGACAGCGATCTCGACAAAGCAAAGAAGCTCTACGACGCGGTTGAGGCTCTTGACAACACGGACTACTCACGTGCGAAGAGCACGTCGGAGATGAAGGAACTACGAATCAGGGAAGCCAAGCACGCGCAGGACACATGGGCACAAAAGAGTGGATCGAGCGAAGACATTGCGATGCTCTACCTGGCGATGCTGCGCGCGGCGGGGCTGACAGCTTACGCGATCAAGGTAGTGGATCGAGATGATGGTCTCTTCGACCCGGGTTACCTGAGTCTTAAGCAGCTTGACTCCACGCTCGTGAACCTGAGCACCGGCGGCAAGCAGTACCTCCTCGACCCCGGCGAGAAAATGTGCCCGTTTCAGACAGTGAGCTGGCGCCATTCCGCCGCCGGCGGCATTGATCAGACCGCTGAGGGCACCTCCTTCGCCGCAACTCCGAAGCAGCAGTACACAAACAACGCCGTCGCCCGGACCGGAGACGTGTGGGTGGACTTGCAGGGCGGGGTCACTGGTCACATCAACATCGTAATGACCGGCCAGCGGGCGCTTTACTGGCGGCAGCAGGCCCTTGAAGAAGACGAAACCGCATTGAAGAAGGAGTTCGACCGGGAAGAATTGGAGCCAAATGTGCCAGAAGGCGTGGAAGCTCACGTCGACCACTTCCTTTCGATGAACGATCCCTATACGAATTTGATGGCCGTGGTGAACCTCAAAGGGTCGCTCGGGACAGCCACGGCCACGCGCCTCATCCTTCCCGGGTTCTTCTTCGAAACCCGCGGCCAAACGCCGTTCGTCAACGAGGAAAAACGCCTGGAGCCCGTCGACATGCGCTATGGCGATCGCGTCACCGACCAGATCACTTATCACCTGCCGGATGGAATGACCACTGAAGGCGCCCCGCAGGACGCAAACATTTCATGGCCAGGCCACGCGCTCCTGGTTGCGAAACGTGCTTCGCAGCCCGGACAAATCACAATCGCTCAAACTTTGTCGGTTGCATTCACTCTGGCCAGGCCCGATGAATACCAGGATTTGCGCGGCTTTTATCAAAAGGTCGCCGCCGTCGATCAGGGGCAACTGGTTTTGGATCTTCCAACGGGCGGCAAAGTCAACTGAATCACCTGCGTTAAAGCGCCACCTGCTTGTGCTGTGCAGGCAGCACCGCGTTGGCAGCGATTTCGCGCTAGAATGGTCGCACTTTAAAAACAGGGCCATTCTCATGCGGAAAGCTTTTTTCCTGTGCGGCGCAATTGGGTTGCTGGCCGCAGTATCGCCGGCACTCGTTTGCGCGCAATTCCAGCCGCCGAATCCCGACGAACTCAAGATGACCTCCGACCCCAAAGCTCCGGGAGCGGCGGCGGTTTATCTCGACTACGAGGAGACCGACAACGACAGCCAACACAGCCAGATTTATTACGCCCGCATCAAGGTGCTGGCCGAGAAGGGAAAAGAGGCGGCGACGGTTCAAATTCCGCATCTGGGAGGCGAGTTCTCGATCGGCGGTGTCAGCGGCCGCACTATCCACTCGGATGGCACGATTGTGCCTTTGACGGTCAAGCCCGAGGAGCTTCTGATCGAAAAAACCAATGAAATCCAAGCCGGACGTCAGGCATATTCCGGCCAATCGCGTAAAGAACGAACAGTTTTCACGCTTCCCAGTGTGGAAGTGGGCAGCATTCTTGAGTATTCGTTCCAATTGCGTTTCAACGCGCAGTTCTATTGGCACTTGAGCCCCGAATGGACAGTGCAGCAGCAGTATTTCGTCCACAAGGCGCATTACATGTTCACGCCTTCGGACCTGTTCGCAGTTGTCTGGTGGCCCATTCTGCCCAAGGAAGCCAGAATCATGACCGACGCGGCCGGCCGGTACATACTCGATGTGAAGGATATTCCAGCCGCGCCCGACGAGGAGTGGATGCCGCCCGTCGACAGTTTTTTCTACAAGGTAAGTTTTTATTACAGGGGCCCCACAGACCCGCTCAATGTAGACGATTACTGGAAAGCCGAGGCGAAGAGTTGGTCAAAAGACGTAGACCACTTTGCCGAGTCAACCAAAACCATCCGTGATGCTGTTGACGGCCTGGTTGCGTCCGGCGACACCGACCTGGTGAAAGCGCAAAGACTCTATGCAGCGGTCGAGGCCCTCGACAACACAGATTACTCGCGACAAGTCGGCACGTCGGAACTGAAGCAGTTGAAGCAGAAAGAGGCCGATCGCGCCGAAGATACCTGGACGCAGAAACGCGGCGACAGCAACGACATGGCGCTGCTCTACCTCTCCATGTTGCGCGCCGCCGGCCTCACCGCATACGCCACCACGGTGGTCGATCGCGATCGGGGCGTCTTCGACGCCAGCTACATGAGTCTCAACCAGCTTGACCACACTTTGGTGATCCTGAATACCGGCGGCAGGGAAACTCTGCTCGACCCCGGCGAAAAGATGTGTCCCTTCGGCACCGTCAATTGGAGGCATTCACACGCCGAGGGTCTGCGGCAGAGCGCGGACGGGCCGGGCAGAGCCGTGACACCAATCCAGGTCTTCGGCGCAAACACAGTGAAGCGCAGCGGCGAGTTGACGGTCGATCCGCATGGCGGCATTACAGGAACTTTGCAGATTGTGATGGTTGGCCAGGAAGCACTCTCCTGGCGGCAAGCGGCCCTCGAGGTTGACGCGGCGGAACTAAAAAAGCAGTTCGACCGGGATCTCGGACATATCGTGCCCGACGGCGTTGAAGCGCATGTTGACCATTTCCTGGGGCTCGATGATTCGAACAGCCTGCTGATGGCCGTCGTTAAGGTAACGGGCATGCTGGGCACGGCAACGTCTAAGCGGCTGATTCTGCCGGGTTTCTTCTTTGAGACTCGGGGAAGCGCACCCTTTGTGAACGAAGAGTCGCGCCGGGAGCCGATCGATATGCACTTTGCCTCGCAGGTCACCGAGCAGTTGACCTACGATTTGCCCCCGGGAGCCGCGATTGAGGGCGCGCCCCAGGACACCAAAGTTTCCTGGGCAGACCGCGCCGTCTACATTGTCAAAACCAAGCCGGACGCCGGAGCGGTTACCGTAGCCCGCGTGCTGGCCCGCGCATTTGACGAGGCCAAGCCCGAGGATTATCAGGACTTACGCGGTTTCTACCAGAAGGTGGCAGCAGCCGACCAGGGGCAGCTTGTCCTTACCATGCCGGCCAATCAGAAAGGGCTCTGAACCTCCAGCAGGGGCCCGTGCGGGTTGGTTGGCACGAATTCTCTCACTTGTTCCGCCCACCGGAATTGTTCCGGGGTAGAATGGTCGCACTTAAACAACCAGGGCCAACCACGATGACTAAATCGATTCTCCTGCGCGGCGCAGTCCTTTTCTTCGCCTCTGTGTCGCCGGTTTTCGTTTTTGCACAATTCCAGCAGCCCACCGACGAAGAGCTGAAAATGACCGCCGATCCGAAGGCGCCGGGAGCGGATGCGGTCTACCTCGACGTCAATGACGTCGAGAACGATCCCCTCCACTTTAGGAGCTATTACGAGCGCATCAAGGTGCTCACAGAAAAGGGAAAGAAGCTAGCGACGGTCGAAATCCCTTACCTGAAAGCGAATTTCAAAATCAACTCGATCAAGGGCCGCACCATCCATCCCGATGGCACGATCGTTCCTCTTGAAGTCAAGCCTGAGGATCTCTTGATCGTGAAGGCCGGCGACCAGCAGGCCAACAAGAAAGTGTTCACGTTGCCCAGCGTGGAGGTGGGCAGCATTCTGGAGTTCAGCTACGATCTGGGTTACGACGACAATATCGCTTCTTCGCCAACGTGGGAAATCCAGCAGCCCTACTTCATCCACAAGGCGCACTATCAGTTCACGCCGCAACGACAATTCATGCCCAACGGCACGGCTTATACGTCCGTCACCACCTGGGATATAGTGGATAGCCGCGGGCGGATACTGAACGCCCTTACGTATAGCCCCCGTCTGCCCGAAGGCGCCAAAGTCGAGCCCAGCGTGAACGGCAGTTTCAGTGTCAGCCTGACCGACGTCCCGCCGACTCCAGACGAGGAGAATATGCCGCCCATCGACTCCTTTCTGTACAAGGTCATTTTCTATTACACCTTTGCTCCTGACACCACCACATACTGGTCCGCGGAGGTCAAGCTCTGGTCGAAGGATGTCGACAAGTTTGCCGAGCCCTCATCAACGATCCATGATGCCGTGAACGGACTCATTGCTCCGACTGACAGCGATCTCGACAAAGCCAAAAAGCTCTATGACGCAGTGCAAGCCCTCGACAACACCGACTTCTCCCGCGAAAAAAGCGCTTCGGAATTGAAAGAACTTCACCTGAAAGAACAAAAGCGCGCCGAAGATACGTGGGCGCAAAAGAGCGGCTCCGGTGACGACATCGCCATGCTTTACCTGTCGATGCTCCGCGCTGCCGGACTCACCGCCTACCCCTTGCGCGTTGTGGATCGCGACCGATCATTTTTCGATCCATACAACCTGACCACCGATCAGCTTGATTCGACGGTCGTGGCGTTGAGTACCGGCGGGAAACAGATCCTGCTCGATCCCGGCGAAAAAATGTGCCCCTTTCAGACCGTGAGTTGGAAGCACTCCGGCGCCGCTGGAATCGGAGAAAGTGCGCAAGGGGCCTCTCTGATCTCCACTCCGGAGCAGCAATACAAGGACAACCTCACGCAGCGCCTGGGCGATGTGTTCGTGGATGCCCAAGGCGGTGTAACAGGGCGCATCAACATCGTGATGACCGGACAAGAGGCGCTCCATTGGCGGCAGAGAGCACTGCGAGAAGATGACACCGAACTGAAGAAGGAGTTTGACCGCGAAGAATTAGAAGGCAACGTGCCGGACGGTGTGGAAGCGCATGTCGATCACTTCCTCGCCATGAACGATCCGAATACAGACTTGATGGCTGCAGTGACCCTCAAAGGCTCGCTCGGCACGGCCACCGCCAAGCGCCTTATTTTGCCGGGGTTCTTTTTTGAAACTCGTGGTCACGTCCCATTCGTCAACGAGGATAAGCGGGTAGAGCCCGTCGACATGCATTACGGCAGCCGCGTGACCGACGAGATCACCTACCACCTGCCCGACGGAGTGACCGTGGAGGGCGCGCCCCAGGATGCAAGCATTCCTTGGCCCAGCCATGCGGCCCTCATTGCCAAAACCGTGGCGCAGCCTGGCCAGATCACCATCAGGCAAACATTATTGGTTGGATTCACGATGGCAAAACCGGCGGAATACCAGGATCTGCGCGCGTTCTTCCAAAAGGTTGCTGGGGCCGATCAAGAACAGTTGGTTTTGACCATGCCATCGACCGCGGCTCCAGCAAGAAAGGGAAATTGATGCGTATGCGGAGAAGCGTTTCCCGATTTCTTATTTTCGCGGCGTGCTGCGGAGCAGGTCTTTTCGCCTCGGACGCAGCCACAGCCAAAGAAAGGTCGCAGCCCGCGCCGGACTGGGCGGTTGATGCGGCCAAAACGCCGACTCCGGCAAACGTAGGCGATGCCTCCGCCGTCATTTTGCTCGACGACTATCTCATCACGGTCGACGAACAGAATCACGCGGTCGAGCGCAGGCGGTATGTTGTGCGAATTCTCAAGCCGCAGGGGCGGGAATACTCCCAATGCGAGGCAGAGTACGACAAAGACGAAAAGCTGGACTACTTCCACTCGTGGACGATTGCCGCCGACGGCCGGCAGCTCCAGGCCATGGACACCGACTTCATGGATGTTGGAGCCTATGAAGGCGCGGACGAGCAGGAGACGGAACGCTTCCGCGTCTTGAAAGCTCCCGGAAGCGACCCCGGCGCCGTCGTCACCTGCGACTACGAGTGGCATCTGCGGTCCTACATGGATTCCGAAGATTGGCTCATTCAAGACTCTATACCCGTTGTGAACGAAGACCTGGAGCTGGCTCTGCCGTCGGGAGGTCATTATGCGGATTCGTGGGGCCACCACGCACCTATTCGACCTGATGAAACGGGGGACAACCATCTCCGTTGGGAGATCAGGGACGTACCCGCGCTCGATCTTGCGAATCTCCATGCCACACCAACGTGGTGGGCGCTCGCAGCGCGGATGACGGTCATGTGGGGAGACGAGGCGGTCAAGGGGCCTGAAAATCAATGGCGCGCCTTTGGTCAATGGGAGGATCAGCTCGAAGCACATCGGCCCGATCCCACGCCCGAGATTACCGCCAAGGCACAGGAGCTCATCGCCGGAGCTCCCGATCTCTACACCAAGCTGAGCCGCATCACAAGTTACATCCAGAAGAACGTCCGGTACTTCATCATCGAGAAGGGCATCGGCGGATGGCAGGCGCACTATGCCGGCGATATCTATCGCAATCGTTATGGGGACTGTAAAGACAAAACCACATTGTTGATCTCAATGCTCCAGGCGATTGGCATCCCTGCTCACTATGTGGTTGTAGCCGCAGGGCCGCTTCGCGGTGTCGTTGATCCTGATGCGCCATCGCTCATGGCCAACCATGTCATCACAGCTATCGAGCTCCCCAATGGAGAGAAAGATCCCCGCCTGCAATCGCTGGTAAAGGCTTCAAACGGCAAAACCGTGCTCATCTTCGATCCGACCGATGAGGAAACGCCAGTGGGCCTGATTCGCGGAGAACTTCAAGGCGCGTACGGGAACCTCGCCAATGGGCCCGACAGCCAGATATTGCAGATGCCCGTGCTTGCCCCTCTTTCGGCCAGCCTGAGCCGCAAGGGTTCATTTGTTCTAACTGCGGACGGCACGCTCGCCGGCGATGTAACCGACGTGTTTACCGGCGTGGATGCGGCGGGCGAGCGCGCGCTCCTGAAGGAGGCAGATACCAAGGAAGTACATGACTACCTGGAGCAGCACCTCAGCTCCGATCTGCCCAGCGTCGACTTCAAGGGGTATGAATTTCACGAGACGGGCGAACTCGATCAGCCGGTCACGCTTGACTTGCACTTGAGCGACTCAAGCTATGCGCATGCGTCCGGCCCGCTGCTGTTGCTGCGTCCTCGTGTGGTGGGCGACG
>Ga0265330_10000630_pt1 | contig 22756 bp, 32 predicted proteins | sample 41919metaG_FD_202083 | JGI IMG/M metagenome (GOLD analysis project Ga0265330, IMG submission 202083) | Rhizosphere microbial communities from Carex aquatilis grown in University of Washington, Seatle, WA, United States - 4-19-19 metaG | ecosystem: Host-associated > Plants > Roots > Rhizosphere... | reverse complement strand
TCTTCTTCAACCGCCGGGGCGTTCGGCAACAGCTCGCGCGATTTGATGAGAAGCAACTTGGCCGCAACGACCAAAAAGTCCGCCAACTCGTCGGGGTCGCGCACCGCCACCTCTTTCAAGCTTTCCAAATATTGATCGGCGATCTTCGAAAGCGAAATTTCGGAAATGGAAAGCTCCTCTCGCTCGATGAGCGTGAGCAGCAGATCCAGCGGACCTTCGAATTTTTCCATTTTGAAATTAAGCGGCATGCGTTCCGAATATCTAATACCTAATGTCTAATATCTAATCCGCCGACGGACCTCACCCTACCCTCTCCTTGATTAAGGAGAGGAGGCGAAGCATCTATTCCTTCTCCTCAGTCGAGGAGAAGGGTAGGCCTGCCCCACGAAGCCGAAGCGAAGTGGGGGATGAGGTCGGCGGTCGTCAATGGTTATTTTCGCTTCTTTGCAAGCGACTTCTTGAACGCCGCCTTGGTCGCGAACTTCCTCTTCGATCTTTTCGGCGGCCTCTTGGCTTTCGGGGAAACCGGCATCTTCGCTTTCGAGCCGACCTTGGCCAGCTGCGCACCCTCCGACTTGATCAAGTCCTTGATTTTCATCCTGAGCGATTCGGTCAAACTTTCGGCGCGGACCAATCCTTTGCCCACGCGCGCGAGCGAATGATCCATAAGCAAACCCACGTCCTTATACATGGAAACGAACGGCGTTCCGGCGCCGGCCACCATTCCGAGCTTCACCATTTCTTTTTCATTGGCAAGTTCGGCTTTGACCGCTTTCAAGTATTTTTGCACGCCCTTGAGATCGACGCGATAACTGGCCGGCACGGCCACGACATAATAGCGTTTTCCACCCTTAGAGACCTTTGGCAATTCAACTTTAACGAGCAGTGTTTTGGCGATCGCGCCCAACTCTTCGCCCAAGGTTTGCGCCAGATCGTAGGCCGTGTAAACGGTCTTGTGCGGCACGATCTCAAATTTAATTTTCGTTTTCTTCAGGTGAGCGATGACGCGTTTGGGGATGGACATATTTTGGGGCTAAAGAATGCGCAAATTTATTGCAAATTTACGAATATATCTTTAAGCGTTTCTATTGGTAAATTAGTGACATATTAGTATTAGTTAGTATCACTCGACGAATTTAATATGCACTTCGCGCAAGGCCTTGGCCGGGAGCTCGGACGGGGCGCCGGTCATGGGGTCGCGCGCGTCGCCCGTCTTGGGAAAAGCCATGATCTCGCGGATATTCGGTTCATTCATGAGAATGGCGATGATGCGATCAAGCCCCCAAGCGATCCCGCCGTGCGGCGGCGCCCCATAGGTGAAGGCCTCGAGCATGTGGCCGAACTTCTGCTTGATCGATTCTTCGTCATGGCCCATGATCTCAAAAACCTTTTTGAGCGCTTCCGGTTGATGGTTGCGAATACTGCCGCCGCCGATCTCATTACCATTCAAGATAATGTCGTATTGTGCAGCCACAATCTCGCCGATGTTCTCTTTTTTCATAAGTTGCTCGCGATACTCGGGAATGGGGGCCGAGAACGGGTTGTGTGTAAAGGTCCAACCGCCGTCATCGGCTTTTTCGAACATCGGAAAATCAACGACCCACTCGAAAGCTAAAAGGTTGGGATCGTTCTTGTCCTCGCGAATATCCGGCTTGTCCGAATTGTATTTCGCCATGGCCTCGGCGTGCGAAATTCGCGGGAACGGAATCTGTTGGATCTTTTTTTCCGGAAACAATTCTTTAACGAGCGCGATCAGCATCGCTTCGTTCAACGCCATCACCTCTTCACTATCGACGAACGACATCTCCATATCGAGTTGCGTGAACTCCGGCTGGCGGTCGCCGCGTTGATCTTCATCGCGCCAACAACGAGCCATTTGGAAATATTTTTCCATACCCGCGACCATGAGAAGCTGTTTTAGCTGCTGCGGCGACTGCGGCAGGGTGTAAAAAGTCCCGGGGTGGAGTCGCGAGGGAACCATAAATTCACGCGAGCCCTCAGGCGTTCCTTTACCCAATGACGGAGTTTCTATTTCCCAGAATCCTTCCTTGTTTAAATAGTTGCGGCAGAGGTTAATGATCTTGTGGCGCATCTCCATGTTCTTGCGCATGCGTTCCGAGCGCAGATCAAGGTAACGGTATTTAAGGCGCGTTTCTTCGTTCACCTCGCGCGTATCCTTGTTGATCGGAAAAGGGGGCGTGGTCGCCTCATTCAAGACTTCGATCTCAAGCGCTTCCATTTCCACCGCTCCCGTCGCGATGTTCGGGTTGACCATTTTTTCCGGCCGCGCTTTGATAAGTCCCGTCACACTCACGACCCACTCGTCGCGCAAACTTCCTGCGACTTCGGCGGGCGGGGTTTTTGGAATAACAACGACCTGAATGACGCCGGTGCGGTCGCGGATGTCGAGGAATACGATCTTACCCATGTCGCGTCGGGTGTCGATCCAACCCTTGATCGTCACTTTTTGGCCTATTAAGGCCGTTGTTTCGGCGATATTGGTGCGTTGCATGTTTGTTTCCGATTACCGCTAATAAGATTGAATTGTATAAAATTATCGCCAATTGTTCAAGGGAAAAATGCTTTTTCCCGCGCTTAAGCGTGAAATTAAAAAAGACCAGCTCGTGGTCATTTATTTTATACGATGGTCGGAAACCAGATCGCCGTTTCAAGACGATAACGAAGCAAGGATTGAGTGATGGCGCCCAAGTTCGAAGCCGGCAAAATGGCCGTGGCGGCAAGCGGCACGGTGGCGTGGCTGCGCAAAGCATCGAGCTCGGCGGCGCAAACCGAAACCGCGGTCGGATCGGCGACCGCGCACTTGGAGCAAACTGCGCCGCCGTGAGCCGCTGAAAAAGCGCTGGGGCTCGCATGGCGGCATACGACGCAAACATGAAGTTCCGGCCGATATCCGGAATGGATTAAGAGTTGCAAAATAAACGCGTCGCGAAGCGCGCTCGCCTGGGGCGGCGACACATGTTCGGCCGTGTGAATGCCGTCGCGCAAGAGCGCGAACAAGTCCGGGTCGCAAACCCCGGGGCGAGTGGAAATATCCACGAGACGGATGAATCGCGCCGCCACCTGCGAGCGCCACAAGGTGCGCGCGACATTCGGCAAGCGCTCGGCGGTCTCGATTCCGATAAGAAGCGGCCGCGATCGGCCTTCATATATCAAAACTCGCACCACAGCGATCGAAGAAAGCGGCGGCTGAAGTTTAGAAAGTATCTTCCGCGCGGCGCGCACGCGCACCTCAAGTTTGCCCCTTGCTTCGGTGTAAAGGGTATAGAGCCGGTCATGCTCGGCGAGGTCGCGATGCGACAGCACGATCGCTTTTGTTTGTAAGTAATTGGCCATTTTGAGGGGAATTAGGAGATAGGAATTAAGAATTAAGAAGCCGGTCGGATTCCTAATTCCTAATTAATAATTCTTATCTCTAACCAATTATAACAGAAAACCCCGGCGCGCGCGTGCGGCCGGGGCTTGGTCGAGAAAGACCAGCGGATCATTCGGTTGGCAAATTCTTCTTGCTCGTTGCCAGAACGAGATGTCCGGTTCCACTGGTCATGAGGTAAGGATTCAGCGCCATGATCAGCCACTTTTCCTCACCGCCATAGGGATTGATGAGAACGCCAGCGTAATAGATCTGCTGAAACTCCTTGTAAGCGGTGCGATCGAAGGAGTGCAACCCACCACTGCTCGGCAGCTTGTTAGGTTGGTTGGCAGCGACGGTCAAAATCTCGTGGACCGTTGCCAGATGTAGGCCCAGCGCCTCGCTGCCATGATATGCTTCCTCACCAAACCACTCACCCCTACACAGATCCAGACAATGGAACTCGACCAACCCCTTACCATGGCCGACCCTTGGGATCTGACGAGGATTGATCCCGCCAACCACCTTCTTGTAGCCTCCGGCATCAATCAATTTATCGAGCGGAACATCGTAGTCAACTTCCTGCCGAAAGGTCAAAACGATCTTTGCTATTGTGTTTTCCACAGAACAACCTCCTTTTTGTATGCCTTTGTTGTTTATCAAAAAACGGCCAATTTGTCAATGGCCGAGGACATAACAGCTAACAGCTAAAACCTAAAAGCTAAATTGTCGGAAACGGTGTTAGAATTTCGCAGCCGTCATCCGTGACGGCCACGGTATTTTCAAAATGCGCCGAAAGCGAACCGTCGACGGTTTTTACGGTCCAGCCATCGGGCAGAGTTTTCACTTGCCAAGCGCCGACGTTGATCATCGGTTCAATAGCAAGCACCATCCCTTTTTTCAAAATAATGTTCGGCGTGTTAGCATCGACGTAATTTGGAACGCGCGGTTCTTCGTGAACGTCATAGCCGACGCCGTGGCCGACCAGGTCGCGCACCACGCCGTAACCATTGCCTTCGGCGTGCGTTTGCACAGCGCGTCCGATCTCTGAAAGCCGAGCGCCGGCGTGAACGACCGCAATGGCGCGTTCCAAACATTCGCGCGTTATGCGCATGAGTTTGAGCGCCGGCTCGTTAACCTTGCCGACGGCAACGGTCATCGCCATATCGGTGAATAATCCATCTTTTGCCGGATATTGCATACCGATGTCGAGTCCGATGATATCGCCCTCTTTCAAAATGCGTCCGGGATGCGCCAAACCATGCACGACCTCGTCGTTAACCGAGGTGCAAACCGTGGAGTTGTACGCCATTCTCACGCCTTGTATCCGATAACCTTTGAAAGCGGGGCGACCGCCTGCTTTTAAAATTTCCTTTTCCGCCAGGTCGTCGAGTTCGGCCGTGGTGACCCCCGGCGCGACGCGCGAAACGATCTTGCCAAGGACGCGCGAAAGCAACCGGCCGCCGCGGCCGATCAGCTTAATCTCCTCATCGGTTTTAACCATTCCTCGGTTCATGGAATTTAAGTCCTTTATCGCTTTCCAAAACAGCCTTAAGCGCCCGCTTGCCCACTTCTTTAATACCGCCAAGGCCATCGATGCGGCGCAAAGCGCGCAAGCGGCGGTAATAGTGCAAAACGGGGATCGTATCTTCACGATAACTCTTCAGGCGTTCTTTGATGATCCTCGGCTTGTCATCGTCGCGGTGAATGATACGGCCGCCGCAGTTGTCGCAGACATTATCCACCTTTGGACGATCGGCTTCTATATGATAATTGCGACCGCAGCGGGAACATATCCGGCGACCGGAAATGCGGCGAATGACCTCATGATCGGTGATCGAAATAAGAATGGCGTGCGCCACGTGCGCGATCCGATCCAAAATGAGCGCCTGCTCAAGGTCGCGCGGGCTGCCGTCGATGATGATCCCGTCTTTGGCGTCATTCTTGTTTAGGCGGCGCTTCAAAAGCATGGCGGTTATTTTGTTGTCCACCAGTCTGCCGGCGGCGACATCGGCGGCAATGCTTTTGCCGAGCGGCGTGCCTTTTTTGATCTCTTCGCGCATCAATTTCCCGGTGGAAACGAACGGGATGCCCAAGGCCTTGGCCAGCGGTTCGGCTTGCGTGCCTTTTCCCGAACCCGGCTTTCCAATAAGGACAATGACTTCGCGATGGGGTGTTTTCATGATGATCTGTTAGGGGATAAAAAACAAATGTCTGGCGGCGCAACGGCCGTCAGACAAGTGTATCACAATTTATTTCAAGGAGAAAAAATTAAGAAATGTCGTACTCGCGCATGATGAGTTGCGCCTCGATCTGTTGAACGGTTTCAATGACGACCGAGACGACGATCAAAAGCGAGGTGCCGCCGATGACCAGGTTCTGCGTGCCGGTCAATTGCGAAACGGCCAGAGGCAGAACGGCGATGACCGCAAGGAAAACGGCGCCGACCACGAGGATCCGGTTGGTAACGTATTGCAGATATTGAGCCGTCGGCACGCCCGGGCGGATGCCGGGCACATAACCGCCCTGCTTTTGCAGATTCTCGGCGATCTGTTCCGGATGGAAAATAACGGCGGTGTAGAAGTAGGTGAAGAAGATGACCAGAACAAAATACGAGATCGCATAGATCAAACGGTTCTGCGAAACCGTCACCACCCAACTCGCGGCGTTAGCGAGCCACAGGGTCTTGGCGTGCATAAAGAATTGCGCAACCAAAGGCGGGAACAAGATGACCGAAATGGCAAAGATAATGGGGATGACGCCGCCCATGTTGACCCGAAGCGGCAAATGCGTGGTTGAACCGCCGCCGGATGACTGGCCGCGCACGAAACGAGCGTAGGTGACCGGAATGTTGCGCTGGGCTTCTGTTATGAAGACGACACCGGCGATTGTCACAATGCCAATGAGTACGTAGGAAACCATGGTGATGATCTGCGAGGCGTCAAAGGTGCTCGCCGCTTGCTGGAAGGTTGAGGGCAGGCGCGAGATGATGCCCGCGAAAATGATGAGCGAAATGCCGTTTCCCACCTTCTTCTCCGAAATTATCTCGCCGATCCACATAAGAAACAGTGAACCCGCGACCATCGCGATAATGATGGTGAAGAATTGGAAAATTGAAAGCTGGCCCAACACGGCGCCGCGAGAGCTTTGGCGCAGAATTTGAATGACGCCGTAGGCCTGGAGCGCGGCAAAGGGAACGGTGAGGACGCGCATGTACTGGTTCAAGCGGCGCTGACCGGATTCGCCGTCCTTTTGGATCTCCTCAAGGCGCGGAATGACCATGGTGAGGAGCTGAATGACGATCGAGGCGGTAATGTAGGGACCCACGCCCATGGCGGTGACCGAAAAACTCTGGTAAGTGCCGCCGGAGAAGACGTTCAAAAGCCCCAAGTATTGGTTGGAGGCGAAAAGGCGGCGCAAAGCCTCGACATCGACGCCGGGAATGGGGATGTGGGAGGTGGCGCGAAACAAAAGCAGAAGCCCCAAAACGACCAGGATGCTGTTGCGCAGTTCCTTCACTTTCCAGATGAGGAAGAATTTTTTTAAATTCTTGTTCATGTATTTTTAGATGACGACCACGCCGCCCAGCGCCTCGATCTTGGCTTTGGCTTCGGCGGAAACCGAGATGCCGCGCACATTGATCTTTTTGGCGAGCTTGCCGCCGGCAACCAGCTTCACCGAATCGGCCGCGTGCGGAATAAGGCCGGCTTTCACTAGCACGGAGACGGTCACGGTATCATTCGCGTTGAATTTATTCAGGATCGAGACCGGCAAGGTCGCGGCCTTTTTCTCAAGCGCGGCAAAACCGCCGAGTTTCGGCGTGCTCTGCACCGTCCGCTTCATGCCGATCTGGCGCAAGCCCTTGCGGCCGCCTTGGCGAGCGCGCTGGCCCTTGGTGCCTTTCCCTGCGGTCGTGCCTTTGCCCGAGCCGTTGCCGCGGCCCATGCGCTTGTACTTGTGGCGCGAGCCGACGGCCGAGTGTAAATTGGAGAGTTCAATCGACATAAAATTAGGATTTGCGATTATGCAGCATGCCCAAAGCAATGACCGCCGCCTTCAAGGTGTTGATCTTGTTTGAGCCGCGCATTATTTTTCCGACCACGTTCGGCACGCCGCCCAATTCCATGAGCGTGCGCACCGCGCCGCCGGCCTTGATGCCGGTGCCTTGCGGAGCCGGGCGAAGGAGGACGACGGAAGCGCCGAACTTGGCCTTGACGTCGTGCGGGATCGTTTCGTTCTTAAGCGGAATGGTGATGAGTTGTTTCTTGGCGTCGCGCGCGGCTTTGTTGACCGACAACGTCACGTCGTTCCCCTTTGCAACGCCAAAACCGACGCGGCCTTTGCGGTCGCCCACCACCACGGTCGCACGAAAGCGCATGCGCTTGCCGCCTTTGGTCACGCGGGTGACGCGAGCCAGGTCGAGGATCTTCTGCTCGAATTCCTTTTCTTCGCGGATCACTTCGCCGCGGCGCGGTCCCCTGTCTTCCCTTGTTCTTTGAAATGCCATAAATATATTCTTCTAAAAAATAAGTCCGCCTTCGCGCGCGCCGTCGGCAACGGCCTTGACGCGGCCGTGGTAGCGGTATGAGCGGCGATCAAAGACGACGGTCTTGATCCCGGCCTTAAGGGCTTTTTCGGCGACGAGCTTTCCGACCTCGGCCGCGAGCGCGATCTTGCCCTTGGTCTTGCTTTTGATCTCATGATCGCCGGCGGAAACCAACGTTTTTCCCGCGGCGTCGTCGATCGCCTGAACGCGGATATGCTTAAGCGTGCGCTCAACCGCGAGACGCGGGCGAGCGGCGGTGCCGGAAAAGCGGGCGCGAACGCGCGCGACGCGGCGCACGCGCTTCCATGCCTTTATCTTTTCTTTGTTGTTCAATTTAATTCCCATATTTTTTGCTGTTAGCTGTTTGCCGCGTGCTCCGCGCTACTTGGCGCCGGCCGCTTTGGCGGCTTTGCCCGCTTTCTGGCGAACAACTTCGCCCACATAGCGAATGCCTTTGCCTTTGTACGGCTCGGGTTTCCTAAGCTTGCGGATCTGCGCGGCAACCTGCCCGACGGTCTGTTTGTCGGCGCCCGTTAGCGTCAAAATGTTCTTTTCCGCTTTGGCCTCGACCCCCTTGGGGAGTTCAAACACAACAGGATGCGAAAAACCGAGGTCCATGGTGATCTTCGAACCGGCGACCGCGACCTTAAAGCCGACGCCGACGAGTTCGAGCTGTTTGGTAAAACCGGTGGTGACCCCGCTCATCATGTTCTTCATGAGCTTGTGGGTGAGCCCCCAAAGCGAGCGGTCGAACTTTTCATCCGGTTTTGCGACCGACACCTTTATCTCGTTTCCCGCAACCTCAACAATGGCGTTCGGGTGCGGCGCGAAGGTCAGTTCGGTCTTCGGGCCTTTGACGGTGACAACGCCGTCCGCGACCTTGACGGTCACGCCCGTTGGAATGGCAATAGGGTTTTTTCCAAGTCGGCTCATATGCTTAGTATATTTCGCAGATTATTTCGCCGCCCAACTTGCGATCCTTGGCTTCCATATTGGTCATAAGGCCCTGGGAAGTGGAAATGACGGCGACGCCGGTGGCCGAGCGAACCGTCGGCAATTTATCGGCTTTGGCGTACACGCGATGCCCGGGCTTACTGATGCGGCGAACGGCCTCAAAGGCCGGACGGCGGCCGTCGTAGCGGAGCTTCACGGTGAACTCTTTCACATCTTCCTTTGTTAGAACGGCGCCCACGAAGCCGCACTTTTCCAAAATTTTTGCGATCGTGAATTTGACCTTGGAGTAAGGTACGTTAACCTCGTCCCGATGCGAGGCGGAAGAGTTGCGAATTCTGGTGAGCATGTCAGCTATTGGGTCGGTCATCATATATTTACCAAGAGGCTTTAACCACCCCGGGGATCTCGCCCCGGTTGGCCAGTTCGCGGAAACAAATGCGGCACAATTCAAAATCGCGCATATAGCCGCGCTTTCTGCCGCAGCGCCAACAGCGTCGAACCTCGCGGGTCGTGAACTTCGGTTTGCGCTTGAATGATTTGTTGTATTGCGAAGTGGTGGACATAAAACGGATTATTTCTTTGTTTCGGCTTGGAAAGGGAAACCCAGCGCCTTAAAGAGCGCAAGACCCTTGGCGCGGTCGCCTGCGGTGGTCGTGATGACGACCTCAATGCCGTGCAAGCGTTCAACCTCGTCCGGGCGGATCTCGGGGAAAGCGATGTGCTCTTTAAAGCCGATCGACATATTGCCGTTCTTATCAACCGACTTTAACGGCAAACCGCGGAAGTCGCGGACGCGCGGCAAGGTCACGTTCACGAGCTTGTCGAGAAAGCTGTAGAGCCGTTCGCCGCGGAGCGTCGCTTTCATGCCGACGGTCATGCCTTCGCGGATCTTAAAGGCGGCAATGGACTTCTTGGAGAGGGTTTCGACCGGCTTTTGTCCGGAAATGCGGCCGATCGTCTCGGCGACCGTTTCGGCGAGCTTGGGATCCTTATTGCCGGCGTTAAGGCCGACGTTAAGGGTTATCTTAACGATCTTCGGCACGCTCATGGGGTTCACAAGCCCGAATTCCTTGCTCATGGCGGCGCTGATCGCGGCGGCGTATTTTTTCTTTAGCGAGGTGTTCATGCGAATTGTTCTTTACATTTTTTGCAAACTCTCACCTTTTTGCCGTCGGCGAGAATAACGCGGCCGGTGCGGGCGGGTGTCGAGCATTTCGGGCAGACAAGCATAACGTTGGCTGCCGCGAGCGGCGCGGAAAACTCCACGCGCTGGCCCTTTGAGGAGCCGCGCGCGGGCAAATGCCGCTTGCGCACGTTCAGGTGCTCAACCACAAGTCTTCCCTCTTTGGGAAAGACCTGCGTCACTTTGCCGGACTTGCCTTTTTCGCGTCCGGCGATGACCTTTACATTGTCTCCAGTGCGGATGTTCATAATATTATACGACCTCGGGCGCGAGCGAGATTATCTTGGAAAAACCTTTGGCGCGAAGTTCGCGGGCGACCGGCCCGAAGATGCGCGTACCCTTCGGCTCGAGCGACTTCTTGTCGATGATGACCGCGGCATTGTCGTCAAAACGCACGTATGAGCCGTCCTTGCGGCGCGTTTCTTTGCGCGTCCTTACGATGACCGCATGCACGACGTCGGACTTTTTGACCATGCCGTGCGGCGCGGCGTCTTTAACGACCATGGTGACAACGTCGCCGATGCCGGCATAGCGCTTTTGATAGCCGCCCAGCACACGGATCACCATGAGGATGCGAGCCCCGGTGTTGTCGGCCGACGATAACATTGAGCGGTGTTGGACCATATGCTATTTGCTATTTGCTACGCGCGAAACCACGCGCCAGCGCTTGTCGCGGCTTATCGGCTTGCATTCTTCTATAACCACAGCGTCGCCAACATGATATTCGCCCTTTTCGTCGTGGGCCTTCATCTTGGTCGAGCGAGTGTAGCGCTTGTGGTACTTGGGGTGCATGACCGTGCGGTCAACTCTAACCGTCACCGTCTTCGACATTTTGTCCGAGACGACGATGCCCGTGAATTGGCGTTTGGTTTTGACGGATTTTTCCATATGTTTACTTGGCGTTTTTAACACGCTCCGAGGCGATGGTCAAGGCGCGGGCGAGCGTTTTTTTAGCGTCGCGGATCTCGCGGACGTCCTTAAGCGAGTCGGCGGCGACGTCAAAACGAAAGCCGCGCAATTTTTCGCGAAGCGAGGCGACCAATTCGTTCAACTCCTTGTCGGAGCGTTGTCGCAATTCTTTGATATCCATTTTAGTATTTCTTTACGAATTTTGCGGCGCAGGGCAGCTTGTGCGAGGCGAGCCGCAACGCTTCGCGCGCCGTCGCTTCGTCGATGCCGTCCATTTCAAACACGACCGTGCCCGGCTTAACAACGGCGATATAGTGGTCAACGGCGCCTTTGCCGCCGCCCATGACCGATTCGTTGCCGTGATTGGTGCGGGACTTGTCGGGGAAGATGCGGATCCAAATTTTGCCGCCGCGCTTGACAAAGCGGGTCATGGCGCGGCGCGCGGCCTCAATCTGGCGCGAGGTGATCCAAGCGGTTTCCATGACCTTGAGGCCGTAGGCTCCAAAGTCAACCTCGTTCTTGTCGGTGGCGATCCTTTTCCCGCGGGCGCGTCCTTTGTGCCACTTTCGATGTTTTACCTTTTTGGGCATTAACATAATTGCAAATTTATTTGGCCGCTTCAGCCGTCGCTTCGGCCTCTTTGGCTTCTTTTGCTTCTTGCGCCGCCTTGACCGAAGCCTCTTCGCGGCGTTTTTCGCGCTCGCGGTCAAAGACCTCGCCCCGGTATATCCAAACCTTTATCCCGATGGCGCCGAAAATGGTTTGGGCAAAGCCCTGGGCGTAGTCGATGTCAGCGCGCAAATTTTGGAGCGGAACGCTGCCGGACGAAAGCATTTCGCGGCGCGCGATCTCGGCGCCGTTTAGCCGGCCCGAGACCATGACCTTGATGCCCTGTGCCCCCGCCTTGGTCACGCGCTCGATGGCCATCTTAAGGACGCGGCGGAACGGCATGCGCTTTTCCAGGTCCGCGGCCATGCCTTGGAGCACGATCTGCGACGAAAGATTGGGGCGGTTAACCTCGATGATGTTCAACTTGACGTTGATCTTCGTCCGTTTCGGGAAGAATTTGGCCAATATCTTTTTCTTGAGTTCTTCGGCGCCGGCGCCGGAACGGCCGATGATAAAGCCGGGTTTCGCCGTATGAATGATGATGGAAACGGAAGACGGCGAACGTTCGACGTCGACATGGTCGACCATCGATTCCTTGAGCTCTTTCATGAGATACTCGCGCATCTCAACATCCGTCCTAAGCTGGTGCTGGTAGGAACGATTCCTTGGCGACCCGTACCACCGGGAAGACCAGGTGTTGATGACGCCGAGGCGGAATGCTTTGGGGTTTACTTTCTGTCCCATACGAATTATTAGTTACTAGCCTGCCCCGAGCCGTGTCGAGGGGTTTCGAGTTTCGAGTCCTCTTTTGACGCAACTTTCTTGACCGCAACTTTCTTCGCGGGTTTGGCCGCCGACTTCTTCTCTTCAACCTTAACTTCGGCCGGCTTCTCTTCCGTTTTTTGGGATTTAGTTGTTAGTTGTTTGTCTTTTCCATCGGTCAGGACGATGGTGATGTGACTCGTGCGCTTCTTGATGGGTGCCGCTCGGCCCATGGCCCTGGCGCGCCAGCGCTTAAGCGCCGGGCCCTGGTCGGCCGTCGCCGCTTTGATCGTCAAAGACGCTTCGTCGAGCTTGAAGTTGTTGACCGCGTTCGCGGCCGCCGAGTTCAACACCTTCAAAACCGGAAGAGCGGCCGCCTTGGGCAAGAAAGCGAGCTGGGTGCGGGCAACATCAACCTTAAGCCCCCGGAGCATGCCGGTAACCAGCCGCACTTTGCGCGGCGACATTCTGACGAATCTGGCGATGGCGTGGACATCCATATATTTATTTCTTAGGCGCCGGCGCAGCGGTTGTCTGCACCGCGGCGGCCGCGGCCTTGGCCGTTTCGGCTTGTTTTGTCTCAAGTTCCTTTTGCATTTTTCCTCCGTGGCGGACGAACTTGGTGGTCGGCGAAAATTCGCCCAAGCGGTGTCCGACCATGTTCTCGATTATATAGACCGGCACATGCGTTTTGCCGTTGTGCACGCCAATCGTAAAACCGACCATTTCCGGAGTGATGGTGCTGGCCCTGTCCCAGGTCTTCAAGACGGTCTTGTCGCCGGCTTTAAGCTTCATGACGCGGCCGAGAAGCCGTTCGTTAATGTATGGTCCTTTTTTGGAACTGCGAGACATAATGGGATTATCGCTTAGGACGGCGTTGCATGATCAATTTATTAGACCACTTTTTCTCATTCCTGGTCTTAACGCCCAAAGCGTGCTTGCCCCAAGGAGTTTTCGGATACTTCATGCCGACCGGGTTGCGGCCTTCGCCGCCGCCGTGCGGGTGGTCGACCGGGTTCATCACTTTGCCGCGCACGCGCGGACGCCATCCCTTGTGGCGCATGCGGCCGGCTTTTCCCAAACGGATAAGACGATGCTCGGCGTTCCCGACCATGCCGACGGTCGCGCACGATTCCTTGGCGACCAGTCGCGATTCGCCCGACGGCAATTTGATCTGCGCATAGCGGCCTTCAACGCCCAAAAGCTGGGCGCCAAGGCCCGCCGAACGGACCAATTCCGAACCGCTCCCGGGCGAAAGCTCGATCGCGTGCACCGGCATGCCCACCGGCACGAACTCAAGCGGCATGCGGTTCCCCGGCTTCGCTTCAATTTTGGCGCGCGAAGAAAGCAACACATCCCCCACTTTAACCCCGTCCGGCGCCAAAATATAGGCCTTGGGGCTTTTGGCGAAAGAAAGCAGGGCAATGCGCGCCGTGCGGTTGGGATCGTATTCGATCGCAATGACCTCCCCCGGCTCGTCGTAATTGGCGCGGCGCCAATCAATGATGCGGTAATAGCGTTTGGCGCCGCCGCCGCGGTGGCGGGTTGTGATCTTGCCCTGGTTGTTGCGACCGGCCGTGCTCTTTTTAATTTCCAAAAGCGCCTTTTCCGGCTTTTTGTCGGTTAGGTCCTTGCGGCTCGCGACCGAGGCGTGGCGTCGCGAATTGATGGTGGATTTGTACTGGATGATCGCCATATTAGTAAGTGATGGTCTCGCCTTCTTTAACGGTCACGTAGGCTTTGCGCCAATCGCGGCGTTTGCCTTCGGTGCGGCCCGAGCGGACGTGCTTGCCGAAGACGTTAACGATGTTGACATTCGTCACATGAACGCGATAATGCTTTTCAACGGCTTTCTTGATCTCAACCTTGTTGGCGCGAGCGGCCACGACAAAAGCGTACTGATGAACTTTCTCGAGGCGCGAGGTTTTTTCAGAGACGATCGGACGGACCAAAACGCGATACGCGATCGAGTCGGCCGGCGGCGCGATCTTTTGGGCGGCCGGCTTTTCGGTCGTCTTTTCTTCGGCATGCTTCGAAGCAACCGCGGGCTTTTTAAGCTTCGGTTCCCTCTTTGCCGTTTCATTTTTCTTTCCGCTCTTAAAGCGGTCAAGGAATGCCATATTTTAGGAAAGCGCTTTGGTTAACGCCGCAATGCCATCGACGGTGGTGATCAGGAATTTATTCTTCATGATATCGATGATGTTGAGCGAGTCGGTCTTGGACACGGTGGCGATCTTCAGATTGGACGCCGACTTCCAGATCTTCTCGGTGAGCACAGGGAGCGCGATCAATGTTTTGCGCCCGTCGGTCGGAAGCTTCTTCAAAAGTTCGGCAACGGCCTTGGTCTTGTATTCCTTAAGGTCGAAAGCGGAGAGCACGATTATTTGGTTCGCGGACGCCTTCTCGGAAAGCACCATGCGAAGCGCCGCCTGTTTGGCCTTCTTGTTGACTTTCTTCGACCAAACGCGCCCCAAGCGCGGTCCGAAGACGACGCCGCCGCCCTTCCAGATCGGCGAACGGCTTGAACCGTGTCGCGCGCGGCCGGTGTGCTTTTGCTTCCAGGGCTTTTTGCCGCCGCCGCGCACATCGGCGCGGGTCTTGGTGTTGGCGATCGTTTCTCGGGCGTTCGATTCTTGCGCAACGACGAGTTCGTGGATCAGCGCTTTGTTCGCCTTAACGCCAAAGACCTTCGGCTCGAGCTTTTGCTCGCCGGACAATGTTCCGTCCTGGTTGTAGATCTTGGCGGTCAGGTTTGCCATATTACTTTGCTTTGGTCCATGAATCTTCACCCGAAAGCTTAAGGATGACGAGCGAGCCGGTTGCGCCGGGAACGGCGCCTTTGACGGCGAGAGTGTGCTTGGCTTCGTCAATTTCCATCACTTCCAAATTCTTCACGGTCACGCGCTCGTCGCCCATGTGTCCGCCCATGCGCGTACCTTTGATGACGTGCTGGTTGCCGCCGGCGCCGATCGAACCCGGCATGCGCGCGTTGTCCTTGTGGCCGTGCGTGCGCGGGCCGCCGGCAAAATGATGGCGCTTTACAACGCCCTGGAATCCTTTGCCTTTGGAGAGGCCGACCACATCGACGAATTCGCCGAGGGCGAATTGCGAAACGGTGAGCTGGGCGCCGCGCTCGAACCCGGTGAGGTCGCGCACTTCGCGCATCGTTTCCACCGCCGGCAGATCCTTCAAGTGTCCGCTGATCGGTTTATTCTGCTTTTTGTGTTCGCCAAAACCCAATTGCACGGCCGTGTAGCCGTCATGCTCCGGAGTACGCAAAGCCGTGACCGTGTTGGGGGTCGCGGAAATGACGGTGACCGGAACCACGGTGCCGTCCGCGCGGAACCGCTGGCTCATGCCGATCTTTTTTCCAAGAAGAAATTTCATGTGTTCTCTAACTAATAACTAATCTGTTGCGAATTTACTAATAAGTCTCTCTGCGGAATTATTGGTAAATTAGTAACGAATTAGCGATTGGTTAGTATTTTTAATGCAAAAGGCCAGAGGACAGACGAGTTACGAGTTGCTAGTTACGAGTTGCTAGTGAAAACTAGTTACTCGAAACTAATAACTCGCAACTCAATTGTCCTCTAGCCCCACTCACGCTCGAGTTAGGCGGATTTATTATTCAATTCAATTAACACCTCTTTTGGCTTGGGTGGCGTTTGCGAAGGTTATCCCCTGTTCCGTCTGCTTTACTCGGGAACTTTCTTCGTTCACACTCGCCGGCCTTATTTGACGGGATTCATGATTCAAGAATCATGAATCAAGAATCCGATTGATTCGTGAATCGTGTGTCTTGAATCGTGAATCTTTTTACTACATTTTGATCTCAATGTCAACTCCCGCCGGAAGCGACAGGCTCATCAAAGAGTCGATCGTTTTCGGGGTCGGATCCACAATGTCCACCAGGCGCTTGTGCGTGCGCATTTCAAACTGGTCGCGGCTGTCCTTGTGCACGAAAGCCGAGCGGTTCACGGTGTACTTTTTCTTTTCGGTGGGAAGAGGAATGGGACCGATCACTTTGGCGCCGCTTCGCTCGGCCGTATCGATGATCATGCGCGTCGACTGGTCGATGATCTTATGATCGTACGCGCGGATCTTGATGCGGATCCTGGATTTGGTCTCGTCTTCCTTTTTTACTTTTTTCTCTTCAGCCATGCTTGTATAACTAACGAATCACGAATCTTTTACGAATTTACGAATAGCCCTATAGCATCATCAACGCTCCCTATTCGTAATATTCGTACCGATTCGTATGTTCGTAAGAATTACTTATTTTATGATCTTTACAACAGCGCCGGCGCCGACGGTCTTGCCGCCTTCGCGGATGGCGAAACGCATCTTCTCTTCCAAAGCGACCGGGGTGATGAGCTTAACGGTGATGTTCACGGTATCTCCCGGCATGACCATTTCAACGCCGGCCGGCAATTCGACCTCGCCCGTCACGTCAGTGGTGCGGATGTAGAATTGCGGCTTGTAGCCCTTGAAGAACGGCTTGTGGCGGCCGCCCTCTTCCTTGGTAAGAGCGTACATTTGCGCTTCAAACTCGGTGTGCGGGGTGACGGAACCGGGTTTCGCCAACACCATGCCGCGCTCGACTTCTTCCTTCTTCAAACCCCGGAGGAGCAATCCTGCGTTGTCGCCGGCCATGCCCTTATCAAGTTGCTTGTTGAACATTTCAATGCCGGTAACGACGGTCTTTTTCGTATCGCCCAAGCCGACCATCTCGACTTCATCGTTCAAATTAACGATGCCGCGTTCAATGCGGCCGGTGGCCACGGTGCCGCGGCCTTCGATCGAGAACACGTCTTCGATCGGCATGAGGAACGGCTTGTCGGTGTCGCGAATCGGGTCCGGGATGTATTCATCGAGCGTCTTCACCAGGTCCAAGATCGGCTTGGCGGCGGCTTCATCCTTGGGATTTTCCAAGGCCTTCAAAGCCGAACCGCGGATGATCGGGGTGGTGTCGCCGGGGAAATTGTACTTTTTCAAGAGGTCGCGAATTTCTTCTTCGACCAGATCGATGAGTTCCTTGTCCTCGACCATGTCAACCTTGTTGAGGAATACGACAATGTACGGCACGCCGACTTGGCGAGCCAAAAGAATGTGCTCGCGGGTCTGCGGCATGGGGCCGTCAGCGGCCGAAACCACGAGGATCGCGCCGTCCATTTGCGCGGCGCCGGTGATCATGTTCTTCACGTAATCGGCGTGGCCGGGGCAGTCGACGTGCGCATAGTGGCGCTTGTCCGACTCATACTCGACGTGCGCGGTGGCAATCGTGATGCCGCGGGCTTTTTCTTCCGGAGCCGCGTCAATTTGGTCAACGCTCTTTGTCTGCGCGACCATGCCGTGCGCGCCCAAAACCGCAAGAATGGCGGCGGTCAAGGTAGTCTTTCCATGGTCAACGTGGCCGATCGTGCCGACGTTAACGTGTGTTTTAGTGCGATCGAACTTTTTTGCTTCGGCCATATATTTTGTAATAAAAAAATTGGCTTGGTTACGAATGAATTGTATTTGAATTAAGTAATTACGAGTATAACAGAGGTTTTAAATCCTTGCAAGTGCCGGGTCATTCAAGCGGTTCCAAGTAGTATTGTTCCTCGTTCGCCTCGTCCTCGAGCGCGTCGATCGGGGCGGTTGTTTCCGATTCTTTTTGGCTTTGTTCTGCGGATTTTATAATATCAAGGTCGTGCTGAACGATCTTTTCCAATTCCTCATCCGTGATCGCGGGGGCGGGGGAAGCGGTTTTTTCCGTCGCGATCTTTATTTCGGGGTCGATCATGAAGTCATCCAGCTCGATCCGCTCATCATCATTATCCCCAGACCAGTCCTCAAGGTCGCGCAAGCTGGCATCGCCCTCAACCAGCGCTTCGTAAGCGTCCAACGGCAAAACCGCGTGCGCCTCCCCGCTTTCGGGGTTCACGATGATCATCCGGTCGCCGGTCCGTTCGGCGAGGTTTAATACGCGTTGCAGCAATTCTGCATCCATAGGGGTTTTACTTTAGTGAGTTTTTGAAAAGGAGTCAAATTTTACGAACGACTAAGTATAAAGTATGAATGATGAATACGCCGTCCGTCATTAGTCGTTCATCGTTCATACTTAGTCGTTCAAAGTCCCAACCGCTTCAGCGATCGTCTTAAACCCATGCTGATCCATCAACTTAACCAAGCCGCGATTGATCTCGCCAATAAGCTGCGGGCCTTCGAAGATCATGCCGGTAATTAGTTCGACAAGCGTCGCGCCGAGCTGAATTTTACGGAACGCGTCCTTGGCTGTGAACACGCCGCCGCAGCCGATGATAATATACTTGCCATGGGTCTTATTATATATGTAGGCGATCTGGTCGTCGGAAAGTTTTTTTACCATTCGCCCGGAGAGCCCGCCTTTGAGGCGAATTTCATTTTCTTCTTTTTTTTCTTTGGTGAGGTTTGTGCAAATAAATCCATGCACGCGATGCTTGGAACAAACATCGATAAGCGCATCCAACCGATCGTTCGGCAGATCCGGCGAAAACTTAAGAAAGACGGGCTTACGCGTTGGGATCGCGTCGAGGCGCGTCATAAGCAAATCAAGCCGCGCCGGATCGGTGAACGGCTCGCCGCCGTAAGCGTTGGGGCAACTGATGTTAACAGTAAAATAATCGCCGATGTCTTTAAGCGCCGCGAACGCTTTGGCATAATCCGCGATCCCAGCTTCGGTCTCGGCGCACACGACATTGTTTGTCTTGGCAACATTGGTGCCGATCGGGAGCTTGAATTTTTTTGTCGAAAGCCGCGCCGCGATTTTTTCGCATCCCTCGTTCTTAAGTCCGTAATGCACGACGAGCGCGCCCAGTTTCGGCAAACGCCACAGCCGCGGCTTGGGATTGCCCTCGCACGGCTCCCCTGTTATCGAGCCGACTTCCTCAAAACCAAAACCAACCTCCGGCATGATGTCGGTGAGTTTGGCGTCCTTATCAAACCCTGCCGAAAGCCCGATCGGATTCGCAAACTTAATTCCCAGCACCGTTTGTTCCAGCCGCGAATTCTTGTACGCAAACAGCCAACGCGTAATGGCGCGCATTGTTTTGTATTTTCCCAAAAATACGCCGGTGCTTGTGAAGACATCATGCACTTTTTCCGCGTCGTAGAGAAAAAGAATGGGCTTTAACGCTTTTCTGTATATCGAACCAATTGCTTTGGCCATGTGGATTATTATTGACTAATTGACGATTTTAGTGTATATTGACTTTGGAATCGCCTCGGATCCGAATTGTGGCGTTTATCGCCGCGTTCCCGCAAGGGATAGGGTCCGGGGTTTTCTATTTGGGCCATATTTGCACTTGGATCTCGCGATGAGCAATGAGTCGCCGAAAACCCTTGGCGTCTTTTTTATTATCCGACACAGATCGGTTTATCACACCGGCGACGTAATCAGCAAGTTGCAATAAATTATTACTCTGCGAACGTTGCATTTTCACCTTTTTGATCAAGCATTCACCTTGTTTGACTTCAAGCCTGCGACGGAGATAAGTCGCCAAACGTCGTTGGAAATCATCGGAACTACTTTCGTCGATCACCACTGTTGCGTTTCTTAACTTACCCTTTGCGTTTTCAAGCACTAGACTACAAGCATATTTATAAAAAGACTCTTTATTTTTAAAACCTTCCCCGTAAAGTTTTGATGGGTCTTTATTAATCACGATACCGTAATAAAAAAAATTGTACGGGCTAACGGCTCGCAAAAACGCGTCACGCACTTTGTCTGAATTTTTTTTAAAATGAAATTCGTATTCTGGCGTCAGCCCTAGTTCTGTTTTTAACAACTGTATCCTTTGATCACAAGCCACTGCATCAGACGCTTCCTCAAAAGCAACTAGAGCAACGGTAAAAAAACGACTTGACCCATGGTCAAGTTTTAAACCCGTATCACCTGATTCATCGACGAAGACCAGCATAAGTATAGTGTCATTCTTACAAATTTATTCGATTAATTCAATGGCAGAGTAGCCAATTATGGTTAAAATAATATGAAAAAGACCTCCGAATGAAGGCCTTTTCGTTCAGTATTTACGGAGCACGACTCACTAGACCGCGCCTCGCAAGTTCTTTTTCGATCATTTCCCCATGTTGTCGCGCTTTTTCCAGTTGCTCTTTTGAAAAATGGGGTTGTTCGTTTTTTGCTGCTTCATCCGTGAAACCTTCTTTGTTAAAAGGCAAAGCCCAAGAGTAATCATCTCTTAACATCATTACAAGCACGTCAGGAAGACCCGGTAGTACTTTCTCAAAACTTTCTTCTGAATATTCAAGCGTTGGCGTCATGGATTCTATCGAGTTGGGCATATTTAGATATTTAATCATTATGGTTGAATATTACCCCCCCCTCATAAAAGTCAAACGGAATTGATCGCAAGACCAAAAAGCTCTGCAAAATCCGCCATAAATTCTTTAAAAAGAGCAATTATCGATGCATCAAATTATGCCGTACGGACGCGGACCAAGCGATAATACCTCAAGGGCGTCTTTTTCGCTGATCGTTTTCTTCAGAAGAATCTTTTCAGTTAAACGATTTATCTTTTTTACTTCCTCGCGAAATTTATCTTCAACGGCATGAAAACCCTCATCAAGGTCATAACCCAGATCGGAGATTCTCGCCTTAATCGATTCGGTTTCTGATCGAAAATCGGTTCTTGTCTCGGCATTTTGTTCATCCATGCGTTCCGATAACGCAAAAACCGCCTCTTTTGTTTCCTTTATTTGCGAAGAGAATTCTTTAATGGCTTCGAGGATCAATTTGTCGTCGGCATTCGACATAGCAAAAGCCATTTTACACCTACATACAGGATCAAAAACAGCCCTCGATTTCAAGGACTTTTTTAATTTATCCACCGCGTCGCAACCCCTCACCCTTCCCTCTCCCCACTCCGCTATCGCTGCGTGGGGCGAGGGGTGAATATTTTCAAAAAGACCTCCATATTGGAGGTCTTTTTTATTTTACGATTTGCCATTTGCCACGCGCCTTGTGCTATTTCCTCTTGCCTTCGATGATCTGGGTTTCCACGTTCTTCGGGACGTCCGCATAGTGGGAGAATTCGATCGAGTAGCTGGCGCGGCCTTGGGTCATTGAGCGCAATGAGGTGGCGTAGCCGAAGAGCTCGGAGAGCGGGACGTCGGCGTCGATTATCTTCATGCCGCTTCGGTCGCGCATTTCCTTGATGGTCGCGCGTTTCGAGTTGAGGTCGCCAATGACCTCGCCCATGAAGTTCTCCGGGGTGATGACCTCGGTTTTCATGATCGGCTCAAGAATGGCAATGCCGGCTTTTTTGGCGGCGTCTTGGACGGCCATCGAGCCCGCAATTTTAAAGGCCATTTCCGAGGAGTCGACATCGTGGTAAGAGCCGTCGTAGACCGTCACTTTGGTGTCGATCACCGGATAGCCGGCCAAAATGCCGCGCTCAAGCGCTTCGCCCGCACCCTTGCCGATTGGCTTGATGAACTCTTTGGGAATGGAGCCGCCTTTGGTCTCGTCCTCGAACACGTAGCCGGTGCCGAATGCGCCCGGTTCGACGCGCACATAGCAGTGGTCGTATTGGCCGCGACCGCCGGTCTGCTTGATGTATTTGCCTTCGCCCTCGGCCGGCTTTTTCAAGCGCTCCTTGTAGGCGACCTGCGGCTGGCCCACATTGCACTCAACCTTGAATTCGCGCTTCATGCGGTCGACGATGATGTCGAGGTGCAACTCGCCCATGCCGGAGATGATGGTCTGCGCGACCTCTTCGTCGGTGCGCACGCGGAAGGTCGGATCCTCTTCGGCAAGCTTCGAAAGGGCGATGCCCATTTTTTCCTGGTCAACCTTGGTCTTAGGCTCGATCGCGAGCGAAATAACGGGCTCGGGAAAGGTGAACTTTTCAAGCAAAATGGGATGCGCCTCGTCGCAGAGCGTGTGGCCGGTGAAAGTATTTTTAAGTCCGACGGCGGCGGCAATGTCGCCGGAGTAGACCTCTTCCACATCTTCGCGGTTATTGGCGTGCATGCGGACGATGCGGCCGATGCGCTCGCGCTCGCCGGTCGCCGTGTTCAAAACGTACGAACCGGACTTCAAAATTCCGGAATAGACGCGGAAGAAACAAAGCTTGCCCACGAACGGATCGGCGGCGATCTTAAAAGCGATGGCCGTAAGCGGGTCGGTGTCGTTCATTTTGCGTTCGATTATTTCGTCATGATTGTCCGGGTTGGTTCCCTTGACCGAGCCGATGTCGGCGGGCGACGGCAAGTAATCGACAATAGCATCCAATAAGAACTGCACACCCTTATTCTTAAGAGCCGAGCCGCAAAGAATGGGGACGAACTCGAAACTGCAGGTGCCCTTCCTAATAAGACTCATCAATTCGGGAACGGGAATTTCTTCGCCGGCGAGGAATTTATTCATGGATCCCTCGTC
>Ga0265330_10000628_pt1 | contig 22815 bp, 27 predicted proteins | sample 41919metaG_FD_202083 | JGI IMG/M metagenome (GOLD analysis project Ga0265330, IMG submission 202083) | Rhizosphere microbial communities from Carex aquatilis grown in University of Washington, Seatle, WA, United States - 4-19-19 metaG | ecosystem: Host-associated > Plants > Roots > Rhizosphere... | reverse complement strand
ACATCCGGGACATCATCCAGCGCGTCGGCGAGGATCCGCAGGCGAAGCTGGCCTTCGACATGTACGTCTACCGGCTCAAGAAGTACGTCGGCAGCTATGTCGCCGTGCTGGGTGGACTGGACGTTCTGGTCTTTACCGACGACATCGGCGTCCACAATTGGCTGGTACGGAAGAAGGTCTGTGAGGGGATGGACTGGTGCGGCGTCAGGCTGGATGCTGAGGCCAACCAGCGGGCCTCGGGCGACGAGATCGCGCGCCTCGATGCACCGGACTCCAAGGTCAGGGTCTTGATCGTCCCGACCGAGGAAGAGCTGGTGATTTGCTGGGAGGGCATCGCCTTGATGAAGGGGAAGAAGGATGCTGCTTCTCTTCGATCCTGATCCGCCCTATCTGCGCTGGTGCGTTTTCGAGCAAGGCGTGGCTAGAGCCAGCCGCTGCTCCTTTGGCGCAGAATGGTTCCGGACGGTGAAAACCGGCGCGGGAAACCTCGGCGAAGTGAAGACGGTGGGCTATCTGCTTCGTCACGGCGGGGATCGGATCAAGGAACCCGTCCTGCGGGTCACGCCCCAGACCCTGAGCGAGGTGGAGGACGCCGTCAGATTTCTGCCCGAATTCAACGACATTACCTACAAGGTCCTCGATCGCTGGACACAGGAGCTGCCCGGCATTCCCCATTTCCTGTTTTGCGACACGGCGCTTTTCTCAGGGCTGCCCGACGTGGCCGGCACCTACGCGGTCCCCGAGGAATTGAGAGACAAGGGCGTGCGACGATACGGGAGCTACGGGCTGGTGCACCAGTGGGCCTGGAAGAAGGCACGTTCCTTGTTCGGGGAAGACGTCGGCAAGATGGTTTGCGTGTATCTGGGCGACCACACCAACGTCGCGGCCTTGCGGGATGGAAAGTCGCTGGACACCACGATCGGCTTCACTCCCGTGGAAGGAATCCCCTCCCGGACCGGCTGCGGAGACATCGATGCCACGATCGTGTTCGAGCTTCTTTCTTCTGGGATGTCGTTCAGGGAGATCAATGAGCTTCTGTCTCGGAAGAGCGGATTCAAGGCCCTGCTGGGCCGCCGTTGTAGCTACAGCGACCTTGTGTCCGGCCCGGCCACAGTCGAGAAGACCGCCGCGCGGGACATCCTGACCTACGATGTCCTGAAATACATCGGCGCTTTCACCGCCCTGCTGGGAGGCTTGGATACTCTGGCATTCGCGACCCGCCACCCGGAGGAATCCATAAGCCTCATCCGTGAGATCTGCGGGCGGCTCGATTTTCTACCAGTGAGGCTTCATCCCGACGGCTCTGCCGCCGGGGAAGATGCTTGGAATCTCTCTGACAATAGTGCCAGGATCAATGTAAGCGTGTTCAAGAGTGACATCTGGAAGATCATGGCCGGTTCTATGATCGAGGAGAAACAACCATGAAGGACGAAAAGAGGTTTCTGGTGGATGTAGGGATGAAGGACCTGCCCTTCCCCATCAAGGTGGTGTCGAAGGCCAATCCGGACGGCCAAGCCACCATCGCCAACATTTCCATCAACGCCCGCATCATGCACGAGTTCGAGGCGGGGTGGATCGACAAGTTCATCCAGGTGGTGCACCAGCACCGGGACCGGATCGGGACCAAGTCGCTTCGTGACAACATCGCCGACTATGTCAAGGAACTCAAGGCGAGCACAGTGAAGATCGATTTCGAATATCCCTTCTTCATCGAAAAGCACACTCCCGTCTCCAAGGAGAAGTGCCTGGTGAAATACAGTTGCGGCTATTCCGCCAAAGTCCCGTCAATCGACGAAAAATCGAGAGTGTTCTTCAAGATGGCAATGCCCTGCATCACGAGCTATCCGGCGTCCGATCTCGAGAAGACGGGAGGGCTGCTCGGCCAGTTGAGCATCGTAGCCATCGAGACGGAATCTCAGAAGGACGTCTATCCCGAGGACCTCCTCGACCTGGTGGACCGGCATGCCCTATCCCCAATCTATTCCTTCCTGACCAAAGAGGACCAGGAGTTCGTGATCAGAAAGATCCACACCGAGAAGAAGACCAGCGTAGTCATGCTCGACGAGATAAGAAGCGAACTCGCTCAGAACCGGAGTCTGGATTTCTACTCGGTCAAATGCTCCAGTTTCGGGATGCTCCACTCCTACAGTACTGTGATCGGGACCGAAAAGAGCATGTGGGTCCCCTTCAGCGGCTATGAGGACGTCGACGTATAGCGAAGCGCTGCCTCAAACCACCGCTTGGCCGTGTCGGTCGGGCCTGCGCTTCCGGTGCTTCACTCGAAGCGTAGGGCGTCGATGGGGTTCATCCGCGCGGCCTTGCGGGCCGGATAGAAGCCGAAGAGCACGCCAATCGCCATTGAGATCGCGAAGGCGATGAAGATCCACAGGGGCGAGAGTACAAAGGGCCATCCCATGGTTGAGGCGAGCGCCAGGGCTCCTCCGATCCCGAAGGCTATCCCGAGCAGGCCTCCGGCCGCTGAGAGCACCACGGCCTCGACGAGAAACTGCAGCAGCACCTTGTTCTCGCTGGCGCCAATGGCCAGCCGGATCCCGATCTCGCGCGTGCGTTCGGTCACTGACACGAGCATGATGTTCATGATCCCGATCCCGCCCACCAGCAAGGACACGGCGGCGACGTTGCGGAGCATTCCGGTCTGGGCGTCGGCCGCCTTCTCCTGGGTGGCAGCGAGGTCCGCGAGGTTGCGCACGGTGAAGTCGTCGAGCTGGCCGTCCAACTGGCGGTGCTGCTGACGGAGAATGCCGATCACTTGCGTCTGCGCGTGCGATACCTCGTCGGGCGAGATAGCCGAGACCAGAATGCTGCCGACGTGAATGCGGTCCTGGCTCATCATCCGCGACTTGTAGGTCACCCAGGGCATCACCACCAGATCGTCTTGATCCTGTCCCTGTGAAGACTGTCCCTTGCTCGCGAGAACGCCGACCACCTGGCAAGGCATCGACTTCACGCGAACCACTTGGCCGAGCGGTTCGCTGGAGCCAAAGAGCTGTTTAGCCACGGTTTGCCCGAACACGCAGACCTTGGCGCCCGAGTCGGACTCGCTGCTGTTGAAGAACCGCCCGCGCGCAATGGACCATTCGCGGATGGCAAAGAAGTCGGGCGTGGATCCGTAGACCGTGGTGAGCCAGTTCTGGTTGTCGAGCACGACTTGCACGACGGTCCGATCCAGCGGTGCGGCGTAGCCGGCTGCGCTCGCACCCTTCAAGATGGCGAGGAGGTCAGCGTGGGTGAGGGGCTTGCCACTGCCGGGCCCACCGCGCGCCCCACCGGAAGTGCTCGATCCGGGGAGCACGATCAAGAGATTGGTTCCCAACGTCGCCAACTGCTCCATCAACACGGCCTTGGAGCCCTCGCCCGACGCCACGGTCACGATGAGTGCGCCCACGCCGATGATCACGCCCAACGAGGTCAACAACGAGCGCATGAGGTTGCGCCGAAGCGCGCCGAACGCGAGGGGGATGATGGCGGCGAGCGCTCTCAAGCTGCCTTCTCCGGCATCGCGGCGAGGTCAGCCACCGCATCGTGGGGGATTTGTGTCTTGTCCGACTGGATTCGCCCATCCCGCACCACCACCAGCCGGTCGGCGTAGGCCGCGATGTCCGGCTCGTGCGTGACCATCACCACGGTGATCCCACTCTTGTGCAGCGACTGAACCAGGCCCAGAACCTCCACCGAGGTGCGCGTGTCGAGCGCGCCAGTGGGCTCGTCGGCCAAGATCAGGCGCGGCCGGTTCACCAGCGCGCGGGCGATGGCCACCCGCTGTTGCTGGCCACCCGAAAGCTGCGCCGAGGTGCTGTCCTCGCGACCCGCCAGCCCAACCCGCGCCAGCGCCTCCATAGCCCGCGCTCTGCGCTCGTCCACCGGCACGTCGGCATACACCAGCGGGAGTGCCACGTTGTCGAGGGCGCTGGTGCGCGCGATGAGCTGGAAGCCCTGAAACACGAACCCAAATGCCGAAAGGCGCAGCACCGAGAGATCGTGCTTCTGCAGGGTCGCGACCTCGCGCCCCTCGAAGAGATAGCTGCCGCTGGTGGGCCGATCGAGACAGCCGAGCAAATTCATCAGCGTCGATTTCCCGGAGCCAGACGGGCCCATGATCGCGAGCATCTCGATCTTCTCGACCGTCAGGTCCACGTCGACCAAGGCGTGCACCTCGACCTCGCCAGTCTTGTAGGTCTTGCTGATGCCCGCCAGCCGGATGATCGGCTCAGCTGCCACGGCCGGCCCCTCCGGCGGCGGGCGCCTTGCCCTTGTCTCGGACCACGTCGACGATCACCTCGCGACCAGGTTCCAGGCCGTCCACCTCGGTCATGTTCCCGTCGGTCACGCCGGCCTTGATGGCCACGCGCACGGCCCGGCCGCCATCAACGACGTAGACCGCCGCGCTCTGCTGGACGCCCGGAGGCACGACTTTCATGCTGCCCGCTGTGGCTGGCCCCGTCGCCGGCCGGAAACGCAGGGCCTCGTTCGGCACGGCCGTGACCTGGCTTTTCTGCACGATGAGAATCAGCACGTTGGCCGTCATCCCGGGACGCAGTTTCAGGTCAGGGTTCTCCACGTCGAGCACGACATCGTAGGTCACCACGTTCGACAACGTCTGCGGCGCGTTCCGCACCTCGTGCACAACCGCACCAAAAGTCCGATCGCGGAACGCATCCACCGTGAATGTCGCATTCTGGCCGGTGCGGACCCCGCCGATATCGGCCTCATCCACGGCGGCGTGCACCTGCATGTGGTGCAGATCCCGTGCGATCGTGAAAAGCGTGGGAGCCGTCAAAGTCGCCGCCACAGCCTGGCCAATGTCGATGTTCCGCGAGATAACAGTTCCGTCCACTGGCGCGCGAATGATCGAGTGCTGGAGATCCAACTTGGCTTTGTCGAGCTGGGCATTCGCCTGCGCGATCTGCGCGGAGCCGGAGCGCGACTGTCCGGCGGTCTGGCCGAACACCGCCTCGCTCGCGTCGAGATCGGCGCCGCTCACCAAGGACTTGCGCTCGAGCACCCGCGTGCGGTCGCGTACACTGACGGCCCCGCGCGCGCTTGCGTGCGCGCTGGTCAAATTCGCCTTGGCCTGCGCGAGTTGCGCGGTCGCCATCGCCACCGCGTTCTGGAAGAGCGCCGGATCCAGCTCCACCAGGAGATCTCCGGCCTTCACTTGCGAATTGAAATCGGCATAGAGCTTCCAGACGATGCCCGAGACCTGCGCGCCGACCGGCGAAGTGAGAACCGGCTGCAGAGTGCCGGTGGCGGTCACGCGCTCGGTGATATCCGCGCGAACGACCCGCACCGTGCGGAACCCTGACCCGGTGGGATGGCTGCGTCGGTACCAGGCGAAGCCGACGAGAGCAATGAGCGCCACCAGCACCAGCGCCAGCAGAGCGATGATCCTGTTTCGGTGCATTCCCAGCCAAGACTTCTTCGGGGCGATGGCGATGGGCCCAGCCGGCGCAGCGATGGCGAGCGTGGCGACGGGACCTGGCTTCGGCCCGTTTGTCGCCCCTGCGATATTGCTTGCAGCAATCACCTACGCTCTCCGTGGGCGGAGAATAAGCACGATGTGTACCAAGATTGCTCTGCAGTCGCAGAGGTCACTGGGTGCAGAATGTGCGCGTTGCGCCTCCCACCCTGCTGGTTTTATGACAACGAGCCTGAAGCTCACCGGCGGCCCAATACCGACTCTTTCGGGGCGACGGATGTGCTCATTCATATTGATTGGACCTGGCAACGCGCGCTCGCGGTAGGTACAAGCGGACGCCACGGCGCGCATCTTGCTTTTGCTAGGCAGCAGACCTCCCTCGATGGGAGGAGGACGCGGCAGCGTTCCGCGCGAAGCTGAGCACCATGATCGACCACACCCAATCGCGGCTCAATTCCGACCGATCCCCCGACGCCGCACAGTTTGCCGCCGACAACCCGACGTCTGCCGAAGAGTCGACCCCCGAGGGGACGAGCTTGGAGCAAAGGGTGGCCGCTCTGGAGGCCGAGAAGGCGGATCTCGACAACTACAAGAAGCGTGTTCGCAAGGACATGAGCGAGCACGAGACGAAGGCACGTGAGGCGATTCTGCGCGACTTCCTTGAGGTTGCAGACAACCTAGAGCGTGCCATCGCTTCGTGGAAAGAAGGCGGCGAAAAGGACGTGAAATCAGTGCGGGAAGGCGTCGAGTTGGTCTTGCGCCTTTTCAAGTCCAAGCTCGAACGCTATGCGGTGACGCCCATCGAGGCCGAGGGCCAGCCCTTCGATCCGCGCATTCACCATGCTGTCTCACAGGCACCCAGCGCCGACGCGACACCTGGCACGGTGCTGCACGAGGTTGAGAAGGGCTATCGCGCGGGTGAGCGGCTGCTTCGCCCAGCCACGGTCGTGGTCGCATTAGCGCCTCCCGTCCCGCCGCCCGCCACCAGTCGGCCGGATCGCGAACGAAGCGCAGACGACAGGGATGTCGGCGGGCGCGGCAAACATCGACACAACTGGCGATGAAACAGCTCCCACCGCGGAAACTGAAGACGTGGGCTTGATAGGAGATGCGTTCGAGAACGGCAGACAGCCTTCTTACCGTCGCGGTTGCCCTGGTCGCAAACATCGCCACCGCCCTCGCGAAGGTAGCGGCTGCGTTGTTCACGGGGTCGAGCGCGATGTGGGCAGAGGCGTTCCATGCCTTCGCAGACAGCGGCAACGAGGTACTGCTGCTCATTGCCCAGCGGCGCAGCGGTCGCCCGTCCGACGAGCAGCATCCGCTCGGCCACGGACGCGCGGCGTATTTCTGGGCGCTGGTCGCGGCCATGGGAGTGTTCGCGATAGGCGCCCTGCTTTCGGTGCATCAGGGGATCGAGGGGCTGGTCCACCGACAACCAATCCTGTCATTCCGGATCGCCTACGTGGTCCTCCTCGTTTCGTCTTGTCTGGATGGCGTGTCCTTGATCCAGGCCCACCGGCAGCTCAAGAGAGAGGCCCGGGCGCTGAAGCGAACACTCCTGGAGCACCTCGATCTAAGCTCGGACCCCGTCGTGCGAGCGGTGTTCGCGGAAGATGCTGCGGCGCTGGTCGGTAACCTAGTGGCCTTCGCGGGGATCGCGCTCCACCAGGCCACGGGGTCGGGAGTTTCCGACGGAATCGCCGCCATCGTGGTTGGGATCCTGCTTGGCCTTGTCGCCTTCCAGCTCGCCGCACGCAATGGTGACATCCTTATCGGGGGCCAGGTGTCCGCGGCCCTGCGAGACAGAATCAAAAAGACGATCGCCGGCCAGCCTGGCATCGTGGCGGTCACGGAGCTCGTGGTGACGTTTATCGGGCCGCGACAGGCATGGGTCGTCGCGCGGGTGGCGATCGACGAGGCGCTAGGCGGCGCCAGCGTCGAAGAGCTCGTGCGTGCGACCGAGGATGTCTTGAAACGCAAAACACCGGTCATTGCACGGGTCGACCTCGTGCCCCGTGGGCGCTGACCTCCGGGGCCAGCGGTCAAATGCCCGATCGGCGCAGCAGGCTTAGGAGAAAGAAGCTCGCTGCTATGAGGACGATCATCGGTCCCGGGGTCCGGTGCAAAGAGAGAGAAAGCCAGGTGCCCAGCGTCGTCGAGGCAATCGAGACAGCCACGGAAATGACCAGCATGCCTCGCAGGCTCCGGGCGAGGCGTTTGGCCGTCGCGGCGGGGATGATGACCAACGAGCCGACCAGCAGCACCCCGAGATAGCGCAGACCGAGGGCGATGGTCAGCGCAAACACCAACAAGAAGTAGAGGTTCAGCCGCTGGACGTTGATACCGCTGGTGCGGGCGATCTCAGGAGAAACCAGCGCCAGCACAAGTCGGTGCCTCTTCCACAGCACGAACCCAATCACGCCGAGCGCTAGCACAAGAGCGAACGTGGTCTCGACAGTGGTCAAGTGTCCAACACCACCGAAGAGTGCCTCGATGAGTTCCTCTCCGGAGGTAATCAGGCTGCCGATGGCGAGTGCAAGCGAGAACACCACCCCGATAATCGTCTCGGTGGCCAATCGTGTCCTGTTCTCGATGCCCCAGACGAGTACAGTCCCCACCAGGAGCGCGGCGACGCCACCCAGGATCGGGTGAATGCGCAGCAGGATCGCGACCCCAATGCCAGGAAGCGCGATGTGCGAGATCGCGTCTGCAGCGAGAGTCATCCTGCGCATGACGGCGAAGCAGCCAACCAAGCCCGCAGCGGCGCCCGCCGCGACCGAGAGCGCGATGGCGTTAGGGTCGAAGGTCATGGTGAACGTGGTAGGCAACGGGAGCGCCGTAGAGCTCCTCAAGGAGATGGGGGGTGAGAACCTTCCTCGGGGTGCCGAAGCACGCGTGCCCACGCGACAGACACAGCACGTTGGTGGCGTACTGATAGACGACACTCAGATCGTGCGAGATGAACAGGATGCTCAGGCCGCGCTCGGCACGAAGACGATCGAGCGTGTGGTTGATCGTGTCCTGGCCCGGCTCATCCACGCCTGAGGTAGGCTCGTCGAGCAGCAAGACGGTTGGATGTCCGATGAGCGCAGCCGCAACCAGCAGGCGCTGAAACTGGCCTCCCGAGAGGGCTCCAATGGGCTTGCCCACGGACTCCGCCTTGAGCCCGACAAGTCCCAGCACGTTGGCGACGTCAGCCTCGGACGCCCGCGCGACGACCGCCTTCGCGTGCAGAAAATCGACACCTGTGATCGGCAGATCCCGCTCGATATCGAGCTTCTGTGGTACGTAGCCGATTTTCGTGTTTCCTTCCCACGTTATGGTGCCCGCATGAGGCAGGGCCCCGATGAGCGCCTTGGCCAAGACGCTCTTGCCCGCGCCGTTGGGCCCAACGATCGCCAGCGCGCTGCCATGCGGAACTTCGAAAGACAGTCGCTCGATCACGGTGGTTCGATCGAACCCAACCGAGAGGTCTCTCACATCGAGAGCCGGGAGAGGTGCTTCCGCCGAATCACCCATCGATCCATCTCCATCCGTCGTAGCCGCGCTCTCAAAAGGCAACAGTCAGTTCTCTTTATCATCGCAACACTCTGAACGAGAGAAAATGCTCTCCTCGTTCGATGAAGGGCGGCCACCGTCCTTTTGCCTCAAAAGTCGTCTAGAACAGGGTACGGAGCACGATGCGTGCCATGGCGCAAAAGCGCGGTCCCAATGGGCCAAGAATTGCGCACGGATCGCAATTCCCCGTTGACATGCTGCGATTGGGCGATCCCCAACTGATTCGAATTGAATGAGGTCATCCTTCACATTGACTGGCTGGACGGACACGCACGCCTGGGAAGACTCCCCGTCGCGCCACAAAGAACGAATCTGAGGACGGCACACATCGTGCAGCATTCTCCGTTTGACCGGCATTGGATGCAAACCGAAGGCAAGAAGCCGTCGTCAACGAACTCCAGAGGAAAACCGACCATGAAAAGTGACGCGCAAGCCGAAAATGTGACCCGTGAAAGCGTTCTGAAGCTACTCTCCGACGCGGAAGTTGCCAGCGTGAGCACCGCAGAGGCGGCCGCACGTCTCTTGGAGGGTGAGGAGTACCTCGACCTGGAGCTGCTCGATCGAGGCGTGCAACAAGCAACAAAATCGGCGGCCGTAATGGGGCACGTACTTCCACGAAGGGCCGTGCACAAGGATACCTGGAGCAAGATCCTGAAGCTGCTGGGGCCGACCCACTGCACGGGAGATTGCTCTACATCCAAAGGCGCAAAGACAAAGCCAAGCTGCTGCACTTGAAGTGTTGGTCATTACCAAAACCTCTCACAAGGGACATTCTATGAAGAAGCTCACTACAGCTCTGTTACTGGTAGCTCTCTGTTGCGCCCCGTCCATAGCGCAGGCGAAAGTCCCCCGCGAGCCTTCGCCGGCCGTGTCCATGGCACCCGGCGGGCGGCTCGCCGAGTCCGCGCCAGTCGACGACTCTGCGAGCGGCGCGCGTGAGTACGCCGCTCGCGAGGCGGCCAATCCCCAGCTCAGCCAGTTCGAGGGCGGCGGCCACTGGATCTACGTCGGGGGCGGGTCGGTCGTCGTAATTCTGCTCGTGGTGCTCCTCGTTGTTCTCCTCGTCTAGTTTCCGGTGCGCACCAGCATGGTTGGATCGCGTGCCGCGAGCCCCGCATGCCTCGCGCCCCTCGGTGGGAAGTTAAGCGACAGGGCCGCGCGGTGGTTCTCGCCGTTCTTGTGATGGGTAGGGCGCACCCTCATGTGACGGGGTTGCAGCTCAGCGCCACCAAAGCGTCACGACCGCCCAGAGCACCCCGACGAAGAGAACCAACCACACGAAATCACCACCCCATCCCCAAGCCTGGAGCCGAAGGGCCGCGAAGTCGCCGGCGGTGGCTGTCCGCGAACCGCGGCGCCGCTGAATATACCGCGGGTAAGGCGGCCCCCACTTGCGATAGCCCCAGCCATATCCGATCGGGGGAACGAGGAACAGGAACATGAAGACCATCCACAATACCCACGAGGTGCTTATCATTGGCGCATTTCCTCTCTGGCCCTGCGGCTCGATCGCTTCATACCACTCAGAGCCTGTTGCAGGATTGGGACCAGGGTGCCTTGACCAGATCGTCCGTGCACATCGGCTGACTTCGATATCACGATGAAAACCGGCGCAACGGCGTGTGGCAGATCGAGGGCGGGGCGTGCCGGGTAATGGTGCCCATTGGAGAGCAATGGGGCATTCGAGGTAGGGCCAGGTAATCGGCGATCCACTCGCTCGAATTGAAGGAGATGGTACGTCACTTCGATGGAATCGGCCAGTCCGCTGAGAGCGTCCCACGACGTAACTACCCGAACTGATTGCATCTCGCTGTGGCTCGAAAGCTGCTTTAGCGGTGTGTGCACATGTGAGCGCCCCGCCTTCGGCGGGGGGCACCAAGGCAATAGAGGGAGATGCCATGAAGAGACAGGTTCAAAGAACCGCGCAGTTCGGGGAATTGGTCGCGGCTGTATTCGACAAGGCCGCGTACTACAGCGGCGATCCGCGAGAGGTGGCGCGTCTGGCCACACAGGCCGTGGCGCACATGTTGAGAGGCGCACGGAAGACGTCAGCTTCACCATTGCAGCGAGGAACATACACGAGAGCGACAGGCTGTCCCAATTGACATGGAAGACTGAAGGGGAAGCGTCATGGAAAACAACGAAGGGCACGTGGGGAAGCGGGAAGCACAACTCAAGCGATGGGGGGCGAAGCTCGACCGGCTTGTGGCCAAAGCCGAAAAAGCAGGGGCTGATGCAAAGGTCGAGGAGCGCAAGTGCATCGACGATCTGAAGGCGAAGGTGCAAACCGCGCATTCGAAGCTCGCCGAGCTCAAGGCCGCGGGCGGCGAGAAGTGGGGAGTGCTCAAGACCGGCGTCGAGAGCGCCTGGAGCGAGCTCGAGGCCGCCTTCAAGAAGCTGAAGAACTAGGCATTCAATGAAACGCGTATCCAAGTACCAGAAGGAGGATTCGATGAGACACATATCCAAGACCGCACTCATGGTGTTCGCCATGGCCGCCGCGACCACCGCAATCGTTGTAGGCTGCGCCACGCCGCCGCTGCGCACAGAGGCTTCGACCTCGGGGATCCGCGCCGCCGAGGAGGTTGGGGCGGCCAAGGTGCCGCAAGCCTCGTATCACTTGCAATTGGCCAAGGAAGAACTGGAGAATGCCAAGTCGCTGGCCGCGAAGGACCAGAAGGAAATGGCTGTGTCGATGTTGTCGCGGGCCGAAGCCGACGCCGAGTTGGCTGTTGCGCTCTCCCGCGAGGACGCCGAGAGGGCGGAGGCCGTGGCGGCAGTGGACCGCGTACGCCAGCTCCGGCAAGAGAATAAGTAGGGTTTGGACACGAAGAAACCGTCAAGTGAAAGGAAACTCGCATGAAAACCAGTAGTCTTTTGATCGCCGTCCTCTGCGCCGGAGGCCTGAGTGCCTGCGCGACCACCGTTCCGACAGAACTCGTCGACGCCCGGGAGGCATACCGGCGCGCCAGCTTTGGGACCGCGGGCCAGGCCGCGCCGGCAGAGTTGCACGTAGCAAACGTGGCCCTCGCGGAGGCGGAACAATCCTTCCGGAAGGACCCCGACTCGTATCGAACACGGGACCTAGCCTATATCGCCCAGCGCAAGTCACAGCTAGCTGAAGCGAGTGCCTCCATCGCCATCCAGAACAAGAGAGAGGCTCAGGCGAAGAACGATTTTCAAGCAACGCAGGGCAAGGTTGTTGCGAAGACGAAACAGGCGCTGGCGGCGTCTGAGCGCAACGGCGCAGCGACGGCAGAGAGGCTTTCCGCCGAGCAAGAGGCACGGGCGGCCGCCGAGAAACGAGCTGCTGACGCACTGGCGGCGCTGGCCAAGCTGGCTGCAGTCAAGGATGAGCCCCGCGGTATGGTCATCACCCTCTCGGGGAGCGTGCTCTTCGCATCGAACCGGTCGACGCTGTTGCCCGAGGCAAGAACGCGGCTCGACCAAGTGGCCGACGTGCTGCTCACCACCCGCGAGCGACACCTGACCGTCGAGGGGTACACCGACTCCCAGGGTTCCGTGAATTACAATCTGGATCTGTCGCAGCGTCGAGCAGACGCGGTTCGGAGCTATCTGGTGGGGCGAGGCTACGAAGGCGACCTCATCCAGGCGCGTGGGTTCGGGAAGGATAGCCCCGTGGCTGACAATAGCAGCGCCGAGGGTCGCGCCAACAACCGCCGCGTCGAGATTATCATCGCGCACGAGCCGCACGCATCCAATCCGTAGAGCGAAAACTCGATAAGCCTGACTTGGAACATCCTCGGATGGACGGTCCCCGGGGGCGGGGCTCGATGTGCCGCGCTCTCGGGCTCTCCGTCAAGCCGCGAAGTTCAACAAAGGGCAGGATCATGAGACACACGATACTGGTGACCACGCTGCTGGCCGCCGCCGCTTTCACGGTGGGGTGCACAGCAAAGGATGGAAAGTCGGCGATCGCGCCGAAACCGGGTGAGACCGCCGCGGCACATCTCGACAAGGCGAAAGTGGAGACCCAGAAGGCGGCGCAAGAGATGCGGGACTACGCCTACGCGGAGAAGGCCGAATTCGCCGCCAAGATGCAAAGGGAACTGGTCAGCGCCCAGGAAGAGTTGGATCGGCTCGGCGCCAAGGTCGACAGAGCCAGCGGCACGGCAAAGGCCGACGCGAAAGTGAAGCTCGAGGCGGCGCGCGAGAAGTGGGCCCAGGCGAAGAAGCAACTTGACCGAGCCGAAAGTGCCACCGCGTCCGACTGGGACGACGTGAAGACGGGATTCAAACAGTCCTACGCCGATCTGAAGGACGCTCTCGATAAGACGCGCCAGTGGTTGAGCGACAAGATCGCTCCCTGATGGGCCATAATGGTCAGGCCGTGCACGACGTCATCTCTTTCGCTCTGGTAGCGTTCCCGTCGCTCATCGCGATCGTCAACCCGGTGATGGTCACCTCGGTCTTCATCACCCTCACGTCCAACGCCACGCCGCAAGCAAAGCGGGCGATCGTCCGGAAGACCACGATCGTCGCCCTCATTGTTCTCCTCGGTTTCGCCATCTCGGGGACGCTGGTCTTCAAGTTCTTTTCGATTACCATCGGCGCCTTCCAGATCGCCGGCGGGATCATTCTCTTCTCTGTCGCCATGGGGATGCTCCACGCGACCGCTTCGCGCACGAGACAGACGCCCGAGGAGATGGACGAGGCGATGAGCCGCGGCGACATCGCGGTCGTGCCCCTGGCGATCCCCATGGTCTCGGGGCCGGGCGCGATCACCACGGTCATTGTCCTGAGCGGCGAGGCCCGCGCCGTCCCCAACATGGCGATCCTGTTCCTGGCGATCGTGGTGGCCATGGCCATCGTCTTCGTGATGCTGCGAAACGCCGCACGGATCCAGAAGTATTTGGGACCGTCCGGGCTCAACATCACCACGCGGCTGATGGGGCTGGTCCTGGCCGCCATTGCTGTCCAGTTCGTCATTCGCGGCGTGGAGAGCGTCCTGCCCGAAATGGCCGCTGTGATACACGCCGCCCCGAGATCCTGAGTCCGCCAGCCGCGGCCTTCGTTCCGATGCACGCCAGCATCGTTTTGATGGGGTCGTCGGCTGGGCGGCCGCCCAAGGTCATGGAATAGCGGGGAAAAAGCGGCGGCCCGAATCATGCACATCAGAGGAGCGGAGGCGTTTCTCATGAAGGATTTCGTCGGCTGGCCCAGCCACCCCATCGTCGAGGCGGGGCGAGGAGCGGGACGATGATCGCGCTCCGCCGAGCCAAAGAGCGCCACCTGGACCGACATCGCAAGCAGGAGGTCTGGCTCACGTTCCACCCACAGAAGTTGGCGGACCAGTCCACCGACGGTTTCGGAACCCTCGAGAGCTTCAACGAAGACCGTCTCCCACCGGGCGCCGGTGTCCCGCGCCATCCGCATCGCGATACCGAAATCGTCACCTACGTTCGCGAAGGCGCGCTCGGGTACGAGGACTCGATGGGTCGCTCTGGGGTCATCCGCGCGGGCGAATTCCAGCGCATGACAGCCGGAAGCGGCCTTCGTCACAGCGAGACCAATGCGTCGAGGACGGACTGGGCGCATGTCTTCCAGATCGGATTGCGGCCCTGGGAGGCGGGGCTCGAGTCAGATCACGAGCAGAAGCGCTTCAGCGCGGCCGAGCGCCGGGCCGGGCTGTGCGTCGTCGCCTCGCCCGACGGTCGGCGAGGATCGCTACGCATCCACCAGGACGCTCTGATGTACTCGGCCATGCTCGATCCCGGGCAGCACGTGGTCCACGAGTTGTCGCAAGGGCGAAGGGCGTGGCTCCACATCGTGCAAGGAGAGGTGATCCTGGGCGACGTCGTCCTGACCGCGGGTGATGGCGCTGGCCTCTCGGCCGAGCGTGCGGTGTCGTTCACGGCACGGGAAGAAGCCGAGATCCTGCTTGTGGACCTCGGGGTGGAAGTGCCGGGCTCTCCACGCAACCTATCAGCAGTCCACCAGCGTGCTGGATGAGGAGGACGTCATGAATCCAAACGTCATCTACGTCGGAGTCGGCCTGACCGTGTTGATCTTCTTTGCGGGAATCAGGGTGGTACGGCCCACCAGCAGGGGATTGGTCGAACGCCTGGGAAAATACAGACACCTGGCAATGCCCGGGTTCAACTGGATCATCCCGGCGATCGACCGGATGTACCTGGTCAACGTGACCGAGGTCATGGTGAACGCGGAACCGCAAGAGATCATCACGAGCGACAAGCTGAACGCGCGGGTAGACGCGCAGGTCTACCTGAAGGTCAAGAGTGACGAGGACAGCGTGAAGGCCTCCCAGTACAACGTCTTCAACTACCAGTATCAGATCGTCAATCTGGCCAGGACCACCCTGCGCAACATCATCGGCACGCTGACCCTGAAGTCCGCGAACAGCGAGCGGGGAAAGATAAACAGCGAGCTGCAAAGGACGATGCGCGAGGAGACCATGCACTGGGGAATCGAGATCGTCAGGACGGAACTGAAGGAGATCGATCCGCCCGAGGACGTCCAGGAGACGATGAACAAGGTGGTGAAGGCGGAGAACGAAAAGGTCGCGGCAGTCGATTTCGCGACGGCCACGGAAACCATGGCCGACGGCGCGCGCAGGGCGGAGATCAAGAAGGCCGAGGGGATCAAGCAGGCGAAGATCCTTGAAGCGGAAGGCGAAGCGCAGGCCATCCAACTGGTGAATGACGCCGCCGACAAGTACTTCGTTGGCAACGCGCAGTTGCTCAGGAAGCTCATGATGGTGGAGACAGCGCTCGCGGCAAACACGAAGATCGTGATTCCCGCGAACACCGAGTTGGTGAACATCATCGGCGACATGGCCGGGATCCTGCCCCTTACCAAGGGCGCCGTGCCCTTGAAGCCGCAGGCGTCCGTCCCTGCCGGGGGTGGCATAGCGGGGCACTCCTAAGAAGTTTCGAAGGAAGACTGTGACCCTGTGGATCCTCGCCGCTAGCTTGACGTCCCTCGCAGCGATTGCGCAGGACGAGCCTGCCCCGGTTCCAGAAGCCGCGCCGGCCGCCGAAATGGCACCTGCCGCCGTCCCCGCGCCCGTCCGCGCGGCCGCTCCTGGGTGGGTTCCACTGGGCTATCCCGATGCGTACGTTCTTCGTCCTCTCACCGTCCCGGCTGGCATGTTCCAGGGCACGCTGCCCGTCGTCCTCAATCTGTCCAGGAGCGCGGTGCTCAAGCCAGTGTGGATTCCGCTCGACATGCGCTTCGGCATGACCGACCAGTTTGAGGTGTTTGTCAGTCATAATGCCCTCGGCGCGCCGCTGGCAGTTGGCAGCGGCGGCCTTTGCCTGGGCAGCAAGCAGTACTGCCCCAAGGCGTACAACAACCTGAATGTTGGCGGGCAGTATTCCTTCGTGAAAGGCGGCGGCTTTGAGCTATCCGGGTTGCTTGCTGCCGAGTTTAGAGAGTTCTCTCCGGCTCTGCTGTTCGCTGTCGATGTGGGCATCGGCGCGAAGTACGTCGCCCAGATTTTCTCGGTGAAGGCCACTCCCCGGGTCGGCATCGGCGTCAACAAGCGCGGCACGGGAAATGAAGAAGAAGCCATTGGTGTTCCGGTTCAGATTGCGCTGCAGGCTGCGCCACGGCTTGCTCTCTTTGTCGACACCGGCATCTTTGGGCCGACCAGTCAGTTCGGCGAGAAGTACAGCATTCCCCTCGGCGTTGGCGCTGACTTGCTCGCGAGGCATGGCTTCGATGTGGGCGCCGAGCTGATGTTTCCCGCCCTGGGGCATGGCTCCGCGGTCCCAGGAAAGGCAACTGACTCTCGTACCGTCATGCTCTACGTCGCTTGGCGCAGTCCGTAGCCAACCGGACGGCTAAATGGGGGGACGGGGATAGGCTGCGGGATGGATCCCGGTGTTCGCGAATTGTCATTGAGTCTTCCGTCGGTTCAACCTTCGGCGGTGTTGGCCCCATTTTTGCGTTCTGGCTGGCCACGCCCGCCGTGTTCGCTATGCGCCCGGAGGGCACAACCACCACAAGGAGACCAAATGCATATTCAGAACTTTCTTCTGGGAGCCTCGTTGTCGGCTCTGCTGGCCATGACCGCAACCGCAAACGCCGCCGAGAATGCCGCCCAGAAAGCGGGCAACGCCATGGAAGACAAGGGCAACGCCCAGGAGAAGAAGGCTGTGCGCGAGAAGAAAGCCGCCGAGAAGACCGCAGGCGCGGCCGCGGCCAAGGAAGACAAGGGCGAACAGATGCAGAAGGAGGCCAAGTCGCTGAAGAAGAACGACAGCACCGCGGCTGAAGGTTCGCAATTGGATCGCGCCGGCGCCGCGGAAAAGGCGAAGGGTGAGCGGATGGAGAAGTCCGCCAAGAGTCACAAGGAGCACGCCAAACGCACCCAGAAGGCGTCCGACGAAATGGACAAGTCAGGCGAGAGAGTCGAGAAGGCCGGCACCGCGATCGACAAGAAGTAGAGCCAGAACACGCATCGAATATCAGGAGGTGACGCGACAAAGGGGAACAGCAATTGTGTGCCTTCGTCAGCCCGCGGACGGCGAGCGTCCCTGTTTCCTACGCGCCGTCGTCGCACGGGCAGTGACCGGCACGGTTTGGTAACAAAGGGGGTTTTGGTGTCACCGATAGGTGACAGGTAGAACACTGTCTGGTCGAGCCCTTTCGAGGCGGGCGAGGCCCCCTGAGCCTCGCCTAGTTGCTGCGTTCGAAACGAAAGGAACCGCTCATCTGTTATCGCTCGCAAGTGCCGACGGCTCGCACTTTGGCAGTCGGCTTCGGACGGTCGTCAGATTGACCGGAGGGAGGGAACCCGAATTGTCGTGGCATCTGCGGCTAAGCTGGTGGTCTTTTTGTAAGCGCCTCTACCAGAAGTATGAGGACAACGAGGTCGGCGACAGCGCGGCCGCGATCAGCTATTACCTCATCTTCTCGCTGTTCCCGTTTCTGTTCTTTCTCGCGACACTTATCGCCTATATCCCTTTTGCCCGCGAGTCCACTGACGCCCTGCTGGCGCGCGCGCGCGCCATCTTGCCATCCGAGGCGATGGGGATCGTCGAGATGCACCTGCGTGGACTGATGGGCCGTCCCAGGCCACACCTGCTGACCCTGGGACTCGCAGCAGCGGTTTACTCTGCGTCCTGTGGGGTGGACGCTTTACGCAAGGGCTTGAACCTTGCCTACGACGTCAAGGAGTCCCGCCCGCTGTGGAAGACCTCGCTGCTCGCGTTCGGCATGACGGTCGGGGTCGGGCTGCTCGTGCTGGCGGTGATCGCCTTGCTCGTGGCGGGCGGCAGCGCCGGTTTGTGGGCGGCCCGTTATCTCCACATCGCCGACGAGTACGTGTTCCTCCTCCGCTGGATCCGCTGGCCGATCGCCGCGATCGCGGCCGCACTCGGCTCCGCGCTCATCTACTATCTGCTGCCCGATGTCGAGCAGAAGTTCAAGTTCATCACGCCGGGTTCCGCGATCGGGGCATTGGCTTGGTTCCTGGCGAGCTGGGGTTTTGGCACGTACGTGTCTCACTTCGGCAGCTACAACCTCACCTATGGCTCGATCGGCGGCGTCATCGTGCTTCTGACCTGGTTCTTGATCACCGGGTTCATCGTGCTCATGGGCGGGGAGATGAACGCGATCGTCGAACAGGCGGCGCCCGACGGCAAAGAGAGCGGCGCGCGCGCGCCCGACCAGGCTCCGCCGCCACCCGACCAGCGTCCGAGCGCCGTGCCTCCGGGCGCGACAAAGTCGGCCGGCGTGGCCGAGCGCTCCCGGGGCGGTATGCAACCGCCAAAGACTGAGCCAAGGAGGGGCGAGAAGTGAAACCTGCCACCCAAAGAATTCTCATTGCAACCAGCGGCGGTTCCGGCGGACCCTGCCGAGGCGCCTGCGACGTTTCACCCCTGCCACGCACCGGCTCCGCCGGGAGCGGCACTCCTTTGGGAGAAGACGCGTGAACGTCTTGATGGCGGCGCTGCTGGTTGCCGTCGCTGGCCAGGACGACGCCACGCCTGCCCCACCTGCACCGGTGCAACAGCCACTACCCGCGGAGTGGACGCTGCCAGCAAAGCCGCAGCCACGCGAGGTGTACGAGGTGCATCTGGCCATCGATATTCCCCTCATCGTGGTCGGCGGCGCCGCGGGGCTGGGACGTATTCTGTTCGAGAACAAGCTGGTGCACAAAGACTGTCCCTGTAATCCGGACGGCATCAACCGTCTCGATCGGTGGACCGTGAGATACCACAGCGAGGCCGCGAGCATCACCGCCGATGCCACGGTCTATAGCGTGCTGTCGGCGCTCCCCCTCGTCGATCTTTTCGCCCTCGGGTTTGGGCGCGCCTGGGGTGAGGATCTGGTGGTGTACGTAGAGGCGTTGGCCGTCGACACCGCGCTACAGAACGCGACCAACTTCATCGTGGCGCGCCCGAGACCCCGCACCTATGCCGGCGATCCCGCCTTCGTCAACTCGGGCGAAGGCTATCTCTCCTTCTATGCCGGCCACGTCTCTACCGCGTTCGCCGGTCTCGCGGTGGCCGCGTACACCATTCGCAAGCGGTACGGCGAGCAGGTCTGGCCCTGGATCGTAGGTGCCCTGATCGCCAGCAGCGTCGGGGTCGAGCGCGTGGCGTCCGGCCATCATTTTCCAACTGACGTCGCCGTCGCGGCTGTGGTCGGCACCGGGATCGGCATCGGCGTCCCCTGGCTTCACCTCCGCCGCTGGGACACCCACGTCCAGATCGCCCCGGTCGGAGCGCACGGCCTGGGACTCGCCGGCACCTTCTGAAGCGCGGCAGGGAGGCAGACGTGGAAGAAAAGAAAGTCGCTGTCGTCACCAACCCGAACGCAGGCAAGAACACGCCCAGGGCAGGCCTCGGCAGAGTGATCTCATCGATCCTCGCCACTCCGCGCTGGACTTACAACCCAGAGACGCTCAGCGCGCTCGAAGGCACGGCGAAGCAGCTCGGCCGCGATCGCCCCGACATCCTCGTCATCGCCGGCGGCGACGGCACCGTCCATCAGACACTGTCGAAGGTGCTGCTCGAGCACGAACACTCGCCGGCCACGCCGATTCCGCAGATTCTCATCATCCCGATCGGGACGATGAACAATCTCGCGACGACCCTCGGTCTCACAAAACATCCTGCGGTCAAGCTGGCCGAGTCCGTCGCCGCCAAGATCCGCGAGAACCTTCCGCTGGACGTGATGCCGCTGAACCCGCTCAAGATCAACGACGAGTTTGGGTTTCTCTACGGGGCAGGACTTCCGGTGAACTTCCTGCAGAAGTACTACGAAGACCGCAAGCGCCGCGGGCCGAAGCGGGCAATTAAGGTGGTCCTGGCGACGCTCGGCAATGAGATCCTGTCCCTGCTGACATTCAGGAAGTCGAAACAGATCCTAACCCGACCGGTGCACGCCACGATCGCGCTGCCGGAGGGCAACGACCCGCCTGTCGCGCCCTTCACGACCCATACTGGTATCCTCTGCGCCTCGATTGACGATATTGGCCTCGGTTGCCGAGCCATGCCTAAGGCGAGAAGCCAACCTGGATGCTTCATGCTCCGGTCGACACACCTGTCGTTCTGGGGGCTGGTCGGGAGCCTCGGCCCGCTTTGGGCCGGCCTGCCGCTGCCGGCGACCTTCGATGCGGTCGTGCCTCATCTGAGGATCGACTACCAGGAACCAACCATCGCCACCGTCGACGGCGACATGAAGCCGCCCAGGACCAGCGATGTCATCCACTGCGGACCCACGCTCTCGTTCATCACCGGATGAGCAACCGCAACACGGACAACCTCATTCCACCAGGCCGAGCACGCTGCGGGACCGGCGCGCGATCTCCAGCGCGTCCTGGAGTTGCTCGAAGATCGCGCGCGAACCGGGCAGTCCCCACAGCTGGGGTGTCGTCACGTCATGGGTTTTCGCCACGTTCTCACGCCGCTTCACCGCATGTTCGCCAACCAATCTGTGATGGACGCGCCTGTCTCGGCATCAAATTGACCAAGGCGAGTCTTCAGTCTGCGCTCACCGTGTCCAACCCGAGGAATTCCGCTTATCAGCTCGCCGCACAAAAGAAAGGTCACCCATGTCCCTGATATCAGTCGTCTTGGTCTTGATAATCGTCGGGATAGGGCTCTGGCTGGTCAACAGGTACATCCCCATGGACGGGAAGATCAAGACCATTCTCAACATTGTCGTTGTGGTCGCGGTGGTTCTCTGGCTGCTGTACGGTTTCGGCGTGCTAGGCCGCGCGGGCGAAATTCGGCTGCCTCGAATGAGGTAAATCTCTCGCCATGAACGAACCTGCGAATCAGCCACGACACTTCTCCATGATCCGCGGGTTCCACCTGGCTGACTCGTTCACCTTGGCCAATGCCGCTTGCGGAATGGCTTCCGTGTTCGCTTCCATGACCTACCTGGTCTCGCCCACCATCGGCCTCTTCACCCTGGCGGCCGCGCTGGTGCCGCTGGCCCTGGTATTCGATTCGCTGGACGGCCGGGTGGCGCGCTGGCGCCACGCGCACTCGATGCTGGGGCGTGAGCTGGATTCGCTGGCTGATGCGGTCGCGTTCGGCGTAGCGCCTGCAGCGCTGGCTTTTGCGGCTGGCATGCGCGGCGGTTGGGACTGGATCGTGCTGATCTATTTCGTGGGCTGCGGGGTCAGCCGACTGGCGCGTTTCAACGTGACCGCCGACGCCCTGTCCGCGGGGGGCGACAAGGTCAAGTACTTCGAGGGCATGCCCATTCCGTCGAGCGTGGTCCTGGTCATCGTGCTGGCCGTGGCGGCCTGGACGGGGCGACTGGGGGCGGGGCTGTACTTCGGCTCTGTCGAGCTGGGCTTGGTCTTGCACCCGCTGGTCCTGATGTTCGCGGTCTCGGGCAGCCTGATGATCAGCAAGACTCTGCGGATTCCCAAGCTGTGAAGGGGCGCCCTCTTGGTATCCAGACTTCGGCCATGCAACGACCAGCCCCACCTGAAAGCATGTGTTCGGGATTCTCATGTCAGGAGTAGCCATGCCACTCATCAAATCGCCTTCAAAGGTAGCGCGGAACCAAAACATCAAGACCGAGATCGCGGCGGGCAAACCACCAAAACAAGCGGTCGCGATCGGATACGCAGTACAGCGTAGGGCCAGGGCCAAAGCCAAGCCCAAGTGACGATCGGTAGCGACGTGTAGCGTGTTAGCCACGGCCACCATGAACATCATCGACCCTCGCACCGTCCACGTCCTCAAAAACCCAGTCGCCTTCTCGCTCCAGGTCCTGAAAGCCTTCCAGGCAAACCAGGGCCTGCTCCTCGCCGGCGCCGTCGCGTACTACGCGCTGCTCTCCATCTCGCCGCTGCTCATCCTCATGGTTATCGCGCTGTCGCGGGTGATCGACCAGGACGTGCTCTTGGCAACGTTGCGCCAGGCACTGGAATACGTGGTGCCGGGCGAAGGTAAGGCGGTGGTGACGGAGCTGCGGAGGTTCCTCCAGCACCGCGAGGTGATCGGCTGGGTGCTGCTCATCACGATGCTGTTCTTCAGCTCGCTTGGCTTCAAGGTGTTGGAGAGCGCGATCTCGGTGATCTTCCTGCACCGCGTGGCCAAGCGCAGGCGGCATTTGCTGGTTTCCCTGCTGCTGCTGCCGTTCGGCTACATCTTCTTCATCGGCGCGGCGCTGTTCGTGGGCACCTTCGTGATCGCCGACCTGGTCACGATAGGCGGCGCGAATCTCGCTATCCTGGGGCATAGCTGGTCGCTGAGCGGCTTCTCGCGCTTGCTGATCTACCTTGGCGGCGTGACCGTGGAGATTCTGCTCACCTCAGCGGTCTACTACTTCATGCCGGTAGGCAGGCTGTCGGTGCGGCACGC
>Ga0265330_10000625_pt1 | contig 22842 bp, 15 predicted proteins | sample 41919metaG_FD_202083 | JGI IMG/M metagenome (GOLD analysis project Ga0265330, IMG submission 202083) | Rhizosphere microbial communities from Carex aquatilis grown in University of Washington, Seatle, WA, United States - 4-19-19 metaG | ecosystem: Host-associated > Plants > Roots > Rhizosphere... | reverse complement strand
TCACGGCCCGCGTCTATCTCGTTCCTGGTGCTCACGCTGGTTTTGAGCTTCGTCTGCGCTGCCCCGGAAAATAACCAGTTCGTCGCCGCGGCTCAAAGTGCCGGCGCCGGATCGTGCGCGACCGTTCCCGACGGCAACCTTTCACAGGCCCAGATTGCCCAGTTCGAAAGTGTGGAAGCAGGTCTAAAGGATCAGGAAGCGCAGGCCAACCACGACTACGCGAACGCTAAACTGCGCTGCAAAGTCGATACCACTCCGGGCGCCTGCATGGATAGGGCGCAGAAGCTATTTCAAAACGCTGAGACAAAAATCCAGGAAGACCGTGACAGGAATGACGCCAATCGGCAGAAGGCCGAGATCGACGCGGGGGCCGTCAGGGACCAATGCAATGTGACGGGTCAGACGCCTGCGGAAAAGCAGGAGAACCTTCGCCACTTCAAGGCGCTCATCGATCTCAAGAAGAAAAACGTCGATGTGCAAGTCAACTACAACGTCGCAAAGCTCGAGTGCCAGATGTACTCAGCGCCAGCGCCTCGCGCCCAAAGCGGAGGTGCGCGATCTACGGATCCGCGTCCAGATACTGAGTACTATCCCCTCACGAAGCCGGCAGGTTGTGAGAGCGAGGCCGAAAAGGAGTATGCGGCCGACCAGGTCGACCTGCAGGTCCAATCCAACGACGAAGATTTTCTTCATACAAAGAACTTGACCGCAATCCAGAAATAACAAGATACGGACAGAAACAGGATCGACCATCGAACGCGTCGACCTTGGGTTTGCGTCAGTAGTAATCGCGGCGGTGCCTTACATCTGCGGAGGCATTGACGCGGATAGCTGTGACGCGCAGACTTTGAATAGGTGATGCACTTATTTAAGGATGCAAAGGAAGGGCTTCGATCATGAGCACACCAGGTTGGGGTGGCCCGCCAACATTGGGCCAGAGGATCGACGAAGCAGTCGAGCTTATCGAGATGGAGTTGCGTCACGCCATTACTTATGTGAACGACGCCGTGATTCCGCAAGTTCGCAGGGAGTCGATTACCGCCATGAGAACTGCCGCCGACACGCTGCGCAATTTAGCCGACCGTTTTGAGAAGCAGAACAAGGCTGCGCCGAACCAGCCCTATGGCCAGGCACCGAACGAGGCGAATAACCCGAACAGGGAGCCGCGCTCTTGAGCGCAGGAAACATAAAGAGCAGAGAAGCTCGGCCTCTTGCAGCATGGCGCAGCATGGTTTGGCGTGGCGTGATTGGCGCGGCGCTGGCGGCGGTCATTTCAATTGGCGCGAGCGGTTGCAAACACCGGGAGAACACGCGTGTGGCTCCGCCGCAGGCGTTGCCCCCGGAGGTCCAGCGTGCCCCAGTTGTGCCGCACACGTCCGGGACGGCGCCGGCAATCATTCCGGTGACGCCTCTACCGCCCGGGGGGGTGAGCGAGAACGATCTCGCGTTCGTCACGACGCACAGGCCGATTCTGAGCGAAGTTGGCTACGCGACGTGGTACAGAGCGCCTTACAAGGGACGGCGTGCGGCGAATGGGCAGGTCTTCGACGGCGATGCGATGACGGCCGCGCATCGCACTCTACCCATGGGGTCGCTGGTCGTGGTGACCAACATGAAGACCGGCGAATCGAGCGCCATGCGAATCTCCGACAGAGGTCCGTTTGTTGAAGATCGGATGCTCGATTTGACCGTTGCTTCGGCCAAGGCGGTGGGGGTTTACCGCGCCGGAATGGCGCTGGTGCGCATGGATGTGTACGAGACGCCCAAGCCAATCAACATGGGCGGACGGTGGTGCGTGCAGATCGGCGCGTTCCACAACCAGGACGATGCGCTCGCGCTGAAGGCGCAGTTGATCGAGACCTATTCCGGCGCAAACGTAATTGAGTTTCCCGGAGAAAATAACTTCTGGGTGCGCATCCGGCCGCAGGGGGACGACCGCGCCGCGGCCGAGGAAATCGCGCGCCATCTGCAGCCCGTCGAAGGCAATGCGTACCTGACGAGGCTGGATTAAGTTCCGCTTCGCTAGGGCAGTGTACTCACATAGGCCGGATCGGTGGCTTGGCGCATGGCAGCGGAGAAACTTTCCCAGGTGCAGGCGAGATCCGCGCCGCTGCAGGCGGGGACGAAGATGGGCGCATCGGCGGGCGGGTTGGAAGGCGAGAGCGGCTCAGAATTGCGCATCTGCTCGAGAGTTTGCGCGGTGAACGCGACACGCACGAATGATCCGGATTTGGGCGAGCGCCAGAGTTCGAAGACCAACGCACTCCCTGGAGGAGAATCGTCAAGGCGTCCGTCTGCGATCCAATCGATGCCAAGAGCGCCGGCCACGGTTGCGATGTCGGTGTCGTGTCCAACCAGAATGACCATGCGATCTCCGGGCTTCCCGATCGCGCCCGGAACCGGCTTCCCCTTTACGCCTTGCTCCATAGTGCTGCGGATGTGGTCGAGAAGGTTAGAGGCGTAGGTGCGCGCAAATGCGGGCGTGCGAACGTCAAAGTCCCAGGCCGCGACGTTGGCTTGCATGATGAAGCGCAGTGTGGCGCCATCAACGCATCCCCAGCCGGTGTCTGCAGTGCCCATGCCTTGCGTGTATTCAAGGAGCAGATTCTCAATCAGCGTTGAGGCGGTCACGAGCGGACCGCGGGCCGACACGGGAGATTCGGCGGTTCCAGGCGTGAGGCTTGCGGGAATGTCGAAGATCGAGGTGCGGTGCGGATTTGGCGGCAGATGCCCGCAACCCGACAAAATGCGGTCGAGTGCCGCTAACTGGGGGCGATAGGTCTCGGTAAGGTTGGCGGGGTTGCCGCCGATCCGCCCCGCGACGGCTGCGGTGACGAGTGCTGGATCCGGGTGGCCGATGCCAGCTTTGCGCGGAAGGAAAAGCGGGTCGGTTGCGCCATCGGGCTGCGAGTGAACGGTGATGCTGCAACCTGGGAACATTCCCTCGGCGAGAGCTTTGCCGGTTTCGCGCGTGCGCTGGTCAGTATCGGCCAGGATCGTGATGTGCGTTGCATCGGCGCAGCCAGTGAGCGCGAACAAGCCTTCGCCGGAAAACTTCGCGCGATCCCATGCGCCAAAGATCTTCATCAGCTCATAGCCGTGAGTGGTGAGGATGCCGGGCGCGACTTCCCACTTTGGCCAGGGAGCGGCCGAGAATTTGTTGAGATCGGCCTGCGCACTAAGCGGCGACCGTACGCCGTGACGACTGAGCACGACGACGAGCTGCAGCTTGGCATCGCGGGCGGGAGCTTGCGCGATGGACGACTGGTGGAACAACGTGGTGAACAAAAGAAGCGCGGAAAGACTGAGAAGAATCGACCGCAATCTGGCGGGAAGGCTCATCGTGCATCTCCAGATGAAAGTGTAGCGGCATTTGCCCGGAGCTGTGTGAACGCGGGGAGAACGAGCGCCGAGACCGCTCTCCCAAAGCATGTGGGCTTGAGTGACACGAATATGCGCCAGCAAGCGCTGCGCGCAAAAAAGAAAGGGCGCGCCAGGATTTTGGCGCGCCCTCTGTTGAGATTGTTTTTCGTTAGAAGTTCATCTTCAGCGCGAACTGAATAATTCGATAGTCCGCAGTTGTGAGAATGTTGCCCACCTGTGTGCCTATCGTTTGGCGCGTACTGCCGAATGCGCCGTTGGATAGGGTCACGTTGGGATCGGACCACTGCGGATGGTTGAATACGTTGAAGAACTCGCCGCGGAACTGGAAGTTGAAATTCTCGTGCGAGGGAATCGGGGTAAAGTTCTTGAGCAGGCCGGTGTCCGCGTCCCAGTCTGTCGGGCCGCGTACTGAGCCTTTGCCCGAGTTTCCGTAGGTTCCCGCGGCCGGTGCTGCATAGTTGGCTTTGTTGAGCCAGGGCAAGCAGTGTTTGCTGTAGTTTGGCTGCCCGACAGCGGGGCACCCACTGGTGTAGGTAGTGGCGGCGCCAACATAATCCGCGCGATCGAGGTTGTTGTTGGTTCGCGAAATGTCGGTGCCAGCCAGGATGGTCATCGGATCGCCCGACGTAATGGAGTAAAGCCCCGTCCATTGCCAGCCGCCAACAACATTTCGTACCAGGCCATTGGAGCCGGTGAGCTTGGGCAGAGTCCAGACAAACGATGTCACGAAGTGATGTGTGTGATCGAAAGTTGCAGGTCCAGTCTCGAACGCTTTCTGGCGTGAATCGTATACCGACATACCGGAACCGATGCTCGATCCGATGTCCGTGATGCCACCATTTTCGGCCAAGTTGTAATCGGTGGCTTTGGAATAGGTGTAATTGGCGAGGAGCGTGATCTGGTTGAGAATGCCGGTTCCACCCGCTGGCCGCTTTTCGAGATCGACCTCAAGGCCGTTATAGCTGTTGGCGCCGGTGTTCCGGTCCTCGTAGATGATGCCAAACGGCTGGTACGGACGCGTCGACTGTTCTGACCCCGTGCCGCCGGGGGTGTAGACAGCGGGGTTCAAGTTGATATCCTGCCGCAGATGCGTTCCACGCGTTCCGACATAGGAGCCGTGCAGCACCATATCGGCCCGCAACTGATACTCGTAGGTTATGTTCCAGTCGTAGATTTCAGGCGAGGTCCACTTTACGCCCGGCTGCAGGCTGAAAAGGACCGGGTTGGCCACAAAGGCAGCGTTCTTAGGAGCTGTCTTGAGAACGTACCGTTGCGGGAAGCCGTTCGTGAAGTTTGGATAAGCTCCCAGAGGATTCTCTAGCGGACCAATCTGCGAAGCCCCGGTGGTTGAATCGTTCAGGTCAATGCGCAGACTGAAGGGCGGCGAAATTGACGCGTCGTTCAGGAACAGTCCCGGCTGGCGCGATTCAAAGAACAGGCCGCCGCCGGCGCGGAGCGACATCTTCCCCGTTCCGGTTGGATCCCATGCGATGCCCACGCGCGGACCAAAGTTGTTAAAGTCGCCCGTCTCCCCGCGGGTTGGAACGCTGATGTTGTTGTAGGAGTCCCCGATGAAGAACAGGCCGGCAGGTGCGCTGGGAATGATGGCCGAATGAACACCGGCAATCTGCGCATCCGGGCGGAATTGCTGAATGCGTCCGAATTTCTCCTGCATCACCTGCTGCGGTTCCCAACGAATTCCAAGATCGAGCGCCAGGCGATTCGACACCTTCCATTTGTCGCCGGCGAAGACGCCCATCGGGTTTTCGCGCGAGTCGGAGTAGTTGCCTGATGTCTGGCTGAAGGTGTGCTGGTAGCCCAGCACAAAGCTGGCCATCGACAGGCCGGTTACGTCATTGGTGAAGTTGAAGCTCCCGTTCTCAAGATCGGTGTTGCGGATATTAGACTGATCCACTTCGAGATCGTAGCCGAACTCGAGATCGTGCTTGCCCTTGATCCAGGAAAACACATCGCGCAGATCGTAGGTATTGCGGATGAAATGCGCATCGGTGAAGTTGCCGAGCGTGAAGTCGCCGGCGACAGCGAAGCTTCGGATTCCGCTCTGCGCGGTCGGCAGTTGGTAAAGGGCGGAACCGAAGGTTTTCATATCCGGAACCGTGCCTCCCGGGCCGCCTTGCTGTCCGCGGTCCGAGTTCGAGCGCACAAAATCAACAACGATATTATTCACCAGGGACGGGGAAATCACCCATGTGTGGCCGATGGACCAGTTCTGCGCCAGCACGGTCGAGCCCGGCCCCGCCGTGAGCAGGTTTTTCCCATCATAGGTTGGTGCGTGATGGTATTTGTTGATGTAAACGCGGGCAAAAAGATGATCCTGCCCCCGGAAGACCTGATCGAACCTGCCGGCGTACTCGTCAAAATTCTCCTGGACTGGGGTGCCGAAGGTCTTCGTCCCGCCCGTCGACCCCGCGGGCCAAAGCGGCAGCAGCTTGGCCATATTCTGCGCCACCGTAGAGACCGGACCAATTGAGGCGTTGCTCGCGAATGGGGTGTGCGTCGACGGATTGTTGATGACCGTGGTCGGATTCGTAATGGAGAAATTCCCGTTCATGTTGTCCGCTGTGGGAACGATCGCATTGCTCGCATTGTTCACGCTGCGGATGATGGTCTTTTGCCATCCAAAAAACCCGAACGTGGTGTTCTTGTGAATGGGCCCGCCGACGGTGCCGCCAAATTGATTGCGCTTGAGTGGATCCTTGATGTCGGCGAAGTAGTTGCGAGCATTAAAGGCCCGGTTGCGCACGAACTCGAACAAATCGCCATGCCAATCGTTGGTACCAGACTTGGTGACCACGTTCACTACTGCGCCGGCATTGGAGCCGTACTGCACGTCAAAGCTGTTGGTCTGGACGCTGAACTCCTGCAAGGCATCGGGGAAGGGGAACGGGAGGTTGACGTTGCTCATCAGATCTTCGTTGTTGCCGCCGTCGAGGCTGTAGCCAATCTGATCCGGCCGGGCCCCGTTCACTGCGATCGCGTCGGCGCCGGGAATCTGCTTCGTATCGCCCTGCAACGAACCGGAATTGTTTGCAATGGCCGACACCGCGCCGGGCACAAGCAGCGTAAGGTCCGCGGCATTTCTTCCGTTCAGCGGAATATCGACCAGACGCGTATGCTCAATCACCTGGCCGAGTTCGGGACTGACCGTGTTCACCTGTACTGCCGACGTCTCGACCGTGATCTGCTGCGTCTGTGAGCCAACCTGCAAATGGACATCCATGCTGCGGACTTGGTCAGCCAGCATAATCAAGTTCTGAACGTACCCTTTAAATCCCTGGGCTTCCACTGAAACTTTGTAGGTTGAGGGCGGAAGCGAAGTGAAGTTGAACTGGCCGCTGCTGTCGGTTGTATCGGTGTGGACGACAGAAGTGCTGACCTCAGTCACAGTTACCTTGGCTCCGGTGATGACCGCGCCGGAAGGATCAGAAACTGTTCCCGTGATGGCAACGTTGCCGCCGCCTTGCGCGCGGGCCGAGGGGCTCACGAGGAGCACCAGAGCGAGAATCGACAGCGCGACGTACGGAATCATCAACAATCTGGAAAACGTGTTTGATTTAAAAGAGCGCCGCTTTCCCGCCTCATGTAGTGATTTCCACCCTGTCATAATCTTGCCTCCGAAATTTTTGGATTGCCCGCAGATCCGCTCACTTGCCACTTAGTCCCGCTCGCCGGCTGGGATTGCCGGAAACGCCCACACTGAAAATGGGCGCACGAACGATGTGCTAAGAGAAAACTTGAGCGACGTGCAGCAGCCAAATTAATTGGCGACGCGAAGTATATGGATAGATGACAGTGACTGTCAAGCGAAGAAAAGGTTTACACCGAAAGGACCTCAGATGAGGGAAACATTGCTGCAAACTGTTCAATCGAATACCCATGAGAAGGTGGGGTATGAAAGCGGAGGCAAGTAATTTGGAAAATCGATTTTCTGGATTAAATTGACTACGAATCGCCTTCGCAGCGATACTCAGTTGCCTAGCGCAGTTGTCGATGATTGGGCCGAAGCACGACTCAGGGAGGCGGCCGGGGGCGATTTGGCCGTTCGCGCCTGGGATTGAAGCCAAGTGAGCCTCATTGCAACCGATTGCACCACCTCGGATATAGTGATTGCGTGAGTACGGTCGGCGCAGACCGGTGCGGGAACATTGAACACCAGAATGATGAGCGGAGCAGCCAATCTGGAGCCGCCGGATGGAGAATGCAAAGAATCATGCGCGGAACTGACAAGTCAACTCGACCCCGCCGTGCCGTGGCTTCGAGCGAGACTGCGCGCGAAATCAATCGTGACATTTTGCTTCACGCCATCCACCTGCACCAGCCTGTGAGCCGAGCCGACCTGGCGCGACTGACGGGGCTGCAGCCTAGCACGGTTTCGGTGATCATCGGCCAGCTCATCGACGAGGAATGGGTAGTGCCCGGCAGCCTGGGGCGGCTGCCGAGAGGGCGTAGGCCGACCTATGTGACGCTGAACGATCGGCACGTCACGCTGGCCATCGATCTGCGCCCGGGGAAAGCCAATCTGGCAGTTGTCGACATCAACGGGAGGATCCTTGGCCGTGAGGCAGTCGACTTCGAAATCAAGGCCGGCTCAACAGCTGAAGAAGCGAGAACGGCCATCGCGCATATCGCGCGAGCGGCGCGAGCGTTGCGCGCAACTTATGGCGACCGAATGTTTCAGGGCCTTGGTGTAAGCGTTTCAGGGCGCGTGGACCAGAGGACGCACCGCCTGCTCTTTTCGCCCAATGCTCCGTGGGGCCAGATCGACCTCTACGCGGAACTGCAGAGAGTTCTGGACACTCCGATTGAAATGGAGAATGCGGCCAATGCCTGCCTGGTGGCAGAGCGCTGGTTCGGCAACTTCGGCGATGCGCAAAACATGATTGCGATATCGGTTTCAGAGGGCATTGGCGCGGGAATGCTGGTGGATGGACGGGTGGTTCGCGGCAGGGATGACATGGCGGGCGAATTCGGCCACATGCCGATTGAAGAAACCGGTCCAGTGTGCGGGTGCGGCAGCGTGGGGTGTTGGGAGACATTTGCTTCGAACCGCGCCGGGCTGCGCTACTACCGCGAGCTGGCGCCGGAAAGTACGCTCAATTCTTTTCAGGAGTTGCTCGAATTGGCGCTAAAGGGCGATATCCGCGCATTACGCTCCATCGACAAAATGACGACCTACCTGGCGCGAGGGTTGGTGATGCTGTCGGCGGGGCTGGCGCCGGAAGTCATCATTATCGTGGGCGACTGCACAGCTCTCTGGGCGCGTATTTGCCCATTGCTTGAGAGCCAGTTGATCGCAAAGTCGTTTACGCCGCACACTCCGCGCGTGGTTGCGGCCATGGACGGCGATGCAGCGAGGTTGCGCGGGGCCGCAGCGCTGGTCCTGCACAAGGTGCTTTTCCGGCAGATGGACTTTGCGTCGAGCCACGAAAGCGAGCGGGCCAGTTCCGTTGCGGTACACGCATAAAAGCCTGATTGGCCCCACCACGATGCCCGGGCTATGCGGGAGATTGACTCGATATGAAAGCGGGATTCATCGGCGCCGGCGGCATCGCAGGCAAGCACGCACAAGCTTACAAGAACATCGGCTACAAGATTGCGGCGGTTACAGATCGGACTGAGGAGCGCGGGCGCAGGTTTGCGGATGCCTGGGGCGCAGAGTTTGTGGCCACGCCGGAAGAGCTGAGCCGGTGCGCGGACGTGGATTGGCTCGATGTGTGCACATTTCCCGGCTATCGCCTGGCGGCGGTGGAACTGGGCGCGAAGACGGGTAAGCATGTATTGGTTGAAAAGCCGATGGCTGTGGACCTGGAGACCGCAGCACGAATGATAGAGGCGGCGCGCTCCGCCGGAATTCAACTCGGCGTTGTGAGTCAGCACCGTTTCGACAACTCCACACTTTTTTTGAAACGCGCAATTGCGGCTGGGAGGCTGGGCCGGATCTTGCAGGCAGACGCCTACGTGAAGTGGCATCGGACGGACGAGTATTACGCGCGGCCGGTGAAAGGGAGCTGGGCCGGCGAGGGCGGGGGCGCGCTGATCGGCCAGGCGATTCACCAGGTGGACGTGCTGCTGTATCTGATTGGCGCGGTGGATGAGGTTTTCGGGTACTGGCACCTCGGTGCCACGCACAAGATCGAATCGGAGGACCTGGTGTCCGCCGTTTTGCATTATTCATCGGGCGCAACGGGCGTGATGCAGGCGGCGACGGCTCTGTGGCCGGGGTATCCCGAGCGAATCGAGATCCACGGAACGAAGGGAAGCGCAATTGTGACCGGGGACCAACTGACGACCTGGGATGTGCGGGGCGATCAAGGCGAGCCGGCGCCCATTTCAGGGCAGGCCAAATCCGGCGCGTCAGATCCGATGGCGATTTCGCTCACGCCGTTCGAGCGGCAACTGGCCGATTTTGGCGAGGCATGCAAGAGGGGCCGGCCACCGGCGTCGTCCGGTGTGGATGGGTACCGCGCACTGCAACTGGTGCGGAGCATTTATACATCGTGCGCCGAAGGGCGAAAAGTGCAGATCGCGCAAGCTGGGTATTAGCGAATGCGTTTCCGGAGCATAGTGATTTTGTGCGGCGTGGGGGAAAATCTATTGATTCACGCCGCTGGCGAGGAATCCGCCGTCGACGGCGAGCACTTCTCCGGTGACAAATGAAGCAGCCTCGGAAGCGAGGAAGATGGCTGCGCCGGCCAATTCATACGCCTGCCCGAACCGGTGCATGGGCGTGCGCATGAGGAGTTCCATTCCGCGTGGTGTTCCTTGAACCAGCGAGCGATTCAGCTCCGTGGCAAAGATGCCCGGCGCGATGGCGTTCACGTTGACGCCGTTGGGCGCCAACTCAATGGCGAGAGTTTTAGTCAATGAAACCACGCCGGCCTTGCTGGCCGAGTAGGGTGCCACGCCGCGAAACGCGACGAAGGATCCGAGGGAGGCGACATTGATGATGCGGCCGTAACCGGCCTTTGCCATGCTCGCTGCAAAGATCTGGCAAACGCGAAGCGTGCCGGTGAGATTGGTTTCGATGATGCGCGACCAGTCCGCCTCCGGAGCCTGCAAGACGGGGGATTTGCTGGTGATGCCGGCGGCGTTCACGAGAATGTCGACCTTGCCGAAGGCCGCGAGGACGGCATCGTGCAGGGCCTCAATCGAGGGACGATCGAGAACATCGCTGACGACGCGGAGAGAGCGGCGGCCCAGGGCTTCAATCTCGGCGGCGGCCTTCTCCACTTCGCGCATGCGGCGCGAACTGGGGACAACATCTGCGCCAGCGGCGGCCAGGCCGAGAGCCATTGCGAGGCCGAGGCCCGTGGTTCCACCGGCCACAACTGCCACTCTGCCCGACAAATCGAATAAGGATCGGTGCATGGAGGAGAACCTCTTACAGATCGGGCCGAGTGAAGAAAGCCAGGAATTCACGATCGGATTTTGACGCTCGTGATCCTGATAACAAGATTACGCTGTCGCCGCACGATTCCTTGGCGGGTGAGTGCGGGGCAGCCGGTATCCTGTTCGAGAGATGGGTTGGAGCAAGCTGATCAACGGCTTAAGGTGGCTCTTCGATGGGCATCGTGGCCCGCGGGGTCAGATGGTTCCGCGGTGGATCTTTTTGCGCGCGCTCGCCCTCATCTACTTCTCAGCTTTCTATTCGCTGCTGTTTCAGATCAAGGGCTTGATTGGTCCTGAGGGAATTCTGCCCGCGAAGGACTATCTGGCGGAGATCGCACAGCAACTGGGTCTGGAGCGGTACTGGTATGCGCCATCGCTGTATTGGATCTCGTCAAGCTCCGCGATGTTGATGGCTGTGACGTGGATCGGGCTAATCGCGTCCGTAATTGCGTTTTTAAATGTGTGGCCGCGCTTGAGTTTTCTCGTCTGCTTCGTGTGTTTCCTTTCGTTCGTAGGTGCGAGCGGCGCATTCTCAAGCTATCAGTCGGACGGCATGTTGCTCGAGGCAGGATTTCTGGCGTTGTTTTTCGCGCCGCGAGGGCTTTGGCCAGGCTGGGGCGCGCACGATCCGCCTTCGCGCTTGAGCTGGTTCCTGTTGCAGTGGGAGTGGTTCCGGATTTATTTCGAATCCGGCGTGGTGAAGATCGCGAGCGGCGACGTGGAGTGGCGCAACTTCACGGCGATGGATGAGTACTACCAGAACGGCCCTCTGCCAACGTGGATTGGATGGTACGTGGAGCATTTGCCGCATTGGTTCCACGCTGCCACTGTCGGAGGCACCCTGGCTCTTGAGTTGGGGATCGTGTTCATGATGTTCTTTCCTCGCAGGGTGCGGCTCATCCTTTTTTTCATCGTCACGCCATGGGAGATCGGTGTGATTCTTACAGCCAACTATGCGTTCTTGAATTACCTGGTGCTGTCGCTCGGCTTCCTTCTGCTCGATGACAGGTTTCTGTTGCGATTCATGCCTGCGCGCTTCCGCCCGCGGCAGCAAGAGCAGATTGAAGCCTCGACGCCCGAGACGTCTGACGAACAATCGCTGTCGATTCTGGGTGCAGGCGATGCCAGCCTGGCGACGGCGGACATCGAGGCAAGCGATTCGGCTCCGAACCGGCAGACATTTCTGGAACGTTTCCGCTCTTCGTTGAGGGTTGGCGGCGTGGCCGTTGCGACCCTCATGCTTACCTGGATTGCCTACGACACGACTGCGGAGCTGCTTGCTATTCCATTCCACGAAAACCCGTTGCCGATCAAGCCGCTCATCGCACTCGATCCGTTTCGGATCGCTAACCAATATGGACTGTTCGCAGTGATGACACGCGGACGCTACGAGATCGAATTCCAGGGTTCCGAAGACGGCACAAACTGGATTGCTTATACCTTCCGGAACAAGCCGCAGGCGCTGAACGAAGTGCCCGGCATTTATGCGCCCTATCAGCCGCGTTTCGACTGGAACCTGTGGTTTGCATCGCTCGGTGGCTGGCGCGAGAACGAGATCGTGCCGCTGACAGAAGAGCGGCTGCTGGTGGGCGATGGCGACGTGCTGGCGCTTTTTCGAGGCAATCCCTTTCCGCTGACTCCGCCCCGTTACGTGCGCGCCGTGATCTGGCAATACTGGTTTACAACAGAGGAAGAAAAGCGGCGCACCGGCGACTGGTGGCGGCGCGCGTATCTCGGCCTGTACGCGCCGGAGTTGACGATGGCCGCGAATGGTGAAGTTGCCGTGGTGGAATGGCCTGAGGAATTGCCGCCGCACGACTGAACGTGCATCCGGAGGAAGATGAAGCAATGAGCCGCGCATGCGTGATTGGATCGGGCCCCAATGGGCTGGCCGCGGCCATTGTGCTAGCGCAGGCGGGGATGCGCGTGGAGGTCTTTGAGGCAGAAGCCGAAGCCGGGGGCGCTGTGCGCACGATGCCGCTCACGTTGCCGGGATTTCTGCACGATTTCGGCTCGGCCGTGCATCCATTTGCGGCGGGGTCTCCATTTTTTGCCTCGCTGCCGCTGGCAAATCATGGACTGGAATGGGTTCACGGTGAGGCACCGCTGGCGCACCCGCTCGACGACGGCTCGGCTGTTGTGCTAGATCGCGACCTGGACCGTGCGGAGCGCGCGCTTGGAGCTGACGGCAAGCTATGGCGGGGCTTGATGCAACCAGCGGTGGACGACTGGATGGATTTTGCGGAGGACACGCTCGGCCCCGCACTCCGCATCCCGCATCATCCACTGCGCATGGCGCGATTTGGACTTTCGGCGTTTCAGTCTGCAGAGGGCTTTGCAAAAAGCCACTTTGTAAGTCCGCGAACGCGCGCTATCTTCGCGGGACTTGCGGGTCACTCGTTTCTGAGTTTCGACCAGCCGCTGAGCGCGACCATCGGATGGCTGTTCGGCATCAGCATTCACGCGGTCGGTTGGCCGATTCCGCACGGCGGCGCGCAGGCTCTGACGCGGGCGCTCGTAGGCTATCTAGAATCGCTTGGCGGAACGGTACACGGCTCGTGCCGCATCGATGCCGGGGCGTTCCGCGAGTTGGAAGCGAAAAATGAACTCGTGTTGTTCGACACCGCGCCGCGGCAACTGGTTGAAATCTCGGGCGAGCGGCTTTCACCCAAATACAAAATCGAGTTGGAACGGTTCCAGCGCGCGCCGGGTGCGTTCAAAATCGACTACGCGCTTTCGCAACCGGTTCCGTGGCGCGCGGCAGATTGCCGCCGAGCGATCACCGTTCACCTGGGCGGATCGTTTGAGGAGATCGCGGCTGCTGAATCCGAAGTCGCCGATGGCCGCGAAGCCGAACAGCCCTTTGTGCTGGTTGCGCAGCCGACGCTTTATGATTCATCGCGCGCGCCGGAGGACAAGCACGTGCTGTGGGCCTATTGTCATGTGCCGAACGGATCCACGTTCGACATGACGGAGCGGATCGAGGCACAGATCGAGCGATTTGCTCCGGGATTCCGTGATTGCGTTCTGGCACGGCATGTTTCCGCACCCGCGACACTCGAAGCAATGGACATGAATCTCGCAGGGGGCGACATTAGCGGCGGTGCGATGACACTGCGGCAGACGTTCTTTCGGCCGACGAAGAGCGGTTACGCGACGGGTACTCCCAAGCTGTATCTTTGTTCGGCATCGACGCCACCGGGCGGAGGCGTGCACGGAATGTGCGGCTACCACGCGGCGCGGCTTGCGTTGCGTGAGTTAAAGAAGTGATCGGTGTGTGCCCAGAGAAAAAGAGGGCCGCTCGCCTACGGCGAACGGCCCAACTAAGGAACTGCAATGTCCCCCCGAGAAAATCTGCGACGCAGGAAACGCGGCGAATCTATCCGCGCGCGTAACTTTCCAGCGCGACGCGGCTGGGAATGGTCAGTGTGCATCCGTGCTGCGCCACAAGATGGCGATTCTTGAAGATGCTGAGCGTACGCGTGACTGTCTCGCGCGAAGCCCCGATGAATTCACCGATCTCTTCGTGCGTCATCGATACGCGGCAGTGAGCGGACCGCTCATGCTTTTGACCGGGCTCGTCGCTCCACACCAGCAACAGGCGGGCAAGGCGCTCAGGCACTGAAGTCGACAGGCCAACCATGCGCAACTGCTCGCAGGCAAGGTTGAAGCTGTGGCTGATTTCGCGCGTGACGATGGGGTAGACCTCAGGGTGGCGAGCCAGGAATTGCAGAAATACCTGGCGCGAGATGTGCGCGATTTTGGCCGGGTAAAGCGTGTCGGCGGTCATTTCGTACTCGCCGCCGGAGAGTGTGGACGAAAAGCCGAGCACCTCGCCTGCTTTGGCGATGTGAAAGCTCAGACGGCGGCCGTCGCTCGAGTTGATAGAGAGCTTGACTTCGCCGTCGAGGATTACGTAGATGCCCGATGACGGCTGTGTCTCAGTGAAGAGGACCACATTCGAGGGATAGGAAGAAGGTGCAAGCAGCGGCTCCAGATCGGCCAGCGCCGCGGCCGGCAATGCCTTGAAAAACTCGCCCTTCAGGTAAGAAGGTGCGCCCGCGTGGTTCGTTAGATCGTGTCCCATCTGCATCTCAGCTCTCCGTCTCAGCAGGTTGAGAGTCCTTGCGCGCGACCTCTTCGGCAAGATACTCGGTCCAGGGTGTGCCAGTGAGGATCGCGGCTTCCGTTTGAGAGTAGATCGCTCTCAAGACGTTGATCCCGCCGGCGTCGGCATAGGTGGTTCCCCGCAAATCGAGGGCCAGTTTCTTCTGCGCAAGCGCCGGAGCTTTCTCTTCCCACAGGCGGCCAAGTTCGGTAGCCCACGGTCCGGCGATGCGTCCTTCCAGCTTGATGACGATCGCGTTCGGTTTTTCTTCAAAAGTGATTCGAAGCAATTGCTGGCTCGTCCTGCGCCACGCCAGTGATAAGGCACGGCGCGTGCCAAACTTAAGGCGCGGCGCGGCTGTGGCTGCATCGCGCTGAATGGAAAGGAGTTGGTTGTGTGGGCCTGCAGCGTTCCTGGGTGACGGTGCGCGCTGTGTGACGAAGTGACGATGACGGTATTTCGTCGCCGAGACTACATATAGTCGCTGCGCTCGATGCCGAGCTTCTTCATTTTGGAGTTCAGGGTTGTGCGCTTGAGGCCGAGCCGCTCGGCCGCGCCGCCGGGTCCGCCGATGATGCCCTTTGCTTCGCGGAGCGCTCGCAGAATATGGTCGCGCTCGGCGGCGTGCAATGTTGGATTGGTCGCGGCTTCATAGTCTTCGTCTTCCTCTTTCATGGCTTCGAGCTCGGCGAGAGGCACATGGAGCTGCGGTCCGCGCGAGAGGATCACTGCGCGCTCCAGGAAGTTCTCCAGCTCACGAATGTTGCCGGGCCACTTCCATGCGACAAGCGCCGCCATCGCCTCAGGCGGGATGGTTTCAATGTTCTTGCCCATGCGGCGGGCGTGGCGCGAGACAAAGTGACGCACAAGGATGGGAATGTCGGCGGCGCGCTCGCGCAAGGGCGGAGCGGAGACAGGGAAGACTTTGAGGCGGTAGTAGAGGTCGCTGCGGAATTGCTTTTCCGCGACCATCTGTGCAAGATCGCGATTGGTGGCGGCGATCAGGCGCACGTTAACGGGTATGGACCGCGTTCCTCCGAGGCGTTCGATTTCGCGCTCCTGCAAGGCGCGCAATAGCTTGGGCTGCAGGTCGAGCGGCAGTTCGCCCACTTCGTCGAGAAACAGCGTGCCCTCGTGAGCCAGCTCCACGCGGCCGATTTTGCGCGCAATGGCGCCGGTAAACGCGCCCTTCTCGTGGCCAAAGAGCTCGCTCTCGATCAATCCTGCGGGGATTGCGGCGCAGTTCAACTTGATGAAAGTATGCTCGCTGCGCTGGCTCAGGCGATGGACGGCGCGCGCCAGAAGCTCTTTGCCGGTTCCAGTTTCACCCTCGATGAGGACCGTGGCATCGGTCGGCGCGACGGTTTCAATCTGCCTTAGCACATTGCGCAAACCGGTGCTTTCGCCCACGATGTCGTCGAATCGGTGTTCGACATTGATCTCGTCTTCGAGGTATTGTTTTTCCTGTTTGAGCCGGTCGCGAAGTTCCGCAATGCGCCGGAATGCCATCGCGTTATCGACCGCCATGGCGACTTGGCCGGCAATCTGGACCAGCATCTCGACTTCGCGCTGTCCGAAACTGCCTTCCTGCCTGCTCACGACGGAAAGGGCACCAAGCGCTTTGTCCTGGTGAACGAGCGGAACCCAGATTCCCGACTGCATGCCCATTCGCTTCAGGTAGGCGAGCGTCTCCGGGCCAAAGGACGCCTTGGCGGTGTTTTCGAGCAGCACCGGCTCGCGCGTACGAAACGCGATCCCGGATAAAGATTCATCGATCGGCACTCGCAACTCGCCAGGAAAGACGTCGGTGCCCGTTTCTCCCAGGAATTGCACCACCATATCATCCGCTGCGGAGTCATGAAGAACCAAGCCCGCGTTATCGTGGGGAATCACCTCGCGGATAGAAGCAGAGATTGCTTCCAGTAGTTTTTCGGCATCCAGATTTGCCAGCAGCGCTCCGCTGAGCTGGAAGATCAAAGCCTCTTCAGCACGCTTGCGGTCGGTCATGTCGCGGGTGACCTTGGCGAATCCAGTGACTTCACCGCTACTGTCGCGGATGGCCGTGATAACGATGTTGGCCCAGAAGCGCGAACCATCCTTGCGGACGCGCCAGCTTTCCTCTTCCACGCGATCCCGGGCCACGGCCTGGCGCAGCAACTCAGCAGGGCGGCCTCGCTCCTGATCTTCTTGCGTAAAAAAGCGCGAGAAGTGCAGGCCGAGGACTTCGTCCGGCTTGTAACCTTTGATGCGTTCGGCGCCGGGGTTCCAGGTAAGCACGTGCCCGTCGCGGTCGAGCAAGTAAATGGCGTATTCGCCGATGCTTTCGACAATGGAGCGCAGTCGCTGATCGTTGAGCCGCAACGCCTCCTGCGCTGCGCGCTGCTCGGTGGCGTCGCGGATGAAGCTGACGACTGCCGGCCCGCTTTCAGTCTGCATGGGCTTGAGCATGATGTCGACCGGGAATTCCGTGCCATCCTTGCGCAGGCCGAAGAGGTTGAGAGCCGCGCCCATCTGGCGGGTGCGGGGGTGGGCGCTGTAATTCTCGCGATGGCGCGGATGGCCACCGCGGAAACGCGCCGGCACAAGGATCTCGATCGGTTGTCCGATAAGCTCCTGGGCGGAGTAGCCGAACAGCTCCACGGTGCGTGGGTTCGCGGCACGCATCACGCCGTCTGCGTCCGTGACCAGAATGGCGTCAGGCGAGAATTCAAACAGCCGCTCAATCGTGTTTTGGGCAAAGCCCGGCGCAACGAACTGCTTTGCAGCCGTGTCCTGCCCGGGGGAATCCGAGGGGCACATTTTGTTCTACCGACCTTAGCTGAAAGGTATCGCTTCGGCGAGCTTTGCGCAACGGCCAAGAAGGGGACGGTCAATGCTGTTTGTATGTCCGTTCCGGTTCAGGCCGGGCGCGCCTGCTCAGCGAGGTATGCGATCCATTCGTCCATACCCGCGCCGGTTTTGGCCGAAGTTTCGAAGGTGCGGATTCCGGGGCGAATCTCGTTGATGTTTTTGAGGGCGAGCTCGCGATCGAACCCGCAGGGAGCCGATAGATCGATTTTGGTGATGACCGCCGCATCGGAGGAGTTGAAAAGCCCCGGATACTTGAGCGGCTTGTCTTCGCCTTCGGTCACGCTGAGCAGCGCGACGCGGACGCGTTCGCCCAGGTCATAGCTGGATGGGCATACCAGATTGCCGACGTTCTCGATAAAGAGATAGTCGAGTCCTGCGAGCGAGACTTCCTTCCATTCTTTCATGTGCTTCGTGACCATCTCCGCATCGAGGTGGCATATGCCATGGGTGTTGATCTGACGCACTGGCGCTCCGCTGGCCGCGAGGCGCCGCGCGTCGTTGTCGGTTTCAAGGTCGCCGACGAGAGCCGCGGCTTTTGCGCCGCGAGCGAGCAGTTCACGAAGGGTCAGTTCGAGAAAAGCCGTTTTCCCTGTGCCGGGACTCGAGACGAGATTCAGCACCAGCACTCCGGCCGAGGTGAAGCGCTGGCGCAGCCCGGCCGCCAGCTCATCGTTCTTCTTCAGGATTCCTCGCCGCAGCTCAACAATCCGGGTGGTCATAAGTGCTCCATTACTGCTCTTTCTGGACCGGGTTTGGCGCGCCGACCAGCGCTTCTCCAGCGTCCGGTTCTTCCAGCTCAATCGATTCGATCTCGAGTTCGCGCCCCTGGCGGAAGTCGGCGGCCAGCTCGCCGCACCGCGAACAGCGAAAACTCTGCACGCCCTCGATCTCAGAATCAGCGCCGCAAGCGTCGCAGTGCACGATCACCGGCAGTATTTTGATGACCAGCGCCGCACCGGCAACGGGTGAATCTGCCGAGGCCAGCTCCCAGCAGAACTGGAGCGAATCTTCAACGACTGAAGCCAACGCGCCCACGCGCAGCCGTACTTCTTTGACGCGCGCACCGGGATAAGCGGAGGCCGACTCGGTGACCGCCTCAACAATACTGGCCGCGATGGAAAGCTCGTGCATCGATTCTTTCTGCACGATACTACGGCGATGGCCAACCTGGCTGCGACGCAGCGTACATGAATAGGAGGACCGAAAAGCGCGCCCCAAAAGGTAAAATGGCTGGAAAGGAACTTCCCCTTGCCAGGCCCGTCCACGCCCGCCACCGGAATTGAATCGCGACTCGCCCTCAGCGCTCTCGCGCCCAAGACGTTGCAATCCGAAATCCGTGCAATGACCACGGAATGCGATCGCATAGGCGGCATCAACCTGGCGCAGGGCGTGTGCGATACACCGGTGCCCGCTGTTGTGGAAGCCGCGGCGATCGAGGCCATCCGCGAGGGGCAAAACATCTATACGCGATGCGACGGCATTGGGCGGCTGCGCGAGGCCATTGCGGCCAAGCAGCAGCGCGACTACGGGCTGGCCTACGACGCCGAAAACGAGGTGATGGTGGCATCGGGAGCGACAGCGGGCCTCCACGCGGCCGCCATGGCACTGCTCAATCCCGGCGACGAGGTGCTGGTCTTCGAGCCGTTCTACGGCTACCATGTGCACACGCTCGACTCGCTGCGCATTGAACCCGTGCTGGTTGCCCTGGCGGAGCCAGACTGGCAGCTTGACGTGGATGCGATGCGGGCCGCGGTTACGCCACGGACTCGCGCCATCCTGCTGAACACGCCTGCGAACCCGACGGGGAAGATCTTTACGCTGCCGGAGCTTGAAGCCGTAGCAAAGCTGGCCATTGAGCACGATCTCTTCCTCTTCACTGACGAGATTTATGAATACTTCGTCTACGACGGCGGGCATCACATTTGCCCTGCGACGCTGCCGGGCATGCGCGAACGCACGATTGTGATTTCAGGCTTCAGCAAGACGTTTTCGATCACCGGCTGGCGGATTGGCTATGCTACAGCCGATGCGCGATGGATGCCGACGATGGGGCACTTCCATGACCTGACGTATGTGTGCGCGCCCGCGCCGCTGCAGGTGGGCGCCGCGGCGGGCCTGGAGCAGTTGCCGCCGGAATTCTACAAGCAGCTTGCCGCCGATCATCAGTCGAAGCGCGGCCGGCTTTCGAGCGCATTGAGAGACGCCGGCATGGACCCATCGGTGCCTCCGGGGGCCTATTACATCATGGCCAACGTCGAGCGCTTGCCGGGCAAAACGGCTGCCGAGAAGGCGCGGCACTTGCTGCGCGCGACCGGCGTTGCAGCCGTTGCCGGATCGGCCTTCTTCCGCAAAGGCCGCGGGGAGAATCTGATGCGCTTCTGCTTTGCCAAGCAGGATGCCGAGCTCGACGAAGCCTGCGAACGGCTGCGGAAGCTGTAAGCCGGGTCCGGACACTCCGGCTGCTTGAGCCACTTGGGGTCGTCCGGAGCAATAAAATCGACGAAATTTGTCGACGCTTTCGTCCGATATTCGTTGATGATAAAAGAGTTAAATGGCATTTGCACCAATTCGGAGGCAGGAAATCTTTTTTTATTATTCTTATCCTGAACGGAGAGCCGAGCTGCCGGTTTTGCGGCGAGTAAGACACCCAAGGGGGGTTCATGCGGACGATTCGGCTGGCCGCTTTCCGAAACAATGATCATGGAATGATGATGCGCCTTATGCCGGAATAAATCGGCAAACTTCGCGGAGAAAATATCTGGTTTGGATTGAATGAGATGAGCATGGATTCGCCGTGTGAAGGGCTTGACATCACGGAGGGGCGCCATCCAAAAAGTCTCTCAGGATCCGGCGTTGGCGGCCAGCCAGGTCTTCAGATTCGGCTCCTGAAGGCTCCGCAACTCAACGCAGCCGTCGATGTTCTCAAGCGCATGTTTGAGTGCCACATCGGAGGCCGGAACGGGATGAGCGGTGAAGAAGCTTTTCACGTCGTCGCGCGCGGCATCGGTGCAGAAACTCCCGGTGCCGGTGACCATCAGCGCTCCCAGGTCGGTGGTCAGGCTGGCCCGGACAGCATCCCAATGTGTCTTGATGAACTTCCAGACCTGATCGCGATTTTCCGGAATGCGAAGGCCCGTCCTCAATTGAATTGCGGCGTCCTGGTTGCGGACCTTGTCTGAAACCGAATACTCCAGCCCTCGCTCGAGCAGCGCGGGGTCGCGAAACTGAACCAGCAGCCGCAGCGCATTCTCCTGGACTGTCGGATCGGAGGAGTCTTCATACACCTTCTGCAGGCGGTCAAAAAGCGCGGCGTCGCCGTTTTTTGCAGCGGCCTGCAAGGCGGCCTCACCGAGCGTCGGATCGATCGATGTGGGGTCGCGGAGAAATTTGTCGGCAATCTTGCGCGTATCGGCCTCGAGATCGCTGTCGTCTCCCTGATTCACGAGCAGGCCGAGCAGTTTGGCGCGCAGTTCGCGCGTGTTAGGCGGGTCGCCGGCTGCGGGAGGGTTGAGTTTGGCGTATTCGGGCGCATAGTTGCGGCGAATCCACGCAGCCAGCTGATCGCGCTCTTCCTTCGTCGAGGCGATTTTGTCAGCGATGGTTCCGATCTTCGCGGCGGCGCTCGAAAACAGTTCAACGTTGGATTCGGACTTGAGAGCCGCGGCCAAGCCAAGATAGTCGCCGATGGCCGCGTGATTGGAGCGCGTGAGGGCCCATTCATCGCCAAGCAGACTGATCTGTTCTGGCGGAGTGAGGCTCGATGCGGCGTGTACGACAAGATCGCGATATTGCGCGGGTGAGTAGGCGCTTCGGTAATAGCCTTTGCCGCCAGTGTTGGCGAAGAGGAGGCTCGCTCGCGGTACCGGGGCGCGGGAGGTTGCCGGCGTCACGAGTTCGCAGTCCTGGGGTCCGGCGGTTTTGAAGCAAACCGGAAGCGTCCATTTCTGCGCGCGATCGGGCGAGATGCCAGGGCTGAGAAAGAATCGCTTCTGCTCAACTGAGACATCGCCATTTGCCGGTGCGCCGAAGTCAAGGATCGGCTCCCCTTGTTGCGCTACAAACGACTCCATGACCTTGTCGACTGGTCTGTGGCTAGTGGCCGTCTGTGCATTCCAGAAGTCTTCGGCCGTAGCGTTGCCGTATTCGTGTGGTTTCAGGTAGGCCTGCACACCTTTGCGAAAGGTTTCCTCGCCGAGGTAGTTCTCCACCATCAGCAGTACGTCGCTGGCTTTGCCGTAGGCGATGCCGTCGAACATTTCATCGATCTCGTCGGGCGTATCGGCTCTGGCGCGAATGGCGCGCGTGGTCGGCTGCGCATCGATGTCAAGTGTGTCCTGTTCGTCGCTGGCCACCTCCTCGGGTATGTTCCACTCGGGATGCATCGCGGCTACGGGCTTGTTCTCCATCCACGTGGCAAAGCCCTCGTTGAGCCAGACGTTGTCCCACCACTGCATGGTGACTAAGTCTCCGAACCATTGATGCGCCATTTCATGCGCGACAACGAGGCCGACGTCTCGTTTGTCGGCGACGGTAGCAGTCCTGGGATCGAGCAGGAGGTCGGATTCGCGGTAGGTGATGGCGCCAAAGTTTTCCATGGCGCCGGCCTCGAAGTCGGGAACGCCGATCAGGTCGAGTTTCTTGAGCGGGTAATGGATGCCGAAGTAGTCGTCGTAGTAATGGAGTGCGAATTTGGCGACATCAAGCGCGAACGGCGTGAGGGCGACCTTGTCGGGTGTGGCGCAGACGCGAATGTCCACATCGTCCTCGCGCGCCCCGGTGCATTGGAAGTCGCCGACGAGGAAGGCGACGAGATAGGTGGACATTTTGGGAGTGGTACCGAAGACCAGCGTATGTTTGCCTGCGCCGGGTCCTGGCGTATCGGCCACGATGGCGGAGTTTGAAATTGCGGTGTCGGCGGCATCGATGACCAGCGAGATGTCGTAGGTCGCCTTGATGGCGGGCTCGTCGAAGCAGGGAAAGGCGCGGCGCGCATCGGTGGCTTCGAATTGCGTGACGGCGTAGTTGCGCTTTGCGGTTTTTGAGAGGTAAAAGCCGCGCAGTTCGTTGTTCAGGATGCCGGTGTAGCGGAT
>Ga0265330_10000622_pt1 | contig 22880 bp, 15 predicted proteins | sample 41919metaG_FD_202083 | JGI IMG/M metagenome (GOLD analysis project Ga0265330, IMG submission 202083) | Rhizosphere microbial communities from Carex aquatilis grown in University of Washington, Seatle, WA, United States - 4-19-19 metaG | ecosystem: Host-associated > Plants > Roots > Rhizosphere... | reverse complement strand
GCGACGAATGGAGCTTCGTTCCGCACTTCTACTACGACTTCTACGTGTACCAGTACGCGACCAGTCTGGTCGCCTCGACCGCTCTTAGCAAAGCCATTATCGACGATGAGGCGCGCGGGGGCAGCGCGGCTCGCGACCGCACTCTAGCCCTGCTTTCAGCCGGCGGCTCCGACTTCCCGGGCAAGCTGCTGGCCAGGGCGGGCGTGGACCTGACCACCTCCGCTCCTTTCCAGGCCGCCATGCAGGAGATGAACGCGGTCATGACCCAGATCGAATCGATTTTGTCTGCCGCGCCCGCGAAGTGAAGTCAGTTGGCCACGCTCATTTGCCACAACTGATTGCTGCCTCCTGATGCGGCTCGCTGGTCGAGGGCAATTCCGTCGGCGGTCGCGCCGGCCGGAATCTCGGCCAGCTTGCTGCTCTTCTTGTTGACCAGTTGGTAGGTGCCCCCGCCCTTGTCGACCACGCGCCATTTCTGGTTGTCGCCGCCATTGCTGGCGAACTGGACAATGGACGCGCCATCGGTGGTAGCGCCTGAAAGCACGTCGAGCACGCGCGAGCTGTTGAGATTGGTCAGATTGAAGAAACCTGCGGCGTCGTAGTTGAGGATCCAGCGCTGCTCGTTGCCACCACTGGTGGCGGCCTGGACAGCGGGCGCGCTGTCAGCCGTCGAGGCATTCTGGATGGCCATGGCCTTGCCGCTGGCTTGGTTGACGAACTTGAAGCGATTGGTGGCGCCGGTGATGGTCCCGGCCACGGCATCAATGGTCACGGTGTTGTTCCAGGCCATGCTCATCGACGTGTTCGAGGGAAAGGAAATGGGCAAGAAGATGTAGGTCGAATCATTGACCGGCCCGGCCCAGGCTCCGGCCCAGCGATCGCCCATGTAGAGATAGGCAGTGCCCGCGGCACCCGCGACCGGCACGACGAAGGTGGATTGCGAATAGAACGTCGTGGCATCACCCACGTTGCTCCATGCGCTCCATCCGCTGGCCAGCGCGGACGAGGTGGCGCACGCGGCCTGGTTAGGCGACCAGCCGGTGGCGGCCGAGGTCAGCAGGAAGTACACGCCGTTGCGCTTCCACAGGGCTGGAGCCTCGCGGTGGCCGCCGGGAAAGAGGACGGTGACCAGCGCGCTGATGCTGAGATAGTCGCTCGTCAGCCGATAGAGGTTGAGGTCGTAGTTCTCGTTTGAAGCCGAAATGAAATAGGCCTGGCCGTCCGTATCGACGAAGAGGGTCGCGTCCCGCGACTGGTAGCCCGCGATGCCGTGGTCAACCACGCCGGTCGCCACCAAGGGACGCGCGCTGCCCAGGTACGTGTAATTCCCGTCGACCGAACTCGAATTCGCGACTGCGGCGCGCGAGGCAGTGTAGTCGGTCCCGTTTTCCCAGTGCATCCACATCACGTATTGGCCTGTGGTCGCGTTGTAGATGACCTTGGGGCGTTCGATGTTGGCGCGATTGAGTTCGGCGGCCGATTTCTGCGTCAACACGTTGTTGCGGAAGTCCCAATTGACGAGATCAGTGGATCGATAACAAGACACCGCGAAGAACGTTCCATCGGGATTTCGATTTTCGCCAAACCAATAGTAATAGCTGCCGACCTTTATGACGCCGCCGCCATGGGCCTGGATGGGATTTCCCGATGTGTCTGCCCATTGCAGGCCGACGAACAGCGTGCCCGGCGAAGATCCGCCACTGCCGGCCACGCCGCCAGCGGTCCCGCTGCCGCCTGCCGCGGTTCCGCCTGCACCGCCACCACCGGTCGCCCCTGCGCCACCACTGCTCCCAACGGATCCGCTTCCAGCTTTGCCGCCGCTGGCGCTGCTGCCAGCGATGATGTTTCCGCCAGCGCCACCGCTGGTTGCGCTTCCTCCGCTGCCACCGCCGGCCGTGCTTTCGCCGCCGGCGCCCCCAACGATCCCGCCAGCGCCGGTAGTTGTGCCGCCAACTCCGGCAGTGCCCATGGTTCCGCTCGTCGTCCCACCTGGAGCCGCGCTGTCGACGCCACCGTCACGCGTGGAAAAGGCAACGCTGCCCTCGCCACCCGCCCCGCTGCCACCGACCGCGGCCCCGCCGGTCCCAGAATCCTGGCCGGAAATCCCGCCCGACTGGTTGCCGCCCATGGCAGAGCCACCTGTCCCGCCCGCTAGAACGCCACCCGTGCCCGCCACACTTCCACCAGAAGAAAGACCGCTCGCGGCGCTGCCCCCGACACCAGCGCCGCCCGACGGGCTGCGGCCCGCGGTGTTGCTCTGACAGTTCGTCCAGGTGAGCATGCACAGGGCGAGCACGCCGAGCCTGGCCGGCAGGCTCACACCGACGCCCATGCCGGAAAGCACCCACACGAGAAGCAAGCGCACGCGCATGAGGAGTTGATCGTAGCGCCGCAAAGGCATGGCTTGCCAGAAGATAGTAGGCCGTAGTGCCGGCCAGGGGAAGGAAACCGCTCGACCGGTTCGCTCAACCGGCTACGCATTGCCGGCCGGTGGTACTAGACTGCACCACCTTGGACCCAACTGCATCTGTCCCATCTGCGAACCTGCGTGACCGTCTGCTTGCCGCGCTTGCCAAGCCTGACGCCGCTCACGCTGGCGATCGGGCCACCTTGGTCGCGGTCCAGGATCACTTGGCCGTGCTCGAATGGCCCGACGAGGGAAGGGGCTTGGTGGTGCTCGACCATGCCGATTCCAGCCCGGCGGATTTTCGTGCTGCCGTGGACCGGATTCTGCGTGCGCACCAGGCCGGCTTGCTCTTTGTGGTGGCGGTCGGCGGCGGCGTCGAGGCGCAAGCGGCCCTGGCGGACGCTGATCGCGAAGCACCGAATCAGAACCACCTCGGCGTGTACCATCTTGGCGACGACGGACGACTGCTGCGCGTGGCCGGACGGCGGCTGGCACCCCTGGAGTCGGCTGCCGCGCGGCTCGGCCGGGCCGAGGCGCTGACCCCGGATGAGGTTCCTGACCTCATCGAGCGCGGGCGCCGCGAGCGTGTCGAAGCCGCAGCATTCGCCCAAGCCGTGTCCAGGCGGTTTCCTCGTTTGACCTTTGGGATCATCGCCATCTGCTTCTTGGCCTTCGCTTTCTTGGACGGCTCCGGGGTGCAAGGCCAGACGGTGAAAGTTTGGCTCAGCGATGGCTCGCGCGAAGTGTGGCGAGGCGAAATCTGGCGCGTCTTCACCTACGCCTTCTTGCACCAGGGGATCACGCACCTGCTTGTCAACATGTTCGCGCTGTACAGCCTGGGCAGTTTTCTCGAAGCCTTGCTGGGCGGACGGCGCTACCTGACGGTGTACTGCGCGTCCGCGGTCGGCGGCGGTATCGCCACGGCGGTTGCAGGCGGGCTGCGCGTGGCCCTGGGCGGACCGCCTTCGTACACCGTAGGCGCTTCCGGCGCCATCTGGGGCCTGATGGGGGCCACGCTGGCGCTCGTGCTCAGCCGACGGCGGGTGTTGCCCCGACTCATCGCCCGCGGCTTGCGCCAGCGCCTGCTGGTGGTGCTGGTGATCAACGTGGCGCTCTCGTTTGTGCCCGGAATCGACCTGTATGCCCACTTTGGGGGCGGTTTGGTGGGCTTTTTGCTGACTCGCAGTGACCGCTTGACTCGACCCGCCCATTGGCACTCTAGTTAGCAGGGGAGCCTGACCAGTGTTGACGGCACTTCTTCTTGGCGCCGGCGCATCACGCGAGCTGGGGATGCCCCTGCGCGAAGAACTGAACGCTGAGATCATCGCCTGGCTGACGCCGACGTCGTTGCGCAAGATCAACTCCGCCTGGCGCAGCCGGGGGTTCGGTCATCCCGACCAAGTCATCGACGAGCTGTCGCGGCGCCTGGAATCATCTGATTTCGACTACGAAGCGCTGCTGGGGGAATGGGAAGCGCAATACATCGAGGGCGCAGGCGACGCCCGCGGGCCGAGCTACCACAGCCTGTACGCCTGGCTCGCCCAGGTCGTGTCGCTGGCCCTGTACCGCCGCCAGGTATCACATCGAAGCGTGTTTCAGGACGGCCTGCCCTACTTCGCAGGCCTGGTGCCTTTGGTCAGGGACAACGCGCCGCTTTGGATTTTTTCGCTGAATCACGACGTCCTGGTTGAATGCCTGGCTGCCCACTTTGGCATTCCCGTGAGTTGCGGATTCCCCGCGCGCACCATTGCCCTGCCCTGTCGCAGAGGCCCCGGCACCGTCGTCGCCACCCTAAGGGCGGATGTGATCGTGGAGGAAGAACTGGCCGACGCGGCTCTGCCTTTCTTTCGCCCAGGCATATCGGGAATCAACCTGCTCAAGCTTCGCGGTGCCCTTGATGTCTTCGCCATGGGAGACAGCCAGAACCTTCTCAAGCTGAAGCCCGAAGCGCAGAGCTTCGACGCCATTATCGACGCCTTGCAGATCGCCAACGAAGGACTTCTGGATGCCGGCCTGTCCCCTGATCCCCTGTCGGTGACCAACCAGATTCCCTACATCGATGCGAACGGCGAGCGCCAGATTCTGCGCCGCACGCTGCTGGCCAGTGCCACGCGGCTGACCGATCCCTATCCGCGGCTGATGCAGCGACGGTTCCTGGAATACTTCCGCGCCAACCTGGAACAGGTGGACCAGCTGGTGGCCCTTGGCTGCAGCATGGGCGATGCCGAGGTCAATGAAATCATCCAGGAGTGGCTGGCCTCGTCGGCTTTTCGGCGCCTGGAAATCGTCGCTCCGCGCATCCAGCAAGTTCCTGCCGACCTGGAGTCCGTCGCCTCGCAGATCACCGTGACGCCGGCCTCGGCGACGACCTACCTCGAACAATTTAGCGACGGCTTGCCTGGAAATTCGGACGGCTGATCGCGCTGGCTGGCCAGTCCGTGTTGCTGCAGCCGCGGCCAAGTTCCCGTTTCCGCCAGGCGCCCTGGTCCCCGCGCTTCGCTCATGCCGCCAGGGCAATTCCCTGAAAAGCTAGCCATCTACGGTTCGCTGTACCCGGGCCGTGGTGAGGAAGTGGTCCTCGATTTCGGTCCAGAAGGCGGTGGCGGCGAACAAGCCATCGTTTTCGGACAGGGCCAGCGCAATGGAGGCGGATCCATCGGGCAGCGGGGTCGTGCTGGCCTCGTGGAACGCCACGTGCCGGGCCACTAGGGGATCGATGGCCTTGTACAAGGCTTCCTTGAGCGAGAAGTGCAAGATGACCGCTCGTCGACGATTCTCTTCGGGCACGCGCTCGAGCCTAACCAGCTCATCGGGGGTGAGCACGCGGGTGCGTATGTCGGGCCGCGCGTGGGCTTGGGCCTCCGCCACCGAGGCAAAGGCCGGCGGATTGTTTTCCAGATCCACGCCAATGCTGGCGCCGCCCTCGCGGCGGGCTGCTAGCCCGACCGCCAGTGTGCGTTTGTGGCTGATAGATCCGACTAGATCAGACGACAGCGCCGGTGCGCCACGCCGGGTGGCCAGGATCGGGCCGGGCTCGATGCCGAGGTCGCGAAATGCTTGCCGCAGGGCGAGCCGGCCCGCGATCCAGCTTGGCTGGCGGCCGGGAGCCAGGGTCGCCACGAACTCGCGCTCCCCGGGAACCAACTCAGCCAAGACGTTCTCACCCCCCTCCCTTGGTATGCGTACGCCCACGCACCGGCCGTGCACCAGGTTGAGACGGAAGGCAATCTCGATACCCATCAGGCACGCCCTATCCCCCTATCGTATCCTAAATTCGGCGCGAGCCACCGTTCCATTTCGTCCAGCGCCAGACCGCGACGGCGAGCGTAGTTCGCAACCTGCGTGCGGTCGATGCGGCCCACGTCGAAGTAGCGCGACTCGGGATGGGCGAGATACAGGCCGCTCACGCTGGCAGCCGGGCTCATGGCGAAACTTTCCGTCAAGGTGATGCCCACTTCGGGCGCCCGCAGAAGATCGAAGAGCGCCTGTTTCTCGGTGTGATCGGGCCAGGCGGGATAGCCGGCGGCAGGCCGGATGCCACGATATTTTTCCGCGATGAGGTCCTGGTTGCTGAGATTCTCGTCAGCGCCGTAGCTCCATTCGCGACGCACGCGCTGGTGCAGGCCCTCGGCGAACGCCTCGGCCAGCCGGTCGGCTAGGGCCTTGACCATGATGGCACTGTAGTCGTCGCGCGCCTCCTCGAAGCGTTTGACCAGCGCCTGCGCGCCGAGGCCGGCAGTCACCGCAAAGGCGCCCACGTGGTCGGCCAGGCCCGCCGACGCCGGCGCCACGAAGTCGGCCAGGCAACGATAAGGACCGGATCCGGTCTGCTGGCGCAGCATAGGAAAGCGGCACAGCTCGGCGGTGCGGCTCTCGTCGGAAAAGAGCACGATGTCATCGCCCTCGCTGCAAGCCGGCCATAGGCCGTAGGCCGCGCTAGCCGTGAGCGATCCGTCCTCCACGATCTGCGCCAGCAGCTTCTGGGCCGCACCGAACAGATCGCGAGCCGCGGAACCGTACTTGGGATGGTCGAGAATTTGCGGGTACTTGCCCTTCAATTCCCACGCCGTGAAGAAGAAGGTCCAATCGATGAAGCGCGCCAGCTCGTCGAGCGGCTGTTTTTCGATTTCGCGTCGGCCGATGAAGGTTGGCGTGGCAATATCCTCTGGCCTCCACACGATGGCTGGCCTGCTGGCGCTGGCCGCGGAGAAGGGAACGATTGGCCGCCGCTGCTTGTCGGCGTGAATCTCACGGAGCTGCTGCTGCTCGGCCCGGTTTTTCTCTCCAAGAGCGTCGCTTTGGCCAGGATCCAGCAACGCTGAAACCACACCCGCCGCGCGCGAGGCATCGAGCACGTGCATGGTAGGGTCGCTGCGCTGGGGCGCGATCTTGACCGCGGTGTGCTCGCGATTGGTGGTGGCACCACCGATGAGCAGGGGCTGGCCAAGACCCCGCCGCTCCATTTCTTGCGCGACATGCACCATTTCTTCGAGCGAGGGCGTGATCAGCCCTGATAGGCCCACGATGTCGACCTTCTCCGCCACGGCGGTGTCCAGGATCTTCTGGCAGGGAACCATCACGCCCAGATCGATGACCTGGTAGTTGTTGCAGCCAAGCACCACGCCCACGATATTCTTGCCGATGTCGTGCACGTCGCCCTTGACCGTGGCCAGCAGCACGCGGCCGCGCGGCTGCACCACGCCCTCGGCCTTCTCGGCTTCCATGAAAGGTTGCAGATAGGCCACCGCCGCCTTCATAGCGCGCGCGCTCTTGACCACCTGGGGCAGGAACATCTTGCCCGCGCCAAAAAGATCGCCCACCACAGCCATACCGGCCATGAGCGGACCAGAGATGACGTCGAGCGGACGGCCCAGTTTCTGCCGAGCCTCCTCGGTGTCGGCCTCGATGAAATCCACCATTCCGTGGACCAGGGCGTGCTCCAGACGCTTTTCCACGGGCGCCTGCCGCCACGACAGGTCCTGGGTTCGCTTGCTGGCCGTGCCCTTTACCTGCCCGGCCAGTTCGACCAGGCGCTCGGTGGCATCCGGCCGGCGGTTGAACAGGGCGTCTTCCACGCGCTCACGCACTTCCGCGGGGACGTCGGCGTAGACGCCCAACTGACCGGCGTTGACGATGCCCATATCCAGGCCGGCGGCGATGGCGTGGAAGAGAAACACCGTATGCATGGCCTCGCGGATGGCGTCGTTGCCACGGAACGAGAACGACAGATTGGATATGCCGCCTGACAGATGCACGCCCGGACACGCTGCCTTGATGAGCGGAAGCGATTCCAAGAAACTGCGCGCGTAGTCGTTGTGCTCTTCCAGGCCGGTGGCCACGGCCAGCACGTTGGCATCGAAGATGATGTCCTCAGGTGGAAAATCCGCCTGCTCGACCAGCAATCGATAGGCGCGCTGGCAGATTTCCAGCCGGCGGGGCGTGGTCACGGCCTGGCCAGCCTCGTCGAAGGCCATCACCACCACAGCCGCGCCGTAGCGGCGACAGGTGCGCGCCCGTGCCAGGAATTCCGCCTCGCCTTCCTTGAGGCTGATGGAATTGACGATGCCTTTGCCCTGCACGCAGCGGAGACCCGCCTCGATGACCGCAAAATTCGAACTGTCGATCATGATGGGCAGTCGCGCGATCTCGGGCTCGCTGGCCACGAGATTCAGAAACGCGGTCATGGCCGCGACGGAATCCAGCATGGCCTCGTCCATGTTGACGTCCAGCACGTTGGCCCCGCCGCGCACCTGTTCGAGGGCCACCGCGAGCGCCGCCGCAAAGTCGCCAGCCTTGATCAAGTTGGCGAATTTCCTCGAGCCCGAGACATTGGTGCGCTCGCCGATGAGGATGAAGTTCGATTCGGGCCGCACGGTCAGCACGTCCAGCCCGGCCAAACGCAAGGGCTGCGCGCGCTTTTCCGGCCGCCGCCGCGGGGACACGCCCTTCACTGTCTGCGCGATCGCGCGAATGTGATCCGGCGTGGTGCCGCAACACCCCCCCACGATGTTGACCAGACCCGCGCGCCCCAGCTCGCCCACCAAGCTCGCCATGTCGGCCGGATGTTCATCATAGCCGCCAAAGGCATTGGGCAGTCCCGCGTTGGGGTAGCACAGGACGTACTCGCCGGCCCGCCCAGCCAGATCTTCGATGTAAGGGCGCAACTGAGGCGCCCCGCCTCCACAGTTGAGACCGACCGCCAGCGGTCGCGCATGCTCGATGGACGTATAGAACGCATCGATGGTCTGGCCTGACATGAGGCGGCCGCTCTTGTCGGTGATGGTTCCTGACAGCATGATCGGCAGGCGCAGGTTCTTGTCGGCAAAGACCGCCTCGATGGCGCACAGGCAGGCCTTGAGCGTGAGCGTGTCGAACACGGTTTCGGCCAGAAGAATGTCGCAGCCACCATCGACGAGGCCGCGCACCTGTTCCTGGTAGGCGTCCTGCATTTCAGCGAACGTCACCGCGCGGAAGCCCGGCTCGTTCACTCGCGGTGAAAGTGACAGCGTCTTGTTGGTAGGGCCCAGGGCGCCTGCCACGAAACGCGGCTTGCTCGGCGTCTTCGCCGAAAAGTCGTCGGCCACCGCGCGCGCCAGGCGCGCCCCGGCCAGGTTCAGGTCATAGACAACCGCCTCCAACTTGTAGTCGGCCTGGGCGATGCGCGTGCTGTTGAAGGTGTTGGTCTCGATGATGTCGGCGTCGGCGTCCAGGTACTGAGCGTGGATGTCGGCTACCACATCAGGTCGGGTGAGCACCAGCACGTCGTTGTCGCCGCGCAGATCGTGCCCGTGCGAGGCGAAACGCTGGCCGCGAAAGTCCGCTTCGGTGAGGCCGCGGCGCTGGATCATGGTGCCCATGGCGCCGTCAATGACCAGGACGCGCTTCTCAAGCGCCGACAGTAGTTGCTGAACGCGATCTTGGCGGGTCATGATTGCCTCTCTTTCTCGGCGGACAAACCAGTCTCGGCTATCGACTTGCGCGTGCCCATCCGACCCAAAACCTTGCGCGCGAAGGCGCTCACCACGGCGAAATGGGGCGCTCGCTTTTCCCGCGAAGTCACCTCACAGCGGTCCACGACAAGTCCGGCTTCGGCCAGCCAGTCGCGCAGCGCCTGCGGACGGAAGCCAGCCTGCACATGGCCATAGCCGGCGGTCACTTCGCGCTGCTCGTGGGCCGCCAGCGTGGTCACGACCAGATCGCCGCCGGGCCGCAGCACACGCGCCGCCTCGGCCAGCGCGCGCGCGGGATCGGTCGCGTAGGTCAGCAGGTTGAGCAGCAGCACCTGGTCGTAGCTCGCATCAGCGAATCGCAGTGCCTGAACGTTACCCAGCACGAATTCCACGTTGTTCATGCCTTGCAGTCGCTTGCGACAGGCCTGCAGCACCTTGGGGCTGATGTCCAGGCAGGTTACGCGGCGGCTGCGCGAAGCCAGAAGGGCGGCGATGGTTCCGTCGCCCGACCCGGCATCGAGCACGTCGCCCAGGTGCAACAGACCCAGCATGCCGATGGCGGTGGCCTCCCATGTCCGACCTGGTGAGTAGTGTCGCTCCATCTCGCCGGCCACGGCGTCGGGCCAGTTTGCGGTGCCTTGCCGCGCGCGCAGCACAGCCTGACAGCGCTCCTGATCGCTGTGCAGAAGCGGCTCGTCGAGCTCGCGGCCCAGCAGGTTCCACAGCTTGTGCACGCTGGCTGGCACATTGCCGTCATTCATCGCGTAGTAGGCCAACGCGCCTTCTCGCCGGTCGCGCAGTACACCGGCGTCACGCAACTTGCCGAGATGCGTCGATACTCGGGACTGTGGAAGTTGGGTGATCTTGGTTATTTCCGCTACGGTCAGCTCGTTTTTTTCGAGCAGAGAAGCGAGGCGCAGACGCGTCGAATCGCCGAAAAGGCGAAGTAGATCAACTGCTGACGAGATTGTAGCCATCCGCAAATCCTGATACGAGGATGATTAAAATATGGAAGCTTGTCAACACGCCTCAAGCAAGCCAATCTTCGTGCCGAATAAGGTGACTAGTGGAGTCTCGAAGACCACCTCGCGGGACGGACTTCATGGATCGCTTTGAGATCAAAAGCGAGGCAGGTACGGGCGGGATGGGTACCGTGTATCAGGCAATCGATCGGCGGACAGGGGCAGTGGTCGCGCTCAAAGTGCTTCACGTTCGAACCGCCACAGAAAGCGCACGTTTCGACCAGGAGGCACACCTCCTGGCGGAATTGCTACATCCGGGCATCGTCCGCTACTTCGATCGCGGGATGGCGCCCCATGGGTCGCCCTTCATCGCCATGGAGTGGCTCGAGGGAGAAACCTTGGAGGAGCGCTTGTCGCGCGGCTCGCTGGGACCTGCGGCTGTCGCGCACGTGGCCTATCGCGTGCTGGACGCGCTGGCTGCGGCCCATGAGCGCGGCGTTGTCCATCGCGACATCAAACCGAGCAACATCTTTCTGGTGGGCTGGCGACTCACCAACACGCGCATTCTCGATTTCGGCATTGCCCGCCGCGTTCTCGACCCCAAGCGATTCACGCACAAGGGCTCGACCGTGGGCACGCCGCTCTATGCCTCGCCTGAACAGGCCCGCGGCCGCCACGACGTAGACGGCCGGGCCGACATCTTCTCGCTCGGATGCGTGCTCTACGAGGCGCTGGCCGGTGAGCCGCCTTTTACCGGAGACAATGCGGTTGAGGTGATGCAGAAGGTGTGCGCGGGCTCGGTGGCGCCGCTGTCGTCGCGTCGATCCAACTTGCCGCCCGAGCTGGAGGAGATCATTCACCGTATGTTGGCGCCCGATCCGGCTGCGCGGCCTGCATCGGCGGGCGTGGTGGCGGCTGAATTCCGCGCGCTCGCGCAGCGACTGGGGGATCTGGGCGAGGAGGTCGCGTCGGCCAAGCCCCCTTCGCCGCTACGGCCCACCTGTATCACCGAATCAGAGGAACGCACCATCTGCGCGATGCTGATCTCGCTGGGGCGACGGCCCGTGGCCGATGGCTCGCAGCGGCCGGTGCGCGATCGGCGCGTGGGACCGCGCGCAGCCTTTCCCTGGCAGAACGCGCTCAAACCCGCTGAGGTCAAGGACGACAGCCCAGAGCGCGTCGCTGGCTTGGAGGCTGCGATCCGCGCGCTGGGCGGCGAGCTGGACCGCCTCATCGATCGCACGCTGCTGGTGACCGCACCGGCGGTGGGAACGGCGCGCGAGCAGGCCATGCAGATTGCGCGCGCGGCTCTCGTGTTGCGAGACATGGAGCCGGACGCGAAGATTGCCATCGGGACCGGCCGGGCGGCCTTCATGGCTCGTGTTCCCGTGGGCCGTCTCATGGATTCCTTGCCCGCGCTCATGCAGAGCCAGCAGGCAGGCACGGTGCGCATCGACGAAACTACACGTCGCCTCCTGCCGGCCCGCTTCGTCGTGGGGGATGCGGATGGGGGGGCGCTGTTGTTTGCGGAAACCGGCGGGGCAGGGCCAGAGCGCCCGCGCAGCGCAGGCGGACAGGTGATTCCTCTTGTGGGACGAGAGCGCGAGCTGGACCTGCTGATGTCGCTGCGCGAGGAATGCGTACGCGAACGTGTGGCGCGCGCGGCGCTGGTCATTGGCGGGGCAGGAACCGGGAAGACGCGATTGGCGCGAGAGTTTCTTGCTCAGGCCGGGGAGCAACCCGGAAACATCATTCGCTGCACGGGAACGCTGGTTCGGCCCGAGTCAGATTTTGCGCTGCTGGCCTCGTTGCTGGCCGCCGCCGGCATTCCAACTGCGGGACGCGAGGCCATCGAGGTCAAGCGGGGCTTCGTCGAATGGTTGCGCAGCAAAGGCTCCGCCGGCGCCCCAGTGGTGGTGTTGGAAGACTTGCAATGGGCAGATGCGGCCAGCGTGAATCTTATCGACGAGGTCTTGGGCCTTTTTTCGGATCAGCCCCTGCTGGTCTTAGCCCTCGGTCGGCCCGAGGTAGAGGAGCGATTCCCCGGCTTGTGGGGCGAACGCTTGATCGAGTACATCCGCCTGGCGTCCCTGCCGCGCAAGTCCGGGCAAAGCCTGCTTCGCCTACGCAATCCCCCGCTGACGGCCGAGGCCGAGCACTTCATCCTCGAGCGCTGGGAAGGCAATCCCATGTTTCTGGAGGAGATGGCGGACGCCATCGCGGCGGGCCGGTCAGGAGTGCCGGACGTTGTGCTGGCTGCGGTCGAGGCGCGTTTTGATTGTCTGGCTCCCGAAGTGCGGCGGGTGTTGCGCGCGGCGAGTCTGTACGGCGACAAATTCTTCTCGGCCGACTCGCTGGTCGCGGTGTTGGGCGAGGCCAGCCACCGCGAAATGGGCGAGTGGCTTGAGAACCTTGTCATGCGTGATCTGGTGCAGAGGCAAGCCGACGGCGGCGAAGTGGCCTACCGGGTACGCAACAAGCTGGTGCGCGAGGCCGCCTACCGCATGCTCACCTCGTCCGACCGGGTACTCGGCCGGCGGCTGGCGCGTGCGTGGTTGCAGGGCGCCGGGCGCACGCTGCCCGACTACCTGAGCGCCCCATCATCGCAGACAGACCAACGGGCGGCCACGGGAAGCTAGCGCATTTCTCGGCATTTCCTCTGGGCCGCCCGCGCCCGATGTGGTGAAATTCGCATTCTCTCATGTTCATCCTCGCTCCCCTGCTCGCTCTGCTGGTGCTTGGCGAAACGCCACCCGTCGAGGCGCCACCGGCCGAGGTTTGGGCCGGCCACCAGATTCTGCGCGGAAAGCGCCATGTGCCTCTCCACGGCGACGTGCCTGTCGAGACTGAGAACTACGTCATCGCCAAGGTGCAGCGCCGAGGCAACCACATCGAGTTGCGCCAGCGTTTCTGTCGGCTAGAGCCCAAGCCGATCAAGGGAGTGACGGTCGCCCCTTCGCCCACCGGCGTGGCGCGCATGCCCGCCTCGACCGTGACCATCGACGTGGCGGCCGATGGCGGGGTGAAGATCGCGCCCTGGGACGTGGACTGGGGACAGGAGGACATAGATGGCGACGGAAAACCTGGGGTGACCTTCAAGGTCAGCGGGACCTTCTGCTCGGGCGACGTCTACGTCGCGAGCCAGTCGCACTACACCGTCGAGCGGGCCCAACTCGACGAGCATGGCCTTTCAGGCGATCTCAAAGTTTCGCAGAAGCAGCAGATTCTCGGCGCCAGCGGGCTGTGTCTGCGGGCCATGGCTGGCGACAGCACCGAGTCCCAGCACGGTACCTTCGCGTATCGTCCGGTGCCGGCAGGTACCACCTGCCAGTCGCTGGCGGGCAAGCCCTGGCCAGTGAAAGCGCAGATCAAGCCCGACAAGCCGTAGGCATCAACCGAGTTCGCGTTCCACGTCGATGACTTTCACCGGACCCGGGCTTTCCGGCAAGGACTGCAAGAGCACCAGCGCGCCCAGACCAGCCAGATTGCTGGTGATCAAGGCAACGGGGCCGATCACGTTGCCGGGTATTTTCAACGCCAGGCAAGTCGGGGCTGTGATGGCCAGCGCCGCGACGAAGGCGATGTTGCCAGCCAGGATGGTCGAGGTCCGACGGGCCAGCGCCGCCAACCCTTCCCAGTGCGCGCGCAGGGCCGTGGTGAAGGGATAGCCCACCAGAAGCAGTGCCGACAGGTAGACCAGAGGCAGGTCGGCGGAATTCAGTCGCTGCAACGAAACGTAGTACCAGTGCGAGAGCGCGGGCAGCAAGAACACCAGCGGCACAAACGCCACGATGGCACCGGCGCGCAGGGCGAAGCGGCGCGTGAGCTTGTCTTCGCGGGAACGCGGCGGGAAATAAAGCACCACGTTCTGCAGGCGCGTGGCTGCGTAGGCCATGGGGTTGGCCAGGCCGACCGCCAGATAGTAGGCAGGCAACATGCGCTCGGGCTGGTTCGACCTGGCGATGACAGCGCCCAACAACATCCCGGACAGAGTCATAAGAAAACCGCCCAACGACAGCGGCAGGTTGAACTTGATGATCGCGCGACGTTTGGGCACGTTGTCATCGGGTTGGGCGAACACCGATGCGAACGGCCGGCTGTAGTACCAGGCGATGGCCACCTCGGCGCCCACGGGAATGGCTTGGCAAACGACAGCCCAGCGCGGACCGACCAGGCCGGCCCGCACGAAAAGCGGCGCGAGCAGGAGCGTGAGGGCGATGCGGCCGAAGGTCGCGGTGCTGGCGCGGCCCGAGGCGCCGTTGTTGAAGAGCAGAACCTCGAAGGGGTTGCGGGCGAAGAACAGAAAGTTCAGCAGGATGGTGAAGGGGAAGGCTTGACGGGACGGGCCTTCGATGGACGGAGGCAGACCCAGCAGGGTGCCGAACACGGCATGGCCCACCGGCGGGATGCAGATCGCGGTCTGAATCAAGGCCGCGGTGATCGCTAGCAGATGGTTGACCGCGAAGAAGCGGGAGTATCCCAGGCGCGACCGGCCAAAGACCATGCCCGTGGTGACCAGGCCCGCGCCGATGGCGCCCACGAGAAACATCACGATGTTCGACTGAGCCACGCCCGCCAGGTTCAGGGTGCCGCCCGGCCCGTGCGTGGCCACCATGGCGACCAAGGGATAGGTAAGGCTTTGCGAAGCCGCCTGCAGGGCCAGCGGAATGAAGAAGGTGGTCAGTTGTCGGTAGGAAGGTGCGGGCGCGTCGCTCATCGGAACGACGAAAGATACATCGTCGTCGCTGCCCGTGACGTCACGACTTTGGGCGCGGCCAGGGCAGCAAGGCGGGTCGGGACTTCATGGTCTGCGCCCAGGCCGGATGTCGAAGCAACAAGCGCCGATCCATCCAGGGCACGCTGACGAAGACGAAGAGCAGGGTGATAGAAAGCGGACCCACCGCGGCCCATGCCCAGGTCGGCGCCGCAGCCACGCCACAAAGGTACAGTCCCCACCAGAACAGGACCTCGCCCAAATAGTTGGGGTGTCTGCAGAGCGCCCACAGACCCTTGTCGAGAATCGCCTCGGGATCGCGCCGGGTGCGTAGAAACGCGCGCAACTGCCGATCAGCCGTGGCCTCGATCGCGATGGCTGCGGCGGTGACTACCAGACCCACCAACTGCAACGCCGTGACCGGGCTCGACCGCACCAGAGCCGGATACACGGGCAGCAGGCCGAGAAAAACCCAAATTGTCGGCAAGAGATGAATCGAGCCGAAGCTGGCGGGCCAGTACAGGCGGCCGGTGCGGCCACGGATCTCCACATAGCGAAAATCCTCGTCACCCATTCCACGCCAGCGTGCCATCCAGTTGGCGGTCAGGCGCACGCCCCACAGGGCAATCAGGGCCAAGAGCAGAAGCTGCAGCAGTCCGGGCGTGCCCGCAGCCGCCCAGTACAGGACGATAGGCAGCGGAGCCACGCTCCAGTAAGGATCGTAGAGGCTGGAGTTGTTGTGCCTCACGCTGAAACCGAACACGACCACGGTGGCAACCAGGTCGGCTGCGGCAGCCACGAAGAGGGGATGTCGGTCGCGCAGCGCCCATCCCACCGCCAGCGCCACCGCCAGGGCCGCCGCGTAGGCCAGCGCCACGCGCGCAAGGTCGCGCCGGCGCTGGTCAGGACTTGGGGTTGCCATCGCGGCCAGCATACAGCCGTCGCGTGGCGCGGCCCATGATTCGCACCGCCGTCCGACGGGGAAGCAGGCGGTTCATGACAAAGGCCGAAAATCGATAGAACGCGCCCGGAACAACCGAAGGCTGACGGCCAAGGGCACCGAGCACGACGCGCGCCACATGGTCGGGCTCCAGCAAGGGAACCCGGCTGGGTCGGGGCCGCGAATCCGCGTAGCCTGGCGTGCGCGTGGCACCGGCTCGACAGGCGACGACATGCACGCCCCGCTCACCCAACTCGTCCCACAGTCCCTCGGCCAGCACCAGATTGAAGGCCTTGGACGCCGCATACGAGGCCAGCCAGGGCCCGCCCTGCGATCCAGCCATCGACGTCATGAGCACGATCCCGCCGCGACCGCGCTCCGCCATGGCCTTGCCCAAGAGGTGCGACAGCACCAGCGGGCCACGGCAGTTGACATCCAGCACGCGCAGCTGCTCGTCGAGCGAATGGTCCACGAACGGCCCAATCACCGAATAGGCGGCGTTGTACACCAGCAGGCCCACCGTCAGTCCGGCCACGGCGCCCTCGAGCACTGCGCGCAGATCGGGCTGGCCTAGATCTGCGACGAGGGTCCGCACCTCGACGCCATGCTGGGCGCGCAGATCAGCCGCGAGTCGTTCCAGCACATCGGACCGACGCGCAATCAGGAGCAAGTTGAGGCCGCGTTCGGCCAGGCGGCGCGCGAAGGCCTCGCCCAATCCCACCGACGCCCCCGCGACCAAAGCCCATGGCCCGTAGCGCGCCTGCCAATCATTCATGCGCCGGTGCCTGACTGCGGGAGAACCTCCTCGGTGAACGGGTGTTGTTTGCGCAGCACACGCCAGCCCACGATGAAGGGTGCCAGCAACCACGCGGCGTTGGCCATCACTACCACCACCGGGTGCGGACTGGCGTGAATGCCGCCCAGCTCATCGAACAGGATGATGAACACATTGGTGAACATGATGGACGCCCAGATCACGCTGGGGATGCGAATCCAATCGCGGCCGCGGGCAAAGGCGTACAGGGCCGTGGCGTAGTAGGGACCGAACACCAGCACATCCAGCCAGATGGTCGCGCGGTACCAGGCCGGCCGCGCCCACAGCAAGGGATCGAACGTCTTTTCCCACCAGTGGATGATGGTCAGCAGAAACTGCGGCGGCCAGGCCGGGGGGGCATAGGCAAAAGGCGTCTTGATGACGATCTGCTCCAGGCTGATCACGTAGGTCACCAAGAGCAGGTTGATGCCGAAGAAGCCCAGCAGGACCATGTCAAACGGTCGCCGCTTGAGCGGGATGGGCTGACGAAGGGATGCCATCGCCGCAATCTATATCAACCGCCGCCCAAGGCAGATAGCAAAAGGGCCGCGAGGCATGAACCGCGCGGCCCTTTTGAAGGCTTGCTACGACTCTACTTCACGACGCAGGTGAAGCCGGTGCACTGGAGGCCCGTGGAATCGGAGCCGGTCCAGATCTCGAACCCAGCGAACACGTCGGTCAGGTACCAGCTGCTCTGGATGCCGTTCGTGGCCGCGTCTTTGATGAACAGGTTGAGGTCGAAGTTCAGGCTGGCGAGCGACCCGTCTTTGGAAACATACGAGACAACCGGCCGATTGGCGCCGTCGGTGCCAGTCGCAGCCGTACCACGCGGACCGACCCAGACGTCCCAGTTATGCCCGGCGATGTTCGCCGTGCGCACTACGCTTCCGATCGGCTGATGGTTGCCAGGCTTGTAGAGCCACACCATGACGAAACCAGAAATGGCGTCGTTGTAGCTGCCCGCCGTGGGGGTCTTGGATGAGAACCACACGTCGTAGGTCGCATTGAAGTCCTTGCCCCCTGACCCTCCCGACCATGCGAAAGAGGTCGAAACGCTCTGAATCGTGCTAACCACCTTGGGTAGGCCGTCACCGGGGTTGGTCTGGTACAGACCGTTTGCGATGGCGCCGTTTTCCCCGATGTAGATCGAAGGGAATGAGGCAGGTGCACTGCTCCCGTTGCCTGTTGTGCTCGTGATCTGGAACGTGTTGTCCTTGTAATGGATCGTTTGACCACTTCCTGAGTTGCCCCAGTTGTTGTTCTGGATAATGTAGGCATTCCCGCCGTTGTACACTTTCACCCGCTGGTAGTTGGCGTCGAGCGTGTTGGCTCCGCCGATGTTTCCTTCCAGAACTGAAACGGTTCCACCCTTCGGAGCATCTGCAGCGCTGTTGCCTGGCGCGAAGCCATTGATACAGAAGCTATAGGGAGTGGGGCTTGCCTTGGTCCCTGGCACCAGGAACCACACGGCGTCGATTGGGGTTTTGGGGTCGTAGAATGTGCCAGTGCCGTTGCTGGTTGCTGTAACTTCCCAACACCTGGTGTTGAATTTGGTATAGGGAGCAAAGGCCGGTGACTGCACACCCAAAAGGTCATAGCACCAGCGGTTGGTCGGGTCGGTACTGCCGTTGGGACCCTGGACTTGGATTCGCAAGTCGATGGCGGAAGTCGTGGAGAAGTTGATGGCAATGCCGCTGCCCGTCGGGACGATGCCAGGCGGACCCACCTTGGTTGCATTCGCGGGATTGTACTTGCACTGGCTTCCGTCGCTGGTCGCCGCCTCCGTGATGTTGAACCCGAGCAGCGCAACGGAATTGTAGTCATTGAACACAGTCCCAGAGACACAGTACGGGTCTCCGGGGTTGTGCCCGGTCATGAAGTCCTGGGGTTTGACCGACGTCGTGGTGCCTGCGACGATGTCAATACCGGTCTGCGAGCAGCCATGCCAATCAGGCGTCGAGACGCTCCACTCTTTGAGAGACCAGTATCCAGGCGGGTTGCCGGTGCTGCCGGTGCTCCCGGCGCTTGAACCTGTGCTGCCGCCTGGAGCGGTCGTGCCGCCGGAGGCAGTCGTCGTGCCGCCCGAGGCCTTGGTCGTGCCGCCGCTAGAGGTGGTGGTGCCGCCTGGGTTGCTGGTAGTGCCGCCCGGGTTGCTGGTCGTGCCGCCAGGAGAAGTGGTGGCGCCGCCCGAGGCCTTGGTAGTGCCGCCTGGGTTGCTGGTGGTGCCGCCAGGGTTGCTGGTGGTGCCGCCCGGGTTGCTGGTGGTGCCGCCTGGGTTGCTGATGGTGCCGCCAGGGTTGCTGATGGTGCCGCCTGGGTTGCCGGTGTTGCCAGCCGGGCCGTTGCCAGCTGGGCCGTTGCCAGCTGGGCCGTTGCCAGCCGGGCCGTTGCCGGCCGGACCGCCGGTACTGCCGCCCTGGCTGACGTTGCCGCCTGCCTGTCCGGCGACGGAGCCGCCGCCACCCCCGCTCGATGCGGGGGCGCACCCAACCACCAGCCCTATGGCCAAGGTGGGCATGAAGAGCAGGCGAAAGATATTGTTGTCACGTGCTGCACGAGAAGTCATTCGGGGGCCTCCTTGATCAAACCGAAAACAGTCTTGGACCCAGGATCGGGAAACCAGAACCCACGGAACACTAGCGAATTAGTAGCTCGTCTAGCTGGAAATCGTCCAAAAAGCCATAGCCGCGGGACGTTGCGCCAGTCTTCTTCGATGAAAATCGTCGCACACAGGGAATGCGATTTGGTCCTTCGGCCGCATACGCGGCCCGGCCACGCACAACGAAGGGCTTGGTCCCGGAAGGGCCCCTTCGTTCGAGGTGTCGGCTGGGGGCATCCCTGCCTCGTGCCGACAGGGAGGACGCCGACGTCAGCGTTTGTGGGCGAGAGTTCGCCCGCGTCCGGCGGGCTCAGGACCAGGCGCCCGTCCAACCCGGAAACGGATCGACGTTGGAAAAAGAGGAGGCCCAGTTCTTCCCGTTCCGTACGGTAACGCGGCGGCGCCTCGGGATCACGGCCCGGAAGTCCCCTGACCACACCGCCGTGCCAAGTTCCCCAACCGCTACTGGCAGGCAGAAATTCCCTTGACGCATGTGAAGGACGAGCAGGTTCCGCTCATGCACTCCGATGGGAGGCTGGGGTCGCACGCTTGTACGCCCCAATTGTACGGTCCGGGCCCGCACATGCCTGTATTTGAAGTGCAGAATGAAGTCGCCGTCGGCGCAGCGATCCCATCGCAGGTGATTCCAGTCACGCAGCACACCTGACCGGCGGGGCAATCTGCCTTGCTGCCGCAGGCAAGTGGCGCATTCACCAGAGTCGGGTCGGCGTCGTCGGAGCAGCTCGCAGAATTTTCACAAGTGTACGTCCAAGGGACGTTCCTGTTGCCATTTGAAGGGATTGTTTCGCAACACACCTGCCCGGTTCCGAGTTGGCAGGCTGTGCTTCCGCAGGTCATGGTGTCGATGGCGCAGCTGGTCCCGCCCACGCACTTGTAGCCCGACGGGCAGCCGGTCGTGCTTCGGTCCGTACAGGTGGTGGCGCAGGTGGTGTCCGAAGCGCACAGCATGTTGTTCGGGCAAGCATCGGGCTTGCCGGCGACGCAGGTTCCGCTCCCATTGCACTGGCTGCGCGGCGTGAACGTGCCCTGTCCTTTGCATGATGACGTGCTGCATGGAGTGCCCGTGACCTGGTAGCGGCAGGCTCCGACGCCATCGCAGGTTCCGTCGAGGCCACATGCGTTGCTCGTGTCCACCGCGCACTCGTCGTCAGGGTCGGTTCCCTTCTTGACCGGGCGGCACAAGCCGTCGCTGGCGCCGGTCTTCGTCATCGAACAGGCCTGGCATGTTCCCGAGCATGCGCTCTCGCAACACACCCCATCTACGCAGTAACCCGAAGCACAGCCCGTCGACGGGGTGCAGGCGCCGCCGGTGCTGATCTTGGGGAGACAGCTTCCGGTGCTGTTGTTGCAATAGCTTTGGCTCCCGCAATCCGCCTGGCTGGTACAGGTCGTTTTGCAACCATCGGTGACGCTGCACTGAAATGCCCCGCAATTCTGCGGAGTCACGGTCGTGCACGCGCCTTTTCCGTTGCAGTTCGATGCGGCTGTGAATGCGCCCCCGATGCACGAGGCCGAAGCGCACTGATGGTTGGTTGCCACCTTGTGGCAGGCGCCAAAGCCGTCACAAGTACCGTCATTGCCACACTGGTTGGTCCCTGTCTCGTCCGCACAGGCCTCGTGCGGGTCAAGTCCGACGGTGACCGGCGCGCAGGATCCGCTGGCCTGACCGGTGAGAGTCTGGCTACACGCGTTGCACCCGGAACAAGCATTGTTGCAGCAGACACCGTCCACGCAGAATCCGCTCGCGCAGGCAGTACCTGCGCTGCACTGGCTTCCGATGCGGAGCAGGGCGACCGATCCACCTGTGCCGCCAGCCGTAGTTCCCGCGGATGTACCGCCGGCGGCGACGATACCGCCGCTGCCGCTGGCGCCACCTGTGCTGGTGCCGCCGGTCGCCACCGTGCCGCCAGTTCCACCGGTCGTGGTGCCCCCGCTGGTGCCACCGGTCGCAACTGTGCCGCCAGTTCCGCCGGTCGTGCCGCCCCCGCTGGTGCCACCGGTCGCAGCTGTGCCGCCAGTTCCACCGGTCGTGCCGCCCCCGCCGGTGCCGCCAGCCGCGGTCGCGCCACTCGTCCCGCCGCTGCCACCTGAACCCCCTGTCGGGGCTGCGTCCATGACCTTCTCGGGCGCGTCAGGAATGGCGGAGGGCACGTCGGCCGGACCCGCAACATCGCTGCCGGCAGCAGGAGAGTCCCCCGCGCCCCCAGCCGCGTCCTTCGCCACACCGCTGTCGAAGGCCACCAGCGCATCGCTGCCAGCGTCGCCAGCGGGAACACATCTGAGATCGGGGGTGCACGCGAAGCCCGGAAGGCACGGCTGCTTGTCGTTGGGTGCGCAGACGCTCCAGTCTCGCACTATGCCGCACCCAAGTCCCAAGAGGACCGGAACGAGGAGTGCTAACGCCCTTGCATACGGAAAGTGCTGGTTTCTCATGTCGAGGTTCTCGGCTGTGGGTTGAAGAAGTTGTGTGCCGATGAAGAAGAAAACGCACCTGCCGTAGTCAGGGCGCGCTCACCGAGCCCGGGCGGAAAACCTACCGCGGCTCGGGGCCGCCTGGTTCGCGCAGGTGCTCGAGCACGCTTTCTTCCAGCAGATCTTCCATGGTCTGGCCGCCGTAGCGGGCCGCGATGCGATCGTCGTACTCGTCGGCCACGAAAGCGAAGTCGCGGATGGTTTCCAGGAACTCCTCGCGGGAGGCCAGTTCGCGGTCGACCAGGGTGTAGCAAAGGATCACGGCCTCGCCGGCCGGCACATAGGCAAAGGAGCCAAAGCGCAGAACCGCGTTCAACTTCAGCAGTTCAAGCGCCAGCGGTGCCTCCATGCTCACGCCCTTGACCAGCTGAGCGGCCAGGCGAATCACGGCGTGGTCTTTCCACGGGTGCACGCGAATCATCACGCGCGACGATCCCTGCTTGATCACGAAGAAACCATCCTCGACCTTTCGGTAGGCAGGGTTGTCCCCCAGCATCTTTTCGATCTTCTGGCTGGAAACCTGCACGGCCGCACTCGCACGCGCCTTACGTTCGGGCATGCATGATCGGTACCACGAAGGCCGCCCGTTGCGAAGCCCCCTGTTTGGTCCCTAATCCCGCGACAAGCAAAGCGAAACAGCAGAGGCCGTTGGAATACCAGGGCTTTCGACGATCAAGCCGCGCACCCAAACGAGACAATCGTCTGGGGGTATTGCCGTGGCCGTGGCCGTGGTCGTGGTCGACGGAAGATGTCCGGCCACGGCCACGGCCACGACCACGTCTACGACCACGACCTTCTGCGGCTATCGCGGGACTAGGGTTGGTGGCGCGCTCAGCCCTGTCCTGACTCGCGCCGATCGTCGCGCGAGATGCCGAGCGCGCGCATCTTCTTGTGCAGATTGGTGCGCTCGATTTCGAGCACCTGGGCGGTGCGCGAGATGTTCCAGGCGTTCTCATCCAGCTTGGACAGGATGTACTGCCGCTCGACCAGATCGCGCAGCT
>Ga0265330_10000618_pt1 | contig 22930 bp, 12 predicted proteins | sample 41919metaG_FD_202083 | JGI IMG/M metagenome (GOLD analysis project Ga0265330, IMG submission 202083) | Rhizosphere microbial communities from Carex aquatilis grown in University of Washington, Seatle, WA, United States - 4-19-19 metaG | ecosystem: Host-associated > Plants > Roots > Rhizosphere... | reverse complement strand
AAAGGCCTGGTTGACGTTGTCAGTTGAGAAGATACCCGACCAGACGTGCGTGCCCTTGTTTCCGGCGTAGGCAACGGTCATCGTCATCGTAGGCGTGATAGCGCGTTGAAAGCTGATGTTCCAGGCATCAACGGTGGAGAACTTCAGCGGGTTAGGCCGCGTGGTTACAGTGATGCCGTTTGGTAGCGGAATCATTCCGTTGGTTGGGACTGTCGGGAATGTGAAGGTCGGAGGACCCACCGCCAAATTGAAGACGGGCGTAACGGCAGAGGTAGAAGGAATGCTCTGCGTGGCGAAGATCGGAAGGCTCTCTGTGAAATCAACCCCGGAGATGGTTCCGAAGGTGCCCATGGCAAAGCTCCGCCCATAGCCGCCGCGAAGAACCGTCTTGCTGTTCACCTGGTAGCTGAATCCGACACGAGGCGCCCAATTACCCCATGTTGTGCCGTAGTTCATATTCAGCGAGTTCGAACCGACACCGGCGACAACCAGATTGCCGGTTTTCAAGTCGAGCGCGGAGCCGTGACTCGGACCATTGACCCTTTCCGGGAAGATGAGGTCCCAGCGCAGGCCCAGATTCAATGTCAGTTTCTGATTTACGCGCCATGTGTCCTGCCCATAAAAGAAATCTCGCTTCTGGAACTCCTTGGCATTGTCGCCGGAAACCGCAGCAGTGCGCACAAAACTCGATACCTGTCCTGTCAGGAAAGTGGCGATTCCCAACCCACCCGTCGTGCCGCCATTCGAGGTTGGGCCTGCTGTGAATGACAGATTGCCAGTGCGGTTGCTACCGCTGTCTGCGCGAAATTGACGGCCGTAACGAAGATCTACGCCGAATCTAAACGTATGTGAGCCGGCAATCTTGGTCCAGTTGTTGACGACCTGGAATTGCTCTTCCAATTCCTGCAGTGGGCAGTTGCAGGTATTCACGGCCAGTCCAGTGCCGAAGTTCATCGTGGGTCCGCCGGAGATCTGCCATCCCGGTGAACCGCCGGTCAGTGCCAGAGTGGACGTATTTAGACCAGGCATGCCTAGGTCAGTGGCAGTGTTCTTATCCTGGTCAAATTTGACACTCTGGACGCGGTACCTGAAATAACCGAGACGAACATCGGTGAGCAAGCTAGGTTTCAAGGCATCATCCAGGCCTAGCGCCCAGCTTTGGTTATGCCCGTTTGATATTCCGCCGACACTCACAACGTTGGGACCCTGCGCTCCGGAGTTGCCAAACGCCGATCCGCCCGATACCTGATCGCGGAAGTACGTATACCGGCCAAATACATGCGCGGTGGACGTGAGCTGGTTGTCCACTCTGGCAGTATATTGACCAGTATTTGCAATACCGTTGGCGCTGACGCTGTAATTGTTGCTGGTCAGAGTCGACGGGCCAATAGCCACATTCGGCCCTGGAACAAGCTTGAGCAGATTGAGTACCGGTTGCGATAACTGCGCGGTCGGGATCACATCGCCGGGATATTGAGTGGCGTGGTCGGGTTGATAAACGTGCGAACCAAAGCCTCCAGAGGAAGCGGGAAGCGCATATTCGCTGAAGTCGCAACCTGGAGTTCCAGTGTTGGTTGTCTCGGTTCCAAGGCATGTGTTGCGCAGGTGTGCAGTTGGAACAGTTGTCGTGGCCGAACCGCCGAGACGGCCGCGCTGGCCATAGTAGTCAAAGAAGAAGAACATGCGGTTCTTCAGGATCGGCCCTCCGACATTGCCTTCCATCTGATTGTTCAGGGCCGGCGCAATCTTTCTGGTGTTGCTCTGGATGGCGCTGAATGGATTAATTGCAAGGTTCGCTGCGCTGGTACGGAAATCAGAAATCAATCCATGGAACGAATTGCTTCCGGATTTGGTTTCCATCGGAAGAACTGCGGAATTGGACTTGCCTATATCTGCGCTGTAATTGTTGGTGATCACTTTGACTGACGACATGCTGTCGGGCGCCGGATTGATCACGATTGTTCCCAACATCAAATCTTCGTTGTCGGTCCCGTCCAGCGTGAAGTCCTCCGATCCCTGCGGCTGGCCGTCAACGTTGTACCAGGCACCGCCGACCCCGATCTCCGGGATGACACCCCATTGACCGAAATAAGTTGAGGCACCGGGATTCAACAAAATCAAGTTGTTCGCCGCACGAGCTTGCAACGGAATGTTCGCGACCGTCTCCTGAGTGACGGTCAGCGACACATCCTGAGTTTCAGTCTTTAGAAGAGCCTCTGAGCTTGCAGCCACGGTGATGGATTCCGAGGTCGAACCAACCTCCATGGTTGCGTCGACTCTGGGAGAATCTCCAGCGTGGACTTGCACTCCTTTAAGCGTGAATGACTTGAAGCCAGCCGCTGAGACTTTCACGTCGTAGGTATCCGCAACCAGATGGTCGATCCGATACTCGCCTGAGCTGTTCGTCTTGCCAGCGACTGTAATGCCCTTCTGTTGACTTGTGACGTCGACTGACGCGTTTGCCACCACGGCACCGGAACCGTCTAGAGCTGTGCCGTAGATGGAGCCGTAGACAGTCTGAGAGTGCAGTAGGCCCGGCTTCAACGCTGCAAAGAGCACCAGCAGCAAAACCAAATGCCAAAATCTGCATCCAGCCATACGAAGAGTTTGGAACTGCATTTCGCCTCCTAAGCAAGCTTCTTGCCATATAAGGCGTAGTTCTCAATTCTCCCCTTTACAAGGTGGGTTACGGAACTGTACCCCGTCTCGAAGAAACTCTGATACTGGTACCTCGCGTGAAGATTGTGAGCAATTGCAGATACCTGGAATTAACCCGTTTGAATTGATGAAGGACAGTTGCCTATGGAACTTAGAGAGCGTTGGTATTGACAGCAATGAAATCGTCGACGTACATTACCGGTGCAGTACCTTCATAGCCAAGATCTGCGAACCAGTTTTAGGTGCTGGAGCGACCGATGGCCTCGGGCACTTGTTCCCCAAGCGGATCCCCGTTTTCTACTACGTGCTCAAAATGCCGATTCGATCCTTGAGCACAAATCGACAGACCGTGAGGTAGCTGATGGCCACGACGGCGTGGAGAGAAATAACGCCTGAACCCGGGACCCCGGAGTCTGCGATCCCCTTGTACGTCGAAGATCGGAACAGCGTCCTTGCTGAGTTGGCCTGCTTGCTGGAGAGCCATCACTTCAAAGCGTCGCGACGCTGCTGTGAGTTTCTGGATTATGTAGTGCGCCAGACGCTCAAGGGGAATCTGGCGTCCCTCAAAGAACGTGCCCTGGGAGTGGAACTGTTCAATCGTAATGCAGATTACGATACCAACTCCGATCCCGTAGTGCGTGCGACCGCGGGTGAAGTCCGCAAGAAACTCGCTCAACACTACCAGGAATCGAAGCGGGGACGTGCCTATATCGTTCTTCCAGTCGGCACCTATATTCCACGGTTTGAAATACAGGTTGAACCAGCGCACGATTCGATTTTGGACGAGATCATTTCGCAAGTTGAGCCGCGCCCTCATCTGGCTAGAATCGACGATCAGCCTCAGCAGCCCTCCCCGCTCCATTGGCGACTCATACAGAAATCGCGCATCCGTGTTGCCTTGGCCGTTCTCGGTTCGATGGTGATCGCTCTCATCCTGTGTTTCGGCCTCGCTCAGATCATTGCTCAAAGAGAAGCCGTTCAGTCTCAGATGGCTGGCCCAGCTCTTGCAACATTCTGGAGGCCTTTCCTTGCTCCACAAATAGACTCAGTTGCGGTCTTCAGCGAAGTAAGAGGTCGCTCCGGATCGAGCCCGGCGGGAGCCGTCACCTATCCAGTCGGCTTTTCGTTGGGTGAATCGGCTTCTCCGGGAATCTCGGGGGTTGGCGAAGTGATGGGAGTACACGCCCTGGACGGTGTGTTCAATTCGTTCCATCGCAGTCTTCGCGCAAAGAGGAGCAACTTCTTCACATTCGATGACGCAAGCAACGAGAATGTGATCTTTGTTGGATCTCCATTAGCCAATCCGCCGCTCCGGCTGCTTCAGAACAGTCGCAATTTTGTCTTTCAAATCATTTCCAACGAATCCGGACAGCCCCAACTCGCCATCATTAACAATAAGCCGCAAGCCGGTGAGGCTAAACAGTTCCTGTCTACTCCAGAGAACCTCCCAATCAAGGAGGACTATGCTTTGATTTCTCTTTCTCCCGGTATACGTCCTGAAAAGCGTGTCCTGGTCTTGGCTGGAATCACCACCTTTGGTACGCAAGCTGCAGCGGAGTTTGTCTCTAGAAACGACGCCCTCAAAAACCTGCTTTCATATTTAAAGGTCTCCGCCAACGGCGACATAGAGCCGTTTGAAGCCGTAATCAGCGTCAGAATCAATGACGAAGTGCCCATGGAAGAACGCATCGTCGCCGTGCACCAGAACTGAGAATCTGGGGATGTTTTCCGGCTAAAACAAATCGTGTCTGACCTTCCCGCAAGCTGGCATCGTTCTCTGAATGCCAATCTCCCTAACATGATTTCTTATGAAACTCCTGTACTGCATTCGCGGACACTGTTGGACAATCTTATGCTCTGTTCTGCATGTCTCCGCGTCCAATTGAACTGACTAGATTCGGCACCATCTGATCGCGCCAATTTAACATCTTCGTCAAAGAGATTCTCTGGATGATTGCCGCGGACTCCATCCGTTCTATACAGGGCAACTAGCGGCACCACGTGTGACTTTCATGGCGCGGGAAGTTGCTTCATTCTACTGTCCACCGCAAACGCCGAAGATGAGCTGACAAACAATCGGAATTGCCTTGGCAATTCCTCTCTTCGCGCGCGCGGATAATGTATAGGCAACTTTCTCTGAGTAGCATAGTTATTCGCTTGACAGCCATTTATTCGCTGGCTAAAAGTGATCTTCTGGTGAGTTCCCCACACGAAAACCAATTTGGCTCTGGAGTGCGAAAGGCCCCCCAAAAAACAGGCGATGAGCAGAAATCCTGTGAATGTGCAGGGAGGGCAGAAGAGTGATCTTTCAGCCAGAACATTTCAGATGCTCAATGCAAGCACATCTGTGTTTCGAGTCCATTTGGAGGTCAAATGAGTAAACGCGCGTACTGTCAGTGGCTTCTGCTTATTCTGACTCTGTCAGTCGGCTTAGCCGATGCCGTCGGTCAAACAACTACTGCAACAATGACTGGAACGGTTACAGACTCTAGTGGTGCAGCGGTCCCCGGAGCGTCGGTGGTTGTCGAGAATACTCAAACCCACCTTCAATCGAAGGTACTGTCGAATTCATCGGGATTCTATCGCGTTGCCGGACTGCTCCCCGGCATCTATAGCGCGATCGTCACCAAGCAGGGCTTCAAATCCACCGTGCAGAATGGCATTGAACTTCACGGTCAGGATCAAGCGCAGATCAACTTTAACCTCTCAGTCGGCGCAGTTTCAGAGAGTGTGACAGTGACCTCCTCTGAGCCTCTACTGCAGTCGGATTCGTCAACGGTCAGCACAGTCATTGAGGAACAGCAGATTGCAGACGCCCCTCTGAACGGCCGCAATGTGATGGGTCTGGCCGCGCTGACACCGGGAGTGGTCCCCCAGGGCGCAACCAGTGGAAACCCCCTGAATAATCAATCTTCGATCGGTAATTATACGAACCCAGCAGGCTGGAACAATTTCCAGATTGGCGGCGGAGTCGCTGGCGATAACCTGGTCTACGTTGATGGCGGCCCACTCAACCTGCCCACAAATAACTGGATGGGTTACATTCCTGGACAGGACTCCGTTCAGGAGTTTCGCGTGGAGACCAACAACATCAGTTCCGAGTGGGGCGGATATTATGGCGGCGTCATACTTTTCTCCACTAAATCAGGAACAAACGATATCCACGGTTCTGCCTATGAATACTTTCGCAATACAGTGCTCGATGCGAATAGCTTCTTTAATAATCGAACCAATGTTAAGCGGCCTCCCGTCGCGCAGAATCAATACGGAATCGCCCTCGGCGGTCCTCTCAAAAAGAACAAGCTGTTTCTGTTCGGCAATTGGGAAGGATTCGTTAACCGAACCGGCGTGCCATATACAACTGTGGTGCCCTCTGTGGCAGAAACGACGGGAGACTTTACTGCCGATCCGCCCATCACCTATGCTGTCAACTTCACTCCTCCCGGGAGTACTACTCCGATTTTGGCGGGTACTCAGATCTCCTGTAATGGAGTGTTGAATAAGATATGCCCCGATCCGACGGCCTTGTATATGGCGAGCGTGTACCATTACTGGACTGCGCCCAATATCACCGGCGTCGCTCATGGCGGCGTTAATTACTCGACCAATGCAAGCTCTGGTGGCAGCAGCAACCAGGTCGTCGCCCGCGCCGACTATGGCTTGAGCCCCCGCCAGCAACTCTTTGCGCGGTACACGTATTGGAACACGAATACTCTTGGCACCAACTACTATCACAACAACATGCCACAGCCGCAGGTACTCAGCACAACAGATCAAGCTGTGCTGGGAGACACGTTCACAATCAATTCCACAACGGTGTTGGATGTGAGGGCTTCTTACCTGAGGTTCTTGTTTACTTCGCAGCCGCCGTTTATGGGGAAAATAAACCAGGCGAATTTCGGTCCGGCCTTTGCCGCAATTGCGAGCACTGAAACCTGGGACAGCGTTCCGATACCTCTTTTATCTGGCTACGGTAATCAGTTCCCGCTTTCAATCATCAATGTGATCCAGTACTACAACTACGATAAGTACGACCTCACCGGGAACCTTACCAAGACCCTCGGAAGACATGCGATTAAATTCGGCGGAGACTTTCAACCCAATCAGGCATATCTGGCCGGCGGAAGCGGAGGGCCAAACGGCAATTTCACCTTTATTCAAGGTAGTCCGACCACGGACATCTTTGCGAACTTCATGCTCGGGCAAGACGTTCAGACTTCAAGCAGCATCACAACTTCGCGCAACACTTCCTCCTATAACCTCACGCAGGGCTACTATGTTAACGACACGTATCAATTGAGCCGCAGCCTCACGCTGACTGGAGGAGTCAGGTGGGATTTACCTGGCGCCATTCTCGAGAAGCACGATGTGAACACCGTACTTCTGCCGAACGTACCGAGCCCTCTGGGCACGATCTTCAACCCGGCATCAGGCAGCTCCCAAACGCTTATGGGCAATCTTGCCTTGGTCAACACGCCCGCCTATCCGAGCCGGAATGACGACAACATTCACTATGGTTTGTTTTCGCCTAATTTAGGCTTCTCCTTCAGAGTCCTGTCCCGCACGGTGCTGCGCGGCGGCTTCGGAATGTCCCATATCTCTTATGACTATTTCGGGACGGTTCCCACTCCTTTTGGCTCGCCCATTACGCAGTACACCACTCCCGCTACGGGCCCGCTCAGCAATCCGTTCCCGCAGGTCAATGGCACCCTTCCTCAACCTCTCTCACGCGACCCCAATTTCTCTAGCCTGGTCCAGGGCATCAATATTTCAGGCGTCGTGGCTGGGGCAAAGTATCCTTACGCCGAGCAATATAACCTGAATATCCAGCAGGAGCTTTCTTCTGGCTCGGTCTTTCAGGTCGGCTACCAAGGATCGAAGGGTACGCACCTTCACGTGAGCAGGAACTTGAATCAATTGTCCGACAGCATCATTGCCCAGGCTGCCACTCAGTATCAAAATCTGGTCTCTGGCGGAAATACTCCCGCGCAGGCCCAGGCCAACACCTTCATTAATCAGATAGTGCCGGCAATCTCAAATCCACTGGCGGGCAAACTGGCAAAGGCAAGCGCCTACAATGGCGCCATCACCAACGGGCAGTTGTTGAAGCCCTATCCTCAATTCGCCACAAGTGTGTCGAACGTGTCGAAGAATGACGGCGACTCAATTTATCACTCCCTGCAAGCCGCCTACAAAGTTCGTTTCCACTCCGCAGGGTCTTTTATGGCGTCGTATACCTGGTCTAAACTCATCGGAACCGTCGACTCATCGACCACTTTCCTTGAAGCGAGTGGAGCGGGGAGTGCACAGGACAACAATAATTACTTAGTGAGCGCCAGATCGCTTGAGAGCTTCGATGTCCCTCAGCGCCTTGCCCTCAACTATTCACTTAAGTTGCCATTTGGAAAAGGGCAGCATTGGCTCTCCAATGCGGGAGATGGACTGGACCGAGTCATCGGCGGCTGGAGAGCAAGCGGCATTACCGCCTTCACGCACGGTTATCCCCTGGCCATCACTGCTCAGGCCGAAGACATCTCGACTAAATTCGGCGCAGGTACTATTCGCCCGAACCGCGTTGACGGTTGCGACCCCAAGATCTCTGGCTCGGCCGTCTCGCGGCTGAACAAGTGGTACAACACAGCCTGCTTCGTCCAGCCGCCTACGCCGTTTAGCTTCGGCAACGAAGGCCGTACTGACCCGCGATTGTACGCGCAGGGTATCGACAACTGGGACCTCTCACTTGCGAAGGAGACGAGTGTGACAGAGCGTGTCCACGCGAACTTTGAGGCTGAGTTCCTCAATGCCTTCAACCGCGTGCAATTCGGGCCGCCGAACAATCAGGTGGGAAATCCCAACTACGGAAAGGTAACTGCAACTGTAAACCAGCCGCGGTTGGTGCAGTTCGCACTACGATTGTCCTTTTAACAAAGTGTTTCCCCATACACAGTCTGCGTGGAAATGGGCGAGATTGGAACATGCCGCTTGTGCAATCGGCCGGGCGGCATATCCATTTGAGATGAAGGAAAATCGTGAGGCCTATTGATACTCTGCATTGATTTGCGCCATCATTGAAGGGCTTGACGATCGCACCTCCGACATCCATCGTCCAGTAAGCAAAACGTATAGGCAACTTTTAGAACTATGTATACCTTTCTCCTTGACAGTGCATATTCAACACGCCGTAAAGTCATCACAGAAGACGTTTAACAAATTACGGAATTACTCGCGCCTGAATCGAGTCAGTGAATACGTCCTCCGCGCGGCCTTGAGTGCGCGCCGGCTGAATTCCTCGGCTGTGGAATGGCGCAGCGTCTCCTCTTCTCTTTGCTGGCTGTACCAAGGTCCGAATATGGATGGAGCAGATACTCCAAAAGGGCGAGTGCATTCAAGTGCGGCCTTTGAAATCAGGTTCGCCTATCGCTCCAACAACCGAAGACATGGGTGGAATTCATGAGCGCAAGTCCCTTGATGGTCGGGTTGGGTGAGGTCTTGTGGGACCTTTTGCCATCGAGGAAAGTACTGGGTGGAGCGCCTGCGAACTTCGCCTATATGGCAACGGTGTTTGGGGATCGCGGTATAGTCGCCAGCCGCATAGGCAAGGATGAATTGGGACGCCAAGCCTGTCAGATCTTGAATGACGTGGGCGTGGGCACATCCTATGTGCAGTATGACGAACGGCACGAGACCGGTGTAACAAACGTCCTCCTTGACTCGGAAGGTCAGCCAGGATTCACGATCAAAGAACCCGTCGCGTGGGACTTCCTGCAATGGACACCGGACTGGGAAGAACTCTCATCGCGCGTCGATGTCGTCTGCTATGGGTCACTCGCGCAGCGGACTCCAACCTCAGCTGAGACGATTGAACGCTTCCTGCGAAATACTCCTGAAGATGCACTCCGAATCTGCGATGCCAATTTGCGAGAACCTTTCTACAACCCGGAGACTCTTCGCAGGTCGTTCCAATTTGCCGACATTCTAAAGCTGAACGAACAGGAGTTATTCCAAGTGTCTTCTTCGTTCGGATTCAGCAACAGCGAAGCAAAAGAGATCGCGAAGAGGCTGTTAAACGAGTTTGATCTGGAGCTGATTTGCGTGACGAAGGGCGCGCGCGGAAGCCTCATGATTTCGGATCGAAAGATTGTTGAGCACGCTGGGATAAACGTTGTTGTTGCAGATGCTGTTGGCGCAGGTGACGCGTTTACGGCTTGTGTTGCGCACTACTATGTTCAAGGCCGTCCTCTTGAAGAAATCAGTGAGTCCGCAAATCGAATTGCGGCATGGGTGGCAACGCAAGTGGGAGCGACGCCGCTCGTTTCAGATGCGCAACTCGTAAAAATCATGAGTGGCGCCCCTTTCAATGAAGAGGCCAAAAAATAATGGCCCCTTTTCGCGAATTTCATGAGCAGCAAATGGCGCGGCGCGTGAATGCCCCGATCTCCGCCATGTGGCTGCTGACTAAACCTCTGCTGCACTCATCGCATATGGGAACTTCCCCCCATAGCTACCTAGCGCAATTGCAATCTGGAGAGTAAGTATGAAAACGAGATTGTCGAGAACGGCTACTTTCTTCTTAGTCACTGTCATCTTCACCCTGGTTGCCTCTGCTCAAGACTCGAAGGTTCGGGGACACTGGGTAAGTGCGTGGAGTACCGCGGTTCATACTCCGCTTGCATTTCCAGGGACGCCTCCTGCGGCAACCTTTGAGAATCAGACTATTCGCATGGTTATCCGGCCGACGATCGAAGGGCAACGCCTTCGCATTCGATTCTCAAACGAACTCGGGACCACGCCTCTGTCACTCGGAAGCGCGCACATCGCATTGGTGAAGGAAAACGGGAGCATAGTCGCGGGGTCTGATCGTCAACTCACATTCGGGGGCGAGACCTCCGTCAATATTCCTGCAGGCGCACCGATGCTCAGTGATCCGGCTGAACTGAAGTTCCCCGCATTTGCTGAGGTCGCCGTCAGTATTTTTCTGCCCAAGAAGTCCGAGCCTTCAACTTTTCATTTACTAGCACAGCACGCCTCTTACATAACGGGCCCCGGCGACTTTAGTGGGGCGGCAGAAATTCCAGACGCCAAGGTGACAAGATCCTGGTACTGGTTGGCGGGCATGGAGGTTTGGGCAGCCGATCGATCGGCCGCGATTGTGACCTTCGGTGATTCCATCACAGATGGATTTGGCGCGAAAGAAGGCGAATACGGCGATTGGCCTAATCAGTTGGCGAAACGACTTGCGGAGGTAAAAGGTCAGCCAACCTTGGCCGTAGACAACGAAGGCATTGGTGGGAATCGGATCCTCCACGACGGCGCCGGGGTCAATGCGCTCGCTCGCTTTGAGCGAGACGTACTTTCGCAACCAGGAGTTGTTGGCCTCATCGTTTTGGAGGGCATCAACGACATTGGCTGGCCCCACATAAAGTTTCCGCCTGCCCGAGAAGGTACCCCGGTTCGCGCGAATCCGTTTGCTGCTCAAGTGGTGAGTGCCAACGATCTCATTCAGGGTTACAAACAGATCATCGACCGCGCACACCAACACGGCATCCGGGTCTTTGGTGCGACGATCCTGCCTTATGAACGCTCATCCACCTTCACCGATGATGGAGAAGCCATTCGTCAGGCGGCGAATCAATGGATTCGTACTGGCGGTGCATTTGACGGCGTGTTTGATTTCGACGCAGCCGTTCGCGACCCAATTCATCCAGCCAGATTCAAGGAAGATTTGCAGTCGGGTGATAACTTGCATCCGAATTCTGCCGGATACAAGGCAATGGCTGCGGCCATTAACCTCTCATTGCTTCGCGAGAAATGAGAGTAACGATTCTTACCTAGAGGTGCTCAATGATGATTCGGTTTCGGACATTTGTACTTCTTGCAGTTTCCATCCTGTTTACTGTTGCGATGGTCGGGCAGTCTGGTTCCCTGCCCAGTGAAAACTGGGTCGTAACCTGGGCAACTTCTCAGGAAATGGCCCCGGCTGTTCAGGAACGGCCGGTAATTCCCCCTGGCACGAAGATGCCTGACTTTTCGGCGATGAGGGGACCGAGAAGGCCTACGCAGATTCCAAAGGATGTTGCCGATCAAACCGTGCGGATGATTGTTCACACTAGCATTGCCGGCAAAAGATTACGGCTGGAACTGTCAAATTCTTTTGGGAAGAGCGTCGTCTCGATTGGAAGTGCCCATGTCGCAATCAGAACCTCCGAATCTTCAGTTGATACCGCTAGTGATCGCCAGTTGACATTTAGCGGCAATCCAAGCGTGAACATCGGTCCAGGAGTCGTCATAATAAGTGATCCCTTCAATCTCGATGTGAAAGCGATGTCGGACCTTGCCGTTTCTCTTTATGTAATAAAGAGCGAAGGTACGCCGACGAATCACACTCCCGGTCTCCATACCGCGTATATCTCAAAGGGCGATACATCAGCATCCTCTTCGCTGCCGGAACCAACCACGACCACTTCGTATCTCTGGCTGCGGAGCATCGATGTCGTTGCCTCCGCCAATGACTTTGCCGTTGCCTGCCTCGGAGACTCCATCACGGATGGTTTCGCGACCACCGTCGACAAAGATCAGGCATGGCCAACTTTGCTTGCAAAGCGCTTCAGCGAAAAGAAGTCCGGGCCGCATGTAGCAGTCATCAACGAGGGCATCTCAGGCAATCAGGTCATCCGTGATGGAGCCGGGGTCAGTGCCCTGGCGCGCCTCGATCGCGATGTCCTCAGCCAACCGGGGCTGCGTTGGATCGTCCTGCTGGAAGGTATCAACGACATTAACCTTCACGGCCAGACCACAGATCCAACCGCATTGACTGCTGAAGACTTGATCAAAGGCGACCAACAGATCATTGCGCGCGCCCATACGCACAAGATCAAAGTCATTGGCGCCACACTCACGCCCGAAGAGGGCGTGTGGTTGTCAGGTCCGGTGGGTGAAGCTACCAGGCAAAAGTTGAATGAGTGGATTAGAACCTCCGGGGCCTTTGATGCGGTCGTCGATTTCGACGCGGCGATACGAGACAAGGAGCATCCCGCACGGATGCGTGAGGAGTTCAATCCCGGCGATCATATCCACCCGAATGACCTCGGCAACGGAGTTATGGCCAATGCCTTTCAACTGGCGACATTCGAAAAGTGAGATCACTCGGCGTTTTTGAAGCACCCAGTTAGTTGAGTTATGAGCAGGCCACGACGTTGGAGCCTGTATGGTCTGGCCGAACCAATGCCATCGATAAGTAACTTCTTTCGCCGGAAAACTACTTATCTCGTTGGCCATCATGCAAAATCGTTCAGGGGTCTGTACATGAGATTTTATAATCAGCTGATCAACGAATCCTTGCCTGGAGTAGCGCAGGCGGTGCCTGCGACCACAACCGTACCTGCGGCGGAATATCCCCGCGTCTATGCAGATGGGCGAGTGACCTTCCGAGTGCTTTTGCCTTTCGCAAAGGCGGTTCAACTGGAAGGAGGCCAGGGGCTATGCCCGGCACCCGTTCCAATGGTCAGAGATGCTGATGGGTACTGGAGCGTAACTCTCGCACCAACAGTGATGGGCTTCCACTACTACTGGTTCAACGTGGATGGCACCAGGATGAACGATCCAGGAAGCGAGACCTTCTTTGGCTATGACAGGGAAACCAGTGGTATTGAAATACCAGACCCCCAACAAATTTCTTCAGACCTTGTCACCGCTCCGGTAGTTCCTTTTTACGCGCCTCACAAGGGATCGCCGCAGGGACAGCTTCACGAGCAATGGTATGAATCCGGGATCACAGGCAAGTGGCGCCGCTGCTTCGTGTATACGCCTCCCGGCTATGACGACTCCGCCAACGCGGGGGCGCGATACCCTGTCTTGTATCTACAACATGGCGCCGGGGAAGACGAGACTGGATGGAGCCGGCAAGGCGGAGTCAATTTCATCATGGACAACGCGATCCATGGCAACTCCAGCAGTTTCTTTGCTGCCAGTGCTCCCAAGGCAAAGGAAATGATTGTCGTCATGGACAACGGGTATGCCGCCTACAAAGATGGCGCTGGATCGGAGAGCCGCGATCCATCGGAGAATTACCTTTCTACTTTCCTTCGCAATGGGGTGGAGGCATTCGGGGCTGTCGTGATCCGGGAATTGATCCCCAAAATCGACCTCACCTACCGAACGATCGCCGATCGCGATCATCGCGCTATGGCGGGATTATCCATGGGCGGCATGCAAACGATGGCCATTACAATGGCGCACCTGGACATGTTTTCCTATATCGGTACCTTCAGCGGCGCTCAGTTTGTAAAGCCGCGCTCCTCCTCTCCGGCAGCGGGTGAAACCACGCCATCCTTTGACCCCGCCACATCGTATGGCGGAGTTTTCGCGGACGCCGCCGCCTTCAATAGCAAGGTCCGGTTGCTATGGATGGGCGCTGGAACAGCCGAGTTGTCGCTCAGCGAATCCTTGCGCGAGAACGTAGCAAAACTCCAGGCCAGAAACATCAAGGTAGTTCAGTTTCACTCTCCCGGCACCGCTCATGAATGGCAAACGTGGCGGATCTGCCTGAACAAGTTTGCGCCTTTGCTCTTTCAAGCATGACGAAACGGCGGATGCAACGTGACGAAGATGAAGTAGGGCCTTAGGATTTGCGAGGAGTTGGATCTCATGGATGAGAAGAGATCAGTAGATGCAGGATTGAACCGGCGCGATTTTATCAAGGGAGCGGTTGCTGGCTCGGCCGCGCTGGCAACGGGGCTTCCTCAAATCCTGGAGGCCGAGAAACTACCCTATTCATCCCGTCCCTTCGCTGAACTGCGCAGTTTGCCCCCTGGGGCCATCAAGCCTGAAGGATGGGTTCGGTTGCACATGGAGGGGCAAGCGAAGTTGGCGAGCGCCCTGCCCGAGATCTCATATCCTTTTTTTAGCGGCACTTTCTGGGAAGGTGAAGAAAACTCGCCCGCCTGGTTTACCTGGGAACAGAAAGCTTACTGGGTTGACGGAGCCACCCGGTTGGCGTTGGTGCTCGGCGATGAAACGCTTCTGGCAAAAGCGCGAGCGTCCCTGGATTACACGCTGAACCATCCGTCGAGCACTGGCTTTTTGGGTCCGAAGTTTCTCGAGTTCGGTGACGACTTCGGCGGTCTGAACCGCTGGCCCAACACGGTGCTGAACCGCGGTTACATGGCACTCGCCGATGCCCAGCCGGCACCGGACAAGGTGGACCCCGTCAGGATTATCGAGGCTATTCAAAAACACTATCTGAACGACAAGGCCTCCTATATCAGCGGAAACCGAAACATCACGAACCTCGAAGTAATCCTCTGGTGTTATGAACGGACCGGCGACAAGAAATTGCTGGAGTTGGCGCAAAATACGTGGGACAAATACATGACGGATGCTGAAGACGAAATTGCAGCAACCGCCAAATCATCTGCGACCGGTGCACCTGGCCGCAGGCGTTTTTCGATGCACACAGATCTGGCTCCATCCAAGGTATTTGCCAATGCTCCGATCCAGTCTCACGGAGTTTCCTACGCTGAAATCTCAAAGCTGCCGGCGATTCTCTACCTCTATACCGGGAGAGAGGATTATCTTAAGTTTGTTGTTGCGGCCCAGCGACGCATCTTCGACCATCACATGCTGATCGATGGAATTCCTTCCTCGTCGGAAGCCTATGCAGGCACCACGGCACTCGATGAACATGAGACCTGCGATATCACTGACCACGCCTGGGCATGGACCTACGTCCTGCAGGCAACGGGAGACGGAGTCTGGGGCGACCACATCGAACGGGCATGCTTCAATGCACACGCTGGAGTTACCCGGACCGATTGGAAAGGGATTCAATACTTCGGCAGCCCCAATCAAGTTCTGGCAAACCTGAATTGCGATCACGGAACGGAGAGGTGGTTCGGTAGCCGCCGGCTTGCATACCAGCCCAATCCGGCACAGCTCATCGGGTGCTGCGGCGGCAATGTGCATCGCTTCTTCCCCAATTACGTGCTCAGCATGTGGATGCAAACTAAGGACAACGGTCTCGCCGCGACGCTATACGGTCCATCGACGGTGACAGCCAAGGTCGGATCGGCAAATCAGCAGATTCAGATCGCGCAGAAGACGAATTATCCGTTCGAGGAAGAGATTCGATTTGAAGTTAAGGCCGACCGGCCCGTATCGTTTTCGTTTTCTCTCAGAATTCCGACGTGGTGCGTTGCTCCTCAGGTCAAGGTGAATGGTGCGTCAGTTGGCTCAGTGCAGCCGCGGAATGGTTTTGCAGTCTTGCGTCGCACATTCAAGTCGGGCGATGTCGTTACCCTCAATCTCCCTATGAACGTGAAGGCTACGGAGTGGCCGAATAACGGCATCGGTATTGAACGTGGACCTCTGGTGTACGCGTTGCCGATCGAAACTAAATGGACCTCCGTTGCCGAAGCCGCATACTCCAGCGAGGAATTCCCCACTTGGGAAGCAAACCCCGTCGGACCGTGGAATTACGGAGTTGCACTCGATCCTGCTAATGCGAGTTCCCAGGTTGCGGTCACGCAAAAGCCGAATGCGCAAAATCTGGAAACTTCCAGCTGGCCGTGGTCGGATGCTCCGACAGTGCTGACCGTTCCGGCACGAAGGCTCGACGGTTGGGACTACGAGACGAATCCAAAAGAGCCGCATCAGAAATTCACGCCACAACTACCGGATCCAGGCAACCTCAAGGCGAGTGATCAAATTGAGCGCCTGACTCTTGTGCCATTCGGGGCAACGCAGTTGCGGGTGAGCATTTTTCCAAAGTTGAATGGGTGAAGGATGCTCCGGGTACTCAACCTTAAACAAGACTTCCAGCTTTCAGACAAAGCCGTGTTTCCACGCCCTTAAACTCAATGGCTCTGGTGCAAATATTTTAGGCACAAACGATTTCGAATTTTTCTAAACCGCTGATTCAAAAGTTGTTTAAGGCTGGTGCCGGGAGGGGGGGTCGAACCTTAGCCCGCGTTGAGAATACGCAAGTTATTGATTCCAGAATCGACAGAATCGCTCAAATCGCCACAACCGACATCTTCAGGCACAATTCGGGCACAAAGAGGCTTGGCCCGCTGGTCGGGCGCTGGGTCAGGGTCCAGTTGAGATATCGAATTACCGCTGCCAGCGCCTCGGGACCGGCTACTGGCATCGACTTTTGCCGGCCCTCGAGCAGGCGCATCTCCGTTTCGAAGACGTCATACAACCGGGCACGGGCTTGGACGCGGCCGCGCCGCTGAGGTTCAACCATGCGGCCAACCTGCCTTTCAGCGACCAGGCTCTGCATTTAGCTGCAATCGCACACGGGCAACCCGAAAAGCGAATAGGCTGACCAACAACCTTCGACACTTGTCCGAAATCCCGTAACGTACGCCGCAATTGAGAGCCTACCTGACCGGTGGCCAACAAAAAGTACTCGCCGTCTGTTCAATCGAAAAGCTCTGCTTCCCTTAATGGTTTGCCTTGCGAATCTTTTATTGACACGACGATTTCCGTAGTAGCTATGGGCCATTGGATTGCGAGATCAGAATCGTTCCATAGAAGCGTGCGTTCACCGGCGGGAGAATAATAGTCGGTTACTTTGTAAGCAAATCCGACATTATCAGTTAGGGCAAGGAAACCATGTCCGAAGCCCTTTGGAATCCAGAGCATCGTAGCATTCTCATCCGACAGTTCCACTGCAATATGTTTTGCAAATGTTGGGGAAGTCTTACGGAGGTCGACAACTACATCAATCACTGCTCCGTGCGTGACACGTACAAGTTTTCCTTGTGGCTGATCAATTTGATAGTGAATCCCGCGAATCACGTTCTTCTTCGAAATTGAAAAGTTATCCTGCACCCATTTGGAAGGAATGCCGGACGTTGCCATCGTCTTGTCGTTCCATGTCTCACAGAATGCCCCGCGGTGGTCTCGGAAGACTTCAGGCTTTATTGTCAACACCTCAGGCAATTCGGTTTCATTAATCTTCATTGCTCAACCCCTTCCCTAGAGATTAGAAGTCTCGTCGTACTGCGCAAGAAGGTACTCACTGGAGTCGTTTTTGCGGATGGGATGTGCGTTCCCGTACTTGTTCAATGGAATTGTGCCCTGCGCGTCGGCACATGAAATATCGGATGTTTACAGCAAGTGAAGTGTCGACCTGAAAGCATGCCGAGGTTTCTGACCGGTCGTCTGCTTCTGTGAGCGAAGGTGCGCAAAGGTTCCGTAGATATGATTTGACGCCGGTTATTGGTCGTCTGATTTCGGACGTCTGGTCGAAGCTGTGAATTCGGGCAATACAAATGCTGTGATCATGCACGAAAGTGGCAAAGAGTTTAATGGGGATCCAACTTCGGCGGTCTCGTAAGGGACACTTCTTGAGGTGGACAACTTGATCCGGAACAAGACATTATTGATTCGAATGGTTTTGGCACCTGGTTAATGATGTTGAATTTAAGTGTTGCGGTTGTTGCGGAGTTCGAAAGGCAATTACGAAAGGTGACCCGGGAATGGCGCTCACATCCATACTTAAGAAGGTGTGCCGCAGCCTCGGCTACGAGGTTTACAACCTTTCGAGACCTGAGCTATACAGTCAGGACTGTCTAACTACTTTTCATAATCACGATTTCATGCATGAATCTCGCTTTGTAGCAGCCTATCAACGCGGAATCAAGGCGAGTGGCGTCGATCATCACATCCATTGGCGGGTTCACGTTGCGCTATGGGTTGCTTCGCAGGTGATTCACCTTCCTGGTGCGTTTGTCGAATGCGGCGTGAGCAGGGGCTTTCTAAGTTCAGCGATCATGCAATTTCTTGATTGGAACTCGCGGCAAAAGGACTACTACCTGTTTGACACGTTCCACGGACTTGAGGAACGATACCTGACACCGAAAGAAAAGAAGAAAACCAACCGACTTAGTTGGTACAAGGACCTGTCGTACGAGAGTGTCCGCGAGAACTTTTCGGAATTCAAAAACGTCCATCTGATTCAAGGCATTGTCCCGGAGTGCTTGAGTAATGTTGAGATTCCGAGTGTCTGCTTCCTAGGTCTTGATATGAATTGCACCATTCCAGAAATTGAGGCCGCCGGTTTTTTCTGGGACAAACTGGTTCCAGGCGGCATGATTCTCTTGGACGATTACGCTTACGCCGGCTATGAAGAGCAGAACCGTGCGTTCAGATTGTTTGCGATTCAGATTGGCACCGAAATTCTGACCTTGCCTACGGGACAAGGTCTGATACTCAAACGATGAGTGCGGCTTCTGTCCGTAGATGTTGCTCAAGACAAAAACGGGGTCGCGTTTGCGACCCCGTTCAAGCCGTTGAAGCAGCTCGACTAAGAGAATTTTCTGGTCTTTCAAAGAGCGTTTACTTTCGCCGATTTCGATTTCGAACGGCGATAGACGCACTGCTAGCGGTATAAGTCAGAGTGATGAAGGAGGCCGGAGGAATGGAATAGGTTGCACCGCTGGCTGAAGATGCCGCGGGCACAGTAACCACAGGCGCGCTGCTTGCTGCACCGAGGAATGTGTTTTCATTGTTATTTGTAATTACGTTGGCGCGGCTTGGGAAGATGGTCTCACTTACGGATCCATTTGGCGCACCGGGGCCGGCCAGAGTTACTGACTCTGGGGTTGTGAGATTGTTATTGAAGCAGATGGTGGTCCAGTTTGCCAGTCCGTTGCTGTAGGCGAAGCAGTTTACATAAGGCACTGCCGCATTGGGCAGGATGGTCGGCGAGCCGTTGCTGTAACTCTGGCCGCCTGGATATTTGAACGTAGGCGTCCCCGACTGCGTTACCGACATCAGATTGTTGTTTGCCCCGATGGCCCTGTTGATGACTCCCAGTGTGATGGCCAGCGGCCGGTCGATATTAGCGCTGTTCGGCGTTTGCCCCGGTCCCGTGGCCATAAACAGATTGGCGCCCCACAACGGCATCACCACTCCGTTCACGCAGCCGGTGCCGTTACAGCTGTAGCCGGTGTAGGGCTCGGCCAGGGTGAAGGCGTGAATCGGGCCGCTCACATGGGCGTCCCGCTGCATCAGCAGAATATGCTCGGCAACCGCCAGCGCACTGCCCACCGAAGCGCCAACCTGATCGAGCTGTAACTGGGTTGCCGCAACTCCGGAAAGCGTGCTTTGGTTCACCTCGTAAACCAGCGTGTCCACGCCGAAGTTGGCCTTGACATACTGCTGGTTCAGATACATCGACTCGCTGTTGGACACAGGCGTGGTAACTGAATCGAGGTTTGCATCCTCAGCCCATTCGTCAAGAAAAGGAGCCCCGGTGGTGGCTACATTGCTGCCATACGTATCGAAATTGCCCAGGTAGTTCAGCGTGTAAGGCGCAACATCAACGAAATCCGGCAACCCGTTGGGCGTCCCCTGCGCAACCGTGAGAACATTGTGCACCCAACCGAACGGTCCATACCCCTGGTTGGGCGCAACCCAGCTGTTGGCCACCAGTTTGATCACCGCCGGGTTATACCCGCTGGCCGATTTCGCAGCCGCCATGTTCGGACCCACCGTGGACCCGTACACCATGCCGTTGCCGTTGTAGAGCGCCGCGCTTACCCCCGAATTCCACGCCTCATTGCCGTCCTCCAGATAGATCTTGTGACCCGACGAGGCATACGTCGAGATCCACCCCGAACTGCTCAACCAGTTGATCAACATCGACCAGTCCGAAGGCTGATTCAACTGACCCACCGAGATCAGCACATCCGTACCGAGCATATTGCCCAGACTCAGCACGTCGTTGTAACCCATCGACTGACCTACACCCGGCTGCCACGAACTGCCGCCGCACCAGCGCCGGTTACCCGTCGATGCAATCTCATCGGCCACGTCGGAACACCACTGGCTGGCGTCCATGTAACGAATCGAGCCCGGATGAAGCTGCTCAAGTTCAGAAACCACCGCATCCCGGAACGCGGTCGTGTTGCCGGCAAGCGTACTTCCCTCGATTACATCGACATCCTGCAAAAGACAACTGCCCGTGCAGGTCAAGCTGTAACCCAGTGTTGTAGACTGCGTGCCCGTTTCAGAAGCCGTGAACGGATAGTTATAGGTCGTCCACCCGATCCCCGGCGTTGCGCTCGATGAAGGACTGACCGTCGTGCCGGCCACGTAGGTTGTGCCCCCAAAACGCCCCAGGCTGAAGTTGATGCTGCAACCGGCTACCAAACACTTGGCCTTGAACGTTGCACTATAAGAGCCGTTCAGATTAATGAAGTTCACCTGCTGGGAAGCAAGCGATACGTTCGTGTTGGTACGGTTGGACACCGTCGCGTCCATATAAAATGTCAGCCCGCAGCCCGTCGGCATCTCCAGACTATGCTGCGTGTTGCTTGACGACGGCGAGGTGTCAGACGTATTCCAACTCGCGCCCGCACAGACGTTCAAAAACTGGCTGGGTACAAACTCGCCGTTCGGCCCCGTTTGACGCAAGATCAGCACGTCGTTCTGCGAGGGATTGCACGCCGCACTCAGAGCAGGAGACAACGTGAAGGTGATGCCCGCCGATCCCGTATTCGACGTCGATGCCGTAACCACGCCCGATCCGTAACTGGCCCCCGTTGCAGCATTAATGGCTACAAAGCTTGCACCCGCCCAGAAGTTAGCCGCGTAGCCAGACGCATTCGTGATGTTGTTGTACCACTTCGACGTGGTGTTGCTTCCGCCACTGCTGCAGGCATACGTCGCTCCAGCGTACGTGCCCGGAAAGTAACCGCCGTTCACATAGTTCAGTGATTTCAAAAGCTGCTGAGAGCCGTAATCACCCAGCCCGCCAAGGTTGATCCCAGGACGATCGATTCCACCCATCGCTACAGCGTTCGAAATCGTCACCGTCGTCGGCGTCGACTGCGAACGAACCACTCCTGCACTCAACAATATCAATATGCATGATAACTGGATCAATGATCCTAAACGAGGTACCCTCATCGTCTACTCCAATTGCCGCGTGATGCGAGTTATCCGACTGAATTACGGTCAGAATGAGCGTGATCATTCTTCAGTCGCTTCATCGCCATCAAATCGCAATAGCGGCCAATTATTTTGGATACACCAAAGGCAACCACATGGGAAGAAATTCAATAACTCAAGCTATTTGTTAATGGGACGACCGAGGGTCTTATCTATCGATTGTCTATTTTTAACCGAATAATTTCTGGACTTCTCAATCCTCTATTTTTGCTTCACAAATCTGCAAGATGACAATTATTTCGCCTCGAGTCCGATCAGCCCTTACACAATTTAGTTCATTCAGTCACCTTCGTCGGTGACCAACCTCACTCAAAACTTGAGACACTTCATATCGAGTTATCCGATACACACTCCGCCGATCCCGGTTGGGCGACCGACGTTGAATTTACAAAGCAAATACGAGGAGTTCAGCAGGACTAGGTTACCTCGAAAAAGATTCGAATATATGTATTTTGTGCAAATCTGGTACTTAAGTACCACGGCAATTAATACAAAATGCGTTCTGAAACTAGCTGTTACGCACTCAATCGGCTAAAGATCTAATCCATTTATTAGGCGGTGATACTTGCATAAATCTGCGGCGAGCCCTTTCCGTAATCTGGTACACGACTCATCCTACGCGAACTACGATCCAGCTTTGCAGCGTTTTGGAGCAGGCCGGAGCCGTGGCCTATGAGCACATTGATCCTGGTTCCGGGTCTGATTTGTTTCTTCTTTGTAGTGTCCGGACGAATGGACACAGCGCTACTTTCCGTCTATTTGCCAACGGCCTTCTTACTCCCCCCAACTTATTCAATCAGGCTGCCGCACCTTCCGGAGTTGTCTATATCTGAAATCTGCGTCATTCCGCTGGGGGTCGCTGCATTCATTCGCTTAATTAGAAACGGCCATCTCATTCTCATGGATTTTCTGGTCGCTTCGTTTCTGTTCAGCCTTACCATCAGCGAAGTGCTTTATGAACACGTGACAAAAGATGGAATCATGATTGCGATCATTTCTTTCATCTCCATGTTTCTGCCTTATGCAATAGGGCGCACCATGATAGAACCCTCGAATCGTATAGCTGTGGCCCGGCGCATTGTACTATTTGTTTTGTTTCTGGGTGTGCCCGGCGCCTACGAATGGCGAATGGGACGCAACCTCTACGCACCAATTGGAAAACTGTTCGACGTAGACATGTCGCCGTTTATCCAATTACGCAATGGCCGTGGAAGGTTTGCGGCCTCTTTCCTGCAATCGGAGATGGCCGGAACCGGAATAGCAATGGCAGTAGCGCTCAATGCGTGGCTGGCGTTTCTCTGGAGAACAAAAA
>Ga0265330_10000617_pt1 | contig 22938 bp, 17 predicted proteins | sample 41919metaG_FD_202083 | JGI IMG/M metagenome (GOLD analysis project Ga0265330, IMG submission 202083) | Rhizosphere microbial communities from Carex aquatilis grown in University of Washington, Seatle, WA, United States - 4-19-19 metaG | ecosystem: Host-associated > Plants > Roots > Rhizosphere... | reverse complement strand
GGTCAACCAGTGGCCCACGCTCACCGTTTTCCTCACCGACGGGCGCATCCCCATCGACAACCTGCACGTCGAGCGACAACATAGGCCCATTGCTCTGGGAAGACGAAACTACCTGTTTTGTGGCTCGGATGAGGGCGCGCGTCGTCACGCGATCATCAGCACGATGCTGGGCAACTGTGCACTCGCCAGCGTCAACTCCTTTGCCTACCTGCGCGACGTGATCGCCAAGCTGGCCGGTGACTGGCCCAACGCCAGGATTGCCGAGCTGATGCCCGCCGCCTGGGCTGCCGCCCAGAAGAAAGCCGAGAACGCGGAGGCTCAGCAGGCCGCGCTCAGCTGAGGCATCGTCCCCGTCGGGAATTTTCGTCGCGCCATCCATCGTGTCCCCTCCATACTGCCCCGAGCGGGGCCACCGCGCGAGATGCTCAGGACCGGATGCTTACATTGGTTGAGACACTCGTACTTGATGGTTTTCACAAATCTCTCGGCGTGCGGATTGCACTTGGGGCTCCGCGCTGGAATCTTCACGCATTCCGCGCCTCCAGATTTCAGGACCGCCGTGAACCACTCGGTGAACAATGGATCCCGGTCGTGGATCAGGTGCGTCGCCCCTCGAAGAAATCCTTCGACCGGATCTACCAAATTGCGCGCCATCTGTTTCATCCACTCCCCATCGGGATCGACGCGAATTCCCACGACCTCGACCGCAACTTGAGCTGGATCACGAAAAGCACCATGTAGCGGACCGTACCGAAGAGCCCCAGTGCTTCCACGCTGAAGAAATCGCAGGCGTACAACGTGTCCCAGTGCATCTTCATGAACCGCTTCCACGTCCGGTTCCTTTCCCTCTCTGGCGCCGGCTCGATTCTCGCTTCCTTCAAGATGTTCGCCACCGTCGTCCGCCCAATTTCGATCTTCAAGCCATTCAAAAGCGCGTCGCGGATTTTTGTATAGCCCCAACCCTCGTTCGCCAGAGCCATCTCGATCACCAGCTTGCGTATGTCCCTCGGCTTGCGTGGGCGCCCGACCTGCTGGCGGCCGAGGGACTGCGTGCGCTGTTCTTTACCGGCCAGGAAAAGACGCGCCGCCGCACGCAAAACCTGGTGGATTTTCACGATGATCCACAAGCCGTCGTGCTGTTTCTCAGCGACGCGGGCGGCGTGGGACTCAATCTGCAGAAGGCTGCCAACGCCTGCATCAACCTGGAACTGCCGTGGAATCCGGCCGTGCTGGAGCAGCGGATCGGCCGCATCCATCGCCTGGGCCAGAAGCGCCCCATCGACGTGTACAACCTGGTCAGCCGGGCCTGCATCGAGGAGCGCATCGCCGGGATCGTAGCTGACAAGCGCGCCTTGTTCCGGGGCTTGTTCGAAGGATCAAGCGACGAGATCAAGTTCGAGCGGTCGACGGCGCTCCTGCACGTACTCGAGCGTCTGGTCGCGGAGCCGCCGTCTACGCCCAAGCCCACAGACGTGGCCACTGATGCGGTGATGGCCGAGGCCGAAGCCGCCGGGATGGAAGTCGAACAGATGGTCGAGGCTGCCAATCCCCAGGACACCGGCATTTCAGTGGAAATGCCACCGGCGCCCGCCGCAGTGGCCCTGTCATCGGCCCCGGTGGCTCAGTTGTTCAATGCCCTGCGTGTCGAGCGCGGCCCCGACGGCAGCCTGCGCATCGAAGCCCCGCCTCACGCCGCCAGCGCGCTCGCGTCCCTGTTCGACGGCATGGCACGGCTGCTGTCCGCAGTCGGGGCCGCGTCGACTGGCGGCGGAGCGGAGCAACCGCGCTCGTCCATGCCGAGTTAGCACTGGGTCAGTGAACTCTTGACCAACGGTTCCCCACCATGAATCATCGCCTCGACAGCTGTCTGACGAAGGAACTGGCGTCTACGACTTGGATCGGGGGAAAGCCACACGCCGTTTGGGGCCTGTCTAAGTATCGGGCCGCTCGCAACTGCCCAATTTCACTCGGTCCGCCAAACTGTTCGGCGCTCTAGCCCGCAGCCTTGATCGCCTCGGGCATGCGGGCGACAGGTCGCATGGGCCTCGTCCTCGTGAGATCGTACATCGCCTGAAGATTGAGCCAGTACTTCGGCGTCTGGCCGAAGGCGCCGCCTAGAATCCAAGCGGTCTCGGGAGTGACGCCACGTTTTCCGTTGATGATCTCGCTGATTCTCTGCATGGACATACCTGTGCGCTGATGGAAAGTCGTCTGCGATACCCCCAGCTCGTCCAGCATATCTCGCAGAAACTCGCCCGGATGAGGTGTGATTCTCCCGGGAAGCCCCTTGTTCGGTATGGATGCCATTTCTGTCTCCCGTGCTGCTGAATTCCCTGATGCCGCGTACCTAGTGGTAGTCCGTTAGTTCGACCTCATGCGCTCCGCCCGACCAGCGAAAGCAAATCCGCCATTGATCGTTGACGCGGATGGAGTACTGCTCCACGCGATCGCCCTTCAACTTCCCCAGCCGATTCGACGGAGGCTGCCTCAGGTCTTCGACCTCTTCCGCAGCATCGATGATTATGAGTTTCTTGAAGGCGCGGCTCTGCACATCGGGCGGGACTTGTCGCACTCGGGCGCTGGTCTTGCCAGCCCAGAGATCCGCTGTTCGGGCGTCCGCGAAGCTGTGAATCACGCATCCATAAGGGTAGCTGCTTCATGGCTTCCGGGCAAGGGCGATTTTCATCCCTTCCGTGAACACGCGAAGATTGCTGTCAGGGTGATGGGGCCATCATGAGGTAGTCGCCTCCAGCATGAGGTAGGAATGAGGTAATCTGGCGGTTGTTTTCACGTCGTTTCAGTGCTTTTCAAGCCGTTTCGCAGAAACTCGCCCGGATGAGGTGTGATTCTCCCTGGAAGGGCCGGGCGGCGTTCGAGGCCCTGCTGCGCCGGCTTGCCTCCGCGCGCAGCCAGGAACTTGCCGTCATCGAGAGTCCCCGACGCGGTCCCTTTGGCGGCTACACGTTGGGCAGTCCCCAGGCCGCAGGATTGCTTCCGTATGACCTGCGCCTGCTCTCACTCGATCCAGTCGAGGCCCGTTGTGACTGTCCGGATTTCCTGCGCAGCTCCCTTGGATTGTGCAAGCACGTGTTGGCGGTGGTGGACCACTTGGCGCGCAAGCCCCGTGAATGGAAGGCGGCATTGGAAGCTCCACGGATTGCATCGCCCAATCTGTCATGGGACGCCACATTGGTTCCAGCCGGCCCATTCGACCCGCTTTCAGCTCTGGTGCTTCTGTCACCTGCAAATGGGCTCTCCCCAAGCTGCCAGCGCACTCGCGTCCCTGTTCGACGGCATGGCCCGTCTGCTGTCCGCAGTCGGGACGACGTCGATCGGCAGCGGAGCGGAGCAACAGCGTCCGGCTATGCCGAGCTAGCACTGCACCGCGGACCACGCAAGGCGAGAGACAGACGCAAACTGGTGGTCGAGACCAATCCGACCGGGCGCCACGCGACCGTCCCCCATTGTGTCCGAATATCCATCGCCGAGTCTCACGCGGCCTCACGGTGGTAGTAATTCAGGAAGCCTCCCAGCCGTGAGCGGCGAACCCCTTTTTCTGTTGACGAAGTCGCGTGGCTCGCCTTAGTCTTCGCCGTGGTTTTCCAAGCAGATCAGACTCTAGTGCGGAGGCAGGTTGAGAACAAACACTTGGAATCGACAAACGCGGATCCGCGGTCAACAGTGGACAGCGCGAGGCATTTTTCCCGAGGTGTTCTCGGTAGTTGTCTCTGAAGATTTGGCGTCGGCTCGTGTTTCGTCCCGGCACGAGGATCGGGCGCGCGGACACCTTGAGCGGCGTCAAGGAGTGGTCGTGAGGTCTGCGCTGAAGCAACCGACCATGGCGTCGATCAAGCGAATCACGGTGGAGATTCTGGCGGGATGGGACCACTGCCAGGGAAGGGGTAGGTAGATTGGTCCAGGAGATTTTGGGCGCCATGCTCTGGCAGGCCCGTCTTTCGATCCGCAGTGCCTCGGCCCGGGTCTTGGCCGCCCACGGATACGTCGATCCCTCGTACCGTCCGCCCCGCCTCCCCTTTGTCTCCGTCGTGGGTCCCCTCTCTTTGCAGGTTGAGCCTGAACGTGAAAATGGTCGGCCCGGGCAGGCGCGCCTGCTCATCCCCGGCTATGTCGTGGGCCAGCCGCGCGCGGCTGGGGCCACCATTTCGGCCGGCGCACTTCGGCTTCGCTTCGACGGCCGCGCCTCGGTGACCCTGGTCCTCGACGGCTTGCCAGCCACTCCGTTCGGTGACCCGACGACGGGACCGGCTGTGGCCCAGGCGATTCAGGCGGCGATCGCTTCCGCGCTGGCGGCGAATCAGTTTTTCGACAACGACAACACTCCCCTGGCCGACCCTATCTTGCTGGCGGCTTTGCCGGAAGTGGCGGTGAGCTGGAACATCGAGCACCAACAGCTGACCATCGCCTCGGACCCGGGCACATCGGCCACGGCGATGCGGTCCTCGGTCGAGGTTTTGCCCACGGCCGGCGACCTGGCCCCGGCCCTGGGTTTTTCACCCCCGGCCGCTGCCAGCAACGGTCGCCAGCGGCTCCACCGCCTGCCAGCTCCACGTTCGATGACGGTAGAAACGCGTCTCGATCTCTGGGCCCGGAGCCAGGGCGATCTGGCTGTCATGTTCGACGGCTTGGCCTACTCGACGCCGACCCGCGGACGGCTGGTGCTGCGGCCCTCTCTGCTGGCCAGCGACGTCCCCGACGGCGCAACCGAATTGCGCCTCCTCGATCGAGGCGAGCCCACCACGCTGGATTCGATGGTCCACCTGGAAGGGGGCGATGGGCTGACGGATCGGGCCCGCGGGGTCCAGTTTGCTCTGTCGGGGGGGGCCATCAACGATCCGGCGGCGTCGCGTTTTCTATTGAGCGGTGCCGGGCAAATCACAGGCCCGGTGTGGTCCTTTCCGCTGGTTCCCGATCCGCTGTTCGATTCTCAGCCGGCGCCCAGCGGTTTCGCCCTGGCGATCGGCTTGGCACTGGATGCGGCCGCCGCCGAAAACGATACCTACCAACTGGCGACCCTGCGTCGCAGTGCCACCAGCGTCTGCGAGATTGCCATCAAGGTCATCACTGTCACGCCGCCAGGCAGCTCGCCCACCCTGGTGGGAGAGTTCTCCGCGACAGCTACGCTGGTGCAAAACAGCGTGCCTGCCACGGCGGCGACGAGCTGGCGTGTGCCGCTCAGTACGCTTCAGGCAGGGGGAACCCTGCACGCCACGCTGGCCGCCGACAGTGGCATCATCGCACTGGCTTGGGAGGGCGAGGCGCAACGACTGGACGATCCGGCGGCCACCCCGGTGCCACCGGTTGGCGCGCCCGGGGTTCCGACCACCGGTACGGACATGATGCTCGCGCTCGGTGGGGGAGCGGCCTCTCCGTTCCCGCAGCCAGTCTCGATATCGCACGTCCACTTGTTGCGCGAGCCGATCGGCCCACTCGATCCCCGTTTGCGCACGGCCTTGACGACAGCCTCGCGCTTGCGCCCGGGCGACATGATCTCGGTCTCGGCCTCCGACGACGGTTGGCGGTTGGGTGAGACCCGGTCGGCGGCGCTGGTGGACAGTGTCCTTGGCAACCGCGTGTTTCTCACCCGTCCGGTGAGCGCCGCTGCCCGCGGACGGGCGCTTGTCTATCAGGACGAGTGCTTCTTCTACCAGACGGGCGTCAAGCGGCGCGACGACTTGATGAACCAGCTTTATCACTGCAGCGTCGACTACAAGGTGTCGGCGTTGCTTGAAGACCCGGCCGCCCGTACCACGGCGGTCCTGGTCCAAGAGATTCACCAGGAGCTCACGACTCGCGGCACAAGCCGAGCTCCTGGTGGGCATCCCGGCGTCAGCGTTGACGACGCTGACCCTGTTCGTGGAGTCAACTAAGAGGAGCGACCATGGCTGAGCGGCTACATCCCGGCGTCTATGTGGAAGAAGTGAGTGGTGATGTTCGCCCCATCGAGGGCGTCAGCACCTCAACCGCGGCATTCATCGGAGAGGCCGCTCGCGGCATCCCCGCGCTTGCGCAGTTCGTCGCCGGTTTCCCCGACTACGAGCGAGCCTTCGGCGGACATCAACCTGGCGACGCCGGTTTGCTGGCGACGGCGGTCGACGGTTTCTTCGCCGCTGGTGGCAAGCGCGCCTATGTCGTGCGGGTGCTGCCCGGTGACGCGAAGAAGGGACAGTCGGACACGGTCAATACGCGCGTCTCGGTAACCCCGGCCGTGCCGGCCCTCAAGTTCGTCGCGCGCGGCGCTGGCCAGTGGGCCGACGCCATTCGTATCAACATCTCTGATTCGACCAATTTCAAAGATGAAGCCTTCCGAGTAGACGTCTTGTGGACCGACAGCGGCGCCTCGCGACGCGTGGAGAGCTTCGATGACGTCCGGATGGATCCCTCGCAAGAGGACTACTTTGGCGAGCGGCTGAAGACCTCGCTGTACATCGAGGTGGAGGATCTCTTTGCCGAAGCGGTGGATGCTGCCGCTGCCACCCTGGTCGCTGCCCAGGCCCCGGTGCTCAAGGCGCGGTCTCTCTCGGGGAGCGAAACCTATCGCATGTACGAGGGCAAGGTTCTGACTGTGACCTCCTGGGAGACGACCAAGCCGGATGACCCGCCTGTGACGCAGTCGATTGCTTTCAATCAGGCATTGCTCAACGCCCACCTGAGCGCCCCCGTGCCGACATTCGTCAACGGCTCTGTCGAGTTGACGGCGCCGCAACTGGCCACACTGCTGAATGCGACGCTGACCAGCTTTGATGCGCCGGCAACGGCCAACCCACCATCAATTGGGATTCGACTGGGCAGTGCACCGACCGTGGTCATCAGCCCGCCGGGAGCGGCAACCACTTGGGATCTGACAGCCCAAAAGATCCGGATCACGGTCAACGGCGCCGCGCCCGTCGACGTCGACGTCAGCGGCGCGGATCCGACAAAGACCACCGCCGCCGAGATCGCCGCCGCCATCAGCGCGTCGACGGCCGGGGTCACTGCCGCCGTGACCGGAGCGACGGTTACCGTCACCGGGAAAACCAACAACGCTGCCGTCCCCACGCTGGCCATTGTCGCGACACCCGCGGCAACCTCCATCACCACCACTGCGACAGCTGGTGAGCAGGGCGTTGCTTCCGAGCGTTTCGATGCCTTGCGCATGACCATCAGCGAGATCAGCACCGCCACTGCTCCACCGTTGTTGCGTACCCTGGGCTTCCCTAGCACCGTCCGCGGCTATGGCGCCGACTCCCCAGCCAACCCCCTCGTGCGTCCGGCACTGACCATCGGACTGCGACTGGTCGGCGGCGCGGATGGGACCGGGGCGCTCACGGCGTCGGACTTCGAGGGCGACGCACGCGAGCGCACCGGGCTGCACGCGTTCGACGGCGTCGACGTCAACCTGGTGGCCCTGCCCGGGAAGAACGACGTGGCGTACATCAGCACTGCCATCGCCTATTGCGACAACCGCGGCGACTGCTTCTATCTGGCCGATGGACCCGGTGGCTCCGATCGGCAAATCGAGGTCAAACCCGACGACGCCAAACAGTTCGTGCAGTCGCTGCCGGCCCGCTCGAAGAATGCGGCCATGTTCTATCCCTGGATTCAGATCCCCGATCCGGTGGGTGTGGGCCGCAACCCCACCCGGTTCGTGCCGCCGTCTGGCCACGTGGCCGGGATCTTTGCCCAGACCGACGTCAGTCGCGGCGTCTGGAAGGCACCTGCCGGTATCGACGCCACAGTGGCGCAAGCCGTGGGTCTGCAGTACCAGGTACTCGATGCCGAGCAGGACTTGCTCAACCCGGTCAGCCTCAATTGCCTGCGGCAGTTCCCCGGCGTTGGCATCGTCTCATGGGGCACGCGGACACTGTCCTCGGATCCGGAGTGGCGCTACGTGCCGGTGTGCCGGACGGGCCTGTTCCTCAAGGAGTCGCTCCGCCGCGGCCTGCAATGGGCCGTGTTCGAGCCCAACGATCGGGAACTGTGGTCGCGCATCACTCTCAACATCAAGGCCTTCATGATGGTCCTCTTCCGGGAGGGCGCCTTCCAGGGCGCCACGCCCGACCAGGCGTTCACCGTCCAGTGCGATTCGGTGACCAACCCGCAAGAAAACATCGACGCCGGCATCGTGACGGCCAAGGTGGCCTTCGCCCCGCTCAAGCCGGCGGAGTTCGTGGTGATCGAGATCAGTCAGAAGAGCCTGCTGGTCCCCTGATGGCGGGAGCGATCGCCAACCCCAGGGACCCGCTGCGGAACTACCAATTCCGCGTTGCGGTCGTAGGGCAGGACAAGCCCTCTGACCCCCGCTACGTGCTGGGCGTCAGGAGCGTGTCGGGCCTGCGCACGCAAGTCAGCGCCTGGGAAACTTGGGAAGGCGGCAACAACCTGCATCGCTATGCCAACCCGAACAAGGTCACCTGGGAGCCGGTCACCCTTGAGCAGGGCCTGGCCATCGACGACACCTTCGAGCGCTGGGCGGAAGCGGTGCTGTACTTCTCCACCTACGGCACCGTGATGGAGGGAGCGCCGGTCAAGCGCGATGTGCGGATTGATCTCTGGGACGAGAACCTGCTTCCCGGGGAACCGACCGCCTCGTTGTCACGGCTGCAGCTCCCGCCCGGCCAGGTTCGCTTTCGTCGCTATCACATCAAGAATGCCTGGATAAGTAAGTATCAGCCACTCGCCAAGCTGGATGCAATGACCAGCGAAGTCGCACTGCTGTCGGTGGAGCTAACCCACGAGGGCTGGACCAAGGAAGTCATCACCTAGCAACCGGGCGCGCCCACGGCGCCCCCAAAGCAGAGAGGAACGTCATGGCTCGATTTGTACAACCGCAAGGGAAGCGCGATCCGTTCCGTAACTTCAATTTCCACATCCTATTGGATCAGACCAGTACAGACCCAGTGGCGGCCTGTCGCAAGATGAGTGGCCTCACCGGCAACGTCGACGTCGTCAAGTTTCGCGCCGGCACCAACGCGGCCTCGAATGAGGAGCTGTCACCCGGCCGCACCCACTACGAGCCGGTGACCCTGGAAGCCGGTCTGACCAACGATCCGTCGTTCGAGGCGTGGGCCCTCCAGTTCATCCGGCACGAAAGCCTCGAGGCGGATCGCCCCGATGCCACCAAGAGGGTGGCCGACCCGGGTTTTCGTCGCGAGGTCACGATCCTCGTCTTTGATATCGACAACCAGCTGCCCGTGAAAAGGTTCGTTCTGCACAAGGCGTGGGTGTCGAAATACACCGCGATGTCCGAGCTGGCGGCCGAGGCCAACGAGGTGCTTATCGAGACCATCGAGATCCAACACGAAGGCTTCTCGCAGCTTCCTGTCTAGTCGGAGGTTGGGATGTTCGCGCGAGGTCTAACCGTCGAGCTGCCTCACGGCCTGTTTGACGAGGATGGCGTCTGCCACCGCAGCGCGGTCCTGCGTTCTGTGACCGGCCATGAGGAGTTGAGTCTCGCGCAAGGGCAGGGGGATTCGCGGGCGGTGAGTGAGTTGTTGGCGGGTGTGCTCGACCGCTTGGGCGAGTATGACCGGGTCGACCCCGGGTTGGCGGCGGAGTTGACCCGGGGCGATCGCCAGGCGTTGGTGCTCCACTTGCGCGCAGATCTCTTCGGCGATCGCGTGGCGCTGCTGGTGCGCTGCCCGAGCCCCGCGTGCCGACAGGTGGCCGACGTGGATTTGCGTATCTCCGAGATCCTCCCTGGAACGGCCGAGCCGCGGCCGTGGCTTTCCTGTGACACGCAGAGTGGACCGGCTCAGGTCCGCGAGGCTACCGGTGCGGATGACGATCTTGTGGCCGCATATGCCGGCAGCCGCGCGCAACGGGTCGCGCTGCTCTGGTCACGCCTGGTCGTTCTTGACGGGCGACCGCTGGCCCCCGACCAGTGGCCGACGTTGCCCACTGCGACCCGCCACGCCATCGCGCTGACCCTGGCCGATGGCGCTCGCAGCCCGGATCTGGCGTTCGTCAGCCGTTGCCCGAGCTGCCGCGCCGGCCTCGAGTTTGTCATCGATCCCTTCGCGTTGCTGGCGCGCGAGCTGCGGAGCAATGGCGACCGGCTGCTGGCTGAGGTGCACGCCCTGGCCTTCCACTATCACTGGCCTGAGCGCGAAATCCTGGACCTGCCCCGGTCGCGCCGCTGGCGCTACCTCGAACTCATTGGCCGCGAGCTCGGCGGACGACCCCTGCTCGACGGCGGATGGAGTTGACGTGAGCGAGGATCGTCACGGTCAGGTCGGACTGAGCCGGCGCGAGCTTGAGCGCGAGCTGCAATGGCTCATGCGCAGTCCGCCGGTCGATCCTTTGCAGCTGGTCAAACTGATGGGTCAAGCGATTGTGACTTTGATCGACAAGAACAACGCCGCGCTGGCCAAGCGGGTCCAGACGGAAGACGACGGCAAGCCGGGGGCACCGTAGCATGGCCGGCTACACGCCACGAAGCCTTGAGCCGAACCTGGTCGCACTGCCCGCCGCGCTGGCCCGTGGCGCGCTGGTTTCGCTGCCCGATCCGCGGGCCAAGGCCGAGGACAAGAATCAACTCTACGAAGTCTTGCGCTTCCAGTACAACCCTGAGACGGTGACGCGCTCCCGGACCGGGCAGTGGGAGCGCAAGCTCGACAAGAAGAATTCGTCGTCGGCTCAGATCAAGGAGGAGGAGGCGAAGGCGCGTGGCGGCTCGCTCAAATCGAAGAGCGAGGTGCTGAGCTTCAAGCTGGTGTTCGACGCCACGGAGCTGATGCTCACGGGGCAGGACCCCAGCACAGACCCTTTTGCAGGCGACAAGGGCGTCTTGCCGGAACTGGCCGTGCTGGAACGATTCGCCCTGGGGCCTGATCAAGTCCCGGATCCACCCAAGAAGGACAACGAGTTCGAGCTGATTTCTCTGTCTCCCACCGAGGCGATCCTGGTGCTCGGCCCCCGCAGTTTTCCTGGCGTGATCACCCAGCTGAACATCGTCGAGCAACGCTTCAACCTCGCCCTTGTCCCCATCCGTGCCGAGGTCGATGTGCGCTTCCGGGTGCTTGAGTCCAGCTCAATCGCGGTGAACAAGGACACTGGCAAGGTGTTCGACGACCTGCTCAACCAGCGCAAACTTCTGGCGGGGATGGCGAACGACGCGAACGCGGCCGACCGGGTCAAAGCGGCTCTCGGCGGGACGTCCGGCATCAGCGCAGCGATCGGCGCCGCGATCAAACCCCCCCCGGGAGGCACCAGATGAGCAACGATCCCTCTTCCCGGCACCAGAGTCTGCCCACATATGAGGTCGCCCTCTCGCCCGGGGCCGCGCCGGTGGTGCTCTACCAGCCGCGTGAGATCCCGCTGCCTCCGGCCTCGCTCATCCACACCGTCGGCGCTGGCGATCGGCTTGACCTCCTGGCCTATCGCTACTTGGGCGATCCGTTCCAGTTCTGGCAGATCGCAGACGCCAACCCGGCGCTACCCCCCGAGGACATCCTCGATCCCGGCGCGCAGATCGCGATCCCGGCCAAGAAGTAGCCATGCAGTCGCAACAACTCCCCTATCTGGACGTTTGGTTCGACGGCGCCACCCTGTCGGATGCCGTGGGCAAGATCCGTCGCCTCGAGGTCGACGAGCGCGCCGACGACGTGTCGTCGTTCCACATGACCCTCGACATGGCGCCCGGCGAGGGCGACTGGACCGAGCTTTGCGATGGGCGGTTCGCTCTTCTGCACCGGGTGACCATCGCCATCGGTCTGGGACCGCCCGACGAGAAGGCGCCTGCGATCAAGGACGTCATCTTCGACGGCTACGTCACAGCGGTGGAGCCGGTGTTTGGCGTCGATCGTGCTTCCGAATCCAGCCTTGAACTCTACGGTCTCGATGCCGGCTGCTTGATGCATCTCGAGGAGCGACAGCGCCGTTTCGACGGTATGAGCGACGCGGATATCGTCAAGGGCATCTACGCCGAGTATGGCTTTGTCACCTCGGACGACTCAATCGATGCGACCAGTCCAACCCGCGACGCCGATCGCGGGACCATGCTTCAGCGCGGGACGGACGCCGACTTCATCCGTATGCTGGCCCGGCGCAACGGTTTTGAAGCCTACGTCGAGCACACCCCGGTCACGGTCAAAGAGGGTGCCGCCGCCGCGCCCGATTGCACCGGACACTTCCACCGCCCGCGGCCCGATCGCGACAAGCAGCCGACCCTGGCGCTGACACCGCACCAAGCGCCCACCTTGATCGAGATGCGGGCGCGCTGGGAGAGCCACCGCCCGAGCGAGATCCACGCCGACCACATCGACGAGCGCACCCGACGCATCCGTTCGGCGAGGATTACCGATCCACGTTTCGCCCGGATGGGCACGGTCGGACGCGCGGATATCATCAAGGCGAGGCTGGCGGCCATTGTGCCCAAGCGTCCCGACTTGGTGCCGGTCGGCCTGCAATACGTCGACGTTCCCCACGACGAGACCGAGGTGGGGAATCTGGCTTGGGCCGACTTCCTGGCCACGGACTGGCTGGTCCAGGCCACGGCGCGGGTGCGCGCGACGACATATCCCAAGATCTTGCGCGCGCGGCGGCCGGTGGATGTCGCGGGCGCCGGCACGTTGCTTGACGGAACCTGGTACGTCAAGTCGGTCCGCCACCGCTGGATCTGGGACGAAGAGCAGAACCAGTACGAACTCGACACCGAGCTGGTGCGCGACGCGCTCAATGGAGTGGCCTGATGGCGCGCAGCTTGTCCTTCCCCTTCCAGATTGGCGACCTCGGCGTGCCCATGACCGCACCTCGCACCAAGGTGATTCGCGACCAGATCGAACAGCTCTTGTTTACCCTGCCGGGCGAACGGGTGAACCGTCCGACCTTCGGGTGCGGTGTGCAACGGCTGGTGTTCGGGGGCTGCAGTCCGGAGGTGGCGGCCGCGGCCGAGTATGTCATTCGCCTCAACATTCAGGAGTTCATGCGCGATGTGGTCAGGGTCGACGCGGTGAAAGTGACGGCCTCGCCCCAGGACGCCACACTCTTCGTCGATATCTTGTACACGCTGCTCGAGACCGGCGAGGAGCGCGCCGAGACCTTCCGCAGCTCGCTGGAGGGCCCGCCGTGAAGATCGTCGTGCTGAGCACGCCGCTCGGTCCGGCCTTGGCCGCGGCTGCGACCGATCTGGCAGCGGCGCCGACCAGCACTGCCGAGGAGTGGCAGCTGCCCGACGGCCTGCATGCGCTCGCTGGCGGGCTTACGCTCGATGTGACGGGGCGTTCGCTGCGCATCCAGGGCAGCGCGGAGTGCACGCTGCAGTTTGCCTCCGGCGGCCTCGTCCTGCGCGCGGATTCCGTCGAGATCCGAGGGCTGACACTGGACACGGCTGACGGTGCTGCGGCGCTGCGAATCGAGGCGCCACGTATCACACTCAGCGATGTCGACGCGGCCGCGACCAGTGCCACCGCGGTGACGGCCATCGACCTCCTCGCGGACCCGACTGGCAGCATCGACCTCGAGGATCTGCGGGTCACGCGGGCCAAGGGCACGGACAGCGTCGGATTGCGCGCCATCGGCGGCACGGTGCGGGTGACGGGCGCGGAGGTCAGTCACATCGACGGGACCGGCGCTACCGGCGTCTACATTGGTGCGGTCGGGGACGCGACCGCCGTCGAGATCGAGGTCGACGACGTGAAGGCCACGGCGGCCGCCCTCGGGATCATGATCGCCGCAGGTCGACGCATCGAAGGCACACGGCTGCAGGCCTCGGCGATAGCCGGTGCCAGCGCGCTGGGAGTCGGGGTGTTCGGATTCGGCGTGACGAGCACCAGTGATGCTGGCGTTGGCGACACCGTCAGCGTCGTCGATCTCGACGTCGAGACTCTCACCGCTGCAGCACGCGCCACGGGGATATTCGTCGCAGCGCCGCGCCGGCTTACAGTGCGCGGATTCACCGCGACCCAGGTGATCGGCAGCGCGGCCACCGGCGCGCTGATCGCGGGCGGAGCCGTGGGAGGCACACAGAGCAGCGCCGACGATCCCGAGAGCGCCGATGTCGAGGTCGGCTTCGGACACGTCGAGGGGGTGGTGGCCAGCGCGGGTGACGCTGCCGGGGTCCGTGTGATTGCCCAGCCGTCACCACAGTCCGTGATCGTGCGGGACGTGGCGGTGACCGGGGTGGCCGGCGCACCCGTCCCGGCCAGCGACCTGCCTGCGCGCGACGGGGACGGCGAGTCGGCCTGGCAGACTTGGGCGGGCGAGATCTTGGCCGACCTGGCCGATGACGTCGTGCCTCGCACGGTTCCGCCGGTGGTGCTCGATGCCCCCGACGTGGTGGGGTTGTCGGTCACCGCAGTGGTCGACGACGTTCAGCCCTTTCTCGATGAGATCGGCGCGGGCGACGTCGCGGTGGTTGATAGCTCGGTGCAGGTGGTCTCGGGTTCGGCCCTTCAGCTTGAGACAGGACTGCGCCCGGCGTGGCTTCGCCGTACTGAATTTTCCACCGCGCTGCGGGCCGGGTTCGTGCAGGCGGATCAGCTGATCATCGCGAACACCACCTGGGATCGCCTGGGCGCACCTCTGGCCATCGGGCCGGGGGAAGTGCGCGCCTTCGACTCGATATTCTCGCGCGTGAGCTCGGCAGCCGGCCCGGTGACACTCGATCCCGACGCCGACTGGACCACTCCCCAAGCCGTGTTCGCCGACGTGGTTTCGCAATGGTTCCAGCCACTCGGAGCGTTGCCTTACGTGGCGGCGGGAGCGGACGGGTTGCCCGCGCCCCTGCTCGGCGGGGCCCTGCCTCCCGCCGAGGAGATTGATCTGCGCCTGGTGGCAGGATCGCCGCTACACGCCGCCGCTGTCGCGCCGCCTGCCGATGATCTCAACCTCAGCGACGACAGTCGTCTCTTTGTCGGTGCTCAGCCACCCGACGTGCCGGCACGCTGTGGTCTCTATGATCCGCTCCGGCCGCCGACCGGGGCTGCACCCCAGCCGGCGCCGTCCAGCCCGGTGGTCGACTACCGCGCCCGCGACGCGAAGGCGCTCTTGGGCGTGATGCTCGATCGCGCACAAGTGGTGATGCAGCCGTGGACCGATCGCGGGCCCGCCGACTTCACCACCATGATGCTTGAGACCGTGGCCGAGCGCCTCGATCAGATCGCCTACCAGCAAGAGCGCGCGGTCGCAGAGGGATTCCTCGACGACGCTCGCCTGCGCCGATCGGTCGAGGACCACGTTCGCCCGCTCGACTACCAGGTGGATCCGGGGCTGTCGGCCACAACCATGCTGCGTTTCCATCTCGACCTCGCGCGCATCGCGGATGTGATCGCCAGTCGCCAGCAAGAGGCCGCGCGAACCACAGATGACGAACGAAAGGCCTTCTTGACCTCGACGCTGGCAGCGCTCACTGCGCTCGCCGATGACGGCGCCCTTGAGATCCCCGCTGGAACGGTGGTTGCGAACCAGCGCGACGATGACCAGGTGATCATGTTCACCAGCGAGGAGCCGCTGCCCTATTTCCCGGAGTTCGACACGCTGTCGCTGGTCGACGATGTCCCGGCCGGGGCTACCAGCGCCAGCCTGCACGGAGCGCTGCCCGGGTTGGCGATCGGACGTTGGCTGGTGCTGTGTCCCGGACCTGGCAAAGGTGGCACCGTGGTGCGCGTGACCAGCCTCGCTCGTGGCAGCGACGTGGTCCAGGTGGGCTGGGATCCGCGCCGCCCTCTGCCGTGGCCGCTTGTGGCCAAGGACGGCGCGGTGGTGTTCGGGAACGTCACGCCGGCCCACCATGGTGTGCAGTTGTCGGCCCTGCCCGAACAGGTCGGCAACCCGGATCTGCAACGCTTCTGCGAACCACTCGACCTCAACTCAGCCGGCGGTCCGGGTGTCGAGATACCGCTGCCGTTTGGTCCGGTCAGCATCCAGGCTCCGGGCTTCCCGCTGCCAGGTGACGAGGGGCGCCGCGGTCGCCCCGCGGTGCGGGTTCTGGTGGGTGACGACGAATGGACACGCGCCGAGGATCTGTGCGGCGCGGGCCAAGATGAGGAAGTCTTCGTACTGCGTACCGCCGCCGATGGGCGAGCCACGCTGCGTTTCGGGGACGGCGTGTCGGGGGCGGCGTTGCCCGAGCGGAGCAACCGGCTGCGTTTCGACATCACTGTGGGTGCCGGTCGGATCGGCAACGTGGGCGAAGGGATTCTGCAGAGGCTGCTCTTCGTCCCTTGCGACGCCTCCCGTGGACCGATCACGGGCTGGCTGTTCCGCGAGGACATGGAGGTGATTCGCGGCCTGCTCACGGTCGACAACCCCATCGCGGCGGTCGGTGGCCGCGACCCCGAGCCAATCGATCGCATGCGGTACCGCGCTCCTCTTTTGGCCGCGCGTCCGCTCTCGGCGGTGACGCCCGACGATTACGAGCGAGTGGCACGCGCGCTTCCTGGCGTGGCCGGCGCGCACGCCCAGGTGGTTCCGTCATCGACACGGCCGGTGATGAGGGTGACGGTGCTTCTCCAACACGAGGACACGCTTGACCCCGACGAGCGCCTGCGGCGCTGGGCCGCCGTGCGCTCTGCGCTCGAAGGGGCGCGTCTGCTCGGTTTTGATGTCGAATCGGTGCCGCCGCTGTGGGTTCCGCTTGACCTCGATGTCGTGGTCGACGCCCATCCCCACGCCGAGGCTGGGGCCGTGCGCGATGCCGTGATCGCCACCATCTCAGGTGACGGCGGCCTGCTCGATCCTGACACCGGCGGGCTCGGCGGCGACGTGCAACTGGCTGACCTCTACCGTGCGGTCATGTCGGCGTCGGGGGTGACGGCTGCGCGCGTGCGCCGCTTCCGTCGGCTGCTGCCGCACGCGCCAGAACGGCTGCGCGCCGGTTTCATCCCCATCAATTCCGACGAGGTGGCGGTGGTGCGTGGTCCGGCGCGGCCCGCTGCCGACGGTGTGCTCACCGTCTCGGTGTGTGGAGGTCTGCGATGATTCGCATCCCTGATACCCACCGCAGCCGCAGCCACGCCGAGCTGGTGACCGCCCTCTCGGGCGAAGCGCGCAGTCTGTTCGCTGCCAGCGACGGGCGGCCCGGGTGGGATCCGACGGCCAGCGGGGCCAGCGCTGCCGATCTTGGCCGCGGCATGCTTGACAGCGTCGCACTGGCGTTGCACGTGCTGTGGACCTACCAGCAGGCTTGGGCCGAGGAGGGATTCCTCGCGACCGCGCGGTTGCCTGCGTCGGTGGCCAAGCTTCTGGCCCACCTTGGCTACCAGGGCGGACCTGGCGCGGCCGCCACGGGGTTTCAGCATCTGCGCGCCAAGGCGGGGGTGCGAGATGTCTTGCTCCCGGCCGGCATGCAGGTGCTGTCATCGGCGAAGAACGGCCAGCCGTCCGCGACGTTCGAGACACTGGAGCCTGTGCGCATCGATTCGCGGCTCAATGCCATCGAGGTCTTCCTGCCGCAGGCGACCGGACTCGGCGCAAGCGGCGGGGACTTGAACCTGGACAGGCCTCCGTCGCAGGACGTGGGCGAAATCAAGGCGCCGGCCCCGACCTCCGGCTTGTTCGGCCCCGCATCCGCCGCGCAAGGAATCGAGGACCGCATCGAGATCCAGCGCCACGGTTCACAAGCCGCCCGCAAGGCGGCCCGCGCCCGTCAGGATGCCCGCAACCTGGCCTCGCTGGTTGCGAAGTTCGGGCTCGACCAGATGAAGGGCTGCAAGGATGCCCTCAAAGGCTTGTGTGAGAAGCTGTGTGCCGCCCAGGCCGCCGCCGCCGCCGCGGGCCTTGACGCCGGAGAGCCGGCGCCGCTGTCTGAGTCTCAGGAGATCGTTGCACGCCAGCTGCGCAACCTGGCACGCCGGCAGCAAGATGCGCTGGCCGAGCTTGAGTGCGCGATGGCACCGGCTCCGGGCGAGGACGCGGACAGCCACGCCAAACGCCTCGATTGCATGGCCGCCTTTCTCGATGCCTTCGTGGCCGGCCTGATCCAGGAGGCGCGTGATCAGGTTGTGTTGCTGCGTGGTTCGATCGCTCTAAGCAACCTCGACCGCGCCTTTGGCGCCGACGCCGGGCGTGCGCCAGCGCGAGGTTGGGCCGTGCCTGGCGGCGATTTCCTCTATCTGCTGCCCGGCGACGGGGGCGAGGGTCCGCCGGTGCGTGCCGGCGACTGGCTGGTGGTGGCGGAGGACGTCGAGAGCATCGCCCCCGATGGTACCGCCACCACCCTGCGCGTGTACCGCGAGGCCATCCGCGTGGTGCGCGTCGCGCGCGAAGTACCGCAGGGGACCGGCCAAGCGATGACTTGCATCCATTTCGCTCCGGCGTTGAGCGGTCGCTACCGCCTCGACAATGTAGTGCTGGTGGGCAACATAGTGCCCATCAGCCAGGGCGCAACAGTCATCGAGGAGCTGACCGTCGGCGCGAATCCGCGTCTGCTGGGGCTGGGCAACCGGCCGCTGACCTGGCTGCGCGACACCAGTGCGCCGCGCGGCCGTCGTCCCGAAGTCCAGCTGACCGTGGGAGATCGATCGTGGCAGCGGGTGAATGATCTGCTGGCCGACCAGCCCACCGACGCCGTGTTCGCAGTGGAGCCGCTGCCACTCGGAGGCGCGCGGTTGCGCCTGGGCGACGGCGAAAACGGGGCCGCGCTGCCGGTGGGGGCACGCGTGATTGCTGCCTACCGGATCGGGATCGGCGCCGATGGGGATCGGGCCACGGGTCGCATCGACGGACTCGGCACCGCTCACCCGGCCGTCGAATCAACCTTCAACCCGCTGGCGACATCGGGTGGCGCCGATCCCGAGCCGGCCGATCTGGCGCGCGCGCGCGGGCCCAGCAGTGTGGGGACGCTGGATCGCGCTGTGTCGGTGGATGACGTGCAGGTGCTCGCCCGCGACTTCGATGGCGTACGCCGGGCGCGGGTGTTCCGCGATCCGCGCCGCCCGCGCACGCTGACCGTCGTGGTGAGCGGGCCTCGCGGCGCGGCGCTGTCCGACGCCGATCTCGCGGACCTGCGCTGCTACCTGGCGGTGCGGGTGCCACCGGGTGTGGGCGTCGCCGTCGAGAACCGCGTGGTCGTGCCCGTCCGGTTGCGGCTCTTGTTGCGCTACCTGCGGGGCGCTGATCCCATCAGTCTCATTCGCGAGGTGCGTGCCCGGCTCGGGGTTGACGCCAATCTCGACGCGCCACCCGGCCTTCTCGATCCCGAGCGGGTCAAGCTGGGCGACGACCTTGAGCTGTCAGAGATCTACGGCGCTGTCGACGGAGCGCAGGGGTTGTACTCGATGGTGGTGACCCAGCTCCACCGGGCCAGCGAGCCCCACGGCCTGTACGAGCGAATCGTCGCCGGTCCCCGCGAGATCCTGATGTGGGCCGATGCGGACCCGAAGTGGGGTGATGGCGTTGGGATCAGCTACGAAGAAGGGCGGGACCAATGAGCGCACCAACCATTCGACCGCCGCAGGAGCTGCGCCCTTCTCAACGTCTGCTGGCGCTTCTCCCCGGCGTCTACCGGCAGCGTGAAGCCGCAATAGAGCTTGATGTCGACGCCCCGAACCCACCACCGTTGGGCACGCTGGTCGAGGTGCTGGGCAGCGGGCTGGATGATCTGTACGATGCCGTTGCCCAGCTGTGGGACGACCACTTCGTCGAACGTGCCTCGGCCGCGGCATTGCCTCTTCTGGCAGAACTCTTCGGCGTGCGCCTGTTGTCGACTGATGCGCAGTCGCAACGCGCGCTCGTCGCTCGCATCGTCGGCTGGCGACGTCGCAAGGGCACCCTGCTCACTCTCGAAGACGTGCTGACCGAGACCAGCACATGGGACACCGAGGTGGATGAAGGCTTTCGCTCTGTCCTGGTGTCGCTCGACTTCGCGCATCTGGCGCCGTGGCGGGGACGCAGCGCCATCATCTGGGATCCCATAGGAATGGCGGATCCCTTGACCCGCCGTTCGCCGGCTGAGGTCCGTCCCCGCAACGACACGCGTCGCGAGCGGGGTCAGGTGCTCGCACCGCTGCCTGGCGAGAGACTCGACGATACTCTGCGCCGTCTGGGCAGCGTCGACGCTGGCACGTACGCCGCCTCGCCACGGACGCTGGACCTGCGCGGCTGGGTACGGCCCGATGCCGTGTTGATCCGCGCCTCGCGCCTGGTGCCGGTTGTGCTCGACGAGGTCGAGCCGCCGGCGCTCGTGGCGTTGCCGAACGGCCAGCGCGGCGGTTTTGTCGATCCCGCGGGACGTGACACGCCGTTGGTGTGGCTGCACCCTGTGACCCGTCCCGATCTCACGGGCGGCCTGACCGCTCGTCATGAGCCGGGCGTCCAGGAGGATCCCATCCGGGTGGCGGCAGGTCTGCTTACCCCGACAGCCCTGGCCGACGATCCAGAGCGCGCGCTTGCGGCCGGCGCCTTCGAACTCGCTGTTGATGGCGTGCCCCTCGTGGGTCGGCCCCAGCCACTCGTAGCCCGTGCTGCGCTGGCAGCCGAGCCGGTCGGCGACAACGGCGTGATTCGATTCGCCGAGGTGGGACGCCCCTCGCCGGGTGATGAGTGGCACATCAGCGTCATCGCCGCACTTGCCGAGGTGGACGATCCCACGCTCACCGATCGCAGGTTGCTGGATGTGGTCCTCGGACCAGACGGACCCGTCTCGGATGTGGTGGTTGATGCGCAAGCCGGTGAGGCGATCAGCGGGCGATCGGTCGATCTGATCGTTGAGCGCCGCGCGGGCCTTCCGCAACGGCGCTCGGCCGCCGGGGTTTGGTCGGCGCTCGCGTTCGATCCGGCGCTCGGTCCCGCTGCATCGAACGCAGCGGCGGTCGGTGTGGGTGCCGAGACCTGGATCGCCCGCATCGAGCGCGACATGGCAAACGGCACGAACCGTCTCACCCGGTTCATCGTTGGCCAGCCAGCCTGCGTGGTGCTGCGGGCAATGCCGGAGCCACTGGATGTCACCGACGGCATCGCCCTGGTGGGCGATGGCGACTCCCTCTATGCGGTCGCTAGTGATGGCTCGGCGCTTGGGGTGTGGCGCATCGCTGATCTCGGCGGCGCGGTGACCGTGACCCGCATCGACAGCGCAAGCCCACGTCTGCCGAAGCCGCGCCAGAGTCCGAGCCTGTGCATCACGGGCGGGCGGCTCTACGTTTATGGCGGCGATCAGGAAGGTGCTGCCGCTGGCGACATGTGGTCGATCGCCACGACCGGCGGCGCCTGGCGGCCGCATCCGCTTCGGCGTCAAGAGGAGCGCATCGGCGCCGCGCTGATCGCCACGCCGGCTGGACTGGCGCTGCTCGGCGGCGACCCCGTGTCGGGCGCGATGACGACGTCGTGCCGGCTGTGGGACGTCGCCAACTCGCGCAGTTGGCGGCCGCTGCCATCTCTGCCCTTCGATCCAGGGCAGCCCGGCACCCTCGTCGCCCGCCCGGTGGCTGGCGGCATCGAGGTGCTGGTCTGGGCGGACCGCACCCGCCCGGTGCGGGCGTTCTTGCCAACCGGCGCCTTCGCTTGGCAAGTCGACGCGCTCGAAAGCGCGGGGCCCAACCCGCCGGCGGAGGGCGAAGCGCTGTTCGTCGGCGATGAGCTGTTCGTCATCGGGCCGCCACCACTTCCCCCGTCGGACGTCGTGTTCAGCCAGGGCGCGGGCGGCGTGCTTGCGGTCCTGCCGCGGCTGGCGTTTGCCGTGGGTGAATCGGTGCGGTTACGCGTGGGCAACGATGGCAGCACTTTCCGTCGGGATCCGCCCACCCCAGCCGAGCAGGCGCGGCCGCGGCCACTCGACACTCGATTTGGCGGACTGCTGGCCGATGAGGCGCTGGCCAGCCCAGCCGGGGACGGCCGCTACGCCCAGCCGGGCCGGTTGGCTCGACAACCCTGGCTTCTGGCCCAGCGCAGCCTCGGCGTGTGGGAGGAACTGGTGGCGCCCGCGTCTGCCGACGATGGCTCGGTATTCCTCGATCCGCGGCTGGGCCGCTTCGCATTGCCACCGGCAGCCCCGGCCGGGCGGGTCACAGTGTCGTGCCGGATCGGCCGTGGTGGTGCGCTGGGTCCTGGGCTGGTGCCGCCAGCGCGCGAGATCCCGGCCGACTGGCGCGAACCTGACATCGCCATCCCTCTGCCGCCGGACCTGGTGGAGCACCCGGGACGCACCACCGAGCGGGATCCTCACGCCTACGTCTCGCCCCACCGCGCAGGGCAAGACACGCTCGGTCCCGAGAATGGCGACATCGCAATCGTTGCCGATCTCGACCAGGCGCTCGCCGAGGTCCCCTCGGGGCAGGTGCCGCGGATAGCGGTGTTGGGATCGGCGCGCGTGCCCTTCGCCCGTCTCACGAGAGGCGTCGACGCTGGCCTGTCGCTGGTCGCCGCAGATCCCGGCAGCACTCCCATCATCGAGCGCGACGACAAAAGCGACCTCTCGCTGCTGCTTGAGTCCACCGCGGAGAGTGCGCCGGAATTCTGGCTGGCAGGGTTGTGGCTGCTCGGCCGCCTGGAGCTGGCCACCGAGCGCGGTGTTATCGATATTCGCTACTGCCAGATCGGTGGGCCGGGGCGACTGTCGCTGTGGGTGCCCGGCGCGGACCACCAGGATCTGGCCGCGCGCCGCTCACTGCCTCACCCGGAGCTGGAGGTGCGCCTCTATGGCTGCCAGGTGGGATCCATGGCGCTGCCGCCGTGGGCGCGACTGGTCGCCGCCGGTTGCACCTTCGACGCCGGTGCACGCGACGGGGTGGCGATTGCTGCGGCCGGGGCCTCGCTGCGGCTCCGGCAATCGACGGTGCACGGTGCGGTCGAGGCGGGCATGCTTGAGGCATCCTCCTGTGTGTTCGCTGGCGAGGTGCGCGTGGATCGCGACGATCTCGGTTTCGTCCGTCATTCGCTCATCGCGCGCGGCGGTCGCACGCCGCGGCCCTACCTCAGCCTGGCACACACCGCCTCATTCGTGTCGATCAATCCCACCAGCCCGGGCTATCTGGTGCTCGCCGAAAACAACGGGCCCAACGCGACGGC
>Ga0265330_10000615_pt1 | contig 22981 bp, 20 predicted proteins | sample 41919metaG_FD_202083 | JGI IMG/M metagenome (GOLD analysis project Ga0265330, IMG submission 202083) | Rhizosphere microbial communities from Carex aquatilis grown in University of Washington, Seatle, WA, United States - 4-19-19 metaG | ecosystem: Host-associated > Plants > Roots > Rhizosphere... | reverse complement strand
TTCACGCTCTTCGAAACAAGGGACCTCAGCATCCAGGCGCTCGTGATGGGGCCTGATGGCGCGCTCTATGCCGCCACGGTTCCGGGCGGCAAAGTCTACAAGCTCAACCCGGACGCAACCACGAAGCAGGATGAATCGAATGCGACGGTCGTCTTCGACGCGACCAAGCCAGATGCAGCCATCGGCGACGGCAAATCCACCTCAGCTTCTGGCGGGCAATCGCACTACATCTGGGACCTGACGTTCGATTCCGCCGGACGCCTCTACATCGCGACCGGAAATCCCGGAGCAGTCTATCGCGTTGATCCGGCCAAGCCGGGTGCGATGCCCGAGCTGTTCTTCGGGAGTGACGAGGCGCACATCCGCACGCTTGCGTGGGACGCGAAGGGCAACCTCATCGCCGGCTCCGACGGCTCAGGGCTGGTTTACCGGATCGATACGAACGGCAAGGGCTACGTGCTCTTCGAGGCTCCGCGAAGGGAGATTACCTCGATCGCGATTGGCGCCACCGGGACGATCTACGCCGCATGTGTCGGCGACAAAAGCCGCAACCCGCTGCCTCCACTGCCGGTGCAGGGCGCCTCCTCTATCACGATCACGGTGGTTCAGCCGCAGTCCGTTCAGGCGGCCAACGCCAGCGCGTCTGTGCCGGAAGGAACGGAGATCTTCGCTCTCACTGAGGGTCAAGCGCCGCGCGCGTTGTGGTCGAGCAAGGATTCGATTGTGTACGCGCTTGCTGCTCGGCCGAATGGCCTGCTCGCCTTCAGTGGTAATCGCGGCCAAATTTATCGCATCCAGGACGACGGCAGTTACGCCGACATCGCTCATCTACAGGCGCAACAGGGATTGAGCATGGCCTCGGGATCGAATGCCGAGCGGATCTTCGTCGGTACAGGCAATATCGGTAAAGTTTTTGAACTGGGGCCGGCAGAAACGCATGAGTACGCCAGCGACGTTCTCGACGCTGGAGCCTTCGCCCGCTTTGGCCGCGTGGAGATTGAGCCCGGCTCAACCGGCTTTGACATTCTGACGCGCAGCGGCAATGTGGAGCAGCCAGTGCGCGGATGGAGCGACTGGCAGCCGCTGAAAGACGGCTCCGTTGCCTCACCACCGGGCCGTTTTTTACAGTGGAAGGCAGTACTCCACACGAGCGGCACGCTGGGCAGCGTTGGCGTCAACTATCTGCCTGTAAACTCCGCTCCCATTGTTGACGAGCTGGTGGTGGTGCCGGGCGCGCGCATCAACCCGCAGGCAAACTACTCGCAGAATCAGACTGTGAACATTACATTCCCGGCTTCGAATCAGGGCTCGACGATCACCTTTGACGCCAACTCCTCAAGCCAGCCTCTACAGGCCGCGAAGGATCGCACGGCTGTCACCGTTCGCTGGGCGGCGCATGACGACGATGGCGATACGCTGGTTTATTCGCTATTCCTACAGGGCGACGGCGACAGCGCCTGGTGGCCGCTGAAAAAGAAGATTAAGGAACAGGCCTACAGCTTTGACGCCACACTGATTCCGGACGGCGGCTATCGCATCAAGGTGGTCTCATCCGACGCCCCGTCTCACTCGCCGGGCGATGCGCTCACAGGCGAGAAAGTCAGTGATCGATTCGTGATTGACACCACGCCGCCGGTCATAAACAACCTGAAGGCTGAAGGGCAGCAGGTGCCCTGCGCCGGCCTCAATTGCGGCAAGTCGTTCCTGGTCAGCTTTGACGCTGAAGATGCGGCGTCGCCCGTTTCGCGCGCCGAATACTCGATCGACGCGGGCCCCTGGCAAACCATCGATCCAGCCGGCCAGATATCGGACTCAAGGCGCGAACATTACGAGTTTCACATCTCGCTCGATATCGAGAACGGGAAAAGTGGCGAGCACCTGATTACAGTCCGCGCCTATGACCGATACGACAATGTGGGCGTAGCGAAAACGATCATTCCCGCGCAGGCACAGTAGGCGTCATGCGATTTGAACTTTATGTTGCGGCGCGATACCTCAGGGCCAAGCGGCGGCAGGCCGTGGTCGGCGTGGTCACGGTCATCTCCATTGCCGGAGTGACGGCCGGTGTCGCGGCGCTCATCATCGCTCTGGCCATCACCAACGGCATGCGCCGCGATCTGCAGAACAAGCTTCTCGGCTCCAGCGCACACGTGCAGTTGATGCAGATGGACGGGCGCGGCATCTCTGATTGGCAGGAATTGCTGGCCCGTTTGCGTCAGGTTCCGCACGTTGTTGCGGCGTCTCCCGGCTTGTATGAACAGGTGCTGGTGGCTCGCGGCGCGCGCGATGGTGGCGCAATGATTGAAGGCATCTTGCCCGACGATGAGCGCACCGTCAGCGACTTGCTCTCGAAGGCCACGCCCGGCGCAGTCGAGGCGCTCGAGCCGCAACCCGAATCCGCGCCGCCGCAAAACGGAGAGCTGGCTCCGATCGTTTTGGGCAGCGACCTGGCCGATACCATCGGCGCGTCCATCGGCGACTCGGTGCTGATTATCAGCCCGCAGGGCGAGATGACACCCATGGGCGTGATCCCCAAATACGTTCGGTTCCGGCTGGCCGGAACTTTTCATTCCGGCTTCTACCAATACGACGCGCAGATGGGCTTTCTGCGCCTTGCCGACGCGCAGCACCTGTTCGATGAGCCCGACCTGCTTTCCGTGATCAGTTTCAGAGTCGACAATCTCAACAACGCGCGGGAGATTGCGCGCGCCATTGAGCAGACCGCAGGGAAGGGCTACATGACCACCAACTGGACGGAAGAGAATCGCGAGCTCTTTCGCGCGCTCAAGCTGGAGCAGGTGGTCACCTTCATCGTCATTGCGCTTATCGTGATCGTGGCCGCGCTCAACATTCTTATCGCGCTCACCATGATGGTGATGGAGAAGACGCGCGACATTGCCGTAATGATGAGCTTCGGCGTCACTCCGGCGCAGGTGCGGCGGATTTTCCTGTTGCAGGGCCTGCTGATCAGTGTCGTTGGAACGGTTCTCGGGCTGGCTCTCGGATACATCGCTTCCTGGGCCGGCGGCCACTATCACTTCATCCATCTGTCGGCAGATGTCTACTCCATTGACACGTTGCCCTTCGCGCCGCGTTTGCTTGACGGCGTGATCGTGTCGGTTGTGTCGGTTGGGATTTCGCTGCTGGCGACTGTGTACCCGTCATCATCGGCCGCAAGGGTGCTGCCGGCTGAGGCTCTGAGATACGAGTAAGCGACCTATTGCGGCGTAATGATTCCGCCCATCGCGTGCCGCCGCGGCAGCACGATGCCACGATGATCCACTTCGGCGGGCAACCTGCCGGAGTCGGATTCAGGCAAACTCTTCCGCTCAACCAATGCGCCGCCGCAGGCCGGGCACCAGTCCGCCTTAGTCGCTTCGGCAAGAACCGCGTGGCATTGGCTGCAGATTCGTTCCATATCCAAGAGATTACCGGATTGGCACCGGCTTTGACGTCTTCGCCGAGCTACCTTCAACTGCCGCTACACTCAATGTATGCACCCACCCCCGCGGCTCATCGCAATCGATGTGGATGGCACGCTGCTGCCGACGAATTCCCAAGTGATCAGCGATCGCAATGCAAATGCGCTGCGAGCGGCGCAGGAGGCCGGAATCACAGTGGCCATTGCTACGGGCCGCCGGCCGGCGTACACCGTGCCTTTGCTCGCGGGTCTCGGACTGCGAGCGGATACGCCTCTGATCGCGTCCAATGGTGCAGTGCTCTCGACGCTGGGGGGTGGCGTGATCGATCGCTGCCACATGCAGTCTCGGGTAGCCCGGGGCCTTTGTGGCGTGCTCCGCCCTTTCGGGACCGTCGTCTTCACCTTTGACCGTCCGGGACGCGGCGAGCTGGTGCTCGAAGACGTTGAACAGGCGCATGGGCGCATCGCAATGTGGGTCGAGACCAACCGCAACGCGATCGAGGTGGTGAAGCCGCTGGAGCTGGCACTCGTCGACGGCGACGATCCCATTCAGGGCATGGCTGCGGGAACCATATTTGAAATGAAAGAGGCTGAAAAAGCCTTGAAGGCAAGCGAGTGGGCCGCAGAGTGTGAGGCCGTACGCACCGAGTATCCAGCGCGCGACATTTCGATTCTCGACCTGCTTCCTCCGGGGGTGTCAAAGGGATGGGCTTTAGAGCGGCTGGCTGCGCGGCTTGGCGTTGATCGTAAGGAGACCATGGCCATCGGCGACAACTGGAACGACGCGGATATGCTTGAGTGGGCAGGGCAGGGAATTGTGATGGCGAACGCGGCGAAGGAGCTGCGTGCGCTGGCAAAGACACGCGGATGGACGCTGGCGCCGTCGAACGATGAGGACGGCGTGGCTGTCGTGCTTGAGCGTGCTTTGGCAAAGATGACGCCGGCAACCTGAGAGGATCGTCGGTTTGGAATTGCGATTCAAAATGCGCGGAGCAGCGACTCTCGCGACTCTCGCGGCTGTCGTTCTGGCCGCTCTCGCGGTGCTTCCGCTCGCGGCGCGCGCTGCGGAGCGCGTGACCCTCAGCAATGGCTTCGTCGAGCAGTGCGATCATCACGCGATTGTCGATGGACGCATCCGCCTCTACCTGAGTACGAGCGAGGATAGTTACATCGAGTTCGATCCTGCGGAGATCGCAGGCTTCGAGGTAACGCCCGATCCGCCCATGCCCGCTTCACCCGATCCCCTGGCCAAGCCCAAGGCGCTGACTCCCCTGACGCCGGGCGACCTGCGCGAGATGCTCACGCGAGCCGGAGCGGACCATAATCTCGATGTAGACCTGTTGGCCAGCGTGGTGAAAGCCGAGAGCGACGGCAATGCTCGCGCCGTGAGCCGCGCCGGTGCGCAGGGCCTGATGCAACTGATGCCAGGAACCGCCGCCGGGCTCGGCGTGAAGAACAGTTTCGAGCCCAACGAGAATGTCCGCGGCGGATCAACCTATCTTGATGCGCTGCTCACCAAGTACCACGACAATCTTGCGCTCGCGCTGGCCGCGTATAACGCAGGCCCCGAAGCCGTCGACAAGTATCACGGCATTCCGCCGTACCGCGAAACTCATTTGTATGTCGCGCGCGTGATTCATGAGTTCAATCGCCGCGTTCTGGCCCGCGAAGCAGAGACCCGGCGCACCGGCACGGCTGCAAACGCTCCGGCGGCACAGCCCACTCCGTAGTCCGTCCGGGGCGGATTCTTTACAGTTCCGTCACCCAGGCACGCCATTGACTCCGCGGGGACGGGGTGCGAATCTCCATCCGCTGGTGTCGCGAGTGCGTGAGAATATAGCGGCAGACCTTTATTGCGAACTGCTTGACGGAGATTGCGTGAAGAAGAGCCGATGGATTCTGGGCATGGTTTTGCTGCTGGTGTTTGCTGCCCTGTTTCTGTGGGCACGAACGCGGATCCACTTCGACTTTCACGTTTTCGCCGCACAGGTTGGGCTCGCTGACTGGCGCAAGATCGCCTTCGGCACTGCCTTGATCTATCTGGCCATGGTCTTCCGCTCCGTGCGCTGGACGGTCCTGATGCGGCACAACAAAAAGGTCTCGCTTTTCTCTCTCTTGGGAACCCAGGTCATTGGGTTCACAGCAGTGGCGCTGATCGGACGCTTCGCCGATCCCGTCCGGCCTTATCTGGTCGCGAAAAAAACCGGAGAGCCGCTGGGTTCACAGATCGCGGTCTACATTGTGGAGCGGCTTTTCGATTTCGGTTCCATGGCGCTCATCGTATCGCTGGCTCTCTTGTGGATTCCGCAAACGGACCTGAGCGCCGCTCCCGGCCATGCCGGATTGTTCAGTCATCTCCTTGCGCCTCTGACGCAGCGCTATCCGATTCTCTCGGTCGTTTTCGAGCGCTTTGGGGCGCTGCTTGTCACGGTGGCCGGCGTTCTTCTGCTGGTAGCTGTGCGCTTATCGGGCAATGCTGTCGCCAGCGTTTTTGAGCATTCCTTTGGGCTCATATCCAGCAGCCTGGGCCAGGCCGCCGGCAATAAGATCAGAACGTTTCACGCCGGGCTCGACGTGATTCACAGCTTCTCTGACTTTGCCATCACTGCATCGATCTCGTTAAGCATGTGGGTTCTCATCGCCCTTGCGTACCTTGAGACCATCCACGCCTTCACCGCCAGTCCGTCGCTTGCCGGGATGAGCTTCTCGAGATGCGTTCTGCTGATGATGATCAGCGGCGGCGTAAGTGTCTTGCAGCTTCCCATTCTGGGATGGTTTTCGCAGATTGCCTTTGTGGCTGCGGCGCTCACCAGCCTGTTTGGCGCAACGCCGGAAGCCGCCACCGCGTGCGCCACGACGATTCTGCTCTCCACGTTCCTTTGCATCGCTCCCATTGGCCTTATCTGGGCGCAGTTCGAGCACATCAGTCTACGCACGGTGACCGTGGAGAGTGAGCACGCCGAGGAAGAGCTCGTTGTGAATGAAGAAACCGGAGTGCCGGCACCAGAAACCGCTCCCTCGCCGGCTGCGAGACCAATCACGCCGCGCTAAAGTATTCGCGCGCCTCTTGCCGGAAGAGAAGATAGCCGAACAGCGCGAGCATCGCACAGTGCACGATCAGTTCCGGCATGGGATGGAAGACGCTGATCGCCACATGAGCGGCCATCCACCCAAGCGCCAGCCATCGCGCCCAGCTCTGGCCACGCAGCATGAAGAGTCCTGCGACGACCGCGGCCACTCCGAGCACGGTGATCCAGACAAATTCGCTCACCGTGGGCTTGTGTGTCCAGAAGTTTCCATAGTGCCCGGCCGTCCCCAGCACACCCACTGCGATATAGAGCCAGCCGAGGCTCGTGATGGTGATGGGGCGTTTCTTTGTCTGGACCTCTGCCACCGAGTTGCCTCCTGAATTGCTTCTACTTGAACACTGGCGGCGGAATTCTCGCTCCGGCTGCCCGCGCATTGCCGCTCGGCGTCTTCGAATATTGAATCGTCTCCGGCCCCACAGCGCCGCCGGTCATCACCATGCTCATCGCCTGTTCCATGGTCAGGTCGGTCTCGATCACGCGGTCCATGGGGAGAATCTGCAGGAAGGCGGAGGTGGGATTGATGGCGTTCGGAACCAGCACTGCCGCCAGCGGCTGTCCGCTTGCGGCGTCGGTCATGGTGCGCGTCAGGAATCCGATGCTTTTTTGGCCGGCGATAGGGAAGTCGATCAGCACGACGCGCTGGCTTGCATCTTTCTTGGCCATCATTGTGTCCAGCAGTTGGCGGACCGAGGTATAGACCTTGGCCACAAATGGCAGCCGTTCGAGGATCGACTCAAAGAGTCCAAAGGCCTGGCGGCCGATGACCAGAGAAGTGATCCGGCCAACAATGTAAAGCACAACCAGCGTGAGCAGAACCGCCATCACCGGCTGAATCCATGTGTAGCGGAACCAACCCTCGGGAAGCAGCGGGGCGAGCAGGCGCACTGCGGGTAATCCAGCGTTGGCCAGCTCGCCCAAAAGAAAGCTGAAAATCAGGTAGGTGACAAAGAGCGGTCCAATGGTGATGATTCCTGCCAGGATACTTCGCTGCAGGCTGCGCAGCGTTCGGCTTACATGTGCCTTCACGCAGTTCTCCTCGTTTTGAGAATACGCTGGCGCAGGTCCAGCCTGGCGGTGGGCGTGGATAAATCAGAGTTCCAAACGGACGCCAAATGAGCTATATATGAGGATTGCCCAATGCAATTAGAGAAGGACTTCCATGAATCAGCACGACAGCATTGAATCCATCGATCGGGGCTCACTATCTCAAAGATCGGACTCGCAGCAATCACGAGTCATGGGTTCGCCTTTACCCATGGGCTCTGGCCGCCGTCCTATGGGTTCCCCTGCCCCTGCCAAGGGTTTGCCCCCAGGCCGCGCACTGCCCGGATCGACGAGCGAAGATGAGCCTAGCGGCGCGCAGCGCGCCATGAATTTGTTTCGCACGGTCATGCCCATCGTGCAGCGCCTGCTGCCTCTCCTTGAAGGGAACGTACTCACCGCGATCTCCAACGTGATGACCCCACGGCCGCAAGCGCCGCCGCCCGCGCCCAAAGTCGACCTTGCGCCGCTTGAGAGCGGTTTGGCCGAGCTGCAGACCGAGCATCGCGGCCTGCGCGAACAGGTGACAGAACAGAACGCCTCGCTCAAGCGCGTCGAAGATCAATTGGAGATGGTGCGCGAAGCCACCGACCGCAATACACTCGAGCAGCAGGAGTTGCTTGAAGATCTAAAGACATTTTCAAACAGGGTAAAAGTTGTCGCGGTGATCGGAATCGGGATGCTGGTGATCGGCATTGTGCTGAACCTGATTCTGTTCCTGCACATTCAGCGCGTTCTGCCCTGATTCGCCAGAGGCAGCACCCTCCGGAAAGCAAACGGACGTTCCGCCTGGCGCGTCGACGCATTGCCCGCGTTCCGTTTACCTGGGCCGTCCGAAAAACAACACGTAGCCGTCAGGATCGCGAATCTCGAATCCGCGCAGACCGTCGTGAGTGTCCTCGAGGGGCGCGCTGAAATCCACGCCTCGACTGGAGAATTCGGCGGCAAGCGCATCGGGGTCCTCAACGTAGACAAACGCGTCCAGACGCATAAACTTGTGACGCGTGTGATTGGGCTGCGGCAGTACGTTTCTCTCGGCCTTGACGAACAGTTGCGCTCGGTCGCGGCCAACGATACCGAAAAACGGGTCCTCTTGCGGCTTCCGGAAGCGTTCTTCAAATCCGAGTTTGTCGCAGTAGAAGGCGAAAGTGCGCTTGACGTCAGTAACGATGAAGCAAGGGGATACCGGGCCTAGGATTGCTCGGGACATGAGCGTAAGGCCTCCTGATGTAGGTTCGCTTTACAGCTCCAGCACGTTGTCTTCGATTGCCAGCCGAACGTTGCCATCGGACTTGGCCAGGCGCCGCACCGCTTCGGGCTTGTCCACTTTGGCTCTCAACATCACCAGTGCAACGGGCACACTACGCCCGGCGCTCTTGATGGTGTCTACCGCTGTGGCGCGGTCAATGTTGCAGGCCGACATGAGAATGCGAATGCCGCGCTCCACCAGCTTCGAATTCTGCATGTGCACGTTGACCATCAGGTTCTCGTACACGTAGCCCAGGCGCGTCATTGCGCCGGTGGTGATCATGTTCAGGATCATCTTCTGCGCGCTGCCGGCCTTCATGCGCGTCGATCCCGAGATCACTTCAGCCCCTACGTCGGCCACGACGACGATATCCGCCGCTTCGGACAAGGGCGTTGCCTGATTGCAGGTGACGGCGGCTGTGTGTGCGCCGCGCGCGCGGGCGTAGGCAACGGCCGCGACAACATAAGGCGTGCGTCCGGAAGCCGAGACGCCCACCACAATATCCTTTCGCGTGGGACGGCGGCGTGCAATGTCGCGTTGGCCCAGCTCTTCGGAGTCTTCATTCACTTCGACTGCGGATGCAAGCGCCTTGGGACCGCCGGCCATGATGTATTGCACCTGTCCGGGCGCGGTGGAGTAGGTGGGAGGACACTCCGATGAATCGAGGGCCGCGATGCGTCCGCTGGAACCGGCGCCGACGTAGATCAAGCGGCCTCCATCGCGCAGGCTTCGCGCCACCTGGTCGATGACTGCGGCGATTTCCGGTATGGCCTTCTTCACTGCCGCCGCGATCTTCGCATCTTCGTGATTGATGATGCGAGCGATCTCCAGCGCGGATTTTGTGTCCAACCCCTGAGAAGCATCGTTTTGGCTCTCAGTGGTGAGTTGCTGAAGCAGGTTGGCCTGGTCGTTATGATTCCCGTTCGAACGGGAGCCGGCCGTTTCCTGCAGCGTTGTAATCGGTAACATCGCGTCAGACCCCAGCATTGATTGTATCTACAAATCCGGTCAAGGCCCTACACAAATTTCGTCAGGGCAGAGCCGCTTCGGTAACCCTTATCGCTTACTTTTGGAGCGCTTCGCGAACGGCGTCGTGAAAGGCTGGGCGCACCTCGCGAATCAACTGATTCTTTCGATCGGGCCAGGTGCGATTGGTGAGCAGAACTACCGCTAGGGCAGCATCCAAATCGATCCAAAGCGAGCAGCCGCTGAATCCAAGATGGCCAACCGAGTGGCTCGAAAAGTGCTTGCCCGCCGATGACAAACTTGGCGAGGGTGTGTCCCATCCCAACGCGCGCGAGCTTCCTTCCGGCATTTGCCGTTCAGTAAATCGATTCAACACGCTTGCATCGAAGAGGCCGTCCTCCCCGTTCAGGACATTGCCTGCATTCACTCCGAGTACGGCGCCGGCAAACCGGAGAAGATCCTCAATATTTGAGAAGAGCCCGGCATGCCCGGCTACACCTCCGAGCACCGACGCGTTTTCGTCCTGCACTTCGCCCTGAATGAGCCGATGGCGAAACCAGGTGTCTTGTTCCGTGGGGGGAATTGAGCTTCGCTGGTCCTGCGCAGGGCAGAATCCAGTCGCGCCCATGTTCAGGGGATCAAAAACCTCACGCATGAGCCACTCATCCAGCGGCTCGTCCATTCGCGCTTCGAGCGCTTTGCCCAGCAGGATGAAGCCGGGGTCGGAATACTCGGCCCGGGTCCCCGGCACGGCTTCAAGGGGAAGGGCCAGGCAGGCGCGCAGGAGCGACTCTGGCGTGGCGGCGGTGCGAAAGAGCTCCACATACCCCGGCAAACCCGAATTGTGCGCCAGCAGGTGACGCAAGGTGACAAATCGCGACAGATCACCAGGGGCACGGTCGGCCGCAAAATCGGGCAAGAGCTGGCACAGCGGCGTTTCCAGGTCGATCTGCCCGCGCTGGACAAGCAACATCGCTGCCGCCGTTGTGCCTACGACCTTGGTCAGACTGGCCACATCGAACCTGGTTTGTGCGGTGACCGCCGGCGACACTGCCTCGAAGGTAAATCGGCCCATGGCGTCCTTGAGAACGAGTTCTCGCCCGGCCAGCACTCCAAATGCGCATCCAGGGAAGGCACGCGCTGCAATCGCTTCCTCCAGCACCCGATAGGCCGACGCGAATCGGCTTTTCGCCTGACCTGGGCCGGCCTCGGAGCTTTGAAACTGTTGAGCCATCGCTTTCTCGCATGGTAACGCGGCTGCTGGCCTCCCGACGCGCCGCTCACACTTTTCACCGGCGGCGCACACCAAGTCGAGCTATCCTTGTGTGCGGATGTTTCGTCTATCCAGTTGAAGGCGGAGGGTTGGCATGTCAAGGCTGCAGGAAGGGTACCGGGCAGCGATTTTGGCCTCCCTGGTGACTGCTGGCCTTGTCTTGGCGGGCCAGACCCTGTGCGCCGCCCAAACCCCGGCCCCGACCTCGCCGCCGGACAGCGCAGGCGTACCGCCAGCCGCGGAGCCCGCAACACCTCGTGCCTCGAATCCCGCCGGCCCAGCTGACACTGCCCCTGCGAGAAAAATCTACACCGTGCCCGCCGGAACCAAGGTTCTGCTGGAGTTGCGCAGCGCCATCAACACGAAGTCGGCCAAGGCTGGCGATGGCGTCTATCTGTCGTCCGCATTTCCTGTCGTGGTGGGCAACCGCGTCATGATCCCCAATGGTGTTTATGTGCAAGGTGTGGTGGACCGGGTGCAGCGCGGGGGGATAAGGACCAAAGCTCAACTGGACATGCATTTTACGTCGATCATCTTCCCCAACGGCTCCGTGGTTGAAATTCCGGGCGTTGTGGACAGCGTTCCCGGCTCAAAAAACCAGACCGTGAAGAATAACGACGAAGGAACCATTGAGCAGAATGGCGATAAAGGCCGGAACGCAGGCCAGACCGCCGAAATCGCCTTACCCACCGGTGCGGGAGTGGGCACCATCGGTGGCGCAGCCTCAGGCCATCCCATCGAGGGCGGTCTTGCCGGCCTTGGTGCTGGACTCGCGACCGTGGGAATTGTTTCGCTTTTCACGCGCAACGCCGACGTCGATATTCCCCGAGGCACGCAGGTGGAGATGGTTCTGCAACGTCCCTTGATTCTGGAAGATGAGAATTTGGCTGGAGTTGGCGAACCTGGAACCGCGCCCGCCTTGGTCCCGGTTGCGAATCAGCAAAAACCGATCACCAACCACCGACCAAGGATTCTTTGCCCGCCGGGTGGGCTGGGCTGCGAGTAGAGCTTGTCCCGCAGGGTGGCTTGCGTGGTTGCGAAATCGCCAGCAGAATTATTTCTATATGAGTCTGGCGTCGGGAGCGACCACCCCGGCGCGCATCAGCACGCAGCTTCCATTCTGGTCGCACCTGTAGTGGAGATCGGAACGGTATGTTTCCCAAGATGTTGCGTTTCCGGCGGCAACCGTGGTTCCCAGAACGAACGCTTTGCCGTCGCTGGTTTGAACGGTCCTGGTGGACGCGTTGTAGTCCGATACGGTGAGTTCGCCTTCGGTGTAAAGGCTTGCCGAGGCCGGCGTGTCAAGGCTCCACTGCGTGGAATTCAGTGTGCTTGAGGCGACCGGGTGAACAGCGGTCGGCTCCTGCGGTTCGGGTGTGGCGGCGGGCAGGATCATCATTTTTGCCGCGCGGTATTCCTTGCCTTCCAGTTTGATTGTCGCGGGTTTTAGGGCGTCCGGTGCCCTGTTGAGAGCCACTTCGACTTTGGCGGGCGCAGTTGCAGATCGTGCGACGCCCGAGGCGGAGGGGCTTAACTTCACCGGGTGTGCATCGACGGCCGGAGTCACAGCGGTATTTAGGGCGAGCGTGCTGGGCGTGGCAATGGTTGAAGCGGCAACGGCCGGTTGGGTGGCTTGCGCAGGGCTGGCGTTCGCGGCAAGGTTGGACGCGGGTGCGGCGCTCGCGCTCGCATTGACGGAATCGCTCGACGCTGCGACAGAATTCCTGGAGGCATTCACAAGCGCGAGCGTGAGTCCTGCTGCTGAGCCCACCGAAACGCCGATGGTGACGCAAAGGACAGGCAGTATGAGCCGGTAGAGTGAAAATGATGATGCCGCCGGCAGGCTGGATCCGGATACAAAAGCAACTTGGGGGGATTCGATAAGAGTGGACATGCTCCTCCAGTGAATCGGGCCGCTGAAAGATAGTGAGTGAGGGTTCTCGGGTACTTGAGTCATTAAACGATTTCCAAGAGTACTCAACAATCCACCGAATGGGGCATTACTAAATCGCCATGCGCGGAGGTTTGTTCGATTGGCCACGACGATTGCCCTCCAGAGTCGGTGAAGTGCAGGGCGATCTTCACAGTCGTTCAGCAACCGCGTCCATTTTGGGGTCGCCGGCTTTACTCCCGGGGTGCCTTTCGGGTGCAAGAATGCGCGGTTCAGGAGTAGTCTGGAGCTACAGAGATGGAAAACGGCTCAACCGAACCCACACTTTCTGAAGTAGGCTCCAGCCTTCCGCCAGGCAGCGCCGTTTTGCCAGTACCTCAGGTCTCGACGCCCGATACCCCAATAGACGGGTCGCCCAACTCGCCGAGCCCTGCGGAGTGGTTGACCCTGACCCGCACCGATGAGTCCTCTTCCGCGGACAAGAAATCCGCGGGCATCTTGCTCTGGGTTCGCGATCTGGCTGTTGCCGCAGTCGCCTCCGCCCTCATCATCACTTTCCTCTATCAGCCGGTCCGCGTTGAGGGCACAAGCATGTTGCCGCGCCTCGAAGACAGCGACCGATTGTTCATCAACAAATTTGCCTATCATTTCCAGGCAATTAACCGTGGCGACGTGGTGGTGTTTCACTATCCGCGCGACCCGGAGAAGAGCTACATCAAGCGCGTGATTGCACTGCCTGGCGATCGGCTTCGCGTCGATCAGGGCCGCGTGCTCGTCAATGGCAAGGCGATCCGCGAAGCCTACGTGCCGCCGGAGTATCGCGATAACCGCTCCGTGGCCGAAATGACGCTGCCGCCCGGCGAATACTACATGATGGGCGATCATCGCTCGATCTCATCCGACAGCCGCGATTTCGGTCCCGTCGAGCGTTCCCTCATCTATGGCAAAGCCGTCTTTATCTACTGGCCGGCCCGCGATGCCGGTGTCGTTCGCTGAGCGAGTACCGACGGTTCCTGCCCGGCTGTCGAGCGGGCCTCCTCCCCCGGACAAGTAGTGGAAAACCGGACCAAATCTGTCCGGATAAACCTGCTAAAATCGGTTGAATCCACTCCTCGGAGAGGCGATGCAGGCGATCCTAGCGCTCGAAGACGGGCGCATCTTCCGCGGGCACGGCCACGGACACTCAGGCGAATGTCAGGGCGAAGTCGTTTTTAATACTTCTCTCACCGGCTACCAGGAAATTGCTACCGATCCCTCCTACGCCGGACAGATTGTCGTCCTCACCAACCCCCAAATTGGCAACTACGGCACCAATCGCGCCGACAATGAGGCTGCGCGCCCCTACATTGAGGGACTGATTGTGCGCGAATTCTCGGCCATCAGCTCCAATTGGCGTTCCGAACAGGTCACCGACGAGTACATGGAGCGCTACAGCGTACCGGTTCTCGCCGAGATCGACACCCGGGCCCTTGTGCGCCACCTCCGCGACCGCGGCGTGATGCGCGGCGTGATTTCGACCATCGAGCCGAACCCCGAGGTGCTCGTTGCGAAGGCCAAGGCGATCAGAAAGATGGAGGGAACCGACCTCGCCCGAGTAGTCTCGACTAAAGCCAGCTACGAGTTCGACGCCTCTGATCCGCGCAACCAGAGCGGGGAGCCCTTGCTCACAGAGGGCTTCATTCAAAAGCCTCAGGCGGGCAAGCAAACCCTTAATGTGGTTGCTTACGATTTTGGTATTAAACATAACATTTTGCGCATGTTAACGCGGGACGGATGCCGAGTGACCGTGGTTCCGGCGGAAACAACCGCCGAAGACGTTCTGGCCCTCAAGCCCGACGGTGTGTTCCTCTCGAATGGCCCCGGCGACCCCGAGCCGGTCGATTATGCTGTCCGCGCCATTCGCGGATTAATGGGCCGCGTGCCGGTTTTCGGGATTTGCCTCGGCCACCAGCTTTGCGGCCTGGCTCTCGGCGGACGCACCTACAAGCTCAAGTTCGGACACCACGGCGGCAATCATCCAGTGAAGAACAACGCGACCGGCAAGGTTGAAATCACCGCGCACAACCACAACTTCGCCGTCGATCCCGATTCCATCAACGCCAACGAAGTCGAACTGACGCACGTTGACCTGAATGACCAGACGCTCGAAGGCTTGCGCCACAAGACGCTGCCGCTCTTCAGCGTGCAGTACCACCCTGAAGCCGCTCCGGGCCCGCACGATTCGCACTATCTGTTTCGCGATTTCCGGCAGATGATGGAGGAGTGGAAGGGATGAAACCCTCGACGCCCAACATTTTCGGGATTTCAAAAAAGCGGGGCATTTGGCTCCGCTGTTTTTTGGAGGTCTGTGCTGTCATCGTTCTCGTTGCAACGCCTTACGTAAGCTGGCCGCAATTTGTTGGATATCCCTGCAATGGAACTAAGGCAGAGTGTGCAGCCAAGTTCGATCAATACTGCAGGACGACGGAAGATCGGGGTCCGAACTTACTTGTCCCAAGAAAGACAAGGATTTGGGGAGTTCTGATTGATCCTACGGGTGCTGAGTTTGCACACCCGGAACCTGGACTAACGGTCGAAGTTCGCGATTTGAAAGCTTCCACCGTGATCGCATCGGGTCAAGTCAGCCAGATGGGGACCTTCGAAGTCGGGGAAGTTGCGCCGGGTTCTTACCGACTGATTGTGGTGCTAATGATAGATGGTAAGAGGACTCGTTTTCGCAACTGGAAACAGCCGGACAATCTCGCATGTCCCGAATCAGGCGAGTGCACCCTGGCTGCGCTACTTCGGCCGGGCGGTACCGACAATGTAATCGACTTTTGCCCGCCAGAGTGAGACCAAGGGAAATAATGCCACGCAGAAATGACATTCAGAAGATCCTGGTGATCGGCTCCGGCCCCATCGTCATCGGCCAGTCGGCCGAGTTCGACTACTCCGGCACGCAGGCCTGCAAGGCCCTCAAGCAAGAGGGCTACGAGGTGGTGCTGGTCAATTCAAACCCGGCCACCATCATGACCGATCCCGAATTGGCCGATCGCACCTACATTGAGCCGCTGACGCACGAATACGTCGAAGAGATCATTCGGATCGAAACCGAGATGCTCACGGCCAACCCGGGCCATGGCAAGTTCGCTTTGCTTCCCACTGTCGGCGGCCAGACAGCCCTCAATCTCGCCGTCGATCTCGCCGATACCGGCGTTCTCGACCGCTACAACGTCGAGCTGATCGGCGCCAAGCTTGAGGCCATCAAGAAAGCCGAGGACCGACTGCTGTTCAAGGATGCGATGATCCGCATCGGCCTTGACGTTCCGCGCTCCGCCCTCGTCAACAACCTGCGCGACGGTCTCGATTTTTCAGCCAAGTTTGGTTTTCCGGTTCTCATTCGTCCCAGCTTCACCCTCGGCGGCACGGGCGGAGGCATCGCCTACAACCGTGAAGAGCTGATGGAGATTCTCGCCCGCGGCCTCGACCTTTCGCCGGTGCACGAATGCCTGATTGAAGAGAGCGTGCTCGGCTGGAAGGAGTTCGAGCTCGAGGTGATGCGCGACCTCGCGGACAACGTCATCATCATTTGCTCCATCGAGAATTTCGATCCCATGGGTGTGCACACGGGCGACTCCATCACGGTTGCGCCTGCGCAAACTCTCACCGACCGCGAGTACCAGAAGATGCGTGACGCGGCGATCGCGGTCATGCGCGAGATCGGCGTTGAGACCGGCGGATCCAATGTGCAGTTCGCGGTCAATCCGCTGGATGGCCGCATGACGGTCATCGAGATGAACCCGCGTGTGTCGAGGTCTTCCGCACTTGCGTCCAAGGCCACCGGATTTCCCATCGCAAAGATCGCAGCCAAGCTCGCGGTGGGCTATACGCTCGACGAAATTCCCAACGATATCACGCGCAAAACGCCCGCCTGCTTCGAACCGACCATCGACTATGTTGTCGTCAAGATTCCCAAGTGGCAGTTCGAGAAGTTTCCCGGCGCAGACGAAACGCTGGGCCCGCAGATGAAATCGGTCGGCGAAGTGATGGCTATCGGCCGCACCTTCAAGGAATCGCTGATGAAGGCCTGGCGCTCGCTTGAAACCGGCAAAAAGACCGGTGCCGAAGTGATGGAGCCGCGCCGCCTGACGCAGATGCTCGTCACGCCTCGTCCGGGGCGCCTCGAATACATCCGCTACGCCTTTGAACGCGGGCTGAGCGTGCGCGAAGTTGCGCGGCTCACCAAAATGGATCCGTGGTTCCTGCATCAACTGCGCGAGATCACGCTGGCGCAGCAGGCAATCGGCAAAACGACTCCGAAAGACATCAGCGCGGAGCACATGCGGCAGCTCAAGCGTCTCGGCTTGAGCGACGAGCGCATAGCCACGGAATGGAAGCTCCCGGGCCACGCGGGCGCACAGCAGGTGAGAGAACTGCGCGAAGGGCAGGGAATTCGCCCAGTCTTCAAGCTTGTCGATACTTGCGCGGCCGAATTCGAATCAATGACTCCCTACCTCTACTCCACATACGAGGAGGAGGATGAGGCGCCGCCGACGTCGAAGCCCAAGATCATCATTCTCGGCTCCGGTCCGAATCGCATCGGCCAGGGCATCGAGTTCGATTACTGCTGCTGCCATGCAGCTTTCGCACTCAAGGACGACGGTTACGAGACCATCATGGTCAACTGCAATCCCGAGACCGTTTCCACCGACTACGACACCAGTGACCGCCTCTACTTTGAGCCGCTGGTTCTGGAAGACGTGCTGGCCATTTACCAACACGAAGCGCAGTCCGGCGCCAAGATCGGTATGATCGTGCAGTTTGGCGGACAAACGCCGCTGAACCTGGCGCAGCGCCTGCGCGCAGCCGGCGTGCCCATTATCGGCACGTCGCCCGAATCGATCGACCTCGCCGAAGACCGCAAGCAATTCGGCAAACTCCTCGACGAACTCAAGATTCCGCAACCCGCCGGCGGCACCGCGACCAGCGTCGAAGAAGCACTCGCCGTCGGCGACCGGATCGGCTATCCCGTCCTCGTCCGTCCCAGTTACGTGCTCGGCGGGCGCGCCATGGTCATCGCATACGACGCCGATGCCGTTACCCGCTACATGCGCCAGGCCGTCGAGTACTCGCAGGAGCGGCCGGTTCTCATCGATCACTTTCTCGAGAACGCGATTGAAGTCGACGTAGACGCGCTCTGCGATTCGAAAGACGTTTTGATTGCCGGCATCATGCAGCACATCGAGGAAGCCGGCATTCACTCAGGCGATTCATCGTGCGTTTTGCCGGCCGTTGGCATCAGCGAGTCGACGCTTGAAACCCTGCGCGCCTATACGCGCAAGCTGGCGCTGGCACTCAAGGTCGTCGGCCTCGTCAATTTGCAGTTTGCGATTCAACGCGACGAGCAGGGCAACGATCACGTATACGTCATCGAGGTCAATCCGCGCGCTTCGCGCACTGTTCCTTATGTTTCAAAGGCCACGGGCATACCGCTGGCGAAGATCGCAGCGCGACTCATGACAGGTCGCACGCTATCGGAACTGCTGCCGGAAGAGCTCAAATCCGGCAAGGATCTCGGAACCGGTACCTACTACTACGTCAAATCGCCCGTCTTTCCCTGGTCGAAGTTTGCCGGCGTCGACACCGTTCTTGGCCCGGAGATGAAGTCGACCGGCGAAGTGATGGGCGTCGCATCAACTTTCGGCGAGGCGTTCGCCAAAGCACAGCTTTCCGCAGGCCAGTTGCTGCCCACTGGCGGCACCGTGTTTTTCACGGTCAACGATCACGATAAGCAAGCCGTGATTCCGCTCGGGCGACGTTACGTCGATCTCGGATTCAAAATCGTCGCAACGGAGGGCACGGCCAATGTGCTCGAGGGTGCGGGCCTCATCGTCGAGCGCGTCTTCAAAGTCGAGGAAGGCCGGCCCAACGCGGTCGACCTTATCAAGGAAGGCCGCATCCAGCTCATCGTCAACACACCGCGCGGCCAGGACGCGATCTTCGACGAGAAAGCGATTCGCCGTGCCGCGGTTCTTAAACGCGTTCCGACCATCACCACGCTGGCAGCCGCGCAGGCCGCGGCCGAGGGAATCGCCTCGATGCAGAAGCATTCCGTGAACGTCTACGCGCTGCAGGCGCTGCACTCGGCCAACGGGCGATAACCGGAGACGCGCCGCCGCACGCAATCCCGGTGCTCAGAACGGCAATCTCGAGAAACCCGGAGCAGGGAACCCGCGGCAGGGAACTGCGCGTTGCGACCGCGTGGCGGGCTCTACAATATCCCCATGCTTCTCGAAGGCATCTTTGCCCCGGTCACCACGCCATTTTACGCAGACGAGCGTATCTATTTCCGCAAGATTGAGGCCAACATGGCGCGCTACTCGCGCAGTCTGCTTGCAGGGATGGTGGTCCTGGGCTCGACGGGTGAAGCTGTCGCACTGAACGACGAAGAAACGCGCGACGTTCTTCGCGTCTCCGCCGAAGCTACCGCGCCGGAGAAGGTTCTCATCGCCGGAGTTGGCCGCGAAAGCGTTCGCGCGACCCTTGAATTGGCGGAATTCGCGGCGACCCTCAAGTACGATGCGGTCCTTGTGCGCCCGCCCAGCTACTATGGCGGGCAACTTTCGCCGGCCGCTATTCTTCATTATTTCCGCAGCATCGCCGACCGCTCGCCGCTCCCGGTGGTGCTGTACTACATCCCAAAATTCGTCCCATGCGAGATGCCGGTCGAGGTCGTCGCCGAGCTTGCACAGCACCCGAACATCATCGGCATCAAGGATTCAAGCGGAGACGTGGAGCGGATTCGCGAGATCGTCGCTGCCACCCAAGCCGCGCCGCGACGCACGGTTCAGGTGACCCAGGTTTTTGAAGCAGCCACCGCGCGGATGATGATGGCGCCCCAAAGCGAACCGGGAAACGGCGCAGCCTCGACCTACGTTTCGGCCAGCGACCTTGCGGGCGGAGTAGCTGTTGCTGCCGCGCCGCCTGCCGCCCCGGTCAAGACCCGCAGCCGGGAAGTCGGCTTCCAGGTTCTCACCGGCTCTGAGCGCGCCATCTTCGCATCGCTCGAAGCCCGAGCTTCGGGCGCCATTGTCGCCTTTGCCACGTTCGCCCCCCAGGTTACGCAGGAGATTTACCTCGCCTGGAAGGACCACGACTTGAAGCTCGCCGAAGAAAAGCAGCAGCGAATTCTGGCAGCCGGGAAAGGAATCGTTGGCGCCATGGGCCTGGCGGGAATCAAATATGCCTGCGACTTCAATGGCTACTACGGAGCCTGCCCGAGGTCTCCTATTTTGCCCCTCACAGCCAGACAGAAGGCCGAAGCCGAGGGGCTATTGGTGGAAATCCGGAACTAGCCTGCGGATATATCATGTCCGATAACAGATATTCTGTTAACTTAAGTTATCCACAAATCTGGCGTCCATAACTGTATGCCGATCAATGTCCTGAACGCAGTGGTCTTCCCCCACCGTCCCTTCGAAGATCTGAGTTCCCTAGAGTTCGACCTTCTGGCACGAGGCTTCGCGACCGAATGCGTCCCTGCGCTGTTCAGCCCTGTTGCTCAGTTCTGGAGGCTTTGGTCTGATTACATCTTGTAGCGGCCGAGGTCTTCATCGTTCAGCCCCTCGAGCCATCCCCGCAGTTGTTCGGCGGTGGGCCCCTCGGGCGGGCCACTGGTGTTCAGCTTGGCGCTTTCCATTACATTGTCGGCAACGTAGATCGGGCAGTCAGCACGCAGTGCCAAAGCGATGGCATCGGACGGCCGGGCATCCACCGCAACCTGTTCGCCCCCCTGCCGTAGCCACAAAACTGCATAGAATGTATCGTCTTTAAGCTCTGTAATCACTACGCGTTCCAGCTCGCCATTCAAGTGACGGACGAGATTCCGAGTCAGATCATGAGTCATGGGCCGCGCGGCCGCCATTTTCTCGATTTCGAGGGCGATTGCGTTGGCCTCAAAGATGCCTACCCAGATAGGTATCACAGCTTCGGACCCAACATCCTTCAGTACCACGATCGGCATATTGGTGGAGGGGTCCATCATCAGCCCGCGAATTCGAACCTCGATATCCATCCGTACCCTCTTCTCCTGATCCTCGCTCAGCAACTTTGTCGCCCGATCAGGTCTTCCCAAGCCTACAACCCTCGAGTCTCCTCTTGGCGCCTGTTTTTTTAGACCGCTTCCCCCACCAAACTGTTAGGATGCGCTGCCGTGATTCGCACTTGGAGATAACTTCCCGGCGCGGGAGCGATGGGCTGTGTCCAAGCAATGTTGACCGGCTTGTTTTGCGTGCTGCGGGCCGAAATCTGCCCGCGCTGCGGGTTCGCGCCTTCCACCATTACCTCAAGAACTTCCCCGATCTGCTTGGAATAATTGATCCTCTGAATCTCCCTCTGCCTTTCAAGCAGCACTTGAAGGCGCTTGGCCTTTTCCTCTTCGGACACCGTGTCAATCATGACCAACGAAGGGGTGTTGGGCCGCGCCGAGTATTTAAATGCGAAGACGCAGTCATATTCGACCTCGGCCAGTAGATTCATGGTCTGGGTAAAGTCGTCATCCGTCTCGCCGGGAAAGCCCACAATAATGTCGGTTGAGATCGAAATGGGCCGCCGCGCCGCCTTGATCCACGCAATTCGCTCCAGGTACCACTCCGGCGTGTACTCCCGCGCCATCTGCTTCAGCACTTTTGCAGACCCTGACTGCACGGGCAGGTGCACGTGATCGCAGAGCGTCGGCAAGCGGTCGATGGCCTCCACAATGTCGCGCGTAAAGTCCCGTGGATGGCTGGTGGTAAAGCGCACGCGCCGTATGCCGTCCACCTCGCCCACCGCCGAGAGCAATTCCGCGAAGCTCGACTTCCCTGCCGGATCGCGGTAACTATTTACGTTCTGGCCCAGCAGTTGAATTTCTGTATAGCCAAAGTCGGCGATGCGCCGCGCCTCATCCAGCACCGACGACGAGCTCCGGCTCCGCTCTTTGCCGCGCGTGTACGGCACCACGCAATACGAGCAGAACTTGTCGCATCCCTCAATGATGGTGATGTATCCGCGATAGGGATTTTGCCGCGCTGTAAACTCCGTCTCGAAGGTTTCGTCGGTCTGGCGGTCGTCGAGGCCCGTGATGCGGGTTTCGCCCGCTTCAAGCCGCGTGAGCATCTCCGGCAGCTTGCGGTACGAGGCCGAGCCCGACACGAGCGACACATACGGCGCCCGCTCGAAGATCTTCTCGCCCTCCTGCTGCGCCACGCACCCCAGCACCCCGAAGCGCTTCCCCTCCTTGTGCAGCTTCTTGTAGTCGTTCAGGCGGTTGAAGACCTTCTGTTCTGCCTTATCGCGGATGGAGCAGGTGTTGTAGAGGATCAGACCGGCGTCTTCCTCGGTCTCCACCTGGCGGTACCCCTGCTGGCAGAGTGTGCCAATCACCTTCTCGGAGTCATGGGCATTCATCTGGCAGCCGAATGTCTCCAAATAGAATGTTTTTTCGGTCGCCATAGACCTTTTAGTATACGGGGAATTAGACCGGAGCTATAGATGGCTCGGGATCCGGCGCAGGCAAGCGCTTTAGGCGAATGGCGTTACGGTGAACGCCTTGAGCCGTAACGGGCGGATTCACATACTCCGGTCGAACACCAGCACGTCGGGATCGCTTCGGCCCGGCGAATGCACGGTTATGGTCAGGGCTTTGCCGTCGGCGGAAAGTCCGATCTCCTGCGTATCAATTACCTTTTCGCCGGCCTTGTCCGTCATCTCAAGCGTACGTTCGTCCACCTTTCGGACCGAGCAGACAGAATGCCCCTCTGGACTGGGATAGTCCTTGCCGTCGAGCATGACATTTCTCGTCTTGTGTTCTACGGGAATGATGAAAGTGAGGCCGTCGCCCTGGTATGCCTTTACTTCCAGGAGAAAGGGCGAGTTCATGGTCTCCTTGATGCTCTTCCAGTCCGCCGCGAAGCCCGACCCTGGCGCGCTGCGCAGGTAGACGTAATCCATGCTGACTGTGGACCCGTCCGACCCGAACTGGCGGTAGTAGTCCGTGAGCGTACTGCCGTCCTGTGAGAGCTTCCAGGTCGCT
>Ga0265330_10000613_pt1 | contig 23004 bp, 16 predicted proteins | sample 41919metaG_FD_202083 | JGI IMG/M metagenome (GOLD analysis project Ga0265330, IMG submission 202083) | Rhizosphere microbial communities from Carex aquatilis grown in University of Washington, Seatle, WA, United States - 4-19-19 metaG | ecosystem: Host-associated > Plants > Roots > Rhizosphere... | reverse complement strand
TCGCGCATCCGGAAAGGCAGCCGTGGATGGAGCAATGAATCAAGCTCAGCATTCCCAGCTGAAAGCGCGCGAACCGCCGGCAGATCCGATCCGTACACGTTCTCCCAGTCCAACTCACCCTCGACGCGATCCGTTGTCCAGCCATGAATCTTCAGATCGAGAGTGCGCGATTGAGCTTTCGGCAGCCCCGCTACATCGCAAGCCCGGTTAATTGTGTCAAATCCCATGCGGCGGTACGTCGTCCACTTGCCGCCCGTTACCGTAATCAGTCCCGTAGGCGAAACCAGAATCGTATGATCTCTCGACAGCTTCGATGTCTTCGCATTGCCTTTCTTCACCAGCGGCCGCAGTCCCGACCAGACGCTCAGGATTTCTTCGGGGCGTGGCAAGTGGCCGAAATAGCGCGCAATGTGGTCGAACAGGAAATTCTTTTCCGAGTTCAATGCCCGTGGTTCTACTGCCGCACCCTCGACCGATTCATCGGTAGTGCCCACAATGGTTGCGCCATGCCATGGAATTGCAAACAATACGCGCCCGTCAGCGGTTTTCGGAATCATCAGCGCCGTGTTACCAGGCAGGAACGAATGCGGTAAAACAAAATGCGTTCCCTGGCTCACGGCAAGCAATTGATTATGCGGTTGGTGATCCATCGCCAACGTGCCTTCAACAAATACGCCGCACGCGTTGATCACGGCCTTCGCAGGCACATCAAATTCAACGCCGGTTTCCACGTCGCGTGCTTTAATTCCAGTGACTTTGCCGTGGTTTTCAAGCAGCCCAACCGCCTCAACGTAGTTGATTGCTGTCCCGCCCAGGTCCTGCAAAGTGCGCAGCAAAGCGACCGCATAGCGCGCATCATCAAACTGCCCATCGTGATAAAGGATTCCGCCGCGCAATCCCTCGCGCTTGATGCCGGGAAGTTTCTCAGCAGTCGCACGGGCCGAAAGAATTTCGGACCGGCCAAGCGACAACTTGCCTGAAAGCCACTCGTACACCTTCAGTCCAAAACCATAATAGGGAAGGGACGCGTAGCTATACGCCGGCACTACGAACTGTTGGTCATGAACAATATGCGGCGCATTGCGCAGCATGTGGCCCCGCTCCCGCAATGCATCGCTCACCAGCGTAATGTTCAGTTGCTCGAGATAGCGAACGCCCCCATGCACAAGCTTGGTGCTGCGGCTGGACGTGCCTTTCGCAAAATCGAATCGCTCCACGAGTAGCGTTCGATAGCCGCGTGACGCGGCCTCAACTGCGGCGCCTAAACCAGTGGCACCGCCTCCAATAACCAATACGTCCCAAGCCTGAGTGGTGCGGCCTAGCTCATTCAGAATTTCTTGTCTTATGATCACGCCTATATTCCTTTCGAAATTGCCAGATGACTGAAAGCAACCTGATTCAGGCGACGCGCCGCGCGCAGCGCAATCAGGCGCTACGGCGTAATGGCACAAGCCAATACGATGCCTTGGATCAAGGTTGGATGATTATTTCCGCCCAGTCTCTGGTCTCTATAGGGCGTAGATCGGTGGGCCGAATTGCTTCGGAGTCTTGCATGGCAACCGGCACAAAGTCTGCGCCAATTGCTGACTCAAGTTTAGCACCAACTATCTGTATGGTTCCTGAACTCGGATGATAGAGGCGTCGTTTTAAGAAATCAGCAATGGAAAGCGCCGGCCATCCTGAGGATGACCGGCGCAACTACGGAATACTCGACTAATAAATAACCTTCAGGCCGAACTGTATGATGCGTGGCTCAAACGTGCTTGAAATCACGCCCCCGCTGGTTGGTGTGCCTCCCAGAGTGCCGCCCAGGCCGCTGGAGGGCAGGTATAGATTGGCATGGTTGAAGATGTTATAGAACTCACTGCGGAATTCCACCTTCATATTCTCGACCGGAACAGCGAACTGCTTGTTGATGCTCAAGTCCGTCTCGTAGAAAGCCGGCGTACGGCCGGGATTCCGCGATGCATTGCCGAATGGGCTGAGCAATGCTCCGCTGCTGCTTTTTGTGGCAGGCAGCGCAAAGGCAGCAAAGTTTACGTACTGAACGTAGCCAGTATTTGCCGCGCGCACGCTTCGGCCCTGCGTAATCGGAGTACCGGTAACGCGGTTCGGGCGGTACTCGTTTGCACCGCGGTATGTCGCCGCAATCTGCGGTGAAACAGCCGTCGCGGAATTGGGGCCGTAGGTCAGGTTGAACGGCGTCCCAGCCTGTGCAAAGTTAATGGCGCTCAATTGCCAGCCACCAAGGATTGCGTTTTCCGCCCCGTTTAGGCCGTTCAGGAACCGCTTACCGCGGCCAAACGGAAGTTCGTACACCAGGCTTGTAATGTCTGCAATCGGAAGGTTGTAATCGGACTGAGAATAATCCGCATTGATGTTGTTGGCATCCTGCGGCGAAGGTGTGTTGCCTTCAAGAGACGCCGATGCATTATCGAGCGAGTGCTCCCAGGTAAACGAATTCAGCAGGGTGAGACCGCCAACGAACTGCTGTTGATAGCGAGCCTGCAGCGCGTCGAAATGCGAAAAGAATATATTCGGCGCCGCCGTAATGTCGCTGGGCCAGTTTGCATAGGGCCGGGCAAAGTTGTTAGCGGGATTCTTCTGATTGGCGTTCAGGAAGCCTTCAAGCTTGAGACCGTGGCTGCCTACGTACGCAACATCGACAACAATGTTCTTTCCCAACTCTTGCTGCACATCAAAGTAGTAGTTCTCAACGTAGCTGTCCTTCCGGTCTTTAGGAAGGTAGGTAATGTTATCGGTAGCCGGGTTGAATGTCGTCACCAGCCCCGCAGGATAACCCTGGTCGGCAGTCACGTAACAGCTCGCCGTGGTCGTGTTGATTGCAATAATCTGGGCCGGTACCGGGTTGCAATGGTTGCTGGCCGTTGGCGCCGGCTGAGTTACGCTGGCAAACTGCGCCTGCGGCGCATTGATGCCGAGCATATCGCCCGAACCGGCGCGTGAGTAGTGAACGTACCCGATCCCGAAACCGCCACGGATCGACGTCCTTGGAGTCGCGCCAAATGCAAATCCCACGCGCGGGCCGAAATCACCCAGCGTGGGATTGACCAGCGCTTTCCCGTAAACTCCGCCGGTCGACACTGGCGTGATGCCATTTCCCTTCGTAGCGCCGGGAGCGATCGTGAGAACAGTCTGCGTTGTCGGATCGAAGTTGGAGATGTAATTGTTTTGCTCGGAGTAGGGCGACCCGTACTCCCACCGCAGGCCGAGATTCAATGTGAGTTTTGGTGTGACTTTCCAGTCGTCCTGCGCGTACACACTTTGCATCGTCTGGCGCAGGTGAACTACAAAGTAGTTTGCCAGCGAGTATTGGCTGGTATTTCCAAATAGAAAGTCAGCCCAGTAATTGTCGGTCACAGCAGAGCCGCTCACCGTGCTGTATCCACCGCTATAGGTGAAAGAACCATAAAGCGGGTTGTTGTCGTTGACGGCCATCCAGATGTGCTCATACTCGTAGCCGAATTTGATCGAGTGGCGCCCGCGCACCCAGGTGTAGTTGACTTTTGGATCGAGGAGCGCAGGGTTCTGCCATTGCGGATTGGTACTCTGGCGGCCAAAGTTGTTGAATCCGGAAATCGAAACCTGCGGCAATCCGCCGGCGATGTTAGAAGGGACGTTTTGCAGGCCGGGAATCGTAAAGAAATTCTGGCCGATTGAAAGCGTGTATTTGCCGGCTTTGGTGCGTGACAATCCAAGTCGCGCATCGAGTACCTTATTCGATCCCATGGTGTGTGTGTACCCGAGTGCGATCTGCTGATCGAGAATGCGAATAGTACCGTTCTGCGTACCATCAAGCGGCAGCGGAATCGTGGGATAGTTAACGCCCGTCTCCTTGCGGTCACTGATGCGCAGGAACCAGTCGCTGTTCGCGGACTGATGGTAATCAAGGCGAAGATCGCCCTTGTCGGATTTGTCGGTGAACGGCGCTTCGACTGCGTAGTCGTTCGAGTTGAGACCGGTTGTGGAAAGGCCGCTCGTTGGCAGCGCCGTGATCTTTTTGAAATATGAAACGATCTGCGCCGAGAGTGGATTGATAGCGCCACCTGGTATGGCAGTGTTCTTCGGATATACATTGCCGGTAATCGGGTTTTTCACATCGACAACCAGAATGCCGTTCAGCTCGTTCTGTGTAGGCAGCGAATAAACCGTTAGCGGCTTCAGCGTTTGCCTGAAGCCTTCCCAATCGAGAAAGAAGAACATTTTATCTCTAAGGATCGGGCCACCAAAGTTCACGCCATATTGGTTACGGTTGAAAGCAGGCTTGATAAAGGGGACGGAGTTGCCCGTGTTTGATACCAGCGTCGGCTTGAAGTAGCCTGCAGCATTCAAGTCCGTGTTGCGAATGAATTCGTAGGCCGTAGCGTGCAAGCTGTTGGTGCCGCTTGCAGAAGCCACGTTGATGGTTGCGCCGGAGCCTCGTCCATATTCAGCGTTCTCGTTGTTGGTTACCACGTTCCACTGCGCCACTGAATCAGGTGGAATCGCAATGATCTGATTGTCGAATCCCTGGTTGCTCTCGCCGTAGGCGTTATTATCCATGCCATCGAGCATGAAGTTGTTGAACATGCTGCGCTGGCCATTCACGTTGTAAGCGCCGGCGCGCGCAAGGCTGTTGATCGAGCTGGTGGTTGCGGAAGTGGGAGCCTGGCGCGATCCCGGAACCAGAGCGAGCAAATCAGAGTAGTTGCGGCTTACCAGGGGGAATGCTGCGGTCTGGTAGCCGGTAACAGTTTCGCCGTTCTCGCTGGATTCAGTCTGCAACTGCAATGCAACGTCGGTTACTTCAACGGTCGTCGCGCTTTTGCCAACTTCCAACGTCAGATCGAGGCGCTGACGTGCGCCCACTGAAACCGTAATGTTATCCGCCACGGCGGTGGAGAATCCATCGTGCGCTGCGGTGATCTTATACATGCCCGTATGCAATGAAGGTGCTTCGTATTCACCAGTTGATCCGGTTGTGGTTGTAAACACTGCGGCGGTGTTCTTGTTGAGAACAGTAATGGTGGCGCCTGGAACTTCGGCGCCGGTCGAGTCTTGGATGGAACCTACCAGGCTACCCGTATCGTTCTGAGCGGACACCGGTTTAGCCGTGAACCCCTGCAGAACAGCCAGCGCCAAATATAACCATAGAAAATGAATTGTTTGAAGTCGTCGAACTAAAGATCGATTAGTCGCAGTCATTTTGCCTCCTGATTGGCGCGATCTTAACAATCGATCTTGTTTACAATCGTTAAACAAGAAATAAACTTCAAATAAAATATCGGCAGGCCAAGGCTGGGAACAAGAACGACGATAGCCACGGTTTGCTTAAACTATTGACTTCCTTCCGGTTGAAGAAACTGTTCTTCTCTTTTTTGTTGAACGCAGGAAATGCGTGGCTTGCACCAACGCACTTGTGGTCGAGCGCGCGAGTAGCAACCACGGAAATATTCGATCGTTTGGATCGGGTTTTTGCGACGGAGATCGCGGACCGGCGCCTGACAACTGACTACCGGGTCAGCTCTTCTACAGTAGAAATCAGGGCTTCGATATTTGCGGTTGATACTTTGGGAGGCATTCCGCCACCACATGAGACGATGATCCGCGACTTATCTTCCAACGCAAGTAGCATTTCTGTAACTGAACGTTTAACGTCTTCGGGTGTCCCCTCAGCCAGTACGTCACGCGGTGGAATATTTCCCATCAGAGTGACCCTGTCATTGGTCCACGACTTCATTTCCGTGAGCGTGTGCTGAACGCCAAAGTTGAAGAGGTCGATGCCAATCTTCTCCAGCATCGGTGCGGACGCCTTCGCAGGCGCGTCATTATGGAAGAACTTGACTGCCACATCCGTATCGTAGATCCGCTGCATATATGGCAATCCGAAGGTTTCAAAATCACGCCGACTGATGAAACCAACGATATCGTCCAACGTGAAAATACCATCAATCGTAGGGAACGCCTCGCGTTGTACCGCAATCCACTCCACCAGAAAGTCAGTCACAATGGTGAGCAATTGATGCATCAACTCTGGATCCGTCTTGAGCGCCTCCATGAATTCGGTAGTGCCCATAAGAAACGAAGCTATGTTGAGTGGGCCGCGTGCCACCGCGAATCGTATCTTGTGACCAGCTTGTTCAATCTCTGGCTGCAGATGCTTAAGGCGCTTGATAACGAAAGGCAGCAGTCCGTGTTTGCGTGGATCGGGCCTTTCAAGCCGTTCCACATCGGCAGGCGATAGCATTACCTTCTTCGCAAATGGAAATTCGTCCTCGCCAAACATTGAAACTGATCCGAATGCCGATGGCTCTGTGCACATGCCGTATTCCGACCAGAACCCCGGCAAAAAAATCGCCTGCGGAAATTGGCGAATGGCTCTCAAATTGTCGTCCATGAACACGCGTTCATCGGTAAAGTAGTCCAAGATCGTATGCCCCGCCCAGTTCGGGAGCCAGGGACTATCGATAATGAAGGCCGTCGGAAGCGGCCGGACTGCCTCGCCGCGCACGACCGAGACGAGGGTATTCCATTGCTTGTCGTTCATAAAGCACCTGAATTGCTTTGGATAGCTGGCATAAACAATAGCACACAGTCAATTCTGACGCCTGCTCTTGTTGGGCGTACAGTGATACCGTGTGAAATCGCGCTCGAACACGATTCTGAGCAAGCCATTTTCTGTGAGCGAACACTGTGTTCCCTAAGTCAATCGAAAATGACCGCCAAACAGCGACAATATTTTCGAACGAAATGCAACTTATCCCATTTACGGCAAATAGCACCTTGCTGACCTATGATTCAAGCTAGAGTTAAGTGACCTTGGTTGGTTCAAGAAACAAAGCTGTCCCATTCCGCTCGCGCTGCGGAACTTAGTTGCCGCTAGCAGAAAAGGCTGTAACAGGGCTATTGCCGTTATGGGAAACGCGGGTGGCGAGCCACGGCGTCATAGACTTCAATCCCGAAAGGGCAGTAGCTGTAAAAGGCTTTCGTGGATAAACCACAGCAGACCGCGGTCATTATCGGCGCTGGACCTGCAGGATTGACTGCGGCGCTGGAGTTTTGCCGCAAATCGAATATCAAACCGATCGTGCTTGAAGCAACCGATCGCATCGGCGGCATTTCATGCACCATCCGATACAACGGCAACCGAATCGATATCGGCGGGCATCGCTTCTTTTCTAAATCCGACAGAGTTCTCGATTGGTGGACCGACATTATCCCAATCGAGAGTACGGATTCGGACGGTGATTTCGCTATCCACTACCAGAATCGGCAGCGTTCCATCCGGAACTCACGCACGCCGCAAACGAGTGTCGGATCAGGTCACGATCCCGATTGTGTAATGCTGGTAAGGCCGCGCAAAAGCCGTATTTACTTCCTGCGCTCGTTCTTTGATTACCCGCTATCGCTATCCGCATCCACTTTGCGGCGGCTCGGAGTCGGTCGCACGCTGCGAATACTTACCGGATACATGAAAGCGCAGCTCTCGCAGCGGACGCCGGAAAAGACGCTCGAAGACTTTCTGATTAACCGCTTCGGCATGGAACTGTATCTCACCTTCTTCAAGAGCTACACGGAGAAAGTATGGGGCGTTCCATGCAACGAAATTTCCGCGGCGTGGGGTGCCCAGCGCATTAAAGGGCTATCACTGCGGACGGCAGCGGATCATTTTTTCAAGAAGCTTTTCTCTCGAAGCAATAGCGCGAATTCCGATATTAGGCAGAAGGATTCAGAAACATCGCTCATCGAGCGATTCCTCTACCCGAAGTATGGTCCTGGCCAACTGTGGGAGCAGGTGGCCCAAATGATCCAAGATAGCGGAGGAGAAATTCGAAAAGGTTGGCGTGTCTCAGAGATTCATGTGGACACCGGTTTTGACGGCGTCGATCGAGTTACTTCAATAGATGCCATCGATCCCGAGGGCAGGAAAATCGAGATCTCCGGTGACTACTTTTTTTCGACAATGCCGATTCGCGAGCTCCTGCGGGCCATGGATGCTGACATCCCGAAAGATATTCAAGAAATTGCCGACGGCCTTGTTTATCGAGATTTCATAACTGTGGGGCTGTTAGTGGATAAGTTACTGATTACTGAGCCCGATGGTTCAACAATCAAAGATACTTGGATCTACATTCAGGAGCCAGATGTTCTTGTCGGCCGGATGCAAATCTTTAATAATTGGAGCCCATATCTGGTCAAAGACCCGTCAAAGGTCTGGATCGGCCTTGAGTATTTCTGTTACGACACGGACCCGCTCTGGAAGATGCCGGATGCGCAACTTAAGGAGTTCGCAATTAGCGAAGTTTCGAAAATAGGAATTCTCGATCCCGGCGAGGTCCGCGATTCATGTGTATTCCGTGTGCCCAAGACTTATCCCGCGTATTTCGGAACCTACGACCGGTTCGGCGATATCATTCGTTACACCGACCGCTTTGAAAACCTGTTCTTGATCGGTCGCAACGGAATGCACAGATACAACAACCAGGACCATTCAATGCTTACGGCAATGGTGGCCGTAGACAATATACTCGCCGGAATTACGGACAAGAGCAACCTATGGGAAGTTAACACTGAACAGGAATACCACGAAGAGAAAGAGGAGCCTTGGAGGCGCGCAACTATCCCCAGCGTGCCTGACAATGCGCTTGAAGGTCCAGTTGATGAGAAAAGCGTTGCGTAAGTGTCGCTGAGTCGATCAACGCCGGTGTGGCGGGCGATGAGGGCACTCAACAGCTTTTCCACTATACCTGTATGAACTCTGGCAAAGCCCTCCGCGTCTAGGAAGATCATCCCAAAACGGAGCACTTTGACTGATTGGACTTGATTGGTGGACGCGGAAGGAATCGAACCTTCAACCTGTCGGTTAAGAGCCGAATGCTCTGCCAGTTGAGCTACGCGTCCAGCCTGGAAAAAATCGCGCTGTTAAGGAATTTGCGCACGACTTGAGCAGGAGAAAAATCAACCCGCACCTCTGAAAATATAGCACATTCGAGGCCCGAAACCAAAGCTGCGGCGGCCCAATTTGAGCTGCATATTCAGTGCATTAACTCGGATGCCGATTCTTCGCCTCAGGCGTTTCCGGATTCATTCTCCGCGCGCTCTACTACGACTCCGCGTGTTCGGCGATCCCACCAGGCTACCAGCAGCGGAGCAAGAAACGCGCTAACGATCACGCTCGCAGCCACCAGGACGGTTGCCGAGCCTGCCGCAGATTTATATTTTGGATCGGCCGCAGCCACGAGTGCCGGTACCACCGCGGCATTACCAGCCGTTGTCGAAGCAGCAATACCCGCCACTCCCGTGCCGCCGGTAAGCCGATCGGCCAAAAATAAAAATGCTCCGGACACCACGATGACGGCAACTCCAAGTCCGATGCCGAGCAGCCCGGCTTGCCAGATGAGCTTTAGATTCAAAGTTGCACCCAGGCCAAATGCAAAAAAAGGAATGATCGCCGGGGCGGCTTTACCAAGCAGAACCCGAAACTCATCGTCGAGATTCCCCAGTGCCATTCCGATAAACAGCGGCAGAATCGCGCCGACCAGCGTTTGCCAGGGAAAGCTCGAAAGTCCCGCGACGCCGAGCGTCACCATCGTAAAAAACGGCCCCGACTCCAGGGCCATCATGCAATAGGCGCCGGCATCTTCCGGCCGTCCATACTGTTCCATCAGCGCGACGTACAGCCCGCCATTTGTGTCGTTGAATGCGGCAACCACCGCCAGCGTGGAAATGCCAGCCAGCCAGCCGCTCTGGATAGGAAGAACTCCGATCGTGTGGCCCAGTGCGTATCCAATGATGATGCCCACACCCACTTTGGCCAGTGTCATCACGCCGCCGCGTTGCAGCATTCGCGGCAGCGCACGCACTGAAATCGTGCTCCCCAGGCAGATGAAGAAAACCGCGATCAGCGGAATTGCACCCGTAAACAATGCGCCGGTAAATGACCCGAACACCTGCGCGGTATTCGGTGCAAATGTGGTGATGATCGATCCGCATGCGAGCGGAACCACCATCATCCCACCAGGGATTTTTTCAATCGTTCGCTTGATCTTGATGGCCGGCTCCCAATCGCTGGAATACGTTCCCTTGCGAAATTGAATGTCGGTCGAAGTGTATCAGTGCACACGCCTCTTGAGCGGTCCCGGAGACTGGCCCACATTTTAGTCTTGCTGGCTGACGGCAAATGCGCCGGCGAGTTCTTCCTCCTGCTCAGACAGCAGCCGGACAACGTGGTTCACAATGATCAGGTCCTCAGCCGGAGGAATCACGCGCACCGTCACCGGCGAGTTTTCCGCTGAAATTACCGCAGCGCCCCGAACATTGTTCCTTTCGGAATCAAGCACAATTCCAAGCGCGCTCAGGCCTGCGCAAATCTCAGCGCGCACGGCGATATCGTTTTCGCCAATGCCGCCTGTAAACACCAGCATGTCAAGCCCACCCAGCTCAGCAAAAAAGCTGGCCGCCCAACTCGCCACCGCGCGGGCAAACTTGTCCACAGCGAGTCGCGCCTTTTTGTTGCCTGCATGAATCGCGCTGCGCAGGTCGCGCATGTCGTTTGAGAGCTCGCTCATGCCCAGCAGGCCAGCTTTCTTGCTCACGGCCGCTTCCAGAATGTCGGCGGCTTCCTCCACGCTCTTTGCCCTGTTTGCAATTTTGCGCAACATAAAAAGCAGCACCCCGGGGTCGATATCGCCCGTTCGCGTACCGCTGATGATTCCACCGGTTGGCGTCAGGCCCATGGAAGTGTCGACGCATTTGCCCTCGCGAACTGCGGAAATTGACGCACCGTTACCCAGGTGAGCCACAATCAGCCTTGCCGGGACGTTGGGCTGAAGCTGATGAATGATCGACTCGTAGGAAATACCGTGGAACCCAATGCGTCGCACACCCATGGCTGAGTACTCTGCCGGGAGCGGCATATGGGTTGAGACTTCCGGCATGGTGCGATGGAAATACGAATCGGAGCAAGCAAAGCTCGGCGCATTCGGGAACAACTCAAGGGCCTGCCGCATAATATAAGCGCCAATGGGCGTGTGGAGCGGCGCGAAATCCTTGTAGCGCTCCATCTCGTCAATCATCTCCGGCGTCACACGCTGGTTAATCTGCAACGTCGGTGCGCCGCAAACCATGCGGTGTCCAATCGCGCTTGGGCGAGGGAAGTCGCCAGAGTGCAGTAGATCGGCAACGAGTTTGAATGCGACCGAACGGTTCGGAAGCGCCGGTGATTGATCGACGAGTTTATTGCCGCTCGAGTCCTTGATCCAGAATTTGCCTTGCTCGGTGCCGATCCCGTCCACTGCGCCTTCGTAGAGCCTCAAAGGCTGTGCGCCACCTGCCTCATAAATTGCAAACTTGATTGAAGAAGAACCGCTGTTCAAGACCAAAACGGGCAATGAAGACATGAAATATGATCCCCTTAGTTATTTGCTGTGGCCGAATTCATCAGCCGGTTAATTTTTTGCCACCATGCATTTCCGCTGCGGCACAAGTGCACTCGGCCGGCGCGGGTGCACTTAAGTTGAGCCAGGTTCTGATATCCCTGCATAGGTTTGGAGCAAATCTCGTGCTGCGCGAAACGACGTAATCCGCCCTTCGAGCACTTCCTTTTCGAGCGCATCCTTGCGCTGCTTAATTGCCGGATGAGCCTCGAACCGCTGTCGCAAACACTCGCGGATAATCTCATGCATCCACTTCTGCGTCTGATTCTGCCGGGCCAGTGCGAACCAGCCATTCGACTTGGTCATCGCCGCATACTCAATCACGCAATTCCAAAGTTCAGCGATGCCTTTACCTGTTTGCGCCGAGCAGGTGAGTGCACGCGGCGTCCACCCCGACAGCGCCGCCGGTAGATAATGCAGCGCATTCTGAGCCTCAGTGCGCGCCTTTTCCGCTGCCCGTGTATTCGCACCGTCAGCCTTGTTGATTGCTACCAAGTCGGCCAGTTCCATCACTCCGCGCTTCATGCCCTGCAATTCATCGCCGGCGCCGGCAAGTGAAATCAGCAGAAAGAAATCCACCATGTCGTGAACCGTAGTCTCTGATTGCCCTACGCCCACCGTCTCAACCAGGATGTTTTCGTACCCCGCTGCTTCACACAGCAGCATGGTTTCGCGCGTGCGCTGAGCCACGCCGCCCAGCGTTCCACGGGATGGTGATGGACGCACGAAAGCCATGTCACTAGCGGAAAGGGAATTCATCCTCGTCTTATCGCCGAGAATGCTGCCGCCTGAGACCTTGCTGCTGGGGTCGATGGCCAGAACCGCCACTTTTTTCACGCGGTCACTGATCAAATAGTTGCCAAGCACTTCGATGACGCTGCTCTTACCTGCGCCGGGAACTCCCGTAATCCCCACGCGAATTGAGTTGCCGCTGTGCGGCAAACATTCTTCAACAATCTGCTCGGCTATGGCGCGATCAGTTTCGCGCGAGCTCTCGACGAGAGTGATGGCCCGCGCCAGGATCGTGCGGTCACCGTGCAAAATGCCATCGACGTATTGCTGAAGCGAAAGAGTGCCGCGCCGGCCACTCGCGCGATGCACAGTCTCCAGTGGTGGCTCGGGCGGCAAGCAACCGGGCAGAACATGCGACGCACTTTCTTTCACGTTCATCAATGAAAAACCTCAAGCCGGGCAGCCGGCTAGAATTTCGACAATCCGCTGCGCAGCCACTGGGATCACGGTACCGGGCCCGTAAATGCCGGCCACGCCGGCATTGTACAAAAAGTCGTAGTCCTGCGGCGGAATCACGCCGCCCACAACCACCAGAATGTCACCGCGATTCATCCCCTTGAGCTCAACGATCAGTTGTGGCACCAGCGTCTTATGGCCCGCAGCCAACGACGATACGCCAACTACGTGCACATCGTTCTCAGCCGCGTGGCGCGCAACCTCGCGCGGAGTTTGGAAAAGCGGACCGATGTCCACATCAAATCCGATATCGGCAAAGGCAGTCGCAATCACCTTTGCTCCGCGATCGTGCCCATCCTGGCCCATCTTGGCCACCAGGATTCGTGGACGCCGTCCCTCCGCTTCCTCGAACTCCTTCACCATTTCCACGGCCTTCTTGAACTCCAACGCCTGGCCGCTGGCCGCAGAATAAACACCGACAATCGTGCGCGTCGTCGCCTGGTAGCGTCCCCATACCTTTTCGAGCGCGCTTGAAATTTCGCCGAGCGTCGCTCGTTTACGTGCCGCGTCAACGGCGCACTCCAGCAGATTGCCGTCGCCTGTCGACGCGCATCGTTCAAGCAGTTCGAGCGAATGCTGCACCGCCAGCGCATCGCGATCGTGCTTGAGCTGTGCCAGCCGCGCCACCTGCGACTCCCGCACCGCGTCATTGTCGATATCGAGGACAGGAATCATCGGCTCTTCAGATGACTGGTATGCATTGAGCCCCACAATAATGTCATCGCCGGAATCGATGCGTGCCTGCCGGCGTGCCGCGGCTTCTTCAATGCGCATCTTGGGCACTCCGGTTTCAATGGCCTTCGCCATGCCGCCCAGTTCTTCCACTTCCTTGATCAGTTCCCATGCGGCGTGCATCAGTTCGTGCGTCAGCCGCTCAACATAATAAGAACCACCCCAAGGATCGACCACCCGTGTAATATCGGTTTCTTCCTGCAGATAAATTTGCGTATTTCGCGCAATGCGGGCCGAAAAATCCGTAGGCAGCGCCAGTGCTTCGTCCAGTGCATTCGTGTGCAGTGACTGTGTGTGGCCCAGTGCAGCGGCCATCGCTTCAACGCAGGTTCGCACCACATTATTAAATGGATCCTGCGCTGTTAAACTCCATCCCGACGTTTGCGAGTGCGTGCGCAGCACAAGCGATTTCGCATTCTTCGGATTGAATGACTTAACCAGCTTTGCCCACAACATGCGGGCTGCGCGCATCTTGGCAATCTCCATAAAATGGTTCATGCCGATGCCCCAGAAAAACGATATGCGCGGCGCGAAACTATCCACATCCAGACCCGCTTTAACGCCCGTGCGCAAATACTCCAGCCCGTCTGCGAGCGTATAGGCCAGCTCAATGTCAGCTGTAGCGCCAGCCTCCTGCATGTGGTAGCCGCTCACGCTGATGCAGTTGAAGCGCGGCATATGTGCCGAACAGTAGCGGAAGATATCGCCCGCAATCCGCATTGATCCTTCGGGCGGATAAATGTAGGTATTGCGAACCATGAACTCTTTCAGAATGTCGTTCTGAATTGTTCCGCTTAATTTATCCGGTGCAACTCCCTGTTCCTCCGCCGCGACAATGTAGAACGCCATAATCGGCAAGACTGCGCCGTTCATGGTCATCGAAACCGACATCTGATCCAGCGGTATCTGGTCAAACAGAATCTTCATGTCGAGGATCGAATCGATCGCCACGCCCGCTTTGCCCACATCGCCGGCCACGCGCTCATGGTCCGAGTCGTATCCGCGATGCGTGGCCAGATCGAATGCCACCGAAAGTCCCTTCTGCCCAGCCGCAAGATTGCGACGGTAAAAAGCATTCGACTCCTCGGCAGTTGAGAAGCCCGCATACTGGCGGATCGTCCAAGGCTTCATCACGTACATGGTGCTGTAGGGCCCGCGCAGATATGGCGCAATGCCGGCGGCGTATTCCAGATGCTCAAGTCCGCTCAGATCTTCATGCGTGTAGAAGCGCTTGATCGAAATGTGCTCCGGTGAAAGCCACTCTTCCGTAACCTGCGCACGGGTGTGCTCAGAAGTTGGTTCATAGTCGAGCTTTGAAAAATCAGGACGCATGGTTAAACCTTCATCCCCAGTCGCTGCTGCCAGTTGGTCAGCACCTCAATCGGAATGCTGCGGATATGAATGAAATCAGCAACACCTGCAGCGCGCAAATGCTCTGCCGATTCCGGATTCCCTGCGACGAGAACCGGGGTTTCGCGTCCGATGGCGTTAAACGCCGACACCAGCGCGTCTGCCATATCCAAATACTCGGCATCTGAACTGCACAGCACAACCAGATCAGCGCCGTCAGCAGCAATACCGTCAACGCCGTCGAGCTGCTTAGTAGCAATTTCAAATCCTGCACATGCAAAAAAGTTCGAAACAAAGGTGGATCGGGCCGCGCGCATCTTTACATCGCCAAATACGGCAAGCAGCACTCGTGGTGTTCTGCCCGTTGCCGCCGCATGGCGCTCGGTGCGCAAACGCAGCTTCTCGTAAGCCGCCGCACCGCGCTTGCCGACTGTAGAACGCGATTCGTCAATCCGTCCCAATGCCTTCTCGTCAGCATTAGCGTATTGATTGGTTCCGGTAAACACGCGGCGTCTTGTAGCCACAGCCGTCTCGCGCGCGTTCGCTTGCACTTCAAGTGCCGCGTCCAACTCGCCTGCCGCCCGTGCCTTTCGATAGCCACCCACTCGGTCAATATGCTGCATTGTCTTCCATGCTTCACGGGCAATGGAGTCGGTGATCGCCTCAAGAAAGTAAGATCCGGCGCCAGGGTCTGCCACCTGCGCCAACAGCGCTTCATGCTTGAGCATGAGCTGCATGTTTCGCGCCAACCTGCGGCTACCATCGTCGGGCGCCTTGTAGCATTCATCGAATGCGGCCACACAAACTGAATCAACTCCGCCAAGAACAGCGGACATGGCCTCTGTCGTTGTCCGCAGTACATTTACATGTGGATCGTAGATGGTCTTGTTCCAAAGAGAAGTACGTGCGTGTATGGTTGTTCTCGCAGCCTCGCGGCTGCCGCCAAAGCTCTCCACGGCCTTCGCCCACAAAATGCGAAAGGCGCGGAATTTCGCGATCTGGAAAAAGTAGCTCGCTCCAACTGTGAAGGAAAACCCAATCGATGCAGCTGCGCGGTCAATGTCAATTCCGCGCGCGTCCATGTCCGCCAGGTATTCGATCCCCGCTGCAAGTGTGAAGGCTATCTCTTGAACAGCATTCGCGCCAGCCTCCTCCAGGTGCGGACCGTGGATTGTGAAGGGAACCAGCGCTGCATCCGCACATCGAACAACATTCGCAACGAAGTCGGGACTGGTGAGCGGATTCAATCCGGTCGAAAGTCGTGGTGAGTCCGCCCTGCTTTTCAAACGTTCACAGAGCAGGCCGATGAGCACATCGTCGCCATTTTCAAAATGCAGCGGCGTTGTCTGCAAATTCGCAAGCAACACGCCGAGATCAGATGCGCTCCGAACCACAGCGTTCAGAAAGCAAATTTCCTCCGCACCTGCAGCCAGCGCATTCTGTGCTTCGTGATTCGCCTCTTCCGGGTTTTCTGCGTCAATCTCTTCGCGAATGCGCCAATCGCCATTTGCGTGCGTGCCCCTCAAATAAGGAAAACTGCCCGGCGCCTGGTCTACGTTCAGACTCGCGATATCTTCTGCCCTGTAGTATGGTTTTACCGCGATCCCTTCAGGGGTATGCCAAATTAGCTTCTTCGCGTAATCGGCGCCTTTCAGGTCGTGAAGAATAACGTCTTCCCAAGCCTTTGTACTCACTTCCGGAAATTCGTCGAGCAGATGTTCAACTTCCATTTGTCTTCACTTGCTTTCCGGGTCTTCAACAATTTCGATCAGGAATCCGAATGGATTGTCAGCCCTCGATTTGGGATGAACAAAAAAGACAGTCGTTCCACGCGATCCCTTGCGGGGCGCCTGGTCGATAATCTGAAAGCCACTTGCTTTCATCGCATCGAATGCTCGGCTGGCGCTCTCAACGCGAAAGGCCACATGAGCAAATCCGCCCCGCCCGCCATTCCGTTCAATTAGCTTCTGTACCGGAGAGTCCGCATTCAACGGCTCAAGCAACTGGATCAGATTCGGCCCACTTCCAATTTCGAGCAGGGCCTCGCGCACTTGATCATTGCCCAGCACTTCTTCGCGATGAATCTCGCGGAACCCGATCATCTCGTACGCCTTCACCTGGCCATCGAGTTCACCTTGCTTCACGGCAATCGCAACGTGATCGACGAACTTGATTCCCGGTACTTCCTTTAGCTCTTCCTGAAAGCTGCCCACCTGGCTAACCTTTCCAAATCAACCTGAAGCAATCAAGCTCCACTACTCCAGTTCGACCATCACCTGGTGAAGCTTTACCGGATCGCCTACCTTTACATTCACGCTCTTCACTTTTCCTGCGTGGTGCGCGGTAATGCTGGTCTCCATCTTCATCGCTTCAAGCACCAGAATCAGTTCGCCCGCCTTTAGCTGTTGTCCCGGAACCACATCTACGCGAATCACCAACCCCGTAACCGGACTTTGATAGAGCTTCTCATCAGCGGAGTGCATTTCCATTACGCGGGATGGCGCATAGGCTCCCGCGGGCAGCTTCGACGGCGCATTTGCGGAATCGGGCAAATAGCCGGGCAGAGCTTCGTTCGATTCGTCTTCCAGGACTTCGACTTCAGCCGCATAAGTTCTGCCTTCGATCGTTATCTGAAGTTTCAAAATTCCGGTTCCTTTCATTACTGCGCAGTTCTGATTCAGCGCTGGTCAGTGCTTCACCGGCAGGTTGTGTGACGACTGCACCAGAACGCGCCCCTGCCGCGACCACCGGCTCACCTGCTCGACCTCTGAATGCAACTGTTCAATCCCGCGAATGCGAATCCGCCGGCCCACAAACGCAGCTGCAGCAGCCGCGATCACAGCCAGAATTTCAGCAGGGATGCGCCCATCTTCCATTGCTGTTGCGTCGACCGGCGATGCGATGTTCAACGGTTGCATGCGCAGTTCCTCATAGCGGAATCAGTCCGTGCTTCTTTTGCGGACGCAGTTCCCGCTTGGCGTGAAGCGCCTCAAGCGCAGCCGCCAGATATTTCCTTGTGTCAGCAGGCTCAATAACGTCGTCCACCAGCCGCCGTCCAGCAGCGACGTATGGATTCGAGAATGTATCGCGATACTCGCTCACCAACTCATCACGGCGCGATACCTTGTCTTCCGCCGTATCGATTTCGCGCCTGAACACGATCTCTGCCGCGCCTTCCGCGCCCATCACGGCGATCTCCGCCGTAGGCCACGCCACTACACGATCCGCACCTAGCCCTCGGGAGCACATCGCAATGTACGCCCCGCCATATGCCTTGCGCAGCACTACAGTGAGTTTCGGAACCGTCGAAGCAGAATATGCAAACAGCAGCTTGGCGCCATGGCGAATAATGCCGCCACGCTCCTGCTCCACGCCTGGCAAAAATCCCGGCACATCGACAAAAGTCAGCAGCGGAATATTGAATGCATTGCAAAAGCGCACAAACCGCGCCGCTTTGTCTGAAGCATCAATGTCGAGCGCTCCGGCAAGAACGCACGGCTGGTTCGCAACGATTCCCACCGTCCTGCCTTGCAAGCGACCAAAGCCGACCACGATGTTCTCAGCAAAGCCCGGCTGAATTTCGAAGAAGTCCTGGTTATCCAGAACGCGCACAATCATCGCGCGAATGTCGTAAGCAATCTTTGGATCTGCGGGAATAACATCGTTCATCCCCGAGTCGGATTTGATGCGAGACGTAAACGGTTGCCGTGGCGGATCTTCAAGGTTGTTCGATGGCAGAAAGCTCAACAGCCTTCTGCAAAGCTGAACAGCCTCCTCATCGTCCTTCGCAATCAGATGGACCACGCCAGAGTTGTTCATCTGCGACTGGGGTCCGCCTAGTTCTTCGGCGCTCACCACTTCGCCCGTTACCTGCTTGATCACTTGCGGTCCGGTGATGAACATCCGGCCTTGCTGCGTCTGAATGATGAAGTCAGTCAACGCGGGACTATAAGCAGCACCTCCAGCGCACGGCCCGCAGATCAGCGAGATCTGCGGAACAGTTCCCGACAGCATCACATTGTTGTAGAAAACGTTCGCGTAGCCCGCAAGGCTGTCGATACCCTCCTGTACACGTGCGCCGCCGGAGTCATTGATAAACACAAACGGGCTCCCCGTCTTCAGCGACATGCTCATCATCTCGGCAACCTTGTTGCTGTGGGTCTCGCCCGCCGCGCCGCCGGCAACCGTAAAGTCCTGGCTTGCCAGGTGTACCAGCCGTCCGTCGATGGTTGCGCAGCCAGTCACCACGCCATCGGCGGGTAGTTCCTTATCCGCCATGCCGAAATACGTAGCCCGGTGTCGGGCAAACATGCCAATCTCTTCAAAGCTGTCGCGGTCGACGAGTTTGGTTACCCGCTCACGCGCTGTCAGCTTGCCTGACTGGTGCTGTTTGGCAATGCGATCCTTGCCGCCGCCCAACTCCAGTTGCGCTCGCTTGGCGCGCAGCTCGGCAACCTTTTCAGCCATGGTCGTCTTTTTTGAGTTCATAGCTTGTGTTGCCATCCACTCATTTCCTAACTCGTTGAATTCGGAGGGGTTCTTGCTCTCGTCTGCGGGATAGGGCATGTCGATATACCCCCTCAAAGATGGAATTCTACTGCCCGGAATACTTTGCAGGATGTGATCAGATGCACGCTACCAAGGGAGTTATGTCACCACAAAAAAAGGAGTTTCTCGCGAATAAGTACCCCGAAGTTGCATCCAACTAATCGTGGTTTGTAAATGCGTTGAGTGGTTCGAGCCAATCAGCCGGTCTCGGACGCAAATGACGCGGAGGAATGGTGCCTATGCTCTGGACAATCTTTGTCGTACTTTTGATTTTGTGGCTTCTCGGATTCAGTCTGCACGTCGCCGGGGGATTGATTCACATCCTGCTAGTTATTGCGCTGGCTGTGCTGGTATTCAATCTGATCAGCGGACGACGCAGCGCCATTTAAAGCGGGCAGAAATCCCTTGGCAAGCAAGAAGCGCGGCTTCCCCAAAGTTGAGGGGATAGCCGCGGCTCCATTGCTTGGAACAAACGACTGGGGGGACACCAAGGTAAGAGTCTAATCTGCCCAATTCACGCCTCAACTATCTTTTGCCCACCACTAATCCATCTCGCTGGCTGCGGTTGCTGCTCAAGTCCCTCGGGCCAGGGTTAATCACCGGTGCCGCCGATGACGACCCGTCAGGCATCGCCACTTATTCGGTTGCAGGCGCTCAGCTCGGCACTACATTGCTTTGGACCGCATTACTTACCTGGCCGTTAATGGCGGCGGTCCAGATCATGTGCGCTCGCATCGGTCAGGTAACTGGACAAGGCCTTGCCGGGAATCTCAAGCTAAAATTTCCGAAGTGGCTGCTGCTTGCGTTCGTGATTGCTCTTCTCATCGCGAATACCATTAACATTGCAGCCGATCTGGCGGGCATGGCCGATGCTGCCTCAATGCTGTCGGGTGTTAACTCCCGCTGGTTTGTACTTGTCTTCGCGCTTCTCATCTCGTGGGCTACGGTTCGGCTCCACTATCAGCAAATTGCAAAAGTGCTCAAGTGGCTCGTTCTTGTGCTCTTCGCCTATCCCATTACCGCATTCGTTGTGGGAGCTGATTGGGGGCAGGTGCTGCGCGATACGTTCATTCCCACCTTCCCGCACACCAGGAACGAGTGGGCAACGCTGGTCGCGATCCTGGGAACCACAATTAGCCCCTATCTCTTTTTCTGGCAGACGAGCGAAGAAGTTGAAGAAGAGAAAGCGGAAGGTCGAAATTCGATCGCCCAGCGAAGGGGCGCTACAACCGAGGAGCTAAACCTTAGAAACATCGATGTCGGCGTTGGCGCGTTCTTTTCGAACATGGTCATGTTTTTCATCATTCTCACAACTGCCATCACCCTTCACCGGCACGGCATCACTAACATCGAAACATCGCGCCAGGCCGCTGAAGCCCTCCGGCCTTTTGCCGGCAACTTTGCCGCAACCTTGTTCACCGTGGGAATTGTTGGCGTCGGTTTCCTTGCCATTCCTACACTCGCCGGTTCAGCCGCGTACGCTTTTGCTGAGACGCTGGGATGGCGTCAGGGACTTGAAAAGAAACTTGGACAGGCGCGCTGGTTCTACTCCCTCATTCTGGCATCGACCGCAGCGGGTGTCGGTCTCGACTTTGTCGGCATCAACCCGGTAAAGGCGCTCTACTGGACAGCCGTTATCAACGGCTTGCTGGCGCCCTTTCTCCTCGTAGCAATCCTGATCGTGGCAGCGGATAGGAAACTCATGCAAGGACAGCCAAGCTCTCGTTTCGGATGGACCGTTGTAGCCGTTACGACGATAGCCATGTTCGCAGCGGGCGTTGCCATGTTTGTTATGTAGACAAACGTCGGGGATGGCAGATAGTCGCCTTGCCCACCTTGGCGAAACAAGGCCTTTGGGCAATCTCCGGTTCATCAGCCGATAAGGATATTGCCATGTAAATTCAGCACCTGAACGGAAAATGCGGGAACGACGGATCTGAGTCCAGCCTTACGCGATATTCTGTTGACCCGCATTTGCCGCGCCTGAGTACCCCAAAAGCGGAATGGACCGGAATTGGACGCCTGGTTAAGACTCGTCCAAACGAAATGAATTCAGCTGAAGAGACCGGGACTGAAGTGCTGCGGCAGGAGACCCTTGAAATGTACCAAGAGCTTTCCGGCGCGATTACTGCTTATGCTTTCCGCTTAACAAGCAATGTGGGGTTGGCTCAAGACGCGGTCCAAGAGACTTTTCTTCGCTTCTTCCTCGTAAGAATGCAGGGCACGGCCATCCGAAATCCTTCGGCGTGGTTGCATCGGGTAGCGCATAATTACATCTGTGAGACGGTACGGTCCTCGGCGGTGCAAGCCTGCGTTTCCCTAGATGAAGAAGCGCTCGGAAGAATGCAAGTTGCGCCCGAGACCGGGAATATTGAGTGGGAACAGGCCTTCAAGAACCTCTTAGCACCCCGGGAGTTCGAGTGCCTTCGCTTGCGAACAGAGGGTTTAGACTATATTGAGATTGCAGATGCAATGTCGATTAGGCCTGGAACCGTAGGAGCTCTTCTGCATCGGGTTGGCCAGAAAATGCGTCTCGCCCTTCGGCGAAAAGGGAGTCAGTGATGGAAGAGCGGAGGACGTTATCGGTGATCGATGAAAACGTCTCGCCATCACTCATTCTCTCTTCAAAGTCCGCCGAAGATCCAGTAATGGATGAGCTCTCCAAGAAAATGCTGTCCTGGAGCCGTCTTTGGTTCGGCTCTCCCGAAAACAGCGAAACCATCGAAGAGCACCATCGGGTGCAAGAGCGGCTCCTGCACTGGTTGAAGCTTTGCATCGGTCGCGAAGCTGGCGCCGTCCTGACGTGCCAGGTTGAGAGTGTTTCCCTCGCGACGTCCACACCTTTGCTGACCGCCCTTATCGGGCGCCGAGCAATGGTTGAGCTATCACGACGTGTCCTGAACGACTCATAGGCTTGCCCAATGCCGCGCTTCGTTCTTTGGATCTGGAGAGTGTGTGCGATCCACTGCGCGATCGGTGCAGCTGCCTCTCTCCATTTTCTGGTCACCGGTAGCTATCGGTATCTGAATTGGTACTTTCTGATCCTCGGTACACTGTTCTTCCTTTTGACAACTGCTGCCGAATTCTTCCTTGCACTTGAATGCCGGTCGGGCTTTGAAACCGACGAGCCAATGCGAATGGCGTGGACATTTATTGCTTTGGCATCGCTCGCGCGATTTGTCGCGGCGACTCTGACTTCTCTCGACCATTGGCGCCTCGCATTAACTCCTGGAAGCACATCTTCGGTTCTGGCAGTTTTTTTACCGATGGGCCTCGCACGAGCCGGCGAAGTGATAGGCGGACCGCTCGCAATGATCTTACTAGCGGTTGCGCTAAGCCGCGTCTTGTCAGTCCAGCGTAGGTTCGGTGTCTTGCGCGGGTTAACACACACAGACCGGTTGCTCATTGGGCTGATCGTTGTCCTCATGTTTGGCGAAGCGGCGATGATCGTGCGATACCTCGGTCCGTCGTATTCGTCCCCATCTGTCACCAAAGCTATTCTCTGGCTGAGTGACCCGCTGTTGGCTCTCCTGCTGGTACAAGCAGTTCTTATTCGCCGGTCTTTGATTCGTGTTGGTATGGGCCTGGTTTCGCAATGCTGGGCAATGTACGTTATTGCGATCGTAACTACCCTGGCTGGGGATGCATCAATCTGGGCTGTGGGCGAGGGCCTGCTGTCAGAGCCGCTGAT
>Ga0265330_10000612_pt1 | contig 23038 bp, 18 predicted proteins | sample 41919metaG_FD_202083 | JGI IMG/M metagenome (GOLD analysis project Ga0265330, IMG submission 202083) | Rhizosphere microbial communities from Carex aquatilis grown in University of Washington, Seatle, WA, United States - 4-19-19 metaG | ecosystem: Host-associated > Plants > Roots > Rhizosphere... | reverse complement strand
TTGGCTCCTGTGCTGCGCGTGCCAGGCTGGTCGCGCTTGCTCGACCGCCTGGATACGGGGCTGCCTAAGACCAAGAAGGTTGAAGACGATGGCCAGCGTTTGGTCTGGGAGGTCGTGCGCAAGGGCGGCAGCCTGGCGATCTTTCCGGTCCTGCAGCGGCTGGGCAAGCGCGGGGCTTGGGGCCGCGGCCAGCGCCTGCGCCTCGAAGAACTTGAGCGAAAGAAGGAACTCCTGCGCGACCCCGCCGATCGCAGCGCGTTCGAGGGCTTGATGTACTCGCACGACGATCGCGCGTACTACTACTCAGGTTACGAGCAGTCGCCACGCCAGGTCTGGCGCGCACTCGCTGCGCTGGCAGGCTCGACGCGCGTGTTCGCGGACCATGCGCGCGCCCTGCCCATATCGGTGCGCAAGGTGCGGCCCACACTCAAGGTGGAAACTGTCGAAGACGGCTTCCGCCTGCGCCTCGGCCTAGGTCCGGTCGAGATCGAGCCAGCCGCTTTACTGGCGACCGCGGGCGACGACCGTCACGTAGTGTTTCTGGATCTCGAGCAGAACCGCTGCCTCCTGGCGCTGCTCGAGCCAGAGACGACGGCGCTGCTGACGGCGATGGCGAACTACCCTGTCACATTGCCCTCCGAGGCGCTGATCGAGTTGGTAGGCCGACTGCCGCGATTGCAGGGCTCAGTCGATCTGCACCTGCCCGATTCGGTGCGCGGCGAGCGCGTGGAGCCGCCGGCCACCACGTTGTGCCAGCTTGAACCCATGCCCGAGGCGGGCGTGCGGCTGGACATGGCGGTGCGGCCCATCGACAGCGGCCCCCTGTTTCCGCCCGGCGAGGGCCCGCCCGAGGTGCTGCACGCGCGCGACGGGCGCCACCTGCACGCCCAGCGCGATCTCGGCGCCGAGCGCGAGCGTGCGGCGCACCTGGCGCGCATGCTGGGCCTGGACGATGCGACGGCGAACGGTGCCTGGCGCTGGGACTTACCCGACGACGCCGGCGCGCTCGAGGTGCTGCGCAAGCTGCGCGAGCAGCCCGATCTCGCCGAGGTGGAATGGCCGGCGGGCGAGATCCGCGTGGACCATGTCGTGCGCGGGTCGCTCAAGGTGCAGGTGCAGCGGCGGCGCGACTGGTTCGGCGTCGACGGTGGGATCGAAATCGATGGCACGCGGGTGCCTCTGTCGGAGCTGCTGGCCGCGGCGCGGGCGGGCCGGCGTTACGTCAAGCTGAACGCGCGGCGCTTTGCCACCCTGGAGGACGAGCTGCGCGAGCGACTGGCTGCGCTCGACGACGTAGTGTTCGAAAACCAGGGTGCGTTCGAGCTGGGCCTGCTGGCAGCGCCGGTGCTGGCCGAGCTGGTGGAGGATCAGCGTCAGCTCGAGCTGGTGCCCGCGTTCCGCGCGGTGCTGGGCAAGCTGGAGGCTGCGCGCATAGAGGAAGCGGCGCTGCCCGACGGTCTGAAGGCGACGTTGCGCCACTATCAGGTGGATGGCTTCCACTGGCTAGCGCGGCTGGCTGGCTGGGGCCTGGGCGCGTGTCTGGCCGACGACATGGGCCTGGGCAAGACCGTGCAGGCGCTGGCGCTGCTCTTGCGGCGGGCTCCACTGGGGCCGGCGCTGGTCATCGCGCCCACTTCAGTGGTGGCCAACTGGGCCGCGGAATGTGCCAAGTTCGCGCCCGGCCTCTCGCCGCGCATCTTTCGCGGCCCCGAACGAGCGGCCCTGCTGCAGGACCTGGGCAAGGGCGGGCTGCTTGTCACCAGCTACGCCATCGCGGTGCGGGACGCCGAGGCGCTGGGCGCGATCCAGTTTTCCACCCTGATCATCGACGAGGCGCAGTCGGTGAAGAATGCGCTCACGCAGAGGTTTCGCGCGGTTCGCGATCTGCAGGCGGACTTTCGCCTGGCGCTCACCGGCACGCCCATCGAAAACCACCTGGGCGAGCTGTGGGCCATCTTTCGACTGGTCACGCCTGGCTTGCTCGGCTCGTGGGAGCAGTTCCGCCAGCGCTTCGCCGTGCCCATCGAACGCCACCACGATCGCGCCCGTCAGGCGAGACTGGCGCGCGTGGTGCGGCCGTTCCTCTTGCGCCGGACCAAGGCCGAGGTGGCGCCCGAATTGCCCGCGCGTACCGAGATGAACCAGACCATCGATCTCGGCCCGACCGAGCGCCGGCTGTACGAGGCCGCGCGCATCGAAACCCTGGAAAGCCTGGCCAAGAGCGCTGCGGCCGCAACTGGCGACGATGCCAAACAGCACATCAGGATCCTGGCGGCGCTCACGCGTCTGCGCCTTCTGTGCTGCCACCCGCGCCTGGTGGTGAAAGACAGCGCCGCTGGCTCGGCCAAGCTGGCCGCGCTGGTCGAGCTGCTGACCGAGCTGCGCGACGAAGGCCATCGCGCCCTGGTGTTCAGCCAGTTCACGAGCTTTCTCGATTTGGCGCGGCCGTTGCTCGCGCAGGCGGGGCTGCGCACTCTGACCCTCGACGGGTCGACACCGGCAGTCGAGCGCGAGGAGCGCGTGCGGGCCTTCCAGGCCGGCACCGCCGATGTCTTCCTGCTCTCGCTGCGCGCGGGCGGCACCGGACTGAACCTGACCGCCGCCACCTACGTCATTCACCTGGATCCATGGTGGAACCCCGCGGTCGAAGATCAAGCCACTGACCGCGCCCACCGCATCGGCCAGGATCGTCCTGTCACCGTGATCCGCATGGTCGCGCGTGGCACCATCGAGGAGGCCGTGTTGTCCCTGCACGAGGAAAAGCGCCAGCTCGCCGCCAGCATCCTCGACGGCGCCGACGTCGCCGCCCGCCTGGACGGCGAGGATCTGCTGGACCTCATCCGCAAAGGCAGCCTGTCCGTCGACGACGAAGACGCGGGCGCGGAAGGCGACACGGGGCGCGAGGAAAGCGTCGAGACGTAGCATACCGTTCTCTATTGCGGCGTTACCGTCCGACTGCGCCGACCTGATCGAGGTCGAGCCGACTCGCCCCAATGCGGTCAGGCATGGCTCTCCGACGTTCAAAAACCGCTTCAAGAAAGAACTATGGTCCAAGGAGACGACGGCTAAGAACAGTACAGGGGGCTCAAATCGGGATTCACCTGTGCGCTATCTCTTGTTACTTCCTTCAGATTTGCCCAGTGGAAGGGGCGCCAAACCTAGCTCCTTGAGAAAGGCGTTGTGTTTGCTGGTGGCGTCCTCGATCTTCTTCTCGATTTCCACCAGCACTTCGTGGGTCGCGGCCAGGTCGATTTCCTCTTCCGCGACGGCCGTGCTGACGTAGCGGGAGATGTTGAGGTTGTAGCCTTCCTCGACGATCCGAGCCATCGGGATGCGTTTGGAATAGCGGGCCTCTTCCTTCCTGAACTGATAGGTCGAGACGATCTTCGCGATGTGATCGTCGCGCAGGACGTTCTGGCGCTTGCCCTTCTCGAAATGCTCGGCGGCGTTGATGAAAAGCACGTCGTCGGGCTTCTTGCACTTCTTCAGCACCAGGATGCAGACCGGAATGCCGGTGGAGTAGAAGAGATTGGCGGGCAGGCCGATGACGGTGTCGATGTGGCCGTCATCAAGTAGCTTCTTGCGGATCTTTTCCTCGGCGCCGCCGCGGAAGAGGACGCCGTGGGGCAGGATGATGGCCATCACGCCCTGGTCCTTCAGGAAGTGAAAGCCGTGCAGAAGAAAGGCGAAGTCGGCGGCCGACTTGGGCGCAAGGCCATGGTTCTTGAACCGGACATCTTGCGCCATCGCCTCGTTGGAATCCCAGCGGTAGCTGAAGGGCGGATTGGCGACCACAACGTCGAACTTGGGCACCTTGGCCGGGTTGGTCTCGCGCAGGAAGTCCCAGTCGTTGGTCAGGGTGTCGCCGTGGTAGATCTCGAACTCCGAGTCCTTCACCCCGTGCAGCAGCATGTTCATGCGCGCCAGGTTGTAGGTGGTGATGTTCTTTTCCTGGCCGTAGATCTTGCCGATCACGTGCTTGCCCATGCGCTTGCGCACGTTCAGCAGCAGCGAGCCCGATCCACATGCGAAGTCCAGGACGCGATCGAGGCGCGCCACTTGCCCGGTGGCGGGCTCTTGGCTGTCGAGGGTGACGATGGCCGAGAGAATGCTGGAGATCTGCTGTGGGGTGTAGAACTCGCCCGCCTTCTTGCCCGAGCCGGCGGCGAACTGGCCGATCAAGTATTCGTAGGCATCGCCGAGCGCATCGACGTCGGTGGAGAAATCGTTCAACCCCTTGGCGATCTCCTTGATGATCTCGCAGAGCTTCTTGTTCTTGTCGGCGTGGGTCCGGCCGAGCTTTTCGGATCCGAGGTTGATCTCGGAAAACAGGCCCTGGAAGGTGCTTTCGAAGGACTCGTTTTCGATGTACTTGAAACCGTCCCGCAGGGTGTTGAGCAGGTCGCCGTCATCGTTTCGCGCCATCTCGGCGATGCTGCTCCAGAGGTGAGCAGGCTCGATGACGTAGTGGACCTTGCGCCGCATCTGCTTCTCGAAGTCGACCACGTCACGCTTATTGTCGGCATACCAGACGGCGAGCGGCACCCGGCTATCGTCGGCGGCCAGTTTGGGATAGTCGCGCCCCAGCTCCTTCTTTGCGGCGGCCTCGTAGTTGTCGGAGAGGTACCGCAGGAACAGAAAGGCCAGCATGTAGTCGCGGAAGTCATCCGCATTCATCGCCCCGCGCAGTTGGTCAGCGATGTTCCACAGGGTCTTGCCCAGTTGCTTTTGGTCGTTGTCGGTCATGGTGGCGGTCTCACTGGCTAGGCCTCGCTGGCGAACAGCGCGGGATTGAATGGATAGAGCAGAATGAATTTCTTGGTCTGAAGCTCCTGCCGGAGATGCGTGGTCAGGGTATTCAGAGCAGGAAAATGGCTGGCAGCGGTCAAACACCAGCCTCCATGGCCGGCGGGAATAGCTGCTGCGTGAGGCCTCTCTTATGGCTCTTCACGGATTCGAGTTTCGCGGTTTGTGCTGTAATGAGATCGTCGACGGATCGGATACAGTCTGCGATTTTTGCCTGTTCTTCCTTGTCGGGAATAATGATTCCTGAGTCTTCGAATATATCCTGCCCCAATGTGCGGTTCCGCCCGGCACCGCCCGGCGATGCGATCCCCAGGAGGTTCTTGCCTTGTGGAGTGAGAAGGGCGTGCTTCATGAATCTCACATCACAGCTTTCGGATTTCGGAACATACATGGGGAACCGATGTGATGCGATCATCCCGACTTCGTCTTTTGATGTCGTCGCTACCGCCCGCTCCCAGGCGAAAACGATATTGAGGACCAGGGCGTCTTCCACCACCTGAAACACGCGCTTGTCCGCGATTACAGCCCCACTGACGGGCTCCTTGTGGAAGACGCCTTTTCCGTGCGATCGAATGCCGATCTCCCTGTACGTCCGTTCCGGTTCAACCTGAACTGGTATCGATGTCTTGGTGAGGACCTCGGATATCTTGCGTTTACGCCAGGCCTTGGCCTTGCGAAACTCGGGAAAGCGGAGACGGGGAACGGTTTCGTCTTCGCTGGGGAAGAGCTGCTGCATTAGCCCCTTCTTGTGGGCCTTGAGTGCGTCGAGCTTCTGCCTTTCGGCTCCGATCAGCTCGTCCAGGGAGTTCAGACACTCGGCGATCTTCTGTTGCTCGGCGAGTGATTGCGCGATGGGTGAACTGAATGCGTGAACATCATTCCTGTTGAGTGTCGGAACACCAGAGCCAGATGAGAATCGGCTCATTCCAATCGAATCGTAGAGGTAATAGATGAATCGGGGAATGTTCCCCATGAAGTCCGTAACCCACAGCGATGTGTTATGCGGCCAATAGTTTCCGTCTTCAATGAAGTGAAGTTTGCCAATCGTTCCTGAGCGTCCGGTCACCAATCCAGGGGCGGTGGCCATGCCTACCTCGTGGAATGCTTGAACTCCATTGGAGTAAACGACCGGGATTCTTCCGGGTCGAATTTGGTCAGACGTCAAATCAAATCCACGTTGCAATGGAGCGACATCTTCGAGCCGCTTTTCCCTCCAACCCTCTGCATCCCTGAACTCCGGAAACCGCAGTCTGGGCGTTAGACCTGTCTTTTTACCGGCGTTCTTCATCACTTCAGCCGTTTGACGTTGGGATCGGACAGCAGGGTGCGCATCTGGGTGATGGCGATTTCGTTGAGCTTGAGCAGGCGTTCCGACGGCGGAAGGCCCTGGCGAATAAGCACGGCGTTGAGGCTTTCGAGGTTGGTGAGGACGACGAGCTGCTCGAGGGGTGCGTGGTCGCGGACGTTGCCCTCGGCTTCGGGATGGGCGTCGCGCCACTGCTTGGCGGTCTGGCCGAAGAGGGCGACGTTGAGCAGGTCGGCCTCGCTGGCATAGACGAGGTTGGCCTGGGCCTTGGTGACGGCGGGCGGGACAAGCGCCTCTTTGATGGCGTCGGTGTGGATGCGGTAGTTGATCTTGGCCAGGGTGCGCTGGAGGTTCCAGCCCAGCTTCAGGCGGTCGTTTTCCTCGTCCTTGAGGCGCTGAAACTCTTTGATCAGGTACAGCTTGAATTCGGGCGAGATCCAAGAAGCGAATTCGAAGGCAATTTCGCGATGGGCGAAGGTGCCGCCATAACGGCCTGATTTAGAAATGATTCCAATGGCTTGCGTGGTTGCGATCCAACGCTGGGGCGACAGGACAAAGTAGTTACTGCCAGCCTCGCTTCTAAACCTCTCGAAAACCGGGGTTGCTAAGTTTTTCCCACAGTCCGAGGAATTCGATCGTGCTGCGGCCCCGCATCCAGTTGTTGATGATGGCGAAGGGCTCCTGCGTATCGCGATGCCGGGCAATGTCGGTGAGCGAAATGTAGTCTTGTTGGTCCCGATTCAGAATCGCGATGGATGTGCCCTGAACCTCGATGGTGCGTTTGGTGTTGCTCATGGCGGTGGCGTGGTTTAATTGTGGCGAATTCGCCGTAGTTAAGAACCAATCGGCTTATTGCTCATAGGCGCTTAACCCCGAGATCTCGCGGCCAGCGGCCCGTTTCTTGAGGAGGGGGACAAGATCCTCCATGAGCGCGAGCTCCTTCACGCGCCGGGCCTTCCAATTCAGCCCCAGCGGCTCCATCAGCTCGGTGAGCTGCTCGCCATCGAAGAGCATGCGTTGCAGGATGGCGTCGATAAAGGCTTGCAGCCTGGCGGTGGCAAGGCCGTGCCTTTTCGCGATGGTGCCGACCTCGGCGGCGTTCTTCTCGGTCTTGAAGCGCTCGTAACCGGCGCGAATCTCCTTTTCGTCAAGGCCTTGGCCGGCCTGGAGGCTGCGGACGTAGTCGGTGATGGTCTCGCGCTGGTCCATGAACTTGGCGTCGGCCTGGATAAGGCCGATGAGCTGGTCGCGGTTCATTTTCTGCTTGCCCGGGGTCTGCTTTGAGTAGCGGGCCAGCAGGGCCATGATGTAGTCGTAGTCGATGTCAGCGGAGGCAAAGAGGACGAACTCGAACTCGAGATCCTCCACGACGGGGATCGGGGCAACTCCGGGCTTGGCCTGCTCGGCCCTGAGGCGCTGGGCGGTTTCCAGGTAGGCGCCGCGGAAGGCGGTGAGCCGGTCCTGAGGAAGGAGTTGGTCAACGGTGGCCCGGGTCTCGGGGGCGAGGTCCGTATATTGGTCGAGCTGGATCTTGAGGCGCTGGATCTCGCGAAAGCGTTCGACGAAGGCGGCGCGCGCCTCGTCGCCGCGCAAGGCGGGCACGTTCTCGGGTTCGGGATCGAGGCCCTGGGACTGCATGAAGTCGTCCAGCTTGCCGAGGGCGGTCTTCAGCTGCTCAACGACCTTGGGCGCGGGATCCACCAGCCAGATCTCGCGGGCCTGGGTACCGTTCTCCACGCCAGAGAAGAGTGTGATGGCGGCATCGACAGCGGCCTGCTGCTCGCGGAAATCGAGGATCTGGCCGTGAGGCTTGGTGGCGTTTAGGACGCGGTTGGTGCGGGAAAATGCCTGGATGAGGCCGTGGTGTTTGAGGTTCTTGTCGACGTACAGGGTGTTGAGGAACTTCGAGTCGAAACCGGTGAGGAGCATGTCCACGACGATGGTGATATCGATCTTATGCTCTTCTTGCTTCTCTTGGCCCTCGCGCCGCAGGTCGGCGTTAGGGAACTGCTGGTCCTTGATGCGCTTCTGGATATCCTGATAGTAGAGGTCGAACTCGCCGATGGCGTGGTTGGTGCCGAAGCGGGTGTTGTAGCCGGCCATGATGGCTTTGAGAGCTTCCTTCTTCTTCTCGGGCTCCTTCTCGTTGTCCGCCTTTTCCTGGGGAAGGTCTTCCTGGATCTGCTTCACGTCAGGATTGCCTTCGGCAGGCGGGGAGAAGACGCAAGCGATATTGAGCGGAACGAAGTCGGGATCCGCGGCGTGTCGCTCGTCCTGTAGGGTTTGGAACAGCCCGTGGTATGCAATGGCGTCGTTGATGGAGGCGGTGGCAAAGAGCGCGTTGAACCGGCGCGAATGGGTGGCGGCGGCGTGTTTGTCGAGGATGGCCTCGACGATGGCGCGCTTGGTGAGGGATTGGCCGGCCTTCGGAACGTCCTTGCCGGCGGGCTTGTAGTAGTCCACGTGGAAACGCAGGACGTTCCTGTCGTCGATGGCGTGGGTGATGGTGTATTGGTGCAAACAGCGCTGGAACAAGTCGTCGGTGGTCCGAAAGCTGGCCTGCTGGCCTTCAATCTGCTGATAGGTGGCGTTCTCTTCGAAGATGGGGGTGCCGGTGAAGCCGAAGAGCTGGGAGTTGGGGAAGAACTCTTTGATGGCCTTGTGATTCTCCCCGAACTGCGAGCGGTGGCACTCGTCGAAGATGAAGACGAGGCGCTTGTTGCGCAGCGGTTCGAGTTCTTTCTTGTAGTTGCGCTTGTTGGTGCCGTCGAGGGCGAGGCCCAGCTTCTGGATGGTGGTGACGATGACCTTGTCGGACTTGTCCTCGGACAGGAGGCGGCCGACCAGGGACTTGGTGTCGGTGTTCTCCTCGACGCAACCTTCTTGAAAGCGGTTGAACTCGTCGCGGGTCTGGCGGTCGAGATCCTTGCGGTCCACCACGAAGAGGCACTTGTCGATGGCGGGATTGTCCTTGAGCAGCGTGGAGGCCTTGAAGGACGTGAGGGTCTTGCCGCTGCCGGTGGTGTGCCAGATGTAGCCGTTGCCGCAGTTCTTGTCGATGCAGTCGACGATGGCCTGGACCGCGTAGATCTGATACGGCCGCATCATCATGAGCTTCTGCTCGCTGGCGATGAGCACCATGTAGCGGCTGATCATCCGGCCGAGCGTGCACTTCTGCAGGAAGCGCTCGGCGAAGTCGTCGAGGTGGTTGACGGGCTTGTTGGCCTCGTCGGCGAAACGGTAAACAGGAAGAAAGCGTTCGTCGGCGTTGAAGGCGAAGTGGCGGGCGTTGTTGTTGGCGAAATAAACCGTCTCGGTGCGGTTGCTGACGATGAAGAGCTAGACGAAGCAGAGAAGGGTGCGGGTGTACCCGTTACCGGGATCGTTCTTGTAGTCGACGATCTGCTCCATGGCCCGGCGAGGGTTGACACCGAGGGTCTTCAGCTCGATCTGGGCGACGGGAACTCCGTTGATGAGGAGGATGACGTCGTAGCGGTGGTGGCTGTAGTCGGTGTTGATGCGGAGCTGGTGGATGACCTCGAAGTCGTTTTTGCACCAGTCCTTGATGTTGACCAAGGTGTAGGCAAGCGGGGTGCCGTCGTCGCGGGTGAAATCGTTGCGCTCGCGCAGAACGCGGGCGGCGGTGAATACGTCGGGGGTGATCAGCTCGTCGAGGAGGCGCTGGAACTCGCCGTCGGTCAGCTTGACGCGGTTGAGGATCTCGAATTTGTCGCGGAAGTTCGTCTCCAGCGATGCTCGGTCGTGGATGTCGTCCCGGTAGGTGTACTTGAGGGTGCGCAGCCTCTCGATGAAGTCCGTCTCGATGTCTTGCTCGTTGACCGAGTGTGGCCCGCGATCCGGGACGCACTCGTAGGGCGGCATGTCGGGGGGCATTGGAAGGCTGGAGTTAGGAGGTGCGGCTGACGTGGACTGTTGCTGTTCCGCTGCTGTCTGCCCTGCAGCCTACCCCCTGACGTGACGAACCCGCAATGACATAACGTCCCAGCGAGCGCTACAAGCGCACCGGCGAGACTCTGTCCGACGGCCACGGTGACTGGTGCAGCCCGGGGATCCTGTTGGCGGTATTTCTGCGCAAGATCGTCCTGTCACCGTGATCCGCATGGTCGCGCGTGGCACCATCGAGGAGGCCGTGTTGTCCCTGCACGAGGAAAAACGCCAGCTCGCCGCCAGCATCCTCGACGGCGCCGACGCCGCTGCCCGCTTGGATGGCGAGGATCTGCTGGACCTCATCCGCAAAGGCAGCCTGTCCGCCGACGACGAAGACGCGGGCGCGGACAGCGAGACGGGGGGCGAGGAAACGTCAGCCTGATGTGCCTGTGGCCTGAGCCGAGGCAGCATATCCTGACCAAGCGGATTGACATCTACAGGCATACGAATCATCATCAATCGTATGCGCACCACGCTCGATCTTCCCGCGCCCCTTCTGGACGAGGCGCAGCACCTCCTGGGTTTCAAGTCCAAGACCGACACCGTGGTGGTGTCACTCACCGAGCTGATTCGCCGCCATCGCATTGACGAGTTGAAGGGTCTTGCGGGACGCGTGGATCTGGAAATCGATCTTGGGCGTTCACGTCGTCGGCCGGATGAAGTTCCGGCCCGCCGGTCGAAGGTGGCGCGTTGCAAGCCCAGGCCGAGGCTGCCGCGGGCGAAGCCGTGATCGCCGTCGACACATCGGTTTGGATCGACTTCTTCCGCGGTCGGACGCCGGTGGTGGAGAAGCTGACCGCGCTGCTTGACCGGGACCAGGTGACATTGCCGGTGCCGGTGAAGATCGAGATTCTGTCTGGCGCACGGAAGGCGGAAGGACCGCGACTTCGGCGTCTGCTTTCCGCCCTGCCAGTTCTCTATCCGACCGACGATCTCTGGCGGCGCATGGAGACGTGGGTGACCGCAGGAAGCGCTGCCGGCCAGCGCTTCGGTGTGGGCGATCTTCTGATCGCCGCGCTTGCCGTCGAACACGGCTGCACGCTCTGGTCCCTTGATTGTGACTTCGCTCGGATGGCGCGGCTTGGGATGGTGACCCTCGCGCAGATGTAGCCCTCCCATATCCGGATTCCGGCCGCCGCCGCCCGCCGTCGCGTAGGTGCAGGGCTTGAGAAAGGGCTGTCGTTATCTCGGGCACATTTGGGGCGAGGGCAGGTGGCTGGCGAACCACTCGCGCGGATAGAGCCGTTGGAGTAAGGAGACGTCATGGACTTTCTACCTATGGTGATTCGGGCTGAATACCGCGGCGGGCACAGGATTCACCTTTCATTCAACGATGGGACGGCAAAAACGGTCGACTTCGCTTCGTGGCTGGTCGGTCCGGTGTTTGAACCGCTTAGAGACCCGGACTACTTCCAGCGGTTCTTCCTTGAGGGTGGAACGGTCATGTGGCCAAACGGCGCCGACATAGCCCCCGAGACGCTTCACCAGAGCGCAAGAGTCAGCGAGGCGGCTTAGTACCTCCTCGTAGGAGGAGCGTCGCCTATACCCACCACCACGGCAAAGCCGTGATGCGCTCGTGCAGGCGTAGCGGCCTGGGGCAGCGACAGACGATGTAGCCGTGCGGGGCGCGCGTGTGTTGTTCGTCGAGAAAGGCCAACAGGTGGCGTGCATCGGTCAGGCTTGGCGTGTCGGTCCACTTGACTTCGATGGGCAGCAGGCGCTTGCCCAGGTCGACGATGAAGTCGATCTCGGCGCCGGACTTGGTGCGCAAGTATGTGAGACGCCCGCGACCGAGATACTGCAGGCGCTTCCACAGCTCGATGCCCACCCATTGCTCGAACAGCGGACCGGGATCGGCCAGCACGGTGTCGTGCGAGGGCGTGAGCTCCGCGGCGGCGTGGCGCACGCCCAGGTCGAAGAACAGGAAGCGCGGCGTGGAAAGCACCTGCTTGCGCTTGCTGCCGCTGAAGGCCTCGATGCGAATTCCGACGAACATGTCCTCGAGAAGCTGGTAGTGGTTCTTGATCGTCGGCAGCGAGCTGCCCGCTTGACGAGCGATGGCCGCGTAGTTGGTCATCTGGCCAGACTCCAGCGCGGCCAGACGCAGAAAGCGAGCGAAGACGGCCCAGTCCTTGATCAGGGCCTCGCGGCGCAGCTCTTCCTCCAAATACACGTAGGCGTAGGCATGCAGCAGCGCGGGCCGATCGCGAAGCGACGCCAGTGCGACGCCGGGAAGCTCACCGTAGGCCAGACGATCCAGCAGTGAGGTTTCGGTGAAGGGCGGGAGGATTGCGGCGTCGGAAAGGGGCAGCAGGGACGTCGCACAGGGCGCGCCGCCGCGGGGGAGCGCGGCTGGACGCTCGCACAGCACGAGCGGGAACAGCCGGTGCAAGAACGACCGACCGGGCAAGAGATTCGCGCCGGTTGCGCGCAGCTTGCGGGCTGAACTGCCAGACAGGATGAAGCGGAAGCGCCGCTTGTCCAGGTCGTAGAGGTACTGAACGGCATCGAAAAGCGCCGGGGCGGCTTGCGCCTCGTCGATGACCACGATCCGAGGCGATTTGCCGGTGGGCAGCGCTTCGCAGGTCTCGATCAGCGTTTCCGGCCGCGCGAGATAGCGCGAACGCTGGGCCGGGTCGGACAGGTCCAGCCAAAGCGCCGGTTTCGGCACCAGCATGCGCAGCAGGGTTGTCTTTCCCGTCTGCCGCGCCCCGAACAGGATGTGGACAAAGGGACGGGTGATGGCCTTGCGAAGGGGTTCCAGGTACCAGCGACCACTTTGCATGACCACTTTATATTAGTCGGCTATATATAATGTCAACCACGCAGGGGTTGATGCAGCGAGAAGATCCCGTTCGTGATGGGGGTAGGGCAGTGGATCCTTGAGGCTGCATCCGTGCCTCCTGCAAGGTCTGCAGGCCTCAAGGACAGCCCGCTGGCTCGGCCAAGCTGGCCGCGCTGGTCGAACTGCTGACAGAGCTGCGCGACGAAGGCCATCTAAACCGGGGAACGGCGCAGAGAACCTGAGGTGATGGGACGCCGACGCGGGCGTGATGGTAGACTGGCCCGCGTGGTCGACAGCCCCTCGTCAGGTCCCAGAGACCGCGGCAGAGCGGCGGTAGAATGTCGCCCGCAACTGGAGATCCCATGTCCAAGTCTCTTGTCTTCGCGAGGCTGATTGTGCTGTCGACGTTGGTCGGGGGCGGGGCCGCCGCTGGGTGCGGGGGCGGCCCCGGGCCAAGCGGCACAGGAGGCGAACCCAGTTCCGCGGGAACGCCTGTCACGGGAGGTACGACTGGTCTCGGGGCCAGCATCGGCCACACTGGGGGTGCGGCCGCCACTGGGGGCACCACCGCCTCCACGGTGCTCAGAGGAGTCTTCGTGCCGACAGCCAGCATGACCGTGGCGAGGTCCGGTCACACAGCGACGTTGTTGCCGAACGGAAACGTGCTCATCGCCGGCGGAGACGATGGCACAACCTCGGTTGAAGGCGCGCAAGGCGCGGAACTGTACGACCCGGCGCTCGGGACATTCACGCCGACTGGCAGGATGAATTCAAGGAGGATCGCGCACACGGCGACGCTATTACAGAACGGCATGGTGCTCATTGCTGGTTCAGAGAACATACCGGGGATAATGCCATGGGCATTGGTTCCCTTTGGCGGTGAGCTATACGACCCAGTGGCGGGGACATTTGCGGCCACCGGCAGGATGAGCGTGCAACGGGCCGGTCACACGGCGACGTTGTTGCAGAACGGGATGGTGCTCATTGCGGGCGGCCAGAATGGCGTGCCTTCCGCAGGTGCAGAGCTTTACGACCCGGCGACCGGAACATTCGCGGACGCCGGCAGCATGAGCGCGCAGCGGGCCGAGCACACGGCGACGTTGTTGCCGAATGGGATGGTGCTCATCGTCGGCGGCGTGGGAGGCGAGACACTCGCGAGCGCAGAGATCTACGACCCGGCAGTTGGAACGTTCGCTGCGACCGGCAGCATGCTCGTGGCCCGATACGGACACACGGCGACGTTGCTGGACAACGGGATGGTGCTCATCGCTGGGGGCTCGTCTGACATTGCACCTCTCGCGAGCGCAGAGATCTACGACCCAGTAGGCGGGACGTTCGCTGCGACCGGCAGCATGTTCGTGGGGCGGGCGTCTCACGCGGCGACGTTGTTGCCGAGCTGGGGCGTACTCGTGGTTGGCGGAGACGTCGGGGCGAGCGCGGAACTGTACGACCCGACGGCCGGAACGTTTGCAGCCACCGCCAGCATGACCGCCGCCAGGGCGGGGCCCACGGCCACGCTGTTGAGCGACGGGGTCGTGCTCATCGCCGGCGGCAGTGGTGCGCTGGGTCCTGTCGCAAGTGCGGAGCTATACGAAGATCCCTGAAACGGCCACGCGCCCGGGAACTGTCTGCGAAATCATTCAGCAGTTGGCTGGCTCCCCGGGGCAGATATGCGCAGACAGCGCGGTGGTTCATTGCGCTGCGCGGGTGCGCGATGTCTGGCGCGCACCGAATCCACAGCGAACAAGCGGCGTAGCGTGGTTAGCGAATTCATTCTTGGCCGACGTCATCGAGCGGAAGCCGGCGATTGCCCCAGCGGCCAGGGGCACCGGAAAAGACACCGGGGCATGCGACGCCGCAGGCGATGCAATGACCGTCGTCGGTGAGGTTCCAGTCGGTGATTTCGTAGAAGTCGCGGCCCACCAGCCGGACGCCGCAGCCCACACAGTTGGTGTTGCCACCGGTCTCGTCGCGTACATTGCCGGTGTACACGTATCGCAGTCCATTGCCGATCGCGATCTGGCGCGCGCGGGTTAGGGTTTCAGGTGATGTGGGCGGTTTGTCGAGCATGCGAAAGTCGGCATGGAAAGCCGAAAAGTGCAGCGGCACGTCCGGCCCGAGGTTGGCGTGCATCCAGCGGGTCATCTGATCCAGCTCGCCGTCGCTGTCGTTCTCTCCGGGGATCAACAGGGTGGTGACTTCCAGCCAAACCTTGGTTTCTGCGCGCAAGAAGACCAGCGTGTCGAGCACAGTGGCCAGATCCCCGGCGCACAGCTCGCGATAGAAGCGCTCGGTGAACGCCTTCAGATCCACATTGGCGGCGTCCATGCGGCGATAGAACTCGGCGCGCGGGGCCGGGCAGACGTACCCTGCCGTCACCGCCACGGTCTTGATGCCGCGCTCGTGGCAGGCGTCGGCCACGTCGATGGCGTATTCGTGAAACACCACGGGATCGTTGTAGGTCATGGCCACGCTGGGGCAGCCGTGCCGCTGCGCCGCCTCGGCGATCTCGCTCGGCGAAGCGGCCGCGCTCATGCTTTCCACTTCGCGCGAGCGGGTGCTCTCCCAGTTCTGGCAAAACTTGCACGCCAGGTTGCAGCCGGCCGTGCCAAAGGACAGCACCGGCGTGCCGGGAAGGAAGTGATAGAGCGGCTTCTTCTCGATGGGATCCAGGCAGAAGCCGGTCGAACGACCATAGCTCGTGAGTACGATTTTGCCGTCCTGGCAGGCGCGCACGAAACACAGGCCGCGCTGGCCCTCGCGCAGACGGCAGAAGCGCGGACACAGTTCGCACACCACATGGTCCTCGCCATCGCGACGGAAGTACCGGGTGGCCACCGATGCGGGATGGCCGGACTCGGGCGGCGGCTTGTGCGACAGATTCAACCTTTGGTTTCCTCGCGACGAATACGTTGTAAAGTATAGGTCATGGGGACGCGTGCTGCTGCAGTTGCCGGAACGTTCTATCCTGGCGAGGCGAAGCAGCTGACCGCGGCCGTCGAGGCCTACCTGGCTGACGCACGCCTTGCGCCTCATTCACAGCTGCCTCCGAAGGCCGTCATTGCGCCGCACGCGGGCTACCAATATTCCGGGCCCATTGCGGCCAGCGCGTACAGCAGCCTGATTCCCCACGCGAAGATCATCGAGCGCGTGATTTTGGTGGGCCCGTCGCATCGTGTGCCGTTTGCCGGCGTGGCAGCCAGCCGCGCCACCGCTTTCGCCACGCCGCTGGGCGCGGTGCCCGTGGATCGCGACACCATCGAGGCCTTGCTCAAGGAAGGACTGATTCAGGAAAACGATGCCGCTCACGCCCGCGAGCACAGCCTGGAAGTTCACCTGCCCTTTGTGCAGCGGGTTTTTCCGGGCGCGCGCGTGGTGCCGCTTCTGGTTGGGGATCAAGACCACAGCAGCGTGGCCGCAATCTTGGCGCGCCTGTGGGGCGGGCCTGAGACCGTGATCGTGGTCAGCTCCGACCTTTCCCACTACCACGACTATACGACAGCCTGTCGCCTGGACCGCGAAACGGCCGCCACCATCGAAGCGCGCCGAGCGGGTGACGTGGATTTCGACCAAGCCTGCGGCGCCACGCCAGTCAATGCGCTCTTGCAGATCGCCGCGGACAAGGGACTTTCCGCCGCGACCATCGACTTGCGCAATTCCGGCGACACGGCTGGGCCGCGCGACGAAGTCGTGGGCTATGGCGCTTTTGTCTTCGGGTAGCAGATCGACGATAGTGCTCGGGCATGTGGGCACCAGTCGCATCCTTGTTTTGGGCTGCTGCGATCACCGTGTTGCCCACGGGCACGACTTGTCCGAGCGCAGACGCCATCGCTGCCGAGCTGGACCGGCTGGGCGCTGCTGCAGCACTGGAGGCCTTGGGCTCGCCAGAGGTCACAATCAAGGACACGAGGATGCATGTGGTTCTGCGCGACCAGGATGGCGCCATGCTGGGCGCTCGTGAGGTTGCGGCGCCCGAGGCTTGCAACGAGCGCGCGACTGTAGCCGCAGTCTTCATTGCAGCCTGGGTGGGTGAGTGGACCACCGCGCCCCTGGGCGAGAAACAGAACTCCAACTTTGAAGTCCCCAACCCCAGCGCAGCACCTGTGTCGTCGGGCGTTTTACGACCGGGCCCAAGGGCTTTGGACTCGACCAGCCCGGTCAACCTTCCTTCGCGCGAGCAAGGTGCCTTGGCGAAAGCAAAAGACGCCAAGCCTGTGGAGGCGAAGGCAACTCCGCCCAGTACAAAAGCGGCAGCGCCCGAAACCACGGCGGTTGTTCCCGCCGCCGAGAAGCTGAAGCCAGAGGCGCGCAGCGAGGTAGCCGGGCTGGGATTCGGCACGTACGACGGAGACGCGGGCACATTCGGCGCAGGCATCTTGCTTGGGTATCGGCCGGCCGGCGCGCTGGCCCTGGCCGCTCTTTTCGAAGGCACGGGTGAGCGCGAGCGGACCCTGAGTCCGGGACTGGCGGCCTACCGAACTTTCCGCCTGGGTGTGGGGGCCGGCATGTTGCGAAGGTGGGGGCGGGTGTTCGGCGACGTCGGGATCTTTCCGGAGCTCACGCTGCTCACTCTCAGTGGCAAACAGCTTCAAAGCGGGCGCGCCGCAACCGCCTGGGGGGCGGCGGCCGATCTGCGGGCGCGTTTCGGTTTCACTTGGGGCCGCTTTGCCCCCTTCTTGTTGGCGGGCGCCAGCTACGCTTTGCGTGGTGAGCGCCTCACCCTCGACGATCGCTCGCAGAGCATCACCCTCTCGCGCTGGAACGTCAGCGCTGGCGCCGGGCTGGCGTTTCTTTTCGGCGAAAAGTGAAACGTTTGGCGTCTAGCCGTCACTAGATAGGACGACGTGATCAAGCCCTCCCCCGACGCGGGAAACATGTACCGGATGCATGTGCATCAGGTGGCACGTTGGGCTGCGCGCTTGGGTGGGCCGTCCCTTGATTTGGAAGACATTGTGCACGAGGTGTTCGCGATTGCCTGCAAGCGCCTGTCCGCCTTTCGTGGCGAATCGAGCGTATCCACCTGGCTGTTCGGCATCACCGACAAGGTCGTGCGTCACCGCCGCCGCAAAGAGCGCTGGTGGCGCTGGCTGTCAGGCTCTGCCCACCAGACGGCGGGCCATCTTGCAGCGACTTACCCCGATCCTCTGCGGGTCGTCGAACAAGACCAGACCGCCAGGGACGTCTACCGCGTGCTTGACCGCCTGCCCGACAGCGACCGGCGCATCCTGATTCTGTTTGAATTGGAGGAACTTGCGGCGTACGAGGTCGCGGCGTTGCTGGGAATCAAGGCAGCCAATGCGCGCGTCCGACGACATAGAGCGCGGGCGCGTTTTCTGGACATCTATCGCCGGGAATTTCCGGCTTCGGCCGCGAACGTCACTGGACTGAGGTGCGAAAATGTCAGCCGATAAGAAGCCGCCCAGCGCGGAAACCGACGAAGCGCTTGTGCAAGAGGGTTTGACCTTCCTGCATCAGGCGCGCGACACGCGTGGTCTTCATCCATGGCAGGTCGAGCTCATCGAGCGACGCCTGTTCGAGAGAGGCGTGCGCTCGCGGCGCATGGCTCTTTGGCCAGCCCTGGCCGCGCTTGCTCTCGTGCTGGCTACCAGCGCGACTCTCGCCGTGGCCCAGGGCGGACTGCGCGCGCTGCCCCTGATAGGGGCGCTGTTTGCGCCGCCGTCGATTTCGTCGACCACGACGACCAGGCCTGAGCCACGTCGCCGGCCTGCCATGACAAGGGTATCTGCGAAGAATCAGTTTGCGACGAATTCGTCGGGGCCGGCTCCGTCTCTTGCGCCGATTCCCGAGGCTGTCTCCCATCCCGCTCCTGTTGTCGAGCCCGTGTCGGCCGAGGCCTTGCAACCACTCGCGCCCGCCCACCAGATTGTTACAACCACGCGTCCGGCGCGCGCCGCTCTCGTTCCGCGCGAAAGCGCCCGCCTGGAAGAGACGCCCACCCCAACTCCCATTGTTGCCAGGGAAGAGAACCCCATTGTGGCCGAAAGCCATTCTTTCGCGTCAGTGATTGAGCCCTGGCATCGCACGCACAATCCCAGCGCCGCGCTCGCCCTGCTCGATGCCCACGAACAGCGCTATCCCAATGGACACATGCACGTGGAAACGCGCGTGCTGCGCGCCGAAATCTATCTGGCGCAAGGCCGCGAGAGCGAGGCTTTGGCCGTACTGGATTCGCTTGCTCTGGCGGGCCTGCCCCGCGGCCGCGAGCTGCAAGTCGTGCGCGGCGAACTGCGCATCAAGGCGGGCCGTTGCCCCGAGGGCAAGCGGGATCTTAGCAACGTGCTTGAGAAGGGCGTCGCCGATGCGCTGGCCAAGCGAGCTGTGCGCGCCATTCATCACTGTCCCTGAAACGTTTGGCCAGGTGCCGTCACTAGGAAGGATCGAACCCAAGTGAGGACTACAATGAAACCAGCCAATCTTCTTTTTCCTATTCTTCCAATCGCCTGCTTCGTCCTGACGTCGCTCGGCTGTATGAAGACCGATTCGCTGGGCTTGGCAGGAAATGCGGATGCGAGTGCGAGTGCGGGAAAGGGCGGGGCGACAGGAGGGGCGAGCACATTGCCGGTGGGGGGCAGCGAGTTGGTTGGAACAAGTGGTGCGACTCCACTCGCGGGCGGCAACGAGTTGATTCAAACGAGCGCTGGGACTCAGCTCGTGGGTGGCAACGAGTTGATTGGTGGCGCGCCAGCAACCGGTGGCACAGGCGCCGGTTCGTCGCTGCTCGATATGCTGCCGGCTGACAATGAGGTCGGCACCTGGGTGCAGACTTGCGGCGTCTCACTGATCGCCGACCAGACTGCGCTCTATAGCCTCGTTGACGGCGCCGCGCCCAAATATCTCGACCGCGGCTGGCTCAACGGCGTGTACACGTGCTATAGCCGAGGCGCCCCGACCATCACGGTGATGATCAGCGACATGGGCACCGATGCGAATGCCCAGGCCATCTACAACTACTCTCTGCCACCGGCGCTTCTGGCCATTCCCGGCCTTGCCAACGCGGTGGTGGACATGGGGTTACCCAGCGCGTATGCCGCCTACGCCTATTCGGACCGTTTCTACATCGAGCTCAACATCTCTGAGAAGGACGCCGTTGCGCTCACTGCGATTGAATCGTTCATGAGTGACATTCTCAATCGCATCAACAGGAGCCATCCTGGCGTCGGCCCTGACGCTGGTGGCGCGGGAGCCGGCGGCGCAGGTGGTACTGGCGGCGCGGGCGGCAGCGACGGAGGGCCCTCGTGTCGGTACCTTACCGTCAACCCCTACGGCCCGGCGTCAGCCTTCACTTTCAGCGTCACCCTGCCCGATGGCAGCACGCAGTCCTGCTCCATGAAATTCACAACCGACGGTGGCTCCATTGTGCGCTACTGGCCGGCGCCGATCACGAACCAGATCTCGGGCCGGGTGACCGCGGTCAGCGACACCGAGCTAAGCGTGGACACGTGCGAGGCCGGGACCGGCTGCAGCTCGAACGTCTATCACTTCGCGGTTGCGACGCCCGGACTGACCCTCACCGTGCCCATCGGCCGGCTCGTGTCGGTTTGGTGGTGGCTGTACAATGGTGGCTGGTCCTGCGGGCAGATGTTGGTCATCAGCGATAGCACGTCCGGGACGGTGGCGCGGGTGTGGCTGGCAGGCTCGGACTCGGTCGTCAATCAGGCCTTTCCCGCGCCGTTCTCGGTCGCGCGACAGGAACTGTTCTGCAATCCCAGTCCCAGCATGGCTCAGGGCTGTGGTGGTAACGACGTCCCTCCCGACGACTACGCCTTCCAGTTCACGCCTCAGTCTGCCAATCCGCCGCTGGTGCTGGCCACGGGTGAAACCGGTACTCTGGACCTGACGGTCGGGTCGGGCGTGCTTCAGCACCTGACAGTCCACAACCTTCGCTCCTACCAGACGCTCGCCTGCGACGATTATTGGAACTGGGCCTGGTGGGCCGTCGGCAGCGCGGACACCAACGACGGCGGAACGACCGGCGGCGGTGGAGCAGGGGGCAGCGGGGGGGGAGGAGCGAGCGGTGGAACGGGCGGTGCGGGCGGCAGCGACGGAGGAACAGGGCCGGTCGACACCTATGCCGTTTGCTACACGGTTGCTGACCCATCGGATTTCGTTGAGATCATCAAGACCAGTGGCGACGGAATGTGCGTCCGCCTCCTGCTTGAGAGCCCCCAAGGTGCAGGCACTCTTGGTCTCACCATCACTCCGAGGGGATGGGACGTGTGGGACTCGGCCAGGTGGCCGTCCTCGGCCGCCCCCTGCACAACCGAGGGCACGCCAAGCGTGGCAACCCAAGCCATCAGCGGAACCGGCACAGTGACGGTAAACGGAATATCCTACCGCGCTGGGTTCACTATGGACGTGAACGCCGTGCTGACCTACCCGCCGGGCGACTCTGGAGCCAGCGTTTCCGAAGTCCTGCAGGCCCAGGCCCTGCCGGGAAACTTCACCTGCCATGCTCTCTCGCAAGGGGCCGGCGGTTCAGGTGGCACAGCGACGGGTGGCGCGGGCGGCTCTGCCACCGGCGGCAATGGCGGAGCAACCGACGGTGGTGCAGATGGGTCGCAGCCGGGTTGTCGTACCGACAAAATTGAATTCACCCAGCAAACCGGCTGCGCCAACGATGGTTCAGTCGAATTCTGTCTTCCCGCTCCAGATGCTGCTGCCCTGGCGGAGGTGCTCGCGATCGATGCGACCATCTTCTGTGAGTGGGGGTCGAGTGGGCGAGTGGGGTGCAATACCCTCACAGAACAGCTCTGTTTGCTGCCTGCAAATTGTTTAGGTAACACGGCTCCGATGTCCAACGCGTCGTGGCAGACCGTGTGTCAGCTTGCGGCCCTCGACGTGGTCGCGAAGATCGCGCCCACTTTCTACGAGTAGCCCGCCGTCAGTCTTCTGCGGGGCCTACGGCGCTTTCGTCTTCGGCTGACTTTCTTTTTCCAGCAGCGACTCGCACTGCTCCGGCATGGCAGGCGCGCCCTCGCTGGCGGGCGCCTCGTCGCGCAACTCAACACCTCTCTGGCAAAACGAACTACGCAGGCCTATCATCGTACCTAGGACGTTTGGAAAGGTCCCGTCATTGGGCAACAGACGAACCAAACCCGGGGGGGGCGCCATGAGGAAGCCAAGCACGTTCGAGCTTTCCTTCTTTCCGTTGCTTGCGACTCTTGCCCTGACGTCGCTCGGCTGTACGAAAACGGATTCTCCGGGAGTGGCAGGACAAGACGGCGGCGTGGTGGATGGGAATGCACAGGAGGCCGTCTTCATTGTGCTTCCGGACGCCAGCACTTTCACGTTCACCTTCGCCGAATTGCCGGACTCCGGTCTGATTACTCAGGATGACGGCACTTGTCCGTTGCTCTTCCCGAACTTGCTTGCGCACTATCCATCGGAAGTGGATTCGCCATGTCCGAAGGTGGAACCTGACATGGCGAGTTCCTGCCCGGACTCGCTGGCGGGTGTGACCTGTGTTTATCCATCCTCGCTGAGCCCCGGTGCCCAGGACATCCTGACTTGCTACAAAGGACTCTACGCAAGCTCCTGGTCCGGATATCAGCGGACTTGCAAGCGAACCGGTCGGGATTGCCTAGTCGATGCTGACCATCCTGATGGACTCCCCGGTGTACCCATCCAACTTACCTCGTCTTGTGCGAGTCGCTCGCTAGTGAGCTGTCCTGTGGTTACGAATGATACTGCACAAACGGCTCTGGACAACGTGATGAGAACCATCGCGTCGAACTGCCTGGAGAGCACTGGGGCGACAACGGGAGGAGCGCTATCTGTATTTTTCGACGGCGATTGTCCAACGAGTTTCGTCGTCGACCCGGCAGAGTTGACCGATTGTATCAAGGCGCAGCTTGAGTCGGAGCGTCTCGACTGCGCTTCGGGTCTAGTGTGTGGCGCGAGTGACTACGTCAGCTTGGGCTGCGGAGATTGCCGATGATCCTGCTACGGCGCTTTCGTCTTCGGCTGACTTTCTTCCCCCAGCAGCGACTCGCACGGCTCCGGCATGGCGGGCGCGCCCTCGCCGGGCGGACCGCGCTTGGCCGCTGTGGCGCGCGCGTCTTCGGAGAACCACCAGTCGAGTGAGGCGTCGCAGCCTGGCCCGGCGGGCAAGGGCTGCGGCTCTTTGCAGTCGGTGTCGTCCGTGGGACAGCGCAGGCGCACGTGAAAATGAT
>Ga0265330_10000608_pt1 | contig 23195 bp, 24 predicted proteins | sample 41919metaG_FD_202083 | JGI IMG/M metagenome (GOLD analysis project Ga0265330, IMG submission 202083) | Rhizosphere microbial communities from Carex aquatilis grown in University of Washington, Seatle, WA, United States - 4-19-19 metaG | ecosystem: Host-associated > Plants > Roots > Rhizosphere... | reverse complement strand
TAGACCGGGTCGTTCTTGATCACGCGGAGGAGCGCCAAGAGAAGGTCTTTCCCTAACCGCTCGGTAAGCTCCTTGTCGAGCTGGGAGAAGAGCTTGTCGATCTTGCCCTTCTGCGCCGCGTCGAAGCCGGTCGGCCGGCGCTTCTCGAGGAGCCGGAAGACGTTCTCCTTCACTTGCTGCGAGAAGGAGAAGGATTCGGTCAAGTAATAGAAATCCACGAGCTCGGGCAGGAGTTGCTCGCCGGAGACGGGAATGAAATCGGGCTTGTAGCGGGGGTCGTCGAGGTTGGCGCTCGGGTCGAAGAGGCCGATGATGCGCTCGTAGTCGTGGCGGCACAAGTCGACGAAGCGGTCGACCACGAATAAGTCCGCGTCCACCGCGCGGGAGCCGAGGGCATCGAGGGCGGAGAGAAATGAATTGAATTCGCCTTGGATCGCCTCGAGTTCCTCATCGCGCTTGATGGCGGATTGGACGCGCTCCGACATGCCGTCATAGGCGAAAAACCGCTTGCGCGCCTGCTCGGCGGAAGGAAGGCGGCAATCGACGAGGTAATCGAAGTAACGCTGGGAAATCTTGAGATCGGTGTTGGCGACAGTCGCGCGGACCAGCTCGGCGAAGGGTCGGAGGAGGGAGTAGAAGCGGTAGATCGCGAGGGCGAAGCCCGGGAGGACGAGGTTCTGCTTGGCTCGATAGTAGGGCGGCCTGAGTTCCGCCAACGACGCCTGCAGCTTGTGTATCTCCGCCCGGCGGCGACCCTCTTCCGGGTCGCGCGCGAGGACGCGGGCGAACCAGTTCTTCAGTTTTTCTAATAACCCCATGAGGGGATTGTAGGTATGCTTCCCTTCGGCATCAAGCCTCGCCCGCCCGTGCCCCGGCCTTCCATTCGCTCAGGGAGAGTATCTTGGGCCGATGCCAGGCGGTCGAATTTTCCCCTCGGCGAGCGAACATGGCGCTCTCCGCGAGCACGGGGACGTTGAGCCGCAACGCCAAAGCCAGGGCGTCGGCGGGGCGTACTTCCTTCTCGTATTTCCGCAGGCTCCGACGGTACGCGAGCCGGGCCCGCGTACCTGAGCCCGGCTCGCCGAAGATCTGGACTTCGTCGAGGCAGAAGCCGCCTTCTATGAAGAAATACGCCAAGAGATCGTGCGCGAGCGGGCGGGGCGTGGATACGCATTCCAATTCCAGGATGATGGCGCTGGCTTCGTAAGGGCCTACGGGAATTGAAAAACGGCGATCGGTGGCGCGATCCTCGAGGATGACGATCGGCTCGTCGTTTTCCATGGAAACGCCTCGGATGCGAATCCCCGAAAACCCTTTTTTCATGTCTCAGTCAATTTATCCCGTCGCGGGAAGATTTCCACGAAATAACCCGAATATGCGCGCTATTGACACCTGTTGGGGCGCCGCCTATGCTTTTTTTACGCGTTCTCCCGTTCAAGAGGCGGGGAAAATTGGAGACGAGGGGCATGTCCGACTTCTTGAGCGACGTCGATTTCGAGCTCTATCGAAAGCTCATCTACGACGAAAGCGGGATAACCTTCTCCACGACCAACCGATCCATCCTCGAAAGCCGCCTCAAGGAGCGGCTTCGGGAAAAGAAGCTCGACAGCCTCAAGGAGTATTTCGCCCTCATCACCAGGGACAAGGAAGAGCTCAAGACCCTGCTCGACTCCGTAACTACTAATTTAACACGTTTTTTCCGCAACCAGGCGCATTTCGATGCCATCGAGAAATTCGTCGTACCCGAGCTCATCAAGATGCGGGGAAGCTCGGGGGACCGCAAGTTCCGCTTCTGGAGCGCCGGCTGCTCGACCGGCGAGGAACCATATACCCTCGCGATGCTGCTCAAGGATATCCTTCCGCCGGGCTGGGGCTCCGAGATCGTGGCGAGCGACATCTCCCTCAAGTGCCTCATGGTGGGCAAGGAAGGCTTCTATGCCGACGCTCGCGTCCAGGGCATTCCCGAGGCATACCTGCCCAAGTACTTCGATCGGAAGCCCGGAGGCTATCAGATCAAGGACGAAGTCAAAAAAGGCACTCGTTTCGACTACCATAACCTGAAGAACGACTCGGGCTTGCGGAACCTCGACGTTGTATTCTGCCGCAATGTCTTGATATACTTCGACGAGGCCGCCCAAAAGGCGACAATCGAGAGGTTTTGGGAGGCGATGGCGCCCAAATCCTTCCTCTTCATCGGACATTCCGAATCGCTCTTCGGCATGAACACCAAGTTCGAGTTCGTGAAAACCGATTGGGCGACTTTTTATCGTAAAAACGCGTAGGGAGAAATCGCAGTGCCTGACCCTGTCTCAGTCTTGGTCGTCGACGACTCCGCCCTCATGCGGAACCTCATCTCCAAGATAATCGAAGCGACGCCGGGTCTCCGCGTGGCGGACAAGGCCATGAACGGGGTATTCGCCCTCCAGAAGATCCCCCGCTGCGACCCGGACGCGATCGTCCTCGACATCGAGATGCCCGAGATGAACGGCATCGAATTCCTCAAGGAGCGCAAGCGCCTCGGCTTGGATATTCCCGTCATCATCCTCTCGTCGCTCGCGACTGAAGGGGCGGCGGTGACGATGGAGGCTCTTGCTCTCGGAGCCTCGGACTTCATCACCAAGCCTTCGGGCTCGGTCTCTTCGGATATCCACACGGTAGCCGGGGAGCTCTCGCGGCTCCTCCTTGCCTACGGCTCCACCTACCAGAGGCGCAAAGGCAAGACTCCGCCCCATTATGAATTCGAGGCGCCCGAGAGGATGTTCGAGCCGGCGCCTCTACTCGAGGGGCGCGCCGCGAAGCGGGAGAGGGGCGAGGCGCAGAAGCCTCTCCGTCAGCCGGGCCCCATGGAGGCTATCGTCATGGGCATCTCGACGGGGGGACCGAACGCCCTCCGCGAGGTCTTCGCCAAGATCGACGCAGACCTCTCCCAACCCATCCTCGTAGTTCAGCACATGCCCCCGGGCTTCACCGAGGAGTTCGCGAAGAGCTTGGACAAGATCTGCCCCCTCGACGTCAAGGAAGCGGCCGATGGGGACATGCTTAGGCCGGGACGCATACTCATAGCGCCCGGCGACAAGCATATCCTCGTCGAAAAGAGACAGCTCGGAGTCGTAGCGCGGCTTTCCGACGCGGCGCTCGAGAACGGGCATAGGCCGAGCGCCGACGTCCTCTTCGAGAGCGCGGCGCGGATCTACGGCAACAGGGTCATGGGCGTGATCATGACGGGCATGGGAAGGGACGGAGCGCGCGAGCTGGGCTCGATCTACCGCGAGGGCGGGATAACCCTCGGGCAGGACGAGGCTTCATGCGTCGTGTACGGCATGCCGAAGGTGGCTTTCGAGCTCGGGCACGTAACTCAGCAGGTATCGCTTCTCGACATGGCCGAGGTCATTTCCCGCCTCGCCAAACAATACAGGTAGCCGACTTTCCCGCCCGGCCCTTTCGTCAGTATGTTCTCCACACGGAGGATCGTATGGAACGAGAAAAAAAGTCGATGGAATCAAAAGCCGGTGGCTCCGACGAAGGCAAGGCCCAGCCCAAGGGCAAGGATGATTTGGATCCCTGCGAGAAGGCCTTTCATCAAGAGACGGCGCGCCTCGCGGACTCGGACGAAGCCTGCGACGACGGAGTGCGCTGACCGGCAGCCGAAGGAAGCCCCGCTTAGGGATTGCCCCGTCCGGGGCGCTCCGGACGCGGCGCGCCCGGCCGGGCGTCAGACTTGGACGACTTCCTTCACTTCGGGGATGGTTTTCTTGAGGTAATTCTCGACGCCCATCTTGAGGGTCATCGTAGACATGGGACAGGAACCGCAAGCGCCGGTCAGCCTTACGCTGACGACGCCGTCATCGCTCACCGAAACGAGCTCGATGTCGCCGCCGTCGGCCTGCAGGGAGGGGCGCACGTCCTGAATCGCGTGCTGAACTTTCTCGTTGAGCATGGGAACTCCTTGAGACCAATGTAGCCAGGCGATGCGGTAAAGGTCAAGTTCGATACGCGGCGCCGCCTGCCTAAACCCTTCTCTCGTGGACGCTCGGGGCCCGCTGTGCTACACTACGCGAACCCGGAGCGCGGAAGGGGATGCATGGCGCGTACCATTGTTTTCGTCAACCAGAAGGGCGGTGTGGGCAAGACTACGAGCGCCATCAACTTGGGCGCCTACCTGGCCCTCGCCGGCAAGAGGACTCTCCTCGTCGACTTCGATCCTCAGGCGAACCTCACGAGCGGCCTCGGCCGAAAGCCCGGCTCCGGCAAGTGCATCTACGACGTCATCGCCGGCAGGGCGACCCTCAAGGAGATAATCTATCCCACGGGCGTCGAGTGGCTCGATCTCGTGCCCTCCTCGATAGACCTCTCCGGCGCCACCGTCGAGCTCGTCGATCAAGCGGATCGGAACGAGTACTTGAAGCGTGCCCTCGCCACCGTCGAGCGGGAGTATGATTTCATCCTCATCGATTGCCCTCCTTCCCTCGGCATCCTGACCCTCAACGGCCTGGTCGCCGCGGACGAGGTCCTCGTCCCCCTGCAATGTGAGTACTTCGCCCTGGAAGGCCTCTCGCTCATTCTCCAGACCGTAAGCCTCGTCCAGAAAAGCATTAACACTTCGCTTAAAATCTGCGGCATCCTCTTTACGATGTACGACTCGCGTACCAAGCTCGCCCAGGAAGTCGTCCAGCAGGTGTCCGAGTACTTCAAGGATAAGGTCTTCAGGACTATCGTCCCGCGGAACGTCCGCCTTTCCGAAGCTCCGTCCCATGGCCAGCCGGTCTGCCTCTACGATCCGACCTGCATCGGGGCCAAGAGCTACGAGGCTCTCGCGGGCGAGCTCATCGAGCGGGGGAAAGCCCTCGCCGGCGCGGGCGCCGACACATCGAGCGCGATACATGGCTAAACAATTCGGCAGCCTCGGCCTTCGGCCTGCGGAGAGCCTCATCCATGGCTAAGCAATTCGGCTTGGGCAGGGGGCTGGGCGCCCTCATTCCCGAACCCGAGGTGGCACAGGCGATAATCGATCGTCCCCTCCCGGAGGCGGGCGCGGTATCGGGCGGGCAAGCCGCCATCGAAGGATTCAAGATTCTCCCCCTCGCGGCGCTCAGGCCCAACCCTGATCAGCCGCGCCGCAGCTTTTCCGAGGAGTCCCTCGCCGAGCTCGCGAGTTCCCTCAAGACCCACGGCCTTCTCCAGCCCATCCTGGTAGAAGAGGCGGGCTCGGGCGCCTACCTCATCGTGGCCGGCGAGCGCCGCTATCGCGCTTCCGGCATGGCCGGCCTCGCCGAAGTGCCCGTCATCGTCCGCTCCTTCACCCCGGAGAAGCGCCTCGAGATAGCCCTCATAGAGAACGTCCAGCGCGAGGACCTCAATCCCGTGGAGGAGGCCGAGGCCTACCGCTCCCTCATGCGCATGGGCCCCCGCTCGCAGGAAGAGGTCGCCGATATCGTAGGCAAGAGCCGAAGCGCGGTCGCGAACAGCGTCCGCCTTCTAAAGCTCTCCGAGCCCATCCTAGCCGCTATCCGCGACGGCTCCATGACCGTGGGCCACGCCAAGGCCCTCCTCTCCGTCGTCGATCCCTCCCGCCGCGACATGCTCTTCGCGAGGATCGTCGCCGAGGGCATATCGGTCCGCGAGGCCGAGGCCGCAGCGAATGAGCTCAACAGCCCAAGGCAGGCTTCCCCAAAGGGCGCGCCTAAGGCCGAGAAGCCCAAGGAGCCGGAAATCCGCCAGGTCGAGGAGCGCCTCATCGAAGCCCTCGGCACCAAGGTGAGCATCAAGGGCGATGGCCGCAAAGGCACTATCGCGATCGAGTATTATTCCCTCGAAGACCTCGAACGCATCCTCGATGTCCTGGCTCGCTAAACGCGCCGCGCCCGAGGGTTCGCCCAAGGGCGCGCGAGGCGGGGCGCGTTTCGAGACTCGCCTCGTCACGGACCTTCTCTCGCTCTTCCTCGCTCTGCCGCTCGGATCGGTCCTCCTCATCATCCGCTACGGGCCTGCCTCCGAGCCTGGCGCGCCCATCTTCGGCGACTACGCCCTGCCCCTCGCCTTGGCCGTCCTAGTCCTGGGCGCAGCCGCGTATCGCCTCGCCTTCGCGGTCTCGCGTCCGATGCGCTTCGTCGCCGTCCTCTGGGCAACAGTCGCCGCCCTAATCCTCGCCTCCATATCGATGGGCGTTCTCGTCCATAGGGATTTCTTCACGGCGGCCTTTCAGTATGCCCTCGGCGCCTTCGTAGCCGCCTTGTATTACGTCGCCACGCGGCCGAATCCGAGCCAGGATAGCAAGGGCTTCTTGCGCGCCCTCAGCAAGGCCGGCCTTATCGTGTCCTTCTTCTACGTCGAGTGGATCATTCTCATGGGCTACGCCATCTCGACCCGCGCCGAGCCCAGGCCCGTGGAGTCGATCCTCTACAACGTGTATAACCTGGTCCAAGTCCTCATCCTCCTCCTCACCTCCCGCTGGGTCGAGAGGAAGACTTTCCATAGGGTGATAGTCGAAGGAAAGAGGCTCGACGTCGACGGCCGCGACCTCCTGTCCGTGCTCGGCCAGAAAAAAGCGGAGATCTTCCGCAGCTTCGCCCTCGAGGCCTATCGGAGCCTCCGTTGCTCCGAGATACAGGCGCTTTTCCGGGAAGAGGCGGACGAGGCGGCGGACGAGCGCTGCGCAGCCTGCACCGAACAGACGACGAAAGTAGCTCTTTGCTCCCGGTATCGAAATACCTACAACAGCATTCTCGAGCTCAAGAGGGTATTGGAGTTTCTGGAGATCGGCACTATTAATGCGCCCGAGAACAAGCGGCGCATCCTTACCGATGGCTGGAAGCTCGTGCTGTTCGAGAACGCCCGCCTCATCGTCAGGAGAAGATAAAAGCGAGCCGCGACTGATCGCGGCCCGCTCTTATCCCTTTTTATATTGTTATTAACTCTACTTGTTTCTATGCGCTTTTCCCAGGCCGACAGTAGCATAGGCATAGACTTTAGTATCCGGTCATGAGTACAGATGTAGTCATTACGGGCTTCCGTCCCGATCGAAGCGGGCCTCGAAGTGCCCAATCTCTTCTTGACTCTCCCTATTCCGACGGATAGTCTTTTACTCGGTCCCATCCCGACTAATAAGGAGAAGCTATGAGCATTATCGAATACGTCGAGGCTCGTGAAATCCTGGATTCCCGCGGCAATCCCACCGTCGAGGTCGACGTCGTCCTCGAGGACGGCACCCTCGGCCGGGCCGCCGTTCCCTCCGGCGCATCGACCGGTGACTACGAGGCCGTCGAGCTCCGCGACGGCGACAAGAAGCGCTACCTCGGTAAGGGCGTCCTCAAGGCCGTCGAGAACGTCAATACCACTATCGCCAGCGAGATCTGCGGCCTCGACGCCCTCGAGCAGGTCGAGATCGACCGTACGATGATCGACCTCGACGGGACCGAGAACAAGGCCAAGCTCGGCGCCAACGCCATGCTCGGCGTCTCCATGGCCGTAGCCCGCGCGGCCGCCGACTTCCTCGGCATTCCCCTCTACAAGTACTTGGGCGGCCCCCACACCACCCTCCTCCCCGTGCCCATGGCCAACATCATCAACGGCGGCAAGCACTCCGACAACAAGGTCGACTTCCAGGAGTTCATGGTCATGCCCGTCGGCGCCGACTCCATCCGCGAGGCGGTGCGCATGACCGCCGAAGTCTTCCACAACCTCAAGTCCATCCTCAAGGCCGACGGCCACAATACCGGCGTAGGCGACGAGGGCGGCTTCGCCCCCAACATCGGCAACGAGGAAGCCCTCGACTACATCATGAAGGCCATCGAGAAGGCCGGCTACAAGCCCGGGGACGACATCGGCATCGCCCTCGACCCCGCGGCCAGCGAGCTCTTCGGCGAGGGCGAGAAGAAGGGCTACAAGTTCTGGAAGTCCAACCCCGGCAAGCTCTTCAGCACCGACGAGATGATCGAGCTCTACACCAAGTGGGTGAACAAGTACCCCATCCTCTCGATCGAGGACGGCCTCGACCAGGACGACTGGGAAGGCTACGTGAAGTTCACGAAGGCCCTCGGCCACAAGATCCAGATCGTCGGCGACGACTTCTTCGTCACCAACACCAAGCGCCTCGAGAAGGGCATTGCAATGGGCGCCTGCAACTCCATCCTCATCAAGCTCAACCAGATCGGCACCGTTACCGAGACTATCGAGACCATCGACATGGCCAAGAAGGCGAATTACACCGCCGTCGTCTCCCACCGTTCCGGCGAGACCGAGGACAGCTTCATAGCCGACCTCGTCGTGGCCCGCGAGACCGGCCAGATCAAGACCGGCTCCATGTCGCGCACCGACCGCATCTGCAAGTACAACCAGCTCATGCGCATCGAGGACGAAATGGAGGGCATCGCGGAATATGCTGGAAAGAAAGCCTTCTATAGCGTGAAGAAGTAAAACGGCAGGTCTCCGAATATGCGAAAAGCCGCTCCGCATCGGGGCGGCTTTTCCTTTGCCGGGGACGATGATGCGTCTCTATCCTTTCCTTTTTTCCCATCCATAGTGGATCAGCATGATTCCCCGCACCTGCTCTTTTTTACCGTTCGAGTACGAATGGGGACCGGAGGAGTCGAAGCGGATCGCGAGGCCTCCGTATCGATTTCAAAATAGTACAGCTCGAAGGCCGTATCGCTCTCATAGGGAAACAGCGGAAATACCCGATATCCCTCGTCCTCGTCGGTCAGCGACTCCCCGTCCGTGAAGCCGGCGACCTCGACTTCTTCGGCCCGCTCGCCGAGGAGGGACGTGAAGGGAACCCTGAGTCCGTTGGCGATCTTCCAGACCGTCGAGATCGAGGGACTCGACTCCTCCCGCTCGATCTGCCGAAGCATGCTCTTGCTCACTCCGGAAAGCTCGGCCACTTCATCCAGGCTATACCGCGATTCCTCGCGCAGCGCCCTCAGGTTTTCCGCCAGTCTGTGCGTCAGCTCGTCCATCGCGCATCCTAGACAATATAACGCTTGAAATGTACGTTATATTGAACATGCGGATTATATCCGCTTCGTTCGAGGGAGTCTATGCCGATTGATCCGCTCGCTCTCGCCTCCTATGTTTTCGTGACGACTTTCACCCCGGGGCCGAACAATGTCAGCTCGACTTCTTCGGGAATGCGCCTGGGATACCGCAAGTCATTGCCTTATCTGTTTGGCATCGCCCTCGGCTTCGTCGCGGTCATGCTGCTGGCCGGCTACTTCGACATCCTTCTCGAGGCGCGAGTAGCGGGTTTCTTGGCGGTGACGAAATGGCTCGGATGCGCTTATATGCTCTGGCTCATCGTAGGGCTTTTCCTGCCACATAAGGGCAACAAGGATGCCGCCGGAACCTACTCCTTCCCGTCCGGCTTCATGCTTCAGGTGGTCAACGTCAAGGTCATCCTCTACGGGCTGACTATCTACGGGATGTTTCCGAACCTCCTCGCAGCCTCGAGTCTGGGCGTCCTGCTCTCGGCTCTCGCGTTGGCGGCGGTCGGCTTCGTCTCGATCTCGACTTGGTGCCTGGTCGGCACGGCCTTCACGCGCTTTCTCGCCGACAAGAGGATCTTGCTCGCGTTCAACATCGCGCTCGCCTTGATGCTGGTTTACTGCGCCTATTCGATCATCGCGGAATGAGGCCTTCGACATGGGAATGAGGGGACGCCGCGCCTTCCGCTGCTCCACGTGGGGCCTCGGATCGGAATGGCTTTTCTCTAGGGCCAGGGCCGCGCTACACTCCGCACATGGCCAAGTGCAAGATCACCGTTCTGAAGACCTCCTTCAACAAGGACTACGTCGAGCTCTACGTCGAGGCGGAGAGGCGGAAGACCCTCGGGCCCTGCGAAGTGTTCAAGGAAGGGCAGGAGTTCGTCGTGGACGCGGTGTCTGGGCCGCCGCCGGGCTTCTGCGCCTGGGCTTGGGACGACCTCTACAAGGTCGTAGTCGCCTATTTCGCCGGCGGTAGGTTCGGCATGTGGTACGAGGGCAAGGTCATCATCGCCTGCTGCTCGGACGGGACGAGGCCCGTGTATTTCAAGATCGAGGGGCTCGAGGACTGATGGGGCGGGAATCGGGGCCTATCGCGCCTCGGCCCCGATCCGGTCCACGATCGCCCCGATGCTCGCGTCGAGGGACGAGCCCTCCCGGTAATCCGCCGCCGCGATGAGGCTCACCCTTCCCTCGGAAAGGATTCCCTCCGCGATCGCCTCGGATTCCGCGTCGCGGGGCCTGTAGACGGCGATCGCGGTCCCGCCTTCGTCTTCCATGAGCCGAAAGCAGGGGACGTCGGTCTCGCCGTCGCCGATGTAGACCATGTTTGAAAAGGGCAGGGGCCGCTCTTCCCTCGGCATGCGCTTATTGATCGTGGAATTATCGTAGACTTCGAGGCTGCCTTTATTGATCCTGAAGAGGAACTGGGTCTTGGTCGTATAGTTGACCGCGAGGGCCGGCCAGACCGCGTCGCCGTTCTCGTCGTACATGAAGCCCGAGGCGAAGATGCGCTCGAACTCGCCGGAGACTTTCGTGCCCTCGATCATCTCACGGAGCCCCGACGAAATGATGAAGTGCTTGACCCCGACGCCCTTGGATAGGGCGTACTCGTTGACCCTCGAGAACCAGCCCTCGACGCCCGGGAAGAGCTCCACCGTCGATCCGAAGGCGCGGAAGGATTCATGCGTGACTCGCACGCCGGCGGCTTTCGCCTTCTCGAGCATGAGGCGCATGTAAGCGAGGATCGTATCCGCGTCGCCCTTCCGCGCGAGCTCCTGCGATTCGGTCCAAAATACGTCGGGCGTTACGCCGATAGCGGGGATGAAGTCGTATTCCTGCATATTCCCTGGCGCGATTGTTCCGTCGAAGTCGTAGAGAATCGCCATGGGGATGAGCTGCTTGACCATTCCTTCGCCTCCTCGTGCGGCACAATCAGTATGAGGAGTATCTTGCCTTCGCGCCATCCGTCTCCCATACTCCTTCGTCGGAGGCAGACTATGCCGATTGAAGCGATCGATAACCGCGCGGCCTATTGCGGCCTGTACTGCGGGGCTTGTCCCGTATTCCTGGCGACGCGCGCCGAGGGCGGCCTCGCGGCCGAGGCGGGCGCGATCCTAACCTGCGACGGCTGTCGCTCGGGCAGGCTTCCCCCTTGGTGCGCGGAATGCGCCCTCAAGTCCTGCGCGCGGGGAAAGGGGCTCGAGTTCTGCGGCGATTGCGCCGAGTATCCCTGCGCGTCCTACGTCGGATTCCGGGACAGCCGGGAATATCCTTATCATTCGGAATGTCCGTCGTATCTCGAGGCGATCAAGGCCGAAGGCTGGCGGACTTGGCTCTCTACCATGGAAGAGAAATGGCGCTGTCCCGACTGCTCCAAAAAGGCTTCCTGGTGGGACAGAGTCTGCCTTTCATGCAAGGCCTCGATGCCGGGCTTTAAAAAGCCGGACGCGAGCTAGGCGCGGAGCTCGTGCGCTCGGACCTCGATGTCGAAGCCCTCTACGAGGAATGCTTCTCGCGCGTATACTCCTTCGCCCTCAGGATGCTCGGCGACGACGAAGCCGCCCTCGATGCCGCGCAGGAAACCTTCGTGGCAGTCATCGCGAAGCTGGATAGCTTCCGCGGCGAGAGCGCCATCCTCACTTGGGTCCTGTCGATAACCAAAAACCTCTGCAGGAAGAGTCTGAAGGGAAGACGCGAGAAGAGCTTCGGTGACATCGAGGCGCTCGTCGATCGATATTCCCGGGTGCCTTCCGCCGGGCACTCCGATATCGAGCGCCGTTTCTACGTCGAGGAGGTCAAGGAAGGATGCCTCGTAGGGCTTCTCCAGTGCCTTCCCTTCGCGCAGCGTTGCGTCTTCGTCCTGAATCTGCTCTGCGGGCTGCCGATCGCCGAGGTCGGCAAAATCCTGGGCAGGAGCGAAAACTCGATCCGGATCCTCCTGTCGCGGGCCAGATCGGGCATCCGCGCCTTCCTCTGCGAGAACTGCTCCCTCATGAAGGCTAACAATAGATGCTCCTGCGCCAACATGATCGAGTTCTCCTTGGCACGCGACCTGATCGAGCGATTCAGGCCCGAGTTCGATGTCCCTGAAATCAAGGACGAGCTCAGGCGCTTCGCGGACGAAGTGGAACTCTATCGGTCCCTGCCGGAGTTCGAGGCGGCCATCGCGAGCGTCCTCGAGAGCGGCCGCTACGCGATATTCGAAAAAAAGGCGAAAGGAATTCCCTCGGCGCGCATCTAAAGGTAAATACGCCAAGGGAGGCATTCATGCTGTTTTTAGTGAAGGTTCGGGTAGATATCGCGAAAATAGCGGAGTTCGGTTCGGCCCTCGGACAGGGCAAGCTCGACAGGAGCATGATCAAGAGCGAGACCTACTGCCTCAAGGAAGACCCCGCGGTCGGCTATAGCGTCTGGGAGACAGCGGACAGGGCCGCCTTCGAGGAGGGCTTCTCCGCGTGGAAGCCCTATTACTCGGCGGTGGAAGCGCGAGAGGTCGTCGGCCCGGCCGAGTCGATGAAGATGCTCATGGCGCGGCCTCGTTAACGCTTGTTTTTTCGGCTCTCCCCGCGGCGGTCCTCTGCCGTCGCCCGAGTGCGCGCCCGAGGGCCGCGTCCATCGCCAGGCCCGAGACGAGAATAGCCGTCCCGACGAGCTTCCTCGCGTCGAGGGATCCCGAGGCCGCGATATCGATGAGGAGGCCAGCCGCCGCCTGGCCGCAGAATATGAGGATCGTCGCCGAGAAGACGGGCATGCGCGGGATTATCAGGTTCATCGCGGAAACGACGGCTACGCCCATGAGGCCGCCCCCGAGGGCGAGGAAAGGGCCCGCCGTCGCGAAGGCGCGGGCAACGGGTGCCAGGGGCGGACGGATAAGGGCGAGGACCGCGAGGGATGTCGCGAGGCCCGTGATGTAATTCATCCTCGTGCTCCTGAAGAGCCCTTTCTTACGCCCGAGCCCGGCGTTGAGCACGAAGGAGAGGCCTGGTATGGCGCCCGCGGCGAGGGCCGCGATCATGGCCGGAGCGTTCGCGCGCCAGGGGCCGGCCATGATCGCCGCTCCCGCGAGGGCGAGGCCGATGCCCGGCAGGCGACGAGAGCGGAGGGGATACTTCTCCCGCCCCAGCATACCCGTCGCGTCGGCGGCCAAGGAGAACAGCGTTTGGCCGAGAAGGGCTAGGGCCACGGAGAGCGAGGCGCCCAGGCAGGAGAACGCGTAGTTGCTGCAGAAGACCGTCCCGACCCCGATCACGCCGCCGGCGTAGTAGTAGAAGGGAAGCTTGCCCGGCCTCCTCTCCTCGTGCTTAGCGAGGAGGATGGCCGAAATGGCGACGAGCCCCGCGACGTGGATCGAGATGGCCGCGAGGGGCTTGCCGACGATGTCCGAGAAGCGGCTGTTCAGGCCGTTCATGACCGTGATGAGGGCGCCGATCGCGGGCGCGAGGGCGCTGTACTTTAATCGGCTCTCCCTTTCCATGCCTCGAGTATCCGGATAAACTAATCCATATGATAGGACATATGTCCTATTAATCTTTCTTTCGGAAGGATCATAGAAACGATACGGGAATACATACGGCGCTATTCCCTGGGGAAGCTCCTCTCTCCCGACCTCGTAGAGGAGCTTCGGCCCCTGCGCGCGGGGCCGGGCGAGCTCATCGTCAGGTCGGGCAGCCGAGCCCGCAGCCTCTACTTCCTCGTCGAGGGCAGGGCTAAGGCCTACAGCATGATGGACAATGGACAGAGCATACTCGCGTCCTTCTTCCTTCCCTTCGACGTCCTCGGGGAAGTCGAGCTCTTTTCCTCGGATCGATATGCCTTGAGCGTCGAGGCCCTCACCGAGACTCTCTGCCTCGGCCTTCCCGCCGCGGCTATCAAGAAGGCGGCCGACCGGAATAGCGCCCTTCTCATGTACCTCTGCGGCCGCATGGGCCAGAAGCTCGCCGACCGCGTCCTCGCCGAGTCCATCAATCTGCGCTATCCCGTCGAGAATCGCCTCGCGAGCTACCTTCTCGCTTCCATGGACGACGAAGGCCTCATCCTCGGGACCGACGATCTCGGAGAGCTGGCGGACTTCATCGGCGCGAGCTATCGCCAGCTCGCGCGCGTCGTGCGTGAGTTCCGAGACGAGGGAATACTCGACAGGACCAGGGGACGCGTGCGCGTCATCGACAAGAAAAGGCTCGAGCCTTTGGCCCGAGACCTGTACATGCATAGCGGAGGAGGGGGAAAGCCGAGTTATCCCCCGAAGTGAGGAAGCTCGTCCCGTTATCAGGGCTCAGGGCTTGCCGAACTTGTTCCCCTGGAAGGTGGCGCCCTCGAGGCCGAGGTTAGTCCGGCCGCCCGAGAAGCGCACGACGTCGTTATCGATGAAGCGGCATGAGAGGGCCCTGCAGTCCCGGCTCTCCCCGTCGATGTCGAACAGGCTGTCCCCGCGATTATGGGAGAACTCGCAATCGCGGAAAAGGAGATGGGTCGAGGCCCGGATGTCGAGCAAATCGAATTCCCCGGTACCTTTGAAGACGGTCGAGGCGAAGAGGAGGTCCTCGCAGCGGTCGATCGTCGCGAGGCCGTAGCTGCAGTCGCGGACTACCGAGTCGACGATCGAGAAGCGCTGCGTTCTCTCCAGGCCGAGGCCGTAGGTGCCCGAGCCGTAGAGTTCGCAGGAGCGGATCTCGACGTCGTCGCAGCGCGCGAAGCCGAGCACGCCGCCGAGGCAATACCCGGGCGCCGTATGCCCGAGGGCGAGGTTCGACACGTTCTTCACGACGGGGCAGGGCCCGTCGAACTCGTCGACCCAATCGATATATCGATTCTTGACCAAGAACTTGTCGGTCAGGTCGTAGCGTCCCGGCGCGAGGCGTATAATGCGATCGGGCCCGATAGCCTTGATGAGCTCGGTGGCGTTCTTGACCCTCAGCACCTTCCGATCATCGTCCGGAGGCTGGACGCCCAGGCAGCGCAGGGTCTGTCCCTCGGCGCCGTCGATGAGAGTTCCGACGCTACGATAGGACTCGGTGGCGCTGCCGGCGATAGTCCCCGAGGCTACGTCGACGAGGGTCAGGGCCAGGAAGATCTCGCCCTCGCCTGGGCTGATCCTCGAGGATAGGACATAGCGGGCGGAAGTGAGCGCTCCGATCTTTTCCCGAAGGGGGGCGGCGGCGAGATCCGAGAGCGAGAAGGCCAGCTCCTGGAGAGCCTTGTCGCGGGACTCGGGCGAGACTGCGGCGAACTTGCCCCCCGAGCCGACTGCCGCCACCATGATGCCCGTGACAGTTCGCCCCGCCGAGACGTAGTTCCCCTCGGCCTGGCAGTCGAGAACGAGGACGAGAGCGGGCGAAGCCGGCGCCGCGGCTTCCTCCGCTTCCGTTCGCCATTCTCCGGCGAGGAGCGAGGCAGCGAGGGCGATAGCCGCGACGATCGCCCGGCTCGGTCCATTGCGATAGCCCTGTACGGTTCGCTTCATGTATAGCCGATATTATCGGCTATTCAAGAACTCTTCGAGTATCCCCGCAAACAGCTCGGGCTCCTCCATCGGGGGGACATGGGCGCAGTTTTCCATTTCGACGAAGCGCGCGCCCGGGATGCCGTTGGAGAGGATCCGCGACGCGCGGCAGTTCTCGCCGTAGTCGAGGACGCCTGAGACCACGAGGGTCGGCACGCGAACTTCGGCCAAGCGCTTGATCGCAGGCGGGTCCAGGGGATCGAGGGGCGAGGAGTCGGCAATGAAGAAGGTGTTGCGGTCCACGCAGATCCTGTTCATTGCGGCCGCTTCCGCCCGAGCCGCGAGGCGATGGGGATCGAGGGTCGCCGGGTCGCGCCCGGGGCCGTCGAACCAGATCTGGACCTGGAGCTCGCTCGCCCTCTTGAAATCGCCCCGCTCGAAGGCGGCGATCATCTCGAGGATCTCGGGCGGAGGCGCTCCCTCGAGCACGAAGCCCGAGGGGCTCGAGTTCACGAGGGAGAGGGAGCGCACGAGCCCGGGGCTTTCGAGGGCGAAGTCGAGCGAGCTCTGTCCCCCGTTCGAGCAGCCGACCAAATGAAGGGGCCCCAGGTCGAGGGCGGCGATGACCGCGGCCAATTCGCGGCGACGGCAGATCGGGCCTAGCGCCGGGCTCGAGGCTCCATAGCCTTGCTTGTCGAAGCGAGCGACGCGGTAGTTCCCGGCGAATTTACCCATGACCCGGCGCCACATGCCTCCGTCGAGAAAATCGGCGTGAACGAAAAGGATAGCCTCGCCCTTGCCCTCGATTTCAGCCCGAAGCCGGGCCCCGTCCTGAAGCCGGATAATTTTTTCCATACTCTCCTCCTTATCGTCTGCCCTCGCCTTTCTTGCGCTGGAGGGTTCCGCATGAGATAGTTGGAGATGACGGGTGACATCTTATGTCACTCAAAAAGGAAAATATTTGCGAGCCGAACGTCTAATCGCCCTCCTTCTCATCCTGCAGAACCGAGGCAAGCGCACTTGCAGAGCCTTGGCTGACGAGCTCGAAGTCTCTCGCCGCACAGTCCTCCGCGACGTAGACGCGCTCTCGTCGGCAGGTATACCGGTGATGGCCGAGGGAGGCCGAGGCGGCGGCGTCTGGCTCGACGATGCCTATCGCTCGAGCCTGACCGGCTTCAGCGAGGCTGAGCTGCGCGCCCTCCTCATCGGGGGCGATGCCGCCATCTCCGGCGACTTAGGCTTGGGAGAAGCCTTCAGCCTCGGTAGGCTCAAGCTCCGGGCCTCTCTGCCGCGCCGCTACGAGGAGGCTCTCGAATCGATCCAGCAGAGAATACTCATCGACTCGCGTTGGTGGTGGAACGAGGAGACTGAGAGCGCCTTCCTCCGGCCCTTGCAGGAGGCAGTGGTCAAGGACGCGGTCGTCGAGGCGGAGTACGAGCGCTACGACGGCAGCGCCGGCGGGGGAAAGATCGAGGCCTACGGCCTCGTCGCTAAGTCGGGGCTCTGGTATTTCGTAGGGTGGCGGGAGGGCGAGTATCGAAGCTATCGCGTAACCCGTTTCCGTTCGGTTCGCGATACGGGGGAGCGCTTCGTCCGCGACGCTTCCTTCGATCTCGAGGAGTGGTGGACGAAGAGCGCGGAGAGCTTCGCCCGGGAGTTCTCGGCTTACCGTTTCGTCATCGCCCTGCCCGAGGAGAAATTGCGCTTCGTCCGATGGATCGCGCCGGGTCGCGTCGAGCTACGCGGTCCCCATGTCCCGCGCAGAGGATGGATCGAAGCCGAGATAGGCCTCGATTCCCAGCTCTATGCGGAGCTCCTCGTTCTAGGCCTGGACGCGGAGTGCCGGGTATTGGAGCCGCGGGCGCTGGCCGAAGCGGTCGTCGCCAGGGCACGCGCCGCGATGGAAGCTCATATCGCATTTGACAGATCGGGAATTGATTGATAGGGTCGTGAGCGGAGGCTCACCATGCAGGAACCCGCTCCCTCCCCCCGCCGCTGGGCAGTCCTCGTCGCGCTGATGGCGGTGACCTTAGCCTGCGAGGCCGAATGGCTCGCGCACGCTGCCGTCGCGCGTCCGGCGGCCGCGTATTACGCCGGGCAGTTCGACCCTTCGTCGATATTCGACATCGATTTCCTCAGCATGTCGTACATGCTGATCTTTCTGATAGCCTGCCTTCCGGCGAGCTGGATCCTGGACCGATGGGGGCTGGGGGTCGGAGTCGGTATCGGGGCAGTCCTGACGATCGCCGGTTCCCTGATCAAGAGCGCTTTCGCGCCCGTTTTTGCCGCGCAGATAGCCGGACAGGTCGTGCTGGCCCTCGCGCAGCCTTTCCTGACCAATGCGGCCACGACCCTCGCGCGGGACTGGTTCCCCGCGAAGGAACGGGCCACGGCGAGCGGCCTCGCCAGCCTGGCGCAGTACCTGGGTTTCGTAACCGCCTTGGTTCTCGCTCCTGCCTTCGTGCAGGTGGATCCCGCCCTCCCGAACTACGGAGCGGGCATGGCTACTGCCTTGGCGGTCTTCGCCGGCTTGGCTGCCTTCGCCGGAGTCTTGGCTCTCGTCTTGGTGCGTCGCGGCCCGAATCGCGAGGTGTCGGAAGACGCTACCGTATTTTTCGGCTCGCTCAAGCTCCTCTGGGCTTCTCGCGATTTCCGCTGGACTTTCCTCCTCTTTTTTCTCGGCCTCGGCATTATGAACACGGTGACCGCCATGACGGACTCGATAGCCGCCGGCATGGGCGTCGTGGATTCCAACGGTCTCCTGGGCTTGGGGCTCATCCTCGGCGGGATTATAGGCGCGATCGTGCTGCCGATCCTGTCGGACTATCTCGGGAGGCGCAAGGCTTTCCTCGTCCTCTGCATGGCGCTCACGGTGCCCGCGCTCTGGGCTCTCGTCCTCGCTCCTAACGGCTGGTACGCCCTGGGAATCGCGGCGATGGCCATCCTGGGCTTCGCGCTGATGAGCGCGGGGCCGATCGGCTTCCAATACGCCGCGGAGACGACAGTCCCTGTGCCCGAATCGGCCAGCCAGGGGCTGCTGCTCCTGGCCGGACAGGTCTCGGGGCTCGTCTTCACGGCGGGGATGTCCGGGGGCGGGGTCCATGCGGTGCGACCCTGGCTCATCGCCTTCGCCGTAGCCGCCGTAGCCATGACTCTGTGCTCGCTGAAGCTGCGAGAGTCCCCGGCGGTAAGCCCCAAGAAGCTACGCTAGCTTTTCGAGGCTTTTGCCGCCTGCTTTGAGTAGGATTTTTCATAGACGAAGCGCATGAGGCGGGCTTCCCAGGCGGGGATCGGAATAGCCCCGCCGAGCGCGCGACCGCAGATAGCCGCGCGAGCAGCTTTCTCCACGACCATCGCGGCGGCTTCGGCGTCTGTCCCCACGGAGAAAGCGCCTGCGCCTTTCACGAGCGCGATGCGGCTTCCGGGCATGCGCGAGGGCCTGTGCGATAGGCGGGGAATCCGGGGCCCGGCGAGTTGGGCGAGGTCGTCGAGGGCAGCCCGCGCTGGGCCTTCCTCGTCGGCCCAGGCTAGGGTAAAGGGAGCCCTGCTCAAGAGCGCGTCGCTTCCGTCGCCGAGCGTCGTGGATTCGAGCCAGTTCGGATCCCAGAGGGCATCGGCCCGGGCCGGCAGTTTCCCGCGGAACTCGGCTTCCAGGTAATCCGCGCAGGCTGTTTCGAGGGCCAGGATACTGTCGAATGCTCTATCCATCGTCTCCCCGATGACGACGACGCCGTGGTTGGCCATGAGGACGGCCGGATCCGCGCCGAGGGCATCGACGACTGCCCGCGTGACGGCCTTAGTCCCGGGAAGGGCGTAGGCTGCGCAGGGGACGGTTCCCCAGGGAGCCGGGACGGGAGCGCGCGCCGCGGCGCAGGCAGAGGCAGCGCTCTGGTGCGTGTGGACGATCGCCCCGACCTCGGGCCTTCGGAGATATATCTCGCGGTGGATCTTGCGCTCGCTCGTGGGCTTCCACTCGCCCGACCATTCTCCCGTCTTCAGGTCGACGACGACGATCATGTCCTCGCGGAGATCGGCATACTGAATGCCGCTGGGCGTGACGGCCATCGTCCCGTCGCCGAGGCGGAGGCTCAAGTTGCCCCAGCTCCTCGCGACGAGGCCCGCCTTCGAGAGGCGCATGCCCGCCCCGACGAGCTCGCGCCTCGCTTGGTCCTCGTTCATTGCTTCGCTCCCTCGACCTGGGCGAAAACGCGGTCGAATGCCGCTATAGCCTCGTCGACCATGGCATCGGTGTAAGCCGCGCTCGCGTAGAGCCGCGAGCCCGCCAGGGTGATGACGCCCTCGGCGGTATAGGCAGCGCCCATCTCCTCCATGACCGTCTTGCGCGCCTTGATCTCCTTCATCATACCGGGGATCTTCCAGAACTTGGAGAAATTGATGACGAAGTGCATCGTGGCGACTGTCTGGACGTGGCAGATCGACCCGAGATTGTAGGCCACGAAGGGCAGTTCCCTCTTCTCGATCGATGCCTGAATCCCGGCTATGAGGCGGTCGCCGATAGCTCCCGCCTTCTCGGGGGCATGGGTCCTCTCCATCTCCTTCAGCGTGAAATACCCCGCGGCGGAGGACAAGGGATTGGCCGCCATCGTGCCGCCCACGAGGGCTTTCTTGCTTCCCGCCTCGAGGCCGGCGGCGAGGAGCTTCATGAACTCGCGCTTGCCGCCGAGGCCTCCCGCCGAGGGGTAGCCGCCCGCCACGACTTTGCCGAATACGGTGAGGTCGGGCTCGACGCCGAAGTAGCCCTGCGCGCCCGCGAGGCCGACGCGGAATCCGGTCACTACCTCGTCGAAGACCATGAGGGCGCCGTATCTGTCGCAGAGCTTCCGCACTCCCGCGTTGAAGTCCTTCGCCACCGGCCTCGTGCCGCTCTCGGGACCGAGCGGCTCGATCATCACCGCCGCCGTGCCGCCAGAGAGCACGTTGCGCCGGAGGACGCGCTCCAGATCATCGAGATCGCCGGGGAAGAATTCCTGCGTGTGCTTGAAGACGTGCTTGGGCACGCCGTGGGCTTCGAGGTGCCGGGTCCCGGGTATCCTGAGGCCGTAGGCGAGCTGGTCGCTCCAGCCGTGGTAGGCTCCGCCCATTTTCACGACGTTCTTCTTGCCCGTCGCCAGGCGGGCGACCCGGATGGCGGCCATGCAGCCCTCGGTTCCCGAGCCCAGCATCCTGAACATCTGGACGGCGGGCATGTGCGAGGCGATGAATTTCGCGAGCTTGAGTTCGTATTCGTTGAAGAGCCCGGTGGAGGGACCGCAGGTCCTGAGGACGTCGATGACTTGATTCATGACCTCGGGCGGATTCGAGCCCAGGACCGTGGGGCCTCCCGCCTGGAGGAAGTCGAAATAGCGGTGGCCGTCCAGGTCGTGGAGGTAAGGTCCCTCCGCCTTGGTGATGACGAGGGGGAAGGGGAAGTTGAAGGCGAGGTTGTGCTGTACTCCACCGGGAATGAAGCTTTTAGCTTCTTCGATCATCGCCTTGGATTTTTGGCAGGATTTTTCAAAGTAATTTCGGATATACGCGTCGAGAGCGTCGCGTCGCAGCCGCCTGATAGGAGTTATTATGAGGGAATCCAGGGCGGAAGTAATTTTCGCTACATCGGGATAGTTCGAGATCGAATATGCGTCGGACATAAGAACCTCCTCGTGTGGTGAGCCGCGGCTCACTTTCGAGAATACCATGTTCTTTAGGGGCTGTCAAAGACATTGTACCCAGGATAATCTTAAGCCATGTCACCCCATTCGACCCCGCTTTTCGAGCGTCTGGCGAATGAAAAGCGGCGAGCTATCCTAGATTCCGCAGCCGCCGAGTTTTCCCGCTCGGGCTTCACGGCCGCGAAAGTGGATCTCATAGCCGAGAACGCCGGCATAAGCGTTGGCGCCCTCTACAAGTACTTCGGGAACAAAGAAAACTGCTTTCTGGCCGTGCTCGACGACGGCGTACGCGAACTCGAGGAGCAACTGAACCGGGTCTTGTCGAGCGAAACGGAGAGCTGGGCTCGGATCGAGGCGATAGTCAGGCTCATCCCGGAGCACTCGCGCCGCCACGCCGACGTGATCCGCCTTTACCACGAGATCGGGGGCGCGGGCCTCTCCGCGCTGAGCGAGGATTTTTGCCGCCGCTTCGAGGGCATGAGCGGTCGCTGTTATTCCGCCCTCCTGGCGGAAGCCAGGGCGGCCGGCCTCGTCCGGGAGGGGCTGGACGAGAACTTCGCCGCTTTCTGCCTCGACAATATCTTCATGGCTTTGCAGTTCGCCTTTTCCTGCGATTACTATAAAACGCGAAAGGCCGTATACCTCGGGCCGGAAAAGGACGCAGACGACGAGGCCTTGGTCACCCGAACGCTCGAGTTCCTCCGCTACGGCCTAGCAGGCCGCTGAGCTTCCAGATTATTGGTCGATTTCCTCTTGAGCTTCTCCGAGTAGGGGTTTACAGTTTTAGTGAGCCATGGCTCACGTCTCGGCTTCCGGAGGCTTCCTATGTCTGATCCGCTGTTTCTCATCGCTGCCGATCTCGGCACTACCTCTCTGAAGACCTGCTTATACGAAGTGGGAGAAAGCCTCGCGCTCAGGGCATATGCCTCGAAGCGCTTGACCCTCAAGACCGGTTCCGACGGCCTGGCCGAACAGGACCCGGACGAATGGTGGGAAGCCCTCGTTGCGACGGTACCCGAAGTGATGGCGGCGGCAGGCTTGCCTCCTTCCGCCCTGGGCGGACTGACTTTTTGCGCACAGATGCAATCCCTCGTCCTAGTCGACTCGCGGGGAGAGGCAGTCCGCCCCGCCCTGAGCTACCTCGATTCCCGCGCCACCTCTCGGCGGGCCCGGCTGACTTCCGCGGGGCCGCGCGTCGCCGGGGTCGGGCTGGGGCTTCTCCTGCCCTGGCTGTCGATCTCCGGAGGGGCGGCGACGAGCGCGAAGGACCCGCTCTGGAAGTATCTCCGCGTAGCCGACGAGGAACCCGAGGCTTTTAGCCGCGTCCATCGCTGGCTCGACGCGAAGGATTTCCTGACGGCGAAGTGCACGGGCCGCTTCACGATGAGCACCGACTCGGCCTTCGCGACTTTCCTCGCGGATACGAGGCGAGGAAAAGTCCAATGGCATCCCGGCCTGATCAGGCGCTTCGGCGTCAATCCCGCCCATATGCCCGAGATCCTGGGCCAGGCCGAGGTCGTGGGCGGCCTCTCTCGCGAAGCCGTAGCGCGCTTGCGCCTCCCCGAGGGTACGCCGGTTTTCGCTGGGGGCGGGGACGCTTCCCTCATCGGAGTCGGCGCGGGCGCCGTCGCCGTCGGGATGAGCCACGTCTACGTGGGCACGAGCGGCTGGGTCTCCACGGTGGCGGATCGCCGCATCGTCGATCCTGTCTCCATGATGGCGACTGTGCCGGGACCGGTGCCGGGACGCTATGCCTATTTCGGGGAACAGGAGACTTCGGGCAAGTGCCTCGAGTGGGTGCGCGACCACATGGCCCTGGACGAGATCGGCGTATACCTCGAGAAGCGGGAACGGCCCTCGGGCCCCGAAGAAGAGCACGCGAGCCTGATCGCCTATCTGACCTCGACGATAGCGCAGGTTCCCGCCGGCTCGGGCGGCGTCCTCTTCGCGCCCTGGCTCCACGGAAGCCGTTCCCCCTTCGAGGATCCTTGGGTCCGCGGCATGTTCTTCAACTTGGGGCTGGAGACCGGCAAGCGGCAGATGATCAGGGCGGTCGTGGAAGGCCTCGCCTACAACAAGCGGATGCTCCTCGAGGCTCAGGCGAAGAAGGCG
>Ga0265330_10000607_pt1 | contig 23223 bp, 25 predicted proteins | sample 41919metaG_FD_202083 | JGI IMG/M metagenome (GOLD analysis project Ga0265330, IMG submission 202083) | Rhizosphere microbial communities from Carex aquatilis grown in University of Washington, Seatle, WA, United States - 4-19-19 metaG | ecosystem: Host-associated > Plants > Roots > Rhizosphere... | reverse complement strand
AGGTAAATATGATGACGATTTTGCTCGTCGTAAGAGCATTAAGGGCGTTTGCCATACTAGTAGCGTTTGTGGCATTGCCATATACATCATAAGTCGCGGCGGAAATGATGGAGAGATCCGATCTATTGACAACAATCACGTTGTATGACCGGCCGCCCTGAAAAATCAGTGTTCCTGTATCGTCCCATACCCCCCGGTCAGAGGCATAGGTCGAGGAATTACCCTTAGCAATGATGTGATAGATGCTCGGCCGGTCTGTTATCCCTGTCCAAGTTGCAACTCCCGACGCATATTGAGAGAGCGTTGAGTACAAGTCAGACGCGGCGGCATAATACGCCTTCCATACGGCTTTGAATGCAGTTCGGGTAATAGTTCCCGCGTTCAGCGTGGTCGTAGTGGTGAGATTGCTCAACACTCCAGGCGAAACGAAAAGCACGTCATATAAAGCATTGTAAGCACTGACGAGCGCTGTGCGGCTTATCCCCATCTCTCCGGCCATTACATAGAGCTTACCGTCCGTCGGATTTGCCTCGGCTACGATGTAATCCCAATCCGAGTCCGCCTTCCTCTTTTCTGCAGGCGTCAACTTTCCGTCAGCGGCCATATCCGTAATATCATTCATTGCTGAATCGGCCGCAGCCTGTGCCGCGCTTGATAAGGCAACGAGATCCTCGGGTGCGGGGGTCCAATTCGTTGCTGTATTGCCGTATTCCAACTTGGGATGCCAGATGAGAAAGGATTTATTGGCCGGCCACCGGATGTCAAACCATAAAGGACTCCCGGTTGGAGTCACATTCATTATTCCGGGTAAAAACTGCCAGGTAGTAGTCAGATTATAACCTAGACCGTACCCATCATTCACATCAGTGCTTATTGCCAGGGTTCCAGTTTCAGTTTTTAGCCATGCCCCGAAAGTAAGTGCCCCCCCCTGGTTCATGAGTGAGGACCACCGAACGAGACCCGATACGCTGGGAGATGTTAACCGGATAGCCGTGGCCGTTCCGTCCGGCGCCCCCGCAATACCCGTTGTAATTGATCCACCAGTAGGTAATTCCGCAGATGACAAGGTGTCGGAATTGGGTAGAATATTTCGGCCACCCACCACAACCTGTGAATTATCAATTGCCGTGGTAACCGTTGCCGTGATGACAACTGATGCCGTCCCGGCTCTCCCCCCCGCAAATTTGTCCCGTGGAACAACTGAAACGTAATAAGATGCTGGTACTGTGACAGTGTTGACTGGCACAAACGTTTTCCGGGCTGACGCATCGGCATGCAAAGCAACCACCACGGGTGGATTTACCGTGTCTACCCTTATATCAAATCCATCAAGGTCGGTGTCCGTCGGCGCATAGGTCGACCAATCGAGAATAAACCCGGTGGGACTCACCGTGGCCGTTGGCGTTATGGCCACCATGGAAGGAGTGGCATTTGTGAATACAACCTCTCCAGCGGTGCCGGAAGCGTCGTAAATATCCCGAGCTGAAATCAGGACCATGAAAGAGGCTCTGGCCGATCCGGCGCTATCTTTTATATTTTTCTCGAAGGTATAGACATAGGATTCATCCCGAACGTATTCCGTCCGCAGAAGGGTTGCCCCCGTCGAATCCAGAATTTCAACCTTGTAATCCTTGAATCTGAATTCCGGCAGGTAATCACTTCCCCATACCCGGTCCCATACTATTTCCACATTGACCCCGTTGAAAGTGGTTCCGCCGCCTTTGAGCGCAATATTATTGACGATCTCCGGAGCGGTGTTGGGATCAATGATGACAACGACATCGGCCTCGACATATGCTCCCGAGGTCGGGCCAGTAGATTTCACCCGGAAAGAGTATGTGCCCGGAGCAATCCCTTTGTACTCAAAGGATGGCTCGTCCGTCCTACCGAGTTCCTGCCACCCACCGTCGGGAGGAAGCATTTCGATGACGTATCCGGTTACGCGCTCATCAGTGGTGTGCGGCCAGGACAGGAGTACTCCCATCGAGAAATTGCGGCCGTCCTGATAACTGAACGTCTGGACAGTCAATACCGAAGGCGTAGCGAGGGGTCCAGTGGTCAGCAATGACGATGGAGGAAGTTCGAGGTCAAGGCCTTCATAGACTCGCGCATATTTAAGCGGATCATGGAAAAGAGCCTGGATTTCGAAGCCACCGTCTTTGGTTGGTTTGTTTGACAAGCAACGAAACTGCCTGGGCGTGCAGTTGGAAGCTGACAATATCCAGATGGCTCCAGGTTCAGGGGCAAAATCCAAAGCGGCCGACAAGGTAAGCCCCGATTGTTTCCCGGCTGGAGAGCTTACTGTTTTTTCAGAGATTGTCTTTTCAGGCATGACGCAAGAGAGCGTGTAGCTCTCCCCGGTCTGGATATCCACCGGAGCATCGAGGGGAACCCATGTTGTGGTCGGCACGACCGAATGTGGTACCGAGGAAGTGAGAACCGGCCTCGTGAAATAATTACGCTGCTCAATCTGACCGTTCCAGAGGTAGGCTCCGGATGTGCCGTTCCCGATATAGGTCGTTGCTCCAGACTCAGCAAGCAAACCCGCTACCGTAAGACTTGTTACTCCAGCGCCGACATTTGCTGCTGCGGTTACCCGGAAATACCCCTGGTTTGAAGGAACTATCTGGAAAGCACCAGGGAGAATTGAAGTCCCCGACGACGACCAGGAGACGAATTTGCAGGTTGTGAGATCAAACAGAGCCTGAACATGATCAGACCCATTGGCATCGGATAGCCAGACAGCAAACTGTGTGCGTCCATTTGGTTTGACATGAAAAGTAGTGGCATAATCGAGTGAACATGCCGATTTCGTTATGGTCTGTACGACTCCATGAGCCTCGTTATTACTCGACTCAACGAGTTTATCGGCTTTATCTGAAAAAGGGTCGTTTGCCGCAAAAGGTCCGTCGTCGTTATTGGAAACAATCGAGGCCCCGCCCCTTGACCATGGGGAAACGTCAAATCGGTTGCTCCAGGTAAGCATATTCTGGGGTGCCGTGAACCCCCCTGATACTCGGCCACCGTATCGCACTCCGGCATATGCCGGATCTGCGACATCGATAATATTTCCGGGCACGCAATCGGCAAATTCCCATCCACCAGTAAAGGCCAGCGTCTCTGGCTGACTTTTCTCGGAATCCAGCATCCATTTTCCAAGGCGGCGAGCTTGCGATCTTCGGTAACATCCGACCGCAAGCACATCTTTCTTAATCCATCCATATTTCAGGATTAATTCGGCATCTTCTACAACCTCGATCGCCGCTTTGCAACTGTCGTTCGGGTCATTCCAGGTAACCAGTACCGACGAGCACCGTGCGGATAGACCTGTCCCGGAATAATTGAACTGACCGTCAATCACATTCGCTGGAACTGCAAGGTGTGATGGGTCTTTAGGGGCATCTTGCGCCAGCGTCACCCATCCAGCCGACCACAACGGCATGGAAAGAAAAGTAGACGCAAGAGCGTTCAAGACGTGCAGGGCTTCTTCCTGAGTCTGGATGTACAGGGTACAAACAAACCGGGGTTCCGTTCCTCCGTGGCCGTCGTCAACCAGGTCATCACAATATTGAGCGATAGTATACAGGACCCATTTGTCAATTCGGTCTGCGGTGATTTTTCTCCCCAGACCGTACCGTGCATTAGTGCATAGGTCGTAAAAAATCCAGGCTGGATTGTCGGTCCATCCGAGGACAAAAGTACCGTCCCACACGCCGGTATATGCTCTGGTCGCCGGATCATAGTTGCTCGGGATGGAAATTTCGTCCATGCCGTAAACATCGAAGCTGAAAGTGGGTACCTTCGAACCGAACTGCTTGGCATCGATGGCTATTCCAATGGCTGCGATATCGGGCATGGTGAATCGGGTATTAAGAACCGTGGCGTAACTCGCCCATGTGATTTCATTGCTGACATTTGAGCCAGAAGGATCGGCGGTGACGCGTTCGATTTTTATGTCCCAGGGTCCGTCACCATATAGCGTTTTAAAATTATCGATCAGGATGCTTCTTTGATATGCCTGATTCGTTTTGCCCTTGATATTGACCTGAGTGGCCAATATGAAAGACCCGCCGTAAGGTTTAACGTAAATATTTAGATTTACTTCCGACCCGACGATGGACCCGTCCGATTTATTCATTTTCTCAAACTGAGAACATGAAAGTGTAATCCTGATATCATCGAAATCTCCGGAGGCAATTGTCCGAGTAACTGGCCCAATATCTTGAGTCACTGCAATGCCTACGGTTACTTCCGCCTCCACATCATCAAAAGGGATGGGATCCTGATCGTGGTCGCCGGTCCTCTCCCACCAGGCGACACCCTCGAAATTGTAGTTTCCATCGCTATTCAAAAGGGCCGTATCGTCAATGAATATGGACTCCGCACCTTTCACGAGTCCCCCGATAGACCCTTCTCCGAGCACATGCACCATTTGCGCGAGTGCGGTGCATTTGAGATTATTAGGTTGTTCCGTGGCGGACCCAGAGGACCCGCTTGCGGCTTTCCCCCCGCCAGAACCGGATATATCAACAATGGGATTTTTAGACATCAGGTATGCACCACGGTGATTGTGTGATCAGCTTGGACGTTCGTAAAAGTGTAGCTGGTGATTTTACCTTGGCTCACTCCATCAACCATGACTCTTGTAAGCGCTGTCCCAGCACCGACTGTTTTCTTGATTTTGAAAGTGATACCACTGCCCTTGAGCGCCTGTACATTGCCGGAGGGTTTGATCCAATTCGTAGGCGTTGCGACAATTGTATTCGCAAGCGCATCCGGGAGTACTGCTTTGCCGTCAAATACCCGGACTCCACCAGAAACAACGGTGGACCCAATGCGGCCCGGTCCGCCATAAAACAGTGGAACCGCGCCGCCCTGCTCTGTACGATTGACGGCTCCGTCGAACAGAAAAGAGACCTTTTTATCCCTGGACGTGTAATCAGAAACTGTCGGTGTGGGCGTCAGGAGCTGGCTGATTCCTCCAAGAGCAAGGGCTGCACCGAATAAAGCGATCTGCCCGAATGAAACAGAGATTCCGGCGACGCCGAAAGCCGTTCCTCCGAGCGATGCCCCTAATGATGCTGCGGCCGGCGCGAACCAAACAGCGGCGGCGATAATGGCTATTCCCAGAACCAATGTTATTATGCCTTTGCTGGACTTTCCGCCCTCGACAACCGGCACGATATGAATGGGTTTCCCGCCGATTCCCATGGTGATTTGCTCAGTATAGAGTTGCTCTCCGCTATCGAAATCGCCCCGGATGATTTGGAATTTTCCCGGCCGGATAGCCTGGTAGAATCCCCGGTAATTTGCCTCAAGTGCACGAGCGGCTTCGGCGGGGGAGAAAATATCGAAGCGGTGATGATGTCCGAACTTCTCTGACAAACTGCCATGGAGGTAAACGTCGGTCATCATTTGAGTGCAGCCTCCCATACAATTTCCATATTCTCCGCTGGCTCGAAATCCTTATGCCGGAAGAATCTGGATCGCGGTCGCCTTAGCCATTTATCACCAGGTTCGCGCAAGCTCAATTTCCCTGGTTTATGGTGTAGCACCAACCCCATGCCTAGGTACAGGCCGCAATGGTTCTCAACGTCCCCTTTTATTTTCGTGAGGACGCAATCACCGATGCGCTCGATTTTGTCTATCTCTCGGAACCCCATGCCATAGAAATTGTCAGCAAGGACGTTCTCACCCTCTTTTTCCCACCAAAGAGGCTCACGGGGGAACACCGGCAACTCGACATGAGAGTTCAGGAGGAACCAATCCCGAACGAGCGAATAGCAGTCATGCACACCCATCCTGAAGGACCGCGCAAGAAGCGGTGCCATCGGCACCTGATCGCCGAAGAAAAAAGGCTCCAGCGGGCCGGAAGGATTGACCGTTACTATTCCCCAGGGTACCGCTGTCGCGATCTGGCTTTCCATGTCATGTTTCGTCGGACAGTCCGGACCATTCGGGTGAGAGTGGATAACCGCCTGGACGCCGGTCGTGACGAGAGTTCTGGTGTATGCCTCGGTGTTGATTCGGAAATGTTCCTCCGGGTTCTCGTCTGTATTCTCGAATTCGAGATACTTGTCGGCGGATACCACCCCGCAGGATTCGCTCGGATATTCGCGGACAGCATGGGTTTTGATGGCTTGGATTATTTCAGGAGAGAACATAGTTTTTCCTTACTTGCATTTTCTCCTTTCCATTATAATATTGATATCGGAGCGAAAGGAGAATGACGATGACTGAATTTGGGCTAATAAAAAGGATGTGGGATATTCCCAAAGACAGGGATATGGAGCCGAATGGTCCTCCACCCGGAGCTAATCATTCCGAAGATTATCCTACGGTTCAAGAGATGCGGATCATCGGCATAAACATCCCGTTCACGGATATGGTATGGCTTTTGGTAAAGTTTGCGCTGGCGCTGGTGCCCGCGATAGTGGTAACCACAATTATCTACTATGTCTTCATCACGTCATTAGGCGCGATGTTCCTGCATAAATAGATCGAACATCACGAAACCCTCACTCTCGCAACTCCTGGAAAGGCCGTTGTCGGTAATGGCAACGGCGAAGGAAACCGTAATTCACAATCCTTCAGCCTCTTTCCACAGCGGTCCAGAGACTCAACGCATATCACCCCCAGAACATCCCAATACCCCGTGCCGACATAAGGGCAAGTCGCCGCGGTATAATCCCATGTCGTCCCGGTCCAGCGCCGGTAAGTATGCGTGCAAGCATCGCGGAGGATCTGCCGGCCTGGAATCTTCCTGCCCTCACAGTCCATGAGGCTTGTCATCTCCCACTCAACATAGAATTTATTCTGAGTGGTTTTGCGCTCGAGTTGGTAAACATCGAGCGGCCAGTGCTGAGTGCTGTCGGCGGCAGGCTGTCCGTCGAGGTATTTTTTAAGGGTCCTGGTAACCGTTACGAGGGACCCGAGCAGATCATCCCCATATTGGATGATAGCGGCGGATGTTGCGAGAAAAGCATTCCCCACCTTGATATGCGGGCGCGGAAGAGTCCCTTGGCCGGTCACTTCAAAACCGTCCGCCTCGATATCGATCGGAGTATAGGTGTGACCCTTCCAAACGACCGGAGTCGTCGTAAAGCAGGATTGCGTGAAATATTCGATACCGCCACCGAGGGTAGTCAGGTCCCAATCGAAAAGAACGATGAGGTCGCCGAGGTCAAGTTTTTGAGAGTCGTTTTGGATGGTCATGCGAGACGAAGCACCCCTTAAAATAGAAAAGCCCACTCATAAATCTGAGCAGACTTATTTCAGGATTTCTTGGAAATTTGAATTATGACTGGCTAATTTCTCAGTTCGTCCTTAAAGGTCCAAAAATAGGTGGGTTCTCCTTTTGGTCGTACCTTGACCTTTCCACTCCATTTGGAATCCATAACGAAAACCTGAGTACCTGGTTTTAAAACGCGGCACTGATGGCGATAAGCAAATTGCCATGCAGCATCGGTATCGTTTTGAAGGATAATTTCAACCAATTGATCAAATTCATAAGCCGTCCGACACACACCATACTGGCCTTTGGTGTAAACTGGCTTATCATAATCCACAAAATAGCTCTGCGGTATAAAGTGGGGTTGAAAATATCTTAATGCGTAATAACCGCAGATTCCGAAAACAACCACATAGGCCAAAATAACCAGTTTCATATGAGGTCGCATCGGACACCTCCCTAAATGGGTTTTTAGACAACTCCCAAACTCACCCCATTATGGGCATATCCATTCCCTCAGTCAAGATTTATGCGAGATCGTTTTCACGCTTAAAAGTGGCGGTCACTTTGCCGAGATCGCCCTCGGTAGGCTCATAATGCCATTTCGTGCAGGTCCAAATACCGATAGAGTGCCCCTTGGGAGTCCAATAGAATGCTTCGTGGCCGCCCTTCGCCCGAAAGAAAGCATCGAGTACGAGCGCATCTACTTCTTCCATCTCTGGCCAAACTACACTCCATGTTTCTCCGATGTAATTAATTCCATTGCCAATCCGCTGTGTATACTCGTCGCCAAAATCATTGCGGATTACTCGCGGTTCCATGTCGCCGGCGGTTGATTGGCACGGAGTGAAATCGGGGCATGTGTCCATCAGTTCAATCCTCGATTGAGCATTCCACCAGGACGCATCTGCTTCCGAATCGCTTCATTTGTCGCCGCCTCCTGCTGTATGGCAATGGTCCTCGCCAACGCCTCCATTTGTTTTTTGTCCATCTGGCCACCGCCTTGGCCCGATCCCTGCGTAGTCACGGAGATATTGTTTTGGACGACCAGCGAACCGCCACCGCCCAGCCGATTGTTCGGGATGATCGTGCCAGCCGATTTGGGGGCAAACAATTCAGGACCTTTCTCGCCAACTGGATATATATTCCCTGGATAGACGTCGCCTCCTCCAGCTTTCCCCGATGCGACATCAATGCCCGGAATATTGAGACTGAACTTTGAAATATCCATTGCTCCGCCGGTAGACCCCGTACTTGCCCCTATACCCAGCATACTGAAAATTCCGCTCACCGCAGAATTGAGTGCAGCGGTATATGCCATTTTTAGGATATCTTTGACGATGGAATTTGCAAAATTGGAGAAATTCATTTTCCCGGTCATTGTAAAATCTGCGAGTGCCCCGGCAGCCGTGTCAATGGCATTTGGCAATGTATTCTTGAAAAGATTAATACCCTGGTCTGCTATTGTAGATAGAGAGTTCTTCCATTGACGAGCACCTTCATTCATGCCGTCAAATAAGGAACCATTTGCGCGGAGATTGGCTATTCGCTCTTGCTCGTCATGGTACTTTTTATATGCCTGTCCAAGTTCCGATACGCCATCTTTCCCCTTGCGCTCGGCTTCGATAAGTGCAATCTGCGCCTGGAGTTGTTGCTGCATGGTCCCGGTGAGTTCGGCATAGGTAACATTCACAGCGGCGATTGCCTGCGCGTCTTTATTATCGGCCATGAGACGTTTCAGGCTTTGCTCCTGCGGGATATAGGTATTGAGGATTCCGGTGCCTATGTCGCGGACGTCATTTAAATCTTTCTGCGCCTTTGCCTGAGCCTGTATTGCCGAAGCATCGCCCCCTGTCTTTGCAACTCTGGCCGTCATCTCGTCATACTTTGTTTGCGCCTCGGCTATCATCTTATTCACCTTGGCCGCGGTATCCGTCCCCCATTTGTCGATAGTAATGTATTCTGCCTTAAGAGTATCACCCTGCATTTTGGCGAGTTCTATCTGAATGTCGTCGAACATGTCGGAGAACATCTTTTTTACTTCAGCGAGTTTTGCGGCGATAGCGGCTGTGGAGCCGATCAAATCAGTACCAGATAGCGTTTTCCCCGCCCCTACGCCAAAAAGATCAGCAGGAGCGGATTTTCCACCTATCGGTGCGGGAGCTTCCGGTAATTTACCCGTTACATGGGTTCTACCCACCAAGGGTTCTCCGGTTTCAGGATTCATGTTCTTGAAAAAATCCCTCATCCCTTCCGAACCTTTTTTAGCAGCCTCAAAAGCCTGCCATGCGTTCTTCCAATCCTGCGTTATCGCCTCAAATGGGGATTTAAAATCCATATTAAGACTGTCTCGGATGGATTTTATGGCGGAGTCAATGCCGGCAAGAGCCGTCATAACTTTCAGAGGCCCCCACGATCCGGTAATTATGCGGAGAACAATTCCGGCCTCAACCGCGTCCCCCATCTGACCCGGCAGGGCGTTAACTGCCGACATCACTCCTATCAGACCCGATAACGCATCTGAAAACGCCTTTGCGGCAGCCGGACCCTTGCTGGCAAGAGATTCCACCAATTGCTGCATTACCGGCAGAAGATTTTCCCCTATCTGGTGATATATCCCCTCCATGGCGATTCCCAAGGCGTTTATCTCGATTTTATAATTTCTTGCGGCTGCAACGCCATTCTCATCCATTTCCAAATGATATTGCCTCGCAAGCGTCCTGGCCCGCTCCATGATATCGGAATTCAACTTCTGGAAGTCAGTCATCTCTTTCGCGCCCTTACCAAATAGGGCCATGGAAACGATATCTTGGTCGATACCGACCTTGTATTGTTTCGTAACATCAATGGCATTCTGGAAAACCTGCTGGCCGGAAAGCATCTCACCATTGGCACCCTTGTATGCTACCTTCAGCTCGTCCAAAACCTCCGGGTGAGTGCGCATGGTCCGCACCAGCTTAAACATAGCCGTTTCAGCATCGTCGGAGGTTTTCCCGATCAAACGGAGAGCTACATTGTAATCCGAGGCATCCTGAGTGCTTGTACCCATTACTTTCGAAAGATTATTTACTTCAGATGCCCATTGAGTCGTAGTGGAGATGGACTTGGCGATAACGGCTCCGACACCGGCGGCTCCAAGGGACACCCCTAAAACAGTCCCGACCATTTCGGCGGCGGATTTTACAGAGGCAAAGGCATCCTCCATCTGTTTGGCGGATTTAGAGACAATGCCGACCGCATTGTTCATGTCCGTTTGCAGACGGGCAACGTTGGCCCCGATGTCTATCATCATGCTGCCGATTGAAGCCATGCTCGACTATTCCTTTTTCCCGAATGCCTTTTTCAGCCGTTCGTTGAGATCGCCCTTTTTCTTTTCCGGATCGTATTTCTCATTTTCAATTTGGAAGTACGCTTGCCACTCTGAAATCTCAACGCTGTCCATATTCCGAAGAAGTTGCCGCACCGTCATTTTGAGTTCCCGAGCCAGAGACAAAAGAAAATAGCGTTCTGGCCGGGACCTTAGTTTTTTTCAAGGGCCTCCTGAGCCTCCTTCGATAATCCATTGATTCGTTGAGCGGTTATGAATAAACGAGTTATGACAATTGAGGATTTCTTGCCAAGCGTTTCGATGTCACTTTCAGAAAAAATGGGAACCCCGCTTTCATCGACAATGGTTTTCGCAAGGAGCTTAGCTCGGAAGTTCTTCCTGTCAACAACGACCTTCCCCCTCACTTCCTGGTAAATGGAGGCGTCCCACTCGTCCCGTTCCTCGGCGGTCATGCAACGCACTTTAACTTCAGCCCCTTCGCCCCATTCGGGGACCGCTATATTTTCCGATGCCAAGTCATCGGCAGCCAAAATCGCATCTCTGTTCAACAGACTCATAAATCCTCCGTATCGGTTAGCTCCAGGTGACTTCACCTGTGATTTCCAGGTCTATCTTGACCGCTATCTTGGCATCTACGCCGCCAGAGATTGGGAAACTGAGGCAATAGGCGCTGAAGGTCAAAACTGAGGCCGGCGTATCGGTGAGGGTAACGCGATAGCTCTTTAGGGTCCTGGCATCCCTGGAAGCCTTCGCCGCGAGTTGCCCGACATCACTCGGCACCAGGTTCAGGGTAAGGGACATCTTCCCTTCATCGGGCAACCCAATGCGCTTTTCTTTTCTGGTGGATTTCAGGTGGGTAATATCGATTATGCTGGCCGTCCCACTTCCCGGCCCGTCGAACGTTACCAGCTCACCGATATCGCTAAAGGTCACGGGAGTAAGTGTCCCATTGGCCGCTGTCAAAACTTTTCCGGTTGTATCGATATCCAGTGCTAGGGTATTCGTCCCGGCAAACATGACAACCGCTGTCTTCCCATTCATGTACGCCGCATCTGTCCCGGCAAAGGCAGAAAGCGTCACCACATCGCCATTATCCAGACCATGCGATGCCTTCGTGATGATCGTCGGGTATCCCGCCGTTGCCGTAACGGTCGTAACCGCTGATCCTGATCCAGTTTCAATTGCAAGAGTCACACCTTGGGTTTCAAGTGCTCCACTCATCTTCTTTTATCCTTTCTGATTCCAGATTGAAAAATCAAGTGATACGCCATAGACCTGTAATTCTATATCAAATGGCATGTCTTCCTCGTTCCAGCACGTGCTTTTAAAAGTCGTGGCCCCATTCATCGCAAGTTTTACCGCATCGGATACCGCTTTTGCTCCGAGATATGTAGTTGCCATGCAATCAATCTGGAAAATGGGATTCTCAAGCCCGCTGAATCCCGAAAGTGAGTTAACGAAATGCCCGGCTGGAGTCCTGAAATAAACGATGTGCGGATAGGTGGGGGGCTCATCCGCCATTACCGGAAATATTCTGGAACTTACAAGCGCCGAGACCCCTGTATTGTTCTTGAGCAGAGTCAATATCTTGGGCTCGATGGCGCTCATTGGTTGGCTATCTCCGTATTAACACCTATGCTCAATTTCATGCGCATGGCTTCGATTACCTGATCCGTGGTTGCCTGGAATGAGGGCAACAACCAAGGTTTAGGTCGGGTTCCCGGATGATGGACAAGAGCACCTAAATGCCCGTCTTTCCCGAGTGCTTTTGCCTTTTTCGGCCTTATGATATGCGGACCTGTCCCAAATTCAAGAAAGCGACCGATATGCCCCCGCAGACCTGCAACATATTTATTTTCTTTCAGACCCACGCGATAGATCACGGTTCCCGGCTTCACCCCGCTCCTCGCCCGGAAAATTCGTACCATCTTAGATGTTGCCCCGGTTCTTTTCGCTATTTCGGAACGCGCTTCAGTTCGGACAATGACGGCACCAGCATAAACGGATCGAGCGAGAATTCTTTTCTCGATCTTGGCTGGCAAATCTCGCATCTGTTTTTCGAGTTCGGCAAATCCCTGGACCTTGAATTCGATCATAGTTTTCTCAAAATCAGCGAAATTAAGAATACGAACCCAATCCATACCAGCCAGAACCACCAATAATTTATCAACAACTCCCCTTGAGTCATATGGATGAAATCATAAATCATGATAGATTGGTAACTTCACCCTTGATCCCACAACCCATGACTTTTGCGCCCAATCGAAAGAGTTGAGTCCCGATCCACATACGGAGTTTGAATTCTTTGGTAACTGTAATTTTGACATCCAAAGTTATTTGGTTATCCAGCTTTCTAAGCGGAACGCCTATTGTCGTATTCATACAATGATTTCCTTCACCATGATAATCATTTCTACATGGCGTTCGTTTACGTCCATCACGGTCAAAATATTGAAATACCGGCCATTGAAAAGCACCCGCATTTTCGGGGTTACACCGGCCAGATACCGAATGCGAATTTTCCCCGATACCTCAGCCTGTAATTGCCTTGATGCGAGGTACTCTCGGCCGATAAGAGGCGTGATACAGGCCCATACCGTTGCATAGGTCGACCAGGTTGGAACTATCTGTCCGGCTGCGTCTTGAGAATCGGTGGAGGTTTGGATTGCGATACGGTCTTTGAGATCATTGGGGGAGAGGTTCATTGAAGCCATTAACATCCCCACCATCGATAGTTTATGACTAAATTAGTAATCGTGTCCTCAACCACCTTTTCAACTGCCGGATCGGGAATTCTATTCCAGTATCGATTCGTAATATGCAGAAGCATCGCCAGTCGGATATTCTCCGGCAAACTCGCCCAGGTTGCGCCGTACCCGCAGGTGAATTCAATCTCGATCGGATTCACATCTTCAAGCGTTATGCTCGGCCATGAAGCGTCCGAATCGAGAACAATCCGGCACTTATCCGGGTCCACAAAATCTGTTGAATAATTCGAGCTATCGAACGTGGCCGCCGCTTCCCCGTATTCGGTATATTTAACCGCGACCACGGACGCAACACGCGGCTTGCCGAGTATGATTTCCCGATACGGCCACGTATCATGATACTGATACCAACTCTGCGTAATCAGTGGGCCGCACAGGTTCTCAACGTACTCGCGTGCCGCCACGATCAGCGAATTGAGGTGAGCTCCCTCATAGATTTCCCGGACTTTGTTACTTGCAGTGAGCGCCGTTGCAGCCGCCGCCTTGAAGGTATCTCCGATAGCGCATCCGGTATAAAAGGCGTTCGCCGCGGTCGAGGTGATGAGATACCAGGTCCCGATGGTAAGAGTCCCGGTTGCGAGTTCGGGAGAGGTAATGTCGAGACGGAGTTGCGTCAAAACTTGCGCGAGTGTAACGGGTTCGGATGCTGGCGGCGTTTTCAGCTTCAGCTTCATGGTTACCGCCACATGAACAGGCGAAGGGTTGCGACCGCCGAATGGACCGAATTACCCGCGACCTTGATCGTAAGTGCCCGACCGTCATACGGGAAAACATCTTCTTTTCCGTTTACCTGTGGCCGTCGGCGCTCACGTAATGTCGCGCTCAAATCTTTCAGCGCGTCCTCGAAAATGTCACCTGCAGCATCCTCGATCGATATGTCGTAGTCCGCAGTGGGTCCGGCCGAACCAGGGATTATCTCAGCCATGTAAAACGATTTCCCGGAAAGCCAATACCGTTCCTCGGCACTCAGAACCAAATCGGGAACGGAACCATCATCAGCCGAACCCGTGAACGTCCACTCAATTGACTTGAACGGGCTGAATTCCTGTGCGGCGACTTCATTGTATGTTGGAGCGCTCCACGATCCGAGTGCGGGCATTTGCTATCCCTCCATTATCCTAATCGTTATGCTGCTTTGCAGACCGAAATATCAAAGTTCCTATCAAGGACGAGCACCTTGTTGTTAGGGAAAACCCCTCGCGCATATTCTTCGATCCTGGCAATTACTTCCCGTGAGGGAATCGCATCTGCTTTCAATATGACGACATCTCCAGGCTTTAATTCCATAGATGCTATTTCCAATTTTGAAATTTCCATTTTTCCTGCTCCAAAAGAAAAGGCCGAGGATTGCTCCCCGGCCATAGTCTGTAACTGTGACATTCAAAGAATTATTTTACGGATTTGCAGCCGTGATACCAGCAATATTGAAGTTACCGGCCCAGTCATCTCCGGAGGTTCCAACCTTATAGAGGGAGTTGGTATACGCCCCGCCAAGGTAGTTTCCATGGACCTTATTCCCGTAGGAGGAGGTCCCGGATAGGTCGATCCCAAGAGTACATACGGCCGCGCCTGCCCCGGCAGCGTTGATGCCGTTGATGCAGATGTGGTTTCCCTCCAGGAGGCACACCCGGCCATTGATATTGATTGCCGTGACACAGGAATTGAAAATATTTCTGAGGATTTTCCAGGCAGAATATGAAAGGCCCCCGGCTTCGACACCCAGAATGGCGGCGCCGTATGTCGCTGTGTTCAGATAGATGAATTCGCAGTCCGAAATCTCAACATTGTCCGAATTACATACTGGAGAATAAATCGCATAATAAGAACCCGTTTTGCCTTGGAACCTGCACCGTCGAATCACGGTATAGTGCGCCCCTCCAAGCAGGATAGCTGCCGGGATCCCGGAACCGAATACAGGAGGATTAAACCTGATATTCTCCACCAGAACGTCAGTTGCGTTGATCGTAAGGCACACCGCATCGGCGGCGGCGGTCCATTGCGACTCATGGGGACCCGTTCCGGTCCCAATAATCGAAAGCCCCGTTTGAGCAGCCGCGATGGTCACGGCTTCACTGAATGAACCGAAGATAAAAATAACGTCCCCGGCAACGGCCAAAGCAACTGCGGCAGCAATGGTCAAAAGAGGGGAAGCCCACGATAAGCCGTCGTTTGTGTCTATTCCGTTCACTGAATCCACATAATAGACGGTTTTGCGGGGCGTAATCAGGCTGATTTGTCCGCCAGGCTCTACCCTTATGGCTCCGCCACTGGAGACTACGAGAGTATCTCCACCCGGCTCTCTGTAAATTTTGGTTTGATATGTCCGATCTGTAGCCATTTCTACTCCTTTGTTTCGAGGACGGGGCCTCTAGTGCTATGCACTTTGGAGGTTGGAGGAAAGAAAAGGGCCGGAACCAACCCGGCCCACTTACATTCAAGAGTTAGTCGGGGATTGCCACTTCGTTCGGGTATCCCTTTACAACCATGATGCAGATCGGTGTTGCCGAGCCGTGCGTCCCCGAAAAGTCGGCCAAGATCTTAATGTAGCGTTTTCGCCCGATGTATCCGAACTCGGTAATGGTTGCCGCGGCATGCGCGGCCACGAGGGATTTCACAATTCCGGTAACGCCCGGAGTAACGCCGTGAACATCGGCGGCCGCAACTGCGGCATAATCCGCGCCGCTGGTATCGGTATGGGTCATTACAAATTCGATTTTATTGGTGGGGTCGAAAGTGATCCCTCCAATCCCCACGGCAATCAGGATTGTTGCTCCCGAATATCCGTCCAGGTCAATTTCAACCGGAACGTTATCGGCCTGCAACGATATCGGCCCCAGGATAAGGGTGGCTTCCAAAATATCGGATTGGTCTTTGAGCATTTGCGTTCTCCTTAAAAAAGGAAAAGCCCCTACGAGCGGGGCCGGTTATCAGTTTTATTTACTTAATCTTCGGGTTACGTGGCGCTGTTTTGGTAATATCTGACTGCGTCACCGTTGGCCGCAATCAGATTCCCGTCATGCCGACTGAGCGATAGAAATCCAACCTGCGCCCGCTTGGTATAAGCGGAATCGGTCATCCGGAAAAGCATGATGCCGGATACGTCACGGATCACATAGTAGTCGAACCGTCCAAAGAGGATTGACTTGGCGCTCGCGGCCATCGAGGGAACGTCCTGGTTGATGACATACTCATATGTGTTGACCGTGTTGGGGTCTTTGCTCTCAACACCGGCCAACCAGAGCGGGCGCCCCATCCCGTCTTTCATCTTTTTGATGTTGCGGAGCGTGGTGTCGTTGAACATGTACTTACAGGTCCCCGACTGACGGTAAGCGGGATCGACGGAATGTTCCAGGTCGATCAGATCGTCCCATTTGCAAGATGTGCTCTGCCCGGTAGCTCCAGCTTTCCCCAGCGTAGATGCCGTGATGATACCGCGAGGCTTCGCATTACCATCCGCCGTGGTGAAATGCTGATTGGTTATCCTGCCGATGCGCATTCCGAGGCGGTCGATAATGTGCGCCTCGATGGGATACGCGGAATCCTGAAGGAGCTGGAAGGGGACCGGAACGGCCTTCGAGGAATACATGTACGCCCCGATATTGACCTGACCGAACTTGATATCATCGTCATCGTTTACGAGCGCGTTTTCTCCGACAATTTCCCCGGTTTCCCCCGTGGGGTCAGTCGTCGGCCATGGAATACCATTCCCGTTGCTGGTGGACATGATCTGCGCTCCGCTTTGACGCATACCGCCGTATGCCTTCATAGCCACAAGCAGACGATCACCAACCAGATCGGGAGCCAGAAATCCACCTTCTGTTGGAATGGTTACGCCGAGATTTTGCACGAACCTGCTTGTTCGCTGGTTGAGTGCCTGTGCCTGCTCGGGACTCAAAGCATTATGCCCCCCGCGAAGCCACGCAACCATAATCGCCGTTTCCTGTGCCGCGATGTTCTGAACTTCATCGACAGAAATTCCACGTTCATCTGCACGCTTCACCAGGTTGGAGAGATTAGCCGCCTCAACATCAAGCACCTTCTGGTAACGTTCGATCCCCTGATCAAGCCGATCTATCTCGGCTACCAGGTTGTTGTACTGAGTGTCAATTTCCGGGGTCCACAGATCTCCAGTTTTGGTGTCAACCAGATTCCGAAGCTCTTTGGCCTTGGCCCTGCGCTCATCGCGCATCTCATTAATTCCAGCCATCTTTTTAATCCTCCAAAATGGGAAAGGCCCACCATTACGGCAAGCCTTTCGGGAAAGGTTGTGAGCACAAGGCTCGATTTATGTTGCTATCCCAATGCCTCTATGAGCTTCAGACGGCGCTCGATGCGCTCTCTGTCATAGTTCTTGACTGGTGTTCCCGCTTTATTATCAGGCGTCGCGGTTTCGGGGGTAATTGGTTCCGATTCTTGTTCCGGTTCTGTAACGGGTACGCTTAATTCGGTGATCTCATCGATAAACCCGGCATCCGCCGCTTCCTGAGCCGTAAACCACGTCTCTGCATCCATCCAGGCACGCACCGTTCCCATTGTTGCCCCGCACTTGGCTACATATTTCCCGGCGATAGTTGAATCTATTTTTTCCATCAACGCTGCTTGAGCCAGGAGTACATCTTTATTTCCACAACAATACACCATTGCATTGTGCACCATCATGAATGCTCCGCTGGATGAACACACCTTATCAGCGGAAGCCATGAAAAAGGTCGCGGCGGAAGCGCAAAGACCATCATTGTGGACGATTACCTGTATGCCTGACTGGCGTAAACGGTCCAACCCGGCCGTCATGGCCTCGGCTTCAGCCACATATCCTCCAGGAGAGTTCATACGCACATTGAGCTTTGGAGTCATCACGGCGTCTACTGTCCTGACAAAATCTTCACTCGAAATCCCGCCGAACCAGGGATCATACCCAATCACATCATATAAATAGATCGTGGATTCTCCATTTTTTACAATGGTTTCCATCTGAGCTTTAGGCCGTTCAGCCTGGACTACAAGGGCGCGTGATTTATTCCATTTGCTCCATGCCGCTTGCGATATACCCATCCGAGCCAATCGATCTTTTATCATTTCGGTTACTCCTTATGTTGTCGATGCCGGCGGCTTCGTCGCGGCTATAGTCTCAGTTATTCTTATTGCTCGTTGCAACTTATCGCTTTCGGGATCTGCATCAGGCGGCAATTTAAGATCGGATCGAACCTCGTTTTGAGTCATGAAACCCGGTTCCTGCATATTCCCAAGGGCGATCTTGTAGAATTCGGAAATCGCCTTTGTATCTCCGCGCATCAGTTCCGACTCATCGAATTGAGCCTTTATGCTACTGTAATCTCCGAATAATTTCGTGTTTAGTTCCTGCTCAATGTCCGTAAAGTGATCGTTGAGTGTGAACATGACGAACCAGCGCCCAACCTGCTCCACGCCGGTTCCCCAACTCGAGGTCTTTTCTGTCTCCCCAATCATCACGGGCGGAACCCCAAAGAATCGGCAAATATCAATCACGGAATACTGGCGGCTCTCAAGGAGTTGAGCATCACGCGCAGACATAGAGACGGGCTTGACATCGCCGCCATCAACAACGACCAAAGGCATGTGGGCATTTATTAAGCCAGCCTGCTTGCGTTGATAGTAATCTCTCAGTTTATCCTGTGCTTCTGGAGATAGGGGTTTCGGATAGGTCAACGCATATTGAAATTCGGAAGCATTGGAGAAAAAAAGAGCCCCGTTTTCTTCGGCTGCGAATGCCAATCCCACTGCCTGCGTAGCGGCCCGGATTGTTGAAAGTCCGCGCCTTCGGTCCCATCCCATGTTGGGGAAATGAAGCATGTCCTCTTGAGGAAGTACCGAAAAAGTCCCATTGTCCCAGGTGACAAAATAGAATAAATGTTCGGGTTCGACGTTCAGCACCTTATCGAATCCCGACATCCCGAGCTGCCACGCCTGATAGGGGACGACTCTTGCGGGATGCAAAGGAATGAGACGGTAAGGCACGGCGAACCTGTCTCGTATAATTGCCGCATACCCATTGCCGGAAAGGAGCTTGTGTTGAATAACGAATTTCCAGAACACACTTGCCGAGATTGCTGGGATAGGTCTTTTACTGAGCATTCGTATGAATTTGTGGTCCAGGATCGGCCTTGATACGATCCGATCATTTGCAATCGTTTCCTCGAAAATTCCCAAGGGGGATGAGGATATGCAGGAGGAAATCAGGCGCACGCAAGCATACACGGCAGAACATTGAAGAGAATTATCAGCACTGACGACAGGTCCGGCAACACTGCCCGACGGTCCCCCGAAAAAATCAGACCATTCCTGAATGTCGGAAAGTTTGCGTTGCTGTGTGGCCATGTTTTTTGGCGAGAGTTTACCCCACCATGATTTCAGCCTGTCAAACATTATAACTCCACAAAACCTTGGGTGATTTGTCCGCCATCGTCCTTGGGAGGCCTCGACTTCGCCAAGCCAACTCCCATGGCAAGCGCCACGATCCCGTCAATTCTTGAAATTGACTTCGCCTTGTCGAATATCTTATTGTCCGTCCCTGCCGGGTCCTGCCGAATAACCACCGACGAAGCATTCCACCTGAGAACCGGGTTCAGACATACCCGAATGCGACCCTCAACTATTGCGTTCTCGAGTTCCTGAACACTCGACGGCATCCACAAAGGATTGTCGACAGGCTTTCCGTTATCGTCTTTCGGCGGTTCCGATGTTGCGTTCCAATTGAGTTTTCCAACGCGCCTGAAACCCTGTGGATGCTCAATCATAGGTAGTTCTATGCCAAGGTCGACCATGTTGCTCGATAGTTCTTTGTGCCTGTACCGGTCGTAAGCGATCCCTGCGAGTTGCACATGGTCGGATACTTCAGCCATACGTTGAGCAATTGGGGCGAGTTTAATTACGACTCCCTCGGTAAGCCTGAGATGTCCATTTTTGGCCCATAGGTCGTAAGGGACCCGATCTTTTTTGATGGCTTCCTGAAGTCCTATTGTCGGCTTCCAGAAATCGACGAAGGCATCCCAGGATTCCGGTCCTGTCGGAAACACCCATGCACAGGCTGATAAGTCCGAAGTGTATGACATATCTAGGCCGCCGTAGCAGAGTTCGCCCTGGTAATCTTCCCATTTCAGGTCATGCTCAACTGCAAGCCACCGGGCGGAACCCACCCATGTCACCGCGGCATCGGTCCACTGACAGAAATTGAGGCGCCGGACAAGTGCTTCTTTTGACGGCATGCCCTTTGCCTCGTTTACCTGTTCACGGACATATTCAGGCTGGATGCTCACACCTAAAAGGGGATTGGCCTTGATCCAGCATGACTCGTCCTCGAAAGGATCGTCTTCTTCATCAAGTGCGCACACGTAAGAGAAAAAAGCGTCGTTTTGCTCAAGTCCTGCGGCAACCTTGACCGCATATTCATGTTCCGACCAGCAAACAGAATGCTTATCGAACCCGCTATTCGTAATTTCAAATATGAGTGCCTGGCGGTTGCCCTTAGTGCCGGCGCGGAGCATTTCAATTACTGAGTTGTCCGGATGCTCATGAACTTCATCAATGAGCGCACAGTACGGACGAATTCCCGACTTACCTTTTTTCTCAGATGAGATCGGCCGGAAAAAAGAAGCCGACTCCATGTGTGTGAGCTGCCACACAGGATTCTGTCCGGATGGAATCAGCCTGCGGTAGAGCGCCGGGGACCGCCGCCACATTTCCACCGCATCTCTGAATAGAATTGCTGCCTGATCTTTGTCGGTTGCGGCCGAGTACACTTCAGCCCGGATTTTTTTCGTGGCCAAAAACATATAATGGCCGACTCCGGCCGCCATGGGAGATTTACCTGATCCCTTGCCTTCCTCGATGTATGCTCGGCGAAAGCGCCTGAGTCCCTGCTTATTTTTCCAGCCAAAAAGGGAACCAACGATAAAACATTGCGACGGTTCAAGGATAAACGGAACCGCCTCACAGACTGATTCTCCGTCTTCGTCCGTGTATTCGATCTCGACTGTGAGTACGTCTTTGAAGAACCCAATTACCCGGTTGACTTCGGCGACATCCCAAGAAAGGCCGCGATCTAATCCTATTTCAAGATCGGTTAAATGTCGCTTACATGCGTCCCGGACGTGAGGACCGGCGATTATGCGGCTATAGGTTACGTCGAGTGCGTATTGAGTCGCAGGATCACTTTGCAAAATAGGACTCTGCCTTGTCCTGGCTTGAGTTATCCTTGTCGACGGAAATGCGGGAACGAGATGATGGAGTCATGCCAAATTCGATAAGGAATTTATGAACCAGCTTCATCGCCGTGTTTGCAATGCCGACAAGGGGAGACTGAATAATGTTCCCGTCCTTTGTCTTGACGATCAAACCACTTTTCTTAATTCCCTTCTCAGCCTCGACCCACCGGGCATAGGCTTGGCAGTATGCCGCCAACGCTACCCGGTCAATGTTTGTGAGAAGTCCGAGCACAGACAACTCTTTTGATATTCTTCTCCATTCGCCGCGTGCCGTAGGATCAAGATGTGCAGGGCAGGATGGTGTTTTATCATCTGGCTTCGGCTCTTTTTTATTGATCGGTCGTCTCCCAGGATTCCCGGTAACGATTTTAAGATTGCTCGGTTTTGGTTTTCGGCCTCTCATAGCAGTTCCGCTTTCTTCCCGGTGAATTCTTCCCACCGTTTAACTATGACATCACAATACTTCGGTTCGATCTCGATGCCGTAGCAGGACCGGCCGGTCATCTCAGCCGCGATTAGAGTTGTTCCGCTTCCAAGGAAAGGATCGTAAACCGCCTGGCCGGGAGAGGAATTATTCTCAATTGGACGCTTCATACATTCGACGGGCTTCTGTGTGCTATGCCCCGTTTCGGATTTCTGAGGCTTATCAATCTGCCAGAGTGTTGTTTGCTTGTGCCCTCCGATCCAGTGCCCCGTTCCATTCTTACGGACTGCATACCAGCATGTTTCATGCTGTGAATGATAATGCCCTCGACCGATTACAAGCTGTCCCTTGGCCCATACAATTAGATTACGAACAGCAAACCCACTATCAACCAATTGTCTTCCCATATCTAAAAGTTGGCGTTCTCCGTGCCAGATATAAGCCACCTCTCCAGGGAACAAGGACCATGTTTCGCGCCAATCTGATTTGGAATCGTTTTGGACTGCCCCCAGAGCCGTATCTTTCCTGTTCCCCATTGACTTACAATGCTTTGCCGCTTCATCTCTCCACCCCGCATCATATTCAACCCCGTAAGGAGGATCAGTCACCATAAGAAGCGGCTTAACGGTTCCAAGCAGTTTTGAAACATCATCTGCCTTCGTGCTATCCCCGCAAAGAAGGCGATGATTTCCAAGTACCCAGAGATCACCCGGCTTGCTTATCGGTTCTTCCGGAGGTTCCGGAATGCTATCGGGATCGGTGAGACCTTGACTGATTTCGCCGCGCATCAATTCTTCGATGCTGGCCGCCTCAAAGCCAGTCATCTCCAAATCGAAACCGAGGTCTTTCAGTTCTGAGAATTCTAGCCGGAGGAGGTCTTCGTCCCACTCAGCCCATGAGACTGATTTGTTTGCAAGGATGCGAAATGCCTTAACCTGTGCGTCGGTCAGATCGTCCGCCGCAGTAACCGGGACAACCTGCATTCCGAGCTTGAGCGCTGCCTTTAGCCTGAGATGACCGTCTATTACCGTGCCGTCTGATTTTGCAAGGATTGGAATCTTAAAACCGAACTCTCGAATGGCGGAAGCCATGCGGTCGACCTGGGCATCATTTTTTCTCGGATTGCGAGCATAAGGAATGAGACGACTGATTTCCCATTCCTCAATTTTGAGTTTCCCATTTGGCATACTGCATAACCCCTGGTGTTAATTCCGCGACGTTGCGTGCGTGTC
>Ga0265330_10000601_pt1 | contig 23345 bp, 15 predicted proteins | sample 41919metaG_FD_202083 | JGI IMG/M metagenome (GOLD analysis project Ga0265330, IMG submission 202083) | Rhizosphere microbial communities from Carex aquatilis grown in University of Washington, Seatle, WA, United States - 4-19-19 metaG | ecosystem: Host-associated > Plants > Roots > Rhizosphere... | reverse complement strand
TCGCTCTCCAAGTAGTCGTAGCCGCCCATGACTTCGTCTTTCCCGTCACCATCCCAGTCGTACACCAACGGGAAGTGTCCCGTGGTGCCCTTGTGGGTCCACAGCAAAGCGCCGGCCTTGGTCGTCGTGTCGTCGAGGCCGACGATGGCCCAAAGATTGGTGTATCGGTCCTTGACGACGATGTCCTGTGGCCATCCCTTGCCTCGAAAATTGGCAAAGATGATGCAGTCGTTGGAGCCGGTTGCTGGCAAGGGAATCGTGCGTTGCAACTTCCCGGTGGTCCCGTCGAGCACCGTGATCGAGGTGTCGTTCATGGCAGCGAAGACCTCGGACTTGCCATCCCCGTCCATGTCGTAGACCTGAATCGGAATATCCGAGCTCGCTCCGTGAAACTGGCCAGGCGTTCCATACTGCCACAGCTGGTTGCCCTTGAGGTCGAACGCCGTGACGCAAACCACGATCTGAGGCGTCCCAGCGCCGAGGGTTGACTGGTCGGTGGGCTGGCCCATGACGATTTCCATTTTTCCGTCGCCGTTGATGTCGCCCAGCCGCATTCCTGGCGTGCCGACAACCTTGCTAATATCGAAGGAGCTGATCAGTACCGGGGTGCCGTCGCCTGGCGTTGCCGTGGCACCTGCAAAGGGCCGGGTGCCACCGCCGGTGGCAGTCACGCCACCAACCACCGTCGCGCCGCCGGTTGCCTTGCTGCCGCCAGCGACCGCGGCTCCGCTTGACGCAGTGCCGCCAGTCGCCTTGGTGCCCCCCGCAGCCGTGGTGCCACCGACCACCGCAGTTCCACCGACGACCGCGGTCCCACCGGTGCCAACCGCGCCACCTGAATTCCCGGCGCCGCCCGCAACACTGGTGCTGGACGTAGTCACAGAACCTCCCCTCGCCGAAGTTCCACCAGCGCCAGCACCTCCGGCAATGTCACTGCTGCCGCCAGCGGCGACAGTTCCCGCGACGCCGCTGGCGCCGGCCGCACCTGACCCGCCGCCAGGGCCCATCGTGCCTGCCGCAGGCCCCGCACCTGCGCCACCGGTCGCGCCGGCGGGACCACCGCTGGTTCCGGCCTGACTGGTCGGCACCGCCGATGTTCCCCCGCCGCCGGTGTCCGCGGACCCGCCGGTCGCGCCGCCTGGACCGCTGTGCGAGGCTCCGCTGGATCCGGAACATCCGAATAGACTCAAGCCGACGCCCAATGCAGCGACCAGCAGTTCAGTTCCCGGGAAGCTCTTCATCGCGACTCTCCTGTTGCCGTGGGTTCAAGTTCACGCGGAGGAGCAGTGGTGTCCCTGTCCACCCACGGCTCATTCCTGAAATGGCGCAGCGCTCGGGCTGGGTGCACTGAATCCTCTTCATCAGTCGTGCTCCTGAACAAATCGATGGAAGCTTCCCGGAGTGTCCTGCCCTTGAGTAGGGTAGGCAGGATTCAGCCTCGCCGCCAACCGCTCGTCAGACTAAGGAGACATCGCATGAAGAGGATTCTCAGCTTGGCCCTTACAGCTTCTCTAGCTGCCTCTTTCGGCTGTTCGCTCAATTCAAATTCGCAAGGAACGGGCGGCGCGGGGACGACCGGCGGTGTGACAAACGCAACCGGCGGTGTTGTCGGCGCAGCAGGCACGGTCAGCGAAAGTGGCGGTAGCCCGAACAACGGCGGTGCCGGGCAGAGCGGCGGGCCTGCGGGCGCCACGGCAGCGGGTGGCAGCATCTCGACCAGCGGAGAGAGCACACCAGGCGGCTCCACTTCGGCCGCCGGTAGCATCGCTCCAGGTGGCAGCACCGTGGTCGCCGGCAACAGCACCCCGGGCGGCAGCACTTCAACCGGTGGCGCGGCTTCGACCGGTGGCGCAAAGACCAACGGCGGCTCCACTTCGGCCGCCGGTAGCATCGCTCCAGGTGGCAGCACCGTGGTCGCCGGCAACACCTCGACCGGCGGCGAGAAGACCAGTGGCGGTTCCACCTCGAGCGGTGGCGCAAAGACCAGCGGCGGCTCCACCTCGAGCGGTGGCGCAAAGACCAGCGGCGGTGCGACCTCGGCCGGCGGCACCACATCAGCCGGCGGCACGCCCTCGAACGGCGGTAGCCCATGCAATGTCTCGCCGGTGACACCCAATGCCTCCCAGCAGACGAAGAACGTGCTTTGCTACCTATACCAACAATACGGCAACCACGTCTTGTCTGGGCAACAGGAAGCCAACTGGAACGACAATCCCACTGACGTCAGTTGGTACGCCACCCAAGGCATGAAAACCCCGGCGATTCTCGGTACCGATTTTGCGTACCACAGCAGCGCTGGCTGCACGGGCGTCAACATTTCCACGACACATGCCATTGCCCACTGGAACGCGGGTGGGCTGGTCATGTACCGCTACCACCAGGGCATGCCAGTGTCCGGCACAACCTGCATGAACGACTGTTACACCGGCACGAACTGCTCCGAGTCAACTCCCCCCAGCGGTTTCTTCACCAATGTAATAACGGCGGGAACCCCTGAGAACACGGCCTTCAATGCCAGGCTCGACTACATGACGGTTCAATTCAAGGCCATGGCGGCGGTCAACATGCCGGTCATTTTGGCGATCTTCCACGAGACGCAATCCAACGGATGGTTCTGGTGGAGCAAGGGGACAGGAGCCGAGTTCATCGCATTGTGGAAGTACACGTTCAACTACCTCACTGCTACCAAGGGCAACAACAACCTCATCTGGCTCATGCCCTACAGTGGCTCTCCGGCTTCCGCCTATTGGCCAGGCCCGACCATGGTCGACGTTTCGGGCGGCGATACCTACGGGAGCAACCAGCCGTTTACCGGGCTCTACACCAGTTGCAAAGGCGTCATGGGCAGCACTATGCCGATCGCACTGCACGAGACCGGGCTGATCCCAACCCCCAGTGCCATGTTCCCCACTGCGGCACCCTGGATAATGTTCAACATCTGGGCGGGCTACGAGACATCGAACAACACCGTGGCCAACATCAAGGCCGTCTACTCGGACTCCCACACCATCACGCGCGACCTGATTCCGAGTCTGAAGTAGAAGCAAGGCCGACGCGCTCGCGGTTGTCTTTGCTTGGCAAGGCGAGCAAGGTAGAGTTGTCACACAGGATGTCATGTCCAAGCCTGCAATCGTAGTCATGGGAACCCTCGGCGTCATCGCGTTGGCGGTGCTGCTTGGGGTGTTCGCTTTGCGAAATAGGCGACCGGGGCCGACGCCGCCCGAGGCACAGGATGGCGTCGCGGCCGCGATCCCGTCCCAGTCTGCCGCGCCAGTCGCCAAGCCTGCCCCGCCGTTGCCTGCCCCCTTGGTTGCCGGACCCAGGCTGCGAAAGCCAGCAGAGCCTGACGCTGGCAAGCGCCTCGACGAGACATCGCTGATGGCCAAGCTGCATGACCTGGCGGCATCGGACCCGCCTTTGTCGCTGCAGTTGGCGAAAGAGGCACTCGCGCGTTTTCCAGACAGCCCCAACGCACCTGAATTCGAATGGAACCTCGTCAAGGCCCTGTCCAATATGGAGCATTACAAAGAGGCCGAGGAAGCAGCCCGGATCATGGTCAAGAAGTATCCGGGCAATGACTTTGCCGCCGACGTCGATCGCCACCTGCTGAACCACCCGCCCAACCCACCGCCCGTCCCGCCCAACTAGATCCTGGCGAGTCAAGACGAACCAAAGGCTCAGCGGGTAGTAGAATCCGTGCAGGGGGCAAGGAAAACATGTCCAAACCTGCGACCGTCATTCTGGGGGCCTTGGCCATCATCGCGCTGCTTGCGGTACTCGGTGCCTTTGCCGTCCACCACAAGCGACCATCCCCGGCCGAGAAGCAAGAGCCAGTCGTCGCCACGAGCCCGGCCGCGAAACTCGACGCGCCCCCTCGATCCATGCCTGCGATGCCAGCCCCGGATGCCGCTAGCAAGGGAGTGGTTCTTCGTCAACCACCGGCTGGCACGGACGCGGGCGGGCTGCTTACTGAGACCGCTCTCCTGAGCAAACTTCACGACTTGGCAGCGTCCGAACCTGCCTCGTCGTTGCGATTGGCGAAAGAGGCGCTGGCTCGCTTTCCCGACAGCCCCGACGCGCCGGAATTCGAATGGACCGTCGTCAGGTCTCTGACCAACCTGCAGCGATTCGACGAAGCACGAAACGAGGCCCGGAGCATGATCAAGAAGTACCCGGGGACTTCTTGGAGTAGCGATGTCCAGCGCCACGTGCTGTCGAACCCGGAGTAGTTAGCTTCTTCACCACGGAGAGCACAGAGGCCACAGCGGTCGGATCGGAAAGGGGTTTGAGTTCCCCAGGTCCGAACCCTTTCTTCCTATCCGACCTTTGTGTTCTCTTCGCTCTATGTGGTGAGACAGCTAGCCAGGGCTCTGCGAGATCCTGGCCGGCTCCACAGAGCTGTCTATTTTTGGTCTGGAGTACTGGGCGGCGGTAGGGCAGGCGGTGGCGCGGGCGGCGGCGGAGGCGGGGGTGGAGCGGCCGCTGGCGGTGGCGCAACCGCTGGGGGCACGGACGGCGGCGGAGAGGCCGGCGGAGGTGGTGGTGGCGGTGGCGCGGGCAAAGCAGCCGGGGCCGGCGGTGCACCTGGCGGTGGCGGAGCTGAAGCCGCAGGCGGCGCAGCCGACGGCGGCGGCGTTCCTGGCGGCGGCGGGACCGATGCCGCAGGCGGCGTGGCGGCCGGCGGTGGGGGTGGTGGCGACGGCGGAGCAGCCGCCGCTGGGGGCGCGGCAGCCGGCGGGGCCGCGGCCGGCGGCGGTGGTGGTGGCGGAGGAGGCGGGGCTGCGGGTGGCGGTGGGGCCGCCGGAGGCGTGGCTCCAGCCGTGGGCGGTGGCGTGGGCGGCAAGTCGACCGGGTTCACGCACCCCGAAAGATCGAAGATCATGAACTCGAGCGCCTTCTCTTGTGGCGAAAGCCCGGTACGCGCGGAACAGCAACCGGGGAATACGTTGCCTGCGCTCGTGTCTGGATCTCCTGGGAATCCCGTGGATGCGGAATCGCTCACATGCAAAGCGGTGTAGACGAACTTTCCGCACTGGGCTGATTCGGCTGTTCCTATCGGGGTGTTGAAAGAGAAGTAGTGCGTATACTGCGCCTGTGCACCTGTGACACCCGCGTCCGGGGGTAAAACCCCTGCATCTGAGCGCAACGGTTCGAAGATCCATCGCTGCGAGGGCGGCTTGATTTGGTCGATGGCCGTGTACTTCACGGTGTTTGACAGCGTGAGGTGCCCAGGCGTCGTGGCTGCGCCGACATTCGACAACCAGCTGGCAAATGCAATCCCCTTGGGGAATGATTGGTCAATGAGGGTGTCCCTCGTGTCGCCGGGGTTGTTGGGGTCGCCGATGTAGCCGGTGTTTGTCCACCAGGTGGCCACGTCGCCGAAGGTCGAAGGATAGTTTGTAAACGAACGAATCCACGCCCAGTGATAGTGCTCGGCGAATACGCGCCCGCCCGCATTGACATAGGCCTTCATCAGTTTGACCGCAGCATTGTTGGCAGTCGAGTTTGAAATCAATGCCTGACCCGCCGCAGTGGTGGGGTCAACCTGGGCGCCACCACAGTTCAGCAGGATGACGTCGTACTGGTTCAGATTGGCTTGGCTATTCCAAAGATTCGCCGTCGCATCAGGGAACGTTCCGAGGAGTTTTGTAACTGGATCCTGTACCTGGTTGCAGGTGTCAGCCGAGTCCACCTTATTGGTCGTGTCGTTCAACTGATTGTACAGCTTGACCGACCCCGATCCGCTGGGAAGGGTGAATTCGGTTGCATCGACGCCTATCCGGCGAAGCAGACATTGCAGACGCTCGTCAACGGTATTGCCATTTCGAGCATGCCCGGCCGCGATCGCGATCTTGGGGATGCTGGTGTACAGCCCGTTGTTGTCCCCGTCGTGGATGTTTCTCGGCAGGCGCAACAGGGTTACTGGCTTGATCTCGGTAATCGGATTGTCCCCACACTTGTTGATGACCAGCGTCTTGGGGATGGTGATCTGGCGACGCCACTTGCCCAGCTGCATGACCAGCGGGAAATCCACGCCCCAGGGTACGTTGTTGAGCACGAAGTGCCCATTGGCATCGGTCAGCGCCGAGGCAATCGGTTGGCCTGATACCTGGCCGTCGCAGGTGGAACAGGTCACCCCGGCGGGGATCGGGTCCAACACCGCATTGGGAATGGACACAATCACATTGTAGAGCTGGTTGTAGCCCGCGGGGTCGTACACTGTGCCGCTGATGCTGGTGGTGGCCGTGCCGCTGCAGCGTACGCGATTCAGGCACAGGCCGCCGCAGGGTTCGCAAACATTGGCTGTCACGGCCCCGCAGGGCGTTCCGTTGGCGCAGGTGGCTGCACAGCCTAGCGTGCCGCCGCACCCGTCGCCCACGGTCCCGCAGTACTGCTGAGTTCCGCTCGCGTTGTTGCAGCTCAGCTTCTGGCAGCTCGGTCCACCCACGCACACGTTGTTGCTGCCGCACACCCAGCCGCTGCCGGCCGTCGAGCAATCCGTGCCGCAAGCAAGCGAGTTGCCGCACCCGTCGCCCACGGTTCCGCAATACTGGCCGCCCGAGGCTGGATTGCAGGTGAGCGAGGTACACACGCCTGGCGGTCCCTTGCACAGGTTGTTCTGGCAGGTCCAGCCGGTCTTGGGGCAGGTGGCTGCGCAAGCCAGTGAGTTGCCGCACCCGTCACCGATGGTTCCGCAGTAGTTATCGCCGCTGGCCGTCGCACAGGTCAGTGCCGTGCAGCCAGCGCCCGGTCCTGCTTTGCACAGGTGGTCCTGGCAGGTCCACCCGGCCTTTGTACACGTGCTCCCGCAGTCGAGTGAGTTGCCACACCCGTCGCCCACGATTCCGCAATACTGGTCGCCATTCGCGGTGGTGCAGGCCAGCGGCGTGCACACGCCTACGCCGGCCTTGCACAGGTGGTCCTGGCAGGTCCAGCCGGTCTTGCTGCAGGTGCTCCCGCAGTTGAGTGAATTGCCGCAGCCATCGCCGACGGTGCCGCAGTACTGGTCGCCGTTCGCAGTGGTGCAGGTGGCAGGTACGCAGCCGGCGCTGGGTCCTGCCTTGCACAGGCCGTTTGTGCACACCCAGCCTGTCTTGGGACAGGTCGCGCTGCACGCGAGCGTCCCGCCGCAGCCGTTTCCGATTGACCCGCAGTAGCTGTCCACGCTCGACGCCGCGCAGGTCAGCGGCTGACAGGTTGGGCCGCCCACGCACACGTTGTTGCTGCACACCCACCCACTGCCCGCCGCCGAGCAGTCCGCGCTGCACGTAACGGAGTGGCCGCAGCCGTCACCGATGGTGCCGCAGTACTGGCCGCCTGAAGCCGGATTGCAGGCCACTGGCGTGCAGACCCCCGGCGCTCCCTTGCACAGGTTGTCGTCACAGGTCCACCCGGTCTTGCTGCAGGTGCTCGCACAATCCAACGAATGACCACAGCCGTCGCCGATAGTTCCACAGTACTGGTCGCCATTCGCGGTGGTGCAGGTCAGAGGCGTGCAAACCGGCGGCTCGCCTTTGCAAAGGTTGTCTTCGCAGGTCCACCCGCTCTTGTTGCAAGTGGTGCCGCAATCGACCGAGTTGCCGCAGCCGTCGCCGATGATTCCGCAGTACTGGTCAGCGTTCGCGGTGGTACAGGCCAGCGGTGTGCAGTTGGCCGTGGGTCCCGCCTTGCACAGGTGATCCTTGCAATCCCATCCCGCCTTGCTGCAAGTCGCTGGACAGTCCACCGAATTGCCGCAGCCGTCGCCGATAGTTCCGCAGTACTGATCGCCCGAGGTCGTGGTGCAGGTCCGCGCGACGCAACCCGCGGTTGGGCCGGCCTTGCACAGACCGTCGAGGCACACCCAGCCCGCCTTGGGGCAGGTGGCGCCGCAGTCGAGCGTCCCGCCGCAGCCGTCGCCGATGGCCTCACAGTAATTGTCGCCGCTGGGTGCCACGCAGGTCAGGGGCTTACAGGTCAGGTCGCCTTTACAAATGTTGTTGTCGCACACCCAGCCTGCTTTAGGACAGGTCGTTCCGCAGTCGAGCGTGCCGCCGCACTTATCACCGATGATGTTACAGTAGTGGTCTCCGTTGGGTGCATCGCACGTCGTGGCCGTGCAAACCCCTGGCCCCCCTTTGCAGATATGGTCGTCGCCACAAGTCCATCCTGCCAGGCAATCGTCCCCGCAGTCCAGGGTGCCCCCACATCCGTTGCCCACCGTTCCACAGTAGCGATCCCCGCTTGATGTCGTGCAGCTCAGCGGCACACAGAACGGCTGCGCCCCCTTGCAGATATGATCGTCCGCGCAGGTCCAGCCATTCGGGCAGTCGGCCCCACAATCCAACGACCCGCCGCAATTGTCGCCCACAATGCCGCAGTAGTGATTGTTACCCGCGGTCTCACAGGTAATCTTGGTGCAGACCACAGGCGGCCCGATGCACAAGTGATCCTGACATACCCATCCAGCTTGAGGACAATCGCCGGGACATTTCAGCGTGCCGCCGCAGCCGTCCCCCACATCGCCGCAATACCGTCCCCCTCCGACGGTGTCGCAAGTCACCGGCGTGCAGGCCGGCGGGCCGCCTACGCAAATGTTGTCCTGGCAGCTCCATCCCGCGGGACAGTCAGCCCCGCAGTCGAGCGTCCCGCCGCAGCCGTCCCCTATGGTCCCGCAGTAGTGATCCCCACTCGGCGTCTGGCAGGTCGCCAAGGTGCACACGGGCGGCGTGGCCTTGCACAGGTTGTTGTCGCAGGTCCATCCCGCAGGACAGTCGTCCCCGCAGTCGAGCGTCCCGCCACAGCCGTTGCCGATGCTTCCGCAGTAATGGTCGCCGCTCGCTGCCACACAGGTCAGCGCCTGACACACCGTCGACGAGCCCACGCAAACACTGTCGACACAGTCCCATCCCGCCGGGCAGTCGGCCCCGCAGTCGAGCGTGTGGCCACAGCCGTCCCCGATCTTTTCACAGTAGTGGTCGCCCGAGCTCGCCAGACAGGTTGCGGCCTGGCAAACGATGGAATCGCCCTGGCAAATATTGTCCGTGCCGCAGGTCCAGCCGGGCTGCGGGCAGGCAGCCCCACAGTCGAGCGTCCCGCCGCAGCCATCGCCAATCACGCCGCAATAGGACCCACCCGTGAAGGTACACGCCGCCAAACAACTGGTCCCTTTGCACACGTGGTTGTTGCATTCCTCGTTTGCCGGACAGTCGGCACAATGCAGGGTCTGCCCGCACTTGTCCTCGATGTCCCCGCAGTACTGCGTGGTTCCAGCGGTGCAAGCCAGCGCTGGGCAGATTCCGCCGTCGCTGGTGCGCGGCGGTTCAACCAGAATCAGGATCGGGGCCTCAGGGCCTGGCGGCCCTGCCTCGGACGACCCGATCCCCACCGGAGCATCGCTTGGCGCGCTGACTCTGTTGTCGACACTGCAACCGGCAGTCCACGCAAAGACACAGATCGCCCATATCTGAAAAAAGAATATCGCCCGATAGCACATGCGTGCCCTCAGGCCGCTGACAGACTGGTCACGCCTCATACGTTTCTCCTGGTTACTCGCTAGATCGTACCCGGCAGCAGCCATGTTCTGCAAGGAATGAAACGTAGGCTTGATTGCCTATCATACCGTATGCTACACGTGGGCATGCATCGGTCGAAGACCGGCTGGACACGCATGCGCGCCCGGGAAACCGAGCCTGCTATTGCTGGATGATCGCGCCCCCGGGGCAGCCCTTCAGGATCTGCGTGGACGTATATTTCCCGTTGGTGACGTCGTCGCACCACGACCCGTAGAGCTGAATGCTCGTGTTGGCCGGCGTGGTGTAGTCCCAGCCGTTGGTGTGCGAGGTGTCGTGCGGTGCCTTGATGCTGCTGTCATTGTTGAACTGGACGGCCACGTTGGTGGGAACCGGCGGAGCCGTGCCCAGACCGAAGGTGCAACTAACCACGGAGCCCATGATACTCGCCAGGGCCGCGGTCAACGCATCGGGCGTGAGGGCGGGATAGTAGTCGGTCGTGCCGCCTTGGTTGGCGAGCGCGGTCAGGTTCGCGGTCTCGGGACCAACCCCGAGCACGTACACTTTGTACCCGGCCTGGAATGCCGCAAGGGCTGCGCCTTCCGCCGCTGTCAGGTCCGAGGCCCCGCCGCCCCCGCCTCCGCCGCCTTTGCCACCCACGCAGTTAGGTTCTCCGTCTGTGGCCAGCAGGATGTACTTGGGGTTCGGGTCGGTGAGGGACTGCAAGTAGGTGACGGCGGTTTTGATAGCGAGAGTGGTGGGAGTGGACCCGTTGGGAGTGATCGTGGCAATGTACGCTTGCACCGCGGTGGCGCCAGCCGCCCCTGGCTGAATGGCGACCTCGGGCGGAGCGACGCCGCAGCTCCCGTCCGAGTTGAACGTCTCGAGACCCCAGTTCACGTTGGTCGATGAGCTGGTGAGAACGGCGTTGAGGCCAGCCACCAAGGTCGCCCAACGTTGCTGGCAGGCGGTGGAGCCGGCCGCACACTGGCTGGTCGAATCCATGGCATCCAACAAAGAGCCCGTCTTGTCCAGCACCAGGAGCACATCAGGCGGCTGCTTGTTGAGCGGGGCGGTCGTGATGCCGCAGTTCCCGCCGTCGGCCGAGCTGACCTCCGTGCCAGTGTCAACGCTCGTGTTGATGCTCGTGCTCGGTTTCGTATCCAGACCGAGATTGGTATTGGTTCCTTTTCCCCCGCCCGCGCCGCCGGTGAGGCTGCTGCTGCCCGCGATCGGTACGGGGCCTCCGCAGGCCAGGAAAGCGGCGGTTGCAAAAACGGCCGCTCCGTCAAGCCACAACCAGCTGGTTCGGCTGAATAATCGTAGCCCGGTCATGATGACCTCCTTGAACTGCGCGCGGTGAATCAGGGCTCCCCACGAACCTGACGTCTACCCTATACCCACCCGTATAAGGTTAGAGCATCCAGAAGCCCTCGGCTCTCAAAAAAAGAGACCTACCTCTCCCCACAGAAAGAGCGCCTATCGCGCAAAACCTGTGATTCCGGCTGGTTAGCAACTGACGGGGGTTGTGCCAGCAGCTGGCTTTTCTTGGCAAGACCTGACCCCTGATGTTACGCCAGCCACTGGAACTCTAGCGCCGAGCGGCCTGGGCCAGCGCGGCCGCGTCGGCACCCTCGCGGCTGCGTAGGTCAAGGTACAGGCAAGCCACCGCCAACGCCGGCACTGGCAGGCCCACGATCATCAACAGGTCGCCCAAGAAGACGCGCAGGAACACGATGATGCGACGGCTGCTATCGGGAAGCACCAGATCCGCCAAAAGGAAGACCACTGCACTCAGGACAGCGACGGCCAGCGCAACCACAACCACGCGCACGGCGTCCGCCCTGACCAAGGCGATGCTGCGCAGAAGCGCTGCCTTGCCCGCAGCCCGCTCGAACAGAACCACAACAGGAACGAACAAGAACAAAATCGCTGCGAGCAAGCCGGGCAGGAAGAACAAGGCACTTCCCAGCGCCACCAGCGCAGCCGCGGGCAGCAAGGCGGTAATGAAACGCAGCCGTCGCCTCCACAACAAAACCCCGATGTCGATGAATGCCGACGACGATCCGCCTGCACGTTGGTCGACCAGCGCCACGGTCAGGGTCGCGTAGGCCAGTGGAACCGCCAGGCCAAAGACCAGAAAGCCCGTGACCAGGACCGCCGCGAGCCAATGCGCAGCCACAGCCACTGGACTGGGCACGTCCACCGGGGCTCCAGCCCCGACCGCGGCCGCCGCCGAAACCGTGTCCAGTGCTGCCAGCTCGGCCAAGGCGGCCTTGTCGACCTTCCCTTGTGCGCGGCTGGCCTCGGCCCGACGGGTCAGTTCCTGCCTGACCCGCGAGAAGTCGACCGTGGCGGCCGAGCCGTCGACCAGCGCACTCGGCGCAGCCGAGCCCATGACTGCGGCCACCATGCACGACTTCGCCGCAGTCACCGGAAGCAACAGGATGGCCACCAAGAGCAGCAGAGGCCTCCAATTCCGCCAGTAGATCGTGCCCGCTTCCGCCAGCAGGCGCAGGCCGTCCAGTGCATCCGCCGAGGCCCGCGCCCACCGCGACAAGTGGCGCAAGGCCATTCCGCCCCGACTCGGCAAGACAGCAGGGACTGGCTGCGGCCGGCGTGGGCTGACAGCAACGGGCGCGGCCGCGACCGGCGCGGACACAGGCGGCAAGTCCACCGGCACCGGGTCCACCGCCGTGATGGCTTCGTCGAGCGGGGCCGCGGAGGCCACGTCGGGAGCCGGCGCGGCCGGGGGCGGATCCGGTGCCCGCGGCCGAGCCCGGATGCTGGCTTCGGTCGGCAACGGCGAGGAAGATGGCGGGACCGGCGCGTTGTGCTTCACGCCGACCGCGCCTGCGGGATGTTCGCGACTCTCGACGGGGATCGGCTGCGGCGCCGGCGGCGAGCGACTCTCTGCCAGGATCGGCGGTGGAGCGGGCGGCGGAACTGACTCGGGCGGCGGCGCGGCCGGCACCGAAGGCAGACCCGCCACTTGGCTGCGCATGATGAGCGTGCGCCCTTTCTTTCCATCCTCGGCAAAGAATCCCGGATACGCCGGCACATGCGCCTCTGCTGGCGGGACAGGCGCGGGCGGTGTCGCGACCGGTGCAGATGCGGGCGGCGCAGGGGGCACGGCAGGAAAGACCGGCTTGGGCGGGCTCGGCACAGGGGCCGACGCAGGCCTTGCCTGCGGCGCGGCTGCGACCGGCTTCACGGGCGGAGCCGCGGTCACAGGCTTCGCGGGCGGCGCCATTACGATGGGCTTCGCAGGCGGCGCAGCTGCCGCAGGCTTCGCGGGCGGCGCCACTGCCACGGGCTTCGCGGGCGGCGCGGCTACCACAGGTTTCGCGGGCGGCGCGGCTGCCACAGGTTTTTCTGCAGATACGGCCACCACCGGCTTTGCCAGCGGCGTTTTCTGCTTAGGCTCCGATTTCGCGGCCGCCACGGGTCTGGGAAATCCTGCGGGCATGGCCAAGCTTGGCGGCGCGGCCAGACCCGCCATGGTTTTCCCCAAAGTCAAACCGTCGAGCGACTTTCCCGTTATGGGACAGGTGCGCGTCTCGGGCCGATGCTGCTTTTGGCAGTAGGGACAGATCTTCACGGCGAATCTCGCGGCGAGTGAAGCGCCATTATACTCGGGCGGCTGCAGCCGCTGGCCAAATCCTCGCCAGACCTCGCCATGGGTGACTTTCGCAGCCTTTGCCGCTGGCTCAAGTGCGTGGCATTCTGTGGCCGATGTCGGACTCACAGGAAGCGGCGGTTCTCCCGTCTGGTGCTGGTGAAGCTGCCTCTCGGCCGGCGCCCGAGATCGTCGAGCGCGACGTCGCCGCAGCCCGCGAGCTGTGCGACGCCCGACGCGTCCTGTGTGCGGAAATCGGCAAGCGCATCATCGGACAGCACGAGGTCATCGACCACCTTCTGATTGCCTTGTTCTCGCGTGGCCACTGCCTGTTCGTCGGAGTGCCGGGGCTGGCCAAGACCCTGCTCATCCAGACCCTGGCCGATGTGCTCGACCTGTCGTTTGGCCGCATCCAGTTCACGCCTGACCTGATGCCGTCGGACATTACCGGCTCGGACGTTCTGGAAGAGGATCGCACCACGGGCCGGCGCGTGTTCCGCTTCGTGCGCGGCCCCATCTTCGCCAACGTCATCCTGGCCGACGAGATCAACCGCACCCCACCCAAGACACAAGCCGCACTTTTGCAATCCATGCAGGAGTACCGCGTGTCGGCCGGCGGCACGACCTACGACCTGCCCCTGCCCTTTCTGGTGTTCGCCACGCAAAACCCCATCGAGCAAGAAGGAACTTATCCCTTGCCCGAGGCGCAGCTCGACCGATTCATGTTCGAGGTGGACGTGGGCTATCCCAGCGCCGAGGAGGAGGTGCGCATCGCCAGCCAGAGCGCGGGCAGCTACCACCCGGTGCTGCGTAAGGTGCTGTCGCCCCAGCGCATTCTGGATCTGCAAAACCTGGTTCTGCGCGTGCCGGTGGCGGACCATGTTCTGCGCCACGCGGTGGCCCTGTGTCGTGCGACCCGGCCGACGCCGACCTCGCCGGAGCCGGTCGGCAAGTACGTGGCGTGGGGCGCTGGTCCGCGCGCCTCGCAGCACCTGGTGCTGGCGGCCAAGGCGCGGGCCGTGCTCGACGGCCGCTACGCGGTTTCCATCGAAGACGTGCGCCGCATGGCACCTCCGGTGCTCATCCACCGCCTGGTGCGCAACTTCCACGCCGAGGCCGACGGCGTGTCGTCGCGCGCCCTCATCGAACGTCTTTTGCAAACCGTGCAGCCCGACTGAGAGCCGGCCGTGAGCGAGGGCGGCACAGAGCCAACGCGGCCCGGGTTGCTTGACCCGACGGAACTGGCACGGCTGGCCTCCTTGGATCTGCGCGCCCGCACCATCGTCGAGGGCGCGTTTTCCGGCATGCACCGCAATCTGCACCCGGGCACCTCGGTGGAATTCACCGAGCACCGCGAGTACGCGCCGGGGGATGAGATTCGCCGCATCGACTGGAAAGCCGTGGGCCGCGCCGACCGCTACTACGTCAAGCGCTTCGAGGACGAGACCGAGATGCACACCTTTCTCGTGCTCGATGCCTCGGCCTCCATGGGCTATCGCCGGCGGGGCGTGTCCAAGCTGGACTACGCCGGCTATTTGGCGAGCGCGCTGGCCTATCTGGTCGGCCAGCAGGGCGACGCCGCCGGGCTGCTGCTCTTCGACGAGAAGGCGCGCAGCTTCCTGCCGCCCTCGACCCGGCCTGGACAGATCCGCGAAGTCTTCCGTCTGTTGGAAGCAGCCCAGCCTGCCGGCCGCACCGATGCAGCGCTCGCCCTTGGCCACCTGGGCGAGCTTGTCGACAAGCGCAGTCTCATCATTGTCATGACTGACCTGCTCGACAGCGAGCCGGATGATCCCAACGACGAAGTGCGCGGCGCCTTGCCCGGACGTTTGCGCCAACTGCGCGCGCGCGGTCACGACGTGGCGCTGTTTCATCTGCTCGATCCCGACGAGGTGGAGCTGCCCTTTGACGACCTGATCTTCTTTGAAGGCATGGAACCAGGTGACACGCGCACTCTGCTCGCGCAGGCGCCAGACCTGGCCCAGGCTTTCAAGCGCGAGTCGCAGGCCTTTCGCGATCGCTGGCGAACGGTTTGTCTGGAAGCCAGCGTGGAGTATCGCTTCACGCGCACCGACGCTGCGCCGGCCGAGGTGCTGGGCGCCTTTCTGGCTGACCGCCAGCGCGCGGTGAGGCTGTAGATGCATTTTCTGGCGCCCTCGCTGCTGTTTGGTCTGCTGGCGGCTTTCTTGCCCTGGCTGGTGCACCTCATCGGCAAACGGCGCGCACAACCGGTGCGCTTTGCAGCCATGCAGCTGCTCTTGCGCTCCGAGCGGCGCATCTCGGCGCGCCGCCGTTTGCGCGAAATCTTGCTGTTGGTGGCGCGCACGGGCGTGGCCGCGGCCTTGCCTCTCATCTTCGCCCGCCCGTTCGCCGAGCGCACAACTGACCTGCCCGTGGCCAGCCTGGATGCGCAGAGCGCGGTTATCGTACTCGACGATTCTGCCAGCATGAGCCGCAGCGCTGGCTTGTCGACCATGTTCGAACGCGCCCGCGACCGGGCGCGCGCATTGCTGCGCCAGTTTCCCTCGGACGTGGACCTGGCCTTGCTGGTCGCCTCGTCGGGTTCCAGCCCGAGAATCAGCGAGCTTTCCCCCGAGCGAGCACGCGTGCTCGAAGCCTTGGAGAGCACCTTCTGTTCCGCGCGGCCGGCTGACTATGCCAGTGCCCTACGCAGCGCTTCGCTCATCCTCGCGGGCTCGACGCATGCCAAACGCCGCATCTATCTCTTCACCGATCTACAGGCCGCGGGCTGGGAGGCCGGCACGGGCCTGCCTGCCGAGGGCGCACCCGAGGTCATCATCGAGGACGTTTCGAGAGCGGCCCCGTGGGAAAATCGCGCGGTGCTGGAGGTGAGCGTGGTGCCGGCGCCCGAAGTGGGAACGGGCGGGATCGCGGTCGACGCCGAGCTGGCAGATTTCTCCGCAGCCGGCGCCCGCGCGCTGGGAGTGGCCTTGAAAGTGGATGGTGTCTCGGTGGCCAAGGGTTTTGTCGATCTCGCGCCGGGCGGGCGCGGCCACAAGCGCTTCCTGCACCGACTGGGCGGCGAGGGCGGCGGCGCACACGACGTCGAGGTGGAGATAGATGGCGACGCCTTTCGCCTAGACGATCACCGTTTGGCCCATGTCGAACTGGCGCGCACCATGAGTGTTCTCATCGTCAACGGCGATCCGCGCACCACGCGCAACGAAGACGAGCCGTTCTTCTTCGTGGCTGCGCTTCGCAATGGCCTGCCTGGCGCGGCCGTGTCCACCAAGCTGCCCGACGACGTGACGCCCGAAAGCTTGAACGGCACAACCCTGGTCGCCTTGCTCAACCTGGCGCAACCCTCGCAAGCCCTGGCTGCGGCTTTGGCGCGATTCGTGTCGGCAGGAGGCGGGCTTTTCATTTCAGTCGGCGACCGCGTGGACACGACCATCTGGAACGAGCGCATGGCCAAGTTGTTGCCGCAGCCGCTGGGACTGCCGCGCACCGCCTCGGCCTTGCCCGGCCAGCACGCCGGCGAAATCGTCGACGATCGACCAGCCGAACGCCTGGCGCCCATCGACCGCAGCCATCCCTTGCTGGCCAATTTTCCCGAGCGCGGCGAGGGTTTGGTGTCAGCGCGTTTCTTCAAATACATGCTGCTCGATCCCGCACCCGAGAGCCCGAATCGCAGCGTGATCCTGCGCTACGAAAGCGGCGCGCCGGCTCTGGTGGAAAAGCAGGTGGGCAAGGGCCGCGTGATGTTGCTGTCCACCACTATCGACCGCGAGTGGACCGACCTTCCCATCCGCACCGGCTTTCTGCCCCTCGTGCGTGAGGCCGCGCGCCGCCTGGTGGGAGTCACCAGCGACGAAGAGGCCGCCTCGTTGCGGGCTGGCGAGGCGCGAAGCCTGGTCTTTTCAGGCGACGATCAACGCCTGGAGGTGTCTCGGCCCGACGGCTCGGTATGGGTCGCTCGGCGCGACCAGGCCAGCGCGGCTGGCAGCGTCCTGTACAGCGAAACCGATCGCCTTGGCACCTACCACGTACGCGCGGCCGGTCCTGACGGCCGAATCACGGCACGGCCCGAGCAAGATTTCGTGGTCAACCTGGACACGCGCGAGTCCAACCCCGCTCGTCTCGACCCCAGCCAAAGGCCCGATCGAATTGCGGTAGCATTTCCCGGCGCCAAGCCACCCAAGCACCGGGTCGAACTGTGGCACAGTCTGGCCGCAGTCATGATCGCACTGCTGTTGTGTGAGTCGGTGCTGACGCTGCGAAGGCGAAGAATCTAGCAGCAACCACATCGCTGCCGATGCCGGTCAAATGGAGATCGGCTCGGATTTCCCTGCAGGAGGCGGCGAAGGCAGCGGGGCGGCATCCGGCGAGGGGACCGGTCCTGTGGGCGCGTTCTCGGGGGCGGCGGGCGGCGACGGTGGAACCGGTGCAATCGGCGCTGGCGAGCCGGGCGGACTCGTGGCAGTCGCCGGCTGCGGCTTCAATTGGAAACGGTATTCTTGGGCGAAGGTGTGGAAGATATAGGAGCCGAATCCCAAGAGCAGGTACGAGACTAGTGGGGCCTCGGTGTCGAGATAGAAATCGGCGGGCTGGTATCCCTCTATGTCCAGTTGCACGTGCATGCGGTCAGGAAAGCCGTAGCGGCTGTGGTACACGCAGGGCGACTCGCCACACAAGGCACCGTTGATGTGAACCTTCGCACCCAACGGGACCGTGTGGAACGTGGTCTGGCTGGCGCAGGCCGCAGTTGTGACTACGACAAGAACGCAAAGAGCATCTGTTGGTTTGGTCATCAGAATCGTCCTCGCAGCAAATCGAGCGAGACTTCGAGGGACCGCCCGCCTGCGCGCGTCGCTGGCATCACGCGCAGACCGGGAGCGTCGAGCTCGACCAACTTGGGGCGATCGCTCGGGCGCGTCTGGCGCCACGGCTCCGAGCCGGACGTGGCCCAGTAGGAAAGGATCGTTCCGGCGGTCATTCCCAGAGCGCCGCCGATACTGAGGGCCCGTTGCCTGTCGCCGGCGATGATGCTGCCGAGCCCGCCTCCCGCCAACCACTCCACCATGGCGCCTGTGTCCAGCCAGAACACGCGGTTCCGCCCGATATCGATGCGGTCCGAGTAGAGCAGCCCGATGCCGAGCGCCGCATCGGCCAATCCGAGGGCGACAGCTGAGATGATGCGCAGGTCGCGCTGATTGACCTTGTCGGGAAACGAACTGCCCACGGACACAGCGGCGATGAACGTCGCGGAGTGAAGTGTCGTTGGGCGACCCTAGGGGAAACCCGCGCTAGCCCGCGAATGGGAGCGACCAGCGAGAACCAGAGCCTTCCGTGTTTCGACCGGCAGCAAAAGAGATGCGATGACATCGTCAGTAGAGACAAACACCGCGGCCGAGAAAAAAACGCACCGCCGACGACGAGCCGAGCGGCGGGCGGAACTAGGGAGAGTAGCTGGGCAGTTCGAGGACGTAGCTATCGACGGACGTGCCGTTGCCCCAATCACTGGCGAACACCGCCCGCGTGCCGCTTGGGCTCGGAACCGTGTGCGCCTCAGCCCAGTAGCCGAGCAGGGAATTGTTCTTGCCCCAGCTGCGATGCCTTCCCACGCGACAGACCACGCCCGTGTTGGTGTCGGCGATGAGGTTCTCCAGCCCGAGCAGGGTCTTCCCCTGGAGTCCCGCACTGTCGTCTGGCACGGTCGACACGAAGACCCAGCCCGGCCGCTTGTACGCCATCGCCGAGATGTGGCCGTCGGGCGGATACGGCCAACCGGTCTTGGGTCCGATGACCGCGCCGCCGGTGCCATCGGTCATATCCCAGGTCACCAGGATCCCTACGTTGCTCAGTGGGTCGTCGTTGCCGTCGTCGTAAACCGCGCCGTTCCAGGTGTCGTGCCCACTTGCCAGCCGTCCCAAAGAGGCATGATTGTCGGGCACCTGCAACCCCAGGGAGCGGACCAGATTGAGGTTGGCGTCCAGAACCTGTCCGCTGCCGGCCTCAAGGTAGGCCAGCGTGCCGCTGGGCGCGACCTGTGACGGCGGTGTTCCGCTGATTGGCTTTGGTCCGAGAACGGAATCAGTGGAGCTGTCGTAGATGAACATCTGCTTTCCGCAATAGAGGCCAAGACGATGGGAATCCCAAGAAGTGAACATCGGGTCGTCGCCGTTGCTGACCGAGTCTGAGCCGCATAGTCCGCTGAAGCTGTGCAGCTTGTCCTGCGTCCCGGCGTTGACGTGATAGCGGATGAATTCCTGATCGTCGACGTAATAGAGAATGTCTGGATCGGAAGTGTCCCAGTAGACTTGCTCGATGTCAGCGGGATTGATGTCGAGGGACCGAAGCAGCTTGTAGGTCTTGCCGTGGTAGAGCTGATGCCCTGCACCGCCGGCGACGCTGTAGAGAATCAGCAGAGATTCATCTGCGTTCCAGGCGGAGATGGTCGTGTACATGGGAACGATCGCGGCGTCGGCACCCGAGCCCGCGACCGCAGTGATGCGCCGGATCTTGGTCCCGAACTCGGCATCGATGACCGTAGCCCCCACCGCAGGTTTGGCCAGCGCGGTCATGGGGTGCGGATCCTTGTCCGTGATCATCCCGGCGCAAAGATCGGGCAGACTACTGCTGCCACCCTGGCCGCTCACGACGCTGCTGCCTCCGCCGCTCGCAACGCTGCCAGCTCGGCCACCCGCTGCGCTGCCACCTTGGCCGCCCGCTGCGCTGCCACCTTGGCCACCCGCGACGCTGCCACCGACACCATTCTGCCCGCCACTCGCCGCCGTTCCGGCAGATCCGCTGCAGGCGGCGAGTAGGGTGATGACCAGACCAAGAGCCAGCCGTGCCATGGCTGGTACGATATCACTTTGCCGTAAATCGCTGCTGAACTAGCGTCTGCGCCGGCGGGCCAGCGTGACGACCACACCGAACAGACCCGCCAGAAGCCAGGGACCGAGGGCTTTGGCCGAAAGCCAGCCGCCCACTGCGCAGCCGCTGCTGTCGCTCGGCTTGACGTCGCTGCCGCTTGTGCCACCAGCGGCGCCCGTGACTGCCATGCCGGATCCGCCCATCGCAAAATTTCCGCCTGCAGGAGGGGCTGAGGTGACGACACTCTGTCCGCCGGTCCCGCCCGCGGCGGGAGCCGAGGCCACTGCACTCTGCCCGCCAGTCCCGCCGGCAGCGGGAGCCGAGGCCACTGCACTCTGCCCGCCGGTCCCGCCTGCAGCAGGAGCCCCGCCCTGTCCGCCGGTTCCGCCGGCATCAGGGGCCGCCAGCGTACTGGCGTCGGGTGCAGGAGTGGGAGGAACATAGGGAAGGCAGCCGCCCGCGTTTGATCCGCCGTCGGGGACAGGAGGCAGCGGCCAGATGGTGGGGCTGAGAACGTTCAGAATCTCTGAGGGGACGGGAGCCCCCTGGCCCTTGAGCCGACACCACAGCTCGGTATAGGCCGAGGCGCCCCATGTCTTGCAGACCTTGCTGTAGCAGTAGGGCGAAAGCAGCGGGCTACACCGGCCGAAATTATTATAGTCCGCCGCGCAGGCCAGACACTCCGAGGTCGCAGTCTGCTGGTTGGCAAGGGTGCAAGTCTCGACATAGTCGGGAGGGGGAGGAATGTCCGCCCGAGCCGCGCCGGCCAGAGTCAGGGAGCCGGCCGCGGTCAGCGCGAGACCAAAGTACCAAATCTTCGTCGCACGCCCTATGCCCGCGAGCGAGCGCAAGAGAAAGCGCCAGAGTTGCCTGTCGGGATTCGGAACTGACACCAGTGGCTTCGCTGTTTTCATGGGCCGCCCTCCAATAAACTAGGGTTCAAGGATCCCTCCTGCCTTCTCGCTCTGTCAACCAAACCCCTCGTTGTGCCGTGCGTGGGCTGTGTCCTCGATCACATCGCAGCCTCACGGCTGCTTTGTCAGCAGGCTTGAGTCACTGCCCGGCAATTTGTAAGATCGCCTAACCAATGGCCCAGGTCGGAATCTTCGCGCATGCCTGAAAACACGCCCGCCTATCCCTTCCTCGACCCAGAGCTTTCCCTCGACGAACGCGTCCAAGATCTGGTGTCGCGGCTGACCCTGGCAGAAAAGGCCCAGCAGATGCAGCACGCGACGCCTGCGATCCCGCGCCTGGGCGTGCCTGCATACAACTGGTGGAACGAAGGCTTGCACGGCGTGGCGCGCGCGGGAATTGCTACTGTCTTCCCCCAAGCCATCGGCCTGGCCGCTATGTGGGATGCCCCGCTCCTGCACACGGTGGCGGTGGCCATTGCTGACGAGGCGCGCGCCAAGCACCACGAATACGCGCGCAAGGGCGACCGCGGCATGTACAAGGGGCTCACGATCTGGGCTCCCAACATCAACATTTTCCGCGACCCTCGCTGGGGACGCGGACACGAGACCTACGGCGAATGCCCGTTTCTCACTTCGCGACTGGCCGTGGCCTTTTGCCACGGATTGCAGGGCGACAATGCGCGGTACTTGAAAACGGTGGCCACGCCCAAGCACTTCGCCGTTCACAGCGGTCCCGAGGGCCTGCGCCACAGCTTCGACGCCGTGGTCAGCCAGAAAGATCTGCGCGAAACCTACCTGCCTGCTTTCCACGCCTGCATCACGGAAGCCAAGGCCGAAAGCATCATGGGCGCCTACAACCGCACCAACGGCGAGCCCTGCTGCGGCAGCCCCACGCTCCTGCGCCAAATCTTGCGCGAGGAATGGGGTTTTCGTGGCTTCGTGGTCAGCGACTGCTGGGCCATCCAAGATTTCCACCAGAGCCACCGGGTGACCAACAGCTTCGCCGAATCGGCGGCGCTGGCGGTGCACTCAGGCTGCGACCTCAACTGCGGCTGTGCCTACAGTCACATCCCGGCCGCGGTGGCCGCCGGGCTTGTCGCCGAGGAGGATCTCGACACCTGTCTGCGCCGGCTTTTCCGCGCGCGCATGCGCCTGGGTCTGTTCGATCCGCCCGAGCGTGTGCCCTACGCGTCCATTCCCTACGAGACCAACGATTGCGATCAGCACCGAGCCTTGGCGCGCAGCACGGCTTCGGCGTCCATGGTCCTGCTGAAGAATGACCGCGGGCTCCTGCCGCTGCGCAAGGACCTGCGCAACATCGCGGTCATCGGTCCCAATGCCTATGACCATCACGTGCTTTGCGCCAACTACAGCGGAACTCCGTCGCGCGCGGTGACGCCACTGGAAGGAATCCGCGCTGCGGTCTCGGCGCAAACCAAGGTGTGGTACGCGCCGGGCTGCAAGCGACAGGGAACAGCGACCGATGGCCTGGACTGCGCTGGACACCTGGCCGAAGCGGTGAGCATCGCCGAGCGCGCCGACATGGTCGTGCTGTGCCTGGGCCTGTCCGCCGAGATCGAGGGCGAGCAAGGGGACGCGAGCAACTCTGAGGCGGCGGGGGACAAGGTGGACTTGGAGTTGCCTGGCTTGCAGCCGCGCCTGCTGGAAAGCATAGTGTCCCTGGGCAAGCCCACGGTGCTGGTGGTCATCTCGGGCAGTGCACTCAATCTTGCGTGGGCTCACGACCAGGTGGATGCCATCGTTCAGGCCTTCTATCCCGGCGAAGAAACCGGCAACGCGTTGGCCGACATTCTCTTCGGTGCCGTCAGTCCCGCTGGCCGACTTCCGGTGACCTTTCCGCGCGCGCTGGCGGACGTTCCTGATTTCAAAGACTACGGCATGAAGGGACGCACCTACCGCTATCTGGAAAAGTCGCCGCTCTATCCCTTTGGCTACGGCCTTTCCTACGCGCGCTTTGACTACCAAGACATCGCGGTGTCGCCGTCGCCAGTCCCGGCCGGCGCCAGCGCGTCCGTGTCGGTCACAGTCAAGAACACGGGCAGCCGGCCCGGCGACGAGGTGGTGCAACTTTATCTGGCCGATCTGGAGGCTTCCTGTCGCGTGCCGTGCCACAGCCTACGCGGCTTTGCGCGGGTGCGTCTTCTACCAGGCGAGGCCCGCCGCGTTTCTTTCGAGCTTGCGCCGCGTGATCTTTCTCTCATCGACGAGCGCGGCCATCGCGTACTGGAGCCGGGCCGCTTCCGCGTGAGCGTGGGCGGCAGCCAGCCCGATGCGCGCAGCCAAGAGCTGACCGGACGATTCCCGCTCTCCGTCGAGTTCGACCTCCTCGGCCAGATCGTCGAGTTGCCCTACTAGAGCCTGTCCCCAAATTCCGAGAGCGTGTCTGAAAGGTGTCCGCGGCAAGGAAGATCATCTGTAGAGGTTTCCGCGGCCGGGGGCTCGAAGGGACATTGCGGGGCA